>Ga0209427_10009800_pt1 | contig 10661 bp, 8 predicted proteins | sample DeeMarSWOR136_30_FD_187465 | JGI IMG/M metagenome (GOLD analysis project Ga0209427, IMG submission 187465) | Marine sediment microbial communities from White Oak River estuary, North Carolina - WOR-1-36_30 (SPAdes) (version 2) | ecosystem: Environmental > Aquatic > Marine > Intertidal zone >...
AAGGAAAATGAAATTGAGGATCTCAAAAAAGAATTACAGACTACTAATTCAGAAAAATATGTTGAAGTTGAATCCCTTAAGGATGAGAGAGATACTCAAGCAAAAGAAATAAGCGCTCTTAAACAAAAAATTGAAGCACTCGAAGAAACTATATCAGAAGCAAAAGGAGCACCACAACTTATAGAAGAAATCAAGGGAATAATGGCTCATAAAGGATTTCTTTCAGATAAAGAGTTTGATGATTTAGTAGAGAAATTATAAAGTATATAATAAATTCTTTTTATTGTATTAGAATGGTTAACTTAAATTGGAATAAAAAAGCAGATATTTCTCTCAAAATAGATAATTTAAAAAAACACTATTCCAATTTTTTTAACACTTTCATTATAGGATCAACTATAATAGAACAAGATATTCCTATTAAATCCATATCTAATAGGTGGAAAAATAAATTATTTTGGGGGGAGAATTTGGAAGTTCTACTCTTTCTATTGAAAGAATTTGAAAAAAAAATTGATTTGATTTATATAGATCCCCCTTTCTTTTCAGGTGTCAATTATAAAATTGAAATAACTGAAAAAGACAAATCCTTTGACTCAATTGCTTATAATGATCATTGGAAGAACGATTTAGATTCATATTTACAAATGCTTTATGAGAGAATAACTCTATTTGAAAAATTACTATCTCCAACAGGATTATTATTTATTCATTTAGATTGGCATGCGAGTCATTATATAAGATTGATATTAGACGAGGTTTTTGGGGAAAATAATTTTGTGAATAATATTGTATGGTATTACTATAACAAATATTCTACTGGGAAGAAAAATTTACCACGCGCTTATGATAACATCCTATTATATTCAAAGTCAGATAAATATACTTTTAATGAAATTAGAATCCCTCGTAAGAAGCCAAAAAAACAGTTGATGAGGACCAATATTAATGGTGTACTGAAAAATTTAAAAGACAAGAACGGGCATGTGCAATATAGAACTGTTAAAGATAAAAAATTAGACGATGTTTGGAAAATCCCTTGTTTACAACCCGCTTCAAAGGAGTGGACAGGATTCCCTACTCAAAAACATCACACTCTACTTGAAAGAATAATAGAACTTGGGTCTAATGAGGGAGATCTGATTGCTGACTTCTTTTGTGGATCAGGTACGACTCTTTTAGCTGCAGAAAAGGTAAAAAGAAGATGGATCGGATGCGACATTTCTCAATACTCTATTTATTTAACTCAGAAACGCCTTTTAAATTATCAAATTAAAAATCAACTTAATTATCCATTTGATTTATCAACTCATATTGATAAAAAGAAAAGCGATCTTATTGATTCAGGATTTTTCCAAAAAGATCTTTCCATAAAAAGAAAGAAATAAAACTTCAGTAACTATCCTTGTGGAATTCTATATTATAACCGAGATATTTAGATAGTGCTTCATAAACAATATCACCGACGCTATTTAATGTTGCAGCAACATGGTGTGCAAATCCACCTAAGCACAATGATTTTAAGAGCTTTTGTAAGTTTGGAATCTCAACTACCCCAAAACCACCAAAAGTATCTAAGGGATCATCGGTGTAAATCCCTTCTGTGAGAATAGCCTTAATCTCTCCAAATAAGTCATCTGTTTCAATTCTAAGAAGGGTGCATTTTTTGCTTTTAATTCGTCCCTGAATTGCCCCATAACTTACTTCACCTCCTTTTAGATCTGAAATTATTGGATGAATAGTCATTCTTGTATCTTGAAAAAATGATTTTGGTAGATTGCTACAATGAAAAAGAACCATTTTATTAGGATCTTCTCCATAATTATTATTCCAATCTAATATTGCTGAGGGAGTGTTAGAAGCAATTTGCAGAATAAGCATCCCAATTAATCCTGAAATGTCAACTTCACATGCAGCAGGTACAAGTCCTTCGCTAAACATAGACATTACAGCACAGGGTACAATACCCAAATTATCCTGAATTGAAGGCCAGCATTGAAAAGCAAAACCATCTAAATCATTTTCAATTATCCAATTTTCAACAACAACTGCTAATTTTGCAAGCTTTATAACTCCATCTTCTGAAAATGTTGTAGTAGATGTATAATTTTTTATAAATTCAACTTTATCTTTCACTTTTGGATCATTGTCCTTTAAATCTTTAATTTGTCCAAGAATTTCAGATAAATCAATTGGTTCTACGCTTATTCCATTAAATTCCAAAATTTTTTCACTGTATCTCACAGTTTCAAAAGCATTAGGTCTCGTTCCAATTTGACCTAACCTCGCATTCCTAAGATTTTTCGCAATGCTGCAAATTTTCTCGAATTTTATTATATCATTTTTAAAAATTTCTGACCTAATAGGGCATGTATGGGATTTAGTTAGTGTAAATGGTATTCCATATTGATATAAAACGCTGGTAACAGAGATTTTCCCACAAAATGCATCTCTTCTATTTGTTCTGCCCATTTCGCCAAGTTTATCTGATGATGCCTGAATTAGGATAGGAACATTAAGATCTGCTAACTTGATTGCGTTGGCAATACCTTTTTCATCCCCAAAATTAGGTAAAATCACTAATATTCCTATAATACTTTTTTTATTTTCTTTAAACAACTCAGCACATTTTTTTGCATCGTCATATGTTTCCACAACTCCGTATTTTGTATCCTCTTCATTCAAAATAACAAAATTATAATTTAATTCCTTTAAAACATCTATAATTGCAGTTCTTCCCTCTATAGCAAGATGATCGGGAAAAACATCACGATTTCCAACAATTACACCAAATGTACCTCTTTCAATTTCTTTATTAAGAACGGACATCTTTTATCTCCTAAAATTAATTTTTAAAAAATTTAATTATAGTGAGTTAATTAAAGAATTTAAATTTAAAATAATAATTTATTATTGGGTTTATGAGTTTAATAACAAGGATACCTAATAGATTAAAAGAACTCTGGGAGCATAAGGTTTTCCGTTACGCACTAATCCTTCACATTTTTTACTTCACGCTTTCAATTGTTTTGTTTTTTTTTCTTTATAAGGAGAAGAATGATTTTATTATCTTTTATAATGTTGGAGATATATTTCTAAATGATATCGAAAACTTGTATAACCAAACGAATTATCTATGGGATTTTAGATATTTTCCCTTATCAGCACTTTTTTTTATACCCTATTCAGTTTTCAATTTTGAAACCGCATTTATAATATTTAATGTTTTTAACATTATACTAAATATTTTAATTTGTATAATCCTCTATAAAATAATTCTTTTAGTTAGGAATAAGGATCATGAAAACGACGATAAAAGAGTCATATTATATGTCTGTGTATACTTAATGGGTTTACCGCATGTATTGAATTATATTTATGGACAAATTAATCTATATATTACACTATTTATCTTAATATCACTCTACATTTTTTTAAAGTATGAAGAAATTAAATGGGAATTAATAGGAAGTGTAATTTTAGGAATAGGTATATTAATTAAACCTACAGCTATTTTCTTAATTCCATTTTTGATTATTTTAAGATTTGATTTTCAAAATAAACAAGTTAAATTTGATTTTTCTATAACAATGGTAAGGTTATTAGGTGTTATATTACCAGTACTATTAAATTTCATTTTATTTGTTATTTTTCCTCCTTTATGGGAAGGTTTTTTAGACACTAACTTCACAGGTACCAATCCTATTGCTCTAAATTTTTCTTTTAGTATTACTAAACTAATAACTAACTTCTGTTATTTTTACAATATCCCATTTAATCAACTTTATATATTGTTTGGAGTTGTCTGTATAATAGGGGGTTTAGGTTTCATCCTTTTTATTTTTAGAAGATTTGAAAAAGATTCAATTATTTATAGCTTTGCGTTTGGGATTACTATTATGTTACTTGTGTACTATGATTCATGGGACCATCACCTATTAAATTTAACTCCTATCTTAATTATTATGATATTTAATCTTCCTAGACATTCAGAAATTACAAATTCTATCAAACCAAGTTTATTTTTCTTTAGCTTTTTTGATCTTGTTTTAGTAGGAATTTGGTATCTTATATACCCCTTATTCCCTTTTAATTTTGGGTCTACAATCTTCTTATTAGTTTCATTGTATGGTATTATTAAATATTGTTATAAAAAGAAAAGAAACTATTTTATGGAGGAATAGAAAATTGAAGTATAGACAATATTTAATCAGCTTTCTTATTTTTTCTCTTTTATTCAGTGGAATAGTCTTAAACGTAAATGCTATTAATTATAAAATAGGTGTCAATGAAAATGATGAATTTATATGGAAATGTAAAGTGTGTAATACTCCTGAAATGAGTGTTATTTTTGGGCTTGGATGGAATAACAATTCAGGAATTTTTCAAAATTTAAACAAAGGAACAAGGATGAAATGGGAAATAAATACAGTTGAAGTAAATGAAACTGCCAATAAAATTGAATTCAGCATATGGTTTTGGACTCAAAATGAAAGTTGGGGTGTTAATGATATTGACTCTCAAATGATATATCTCAAAAATCCAAAAGCTTACACTGCAGAGTTAAACATTTCAACTGACAATTCATTTGTTCCATTCCTATTTCCTATTCCAGTAGGCGAATACATGGGAAATCTAAATTTAAGCGTATGGTATGATGTAGATAGTAGGGTCTTGCCAACACTAAATGTCGAAATCTCTAAGGATGGTATTAGGACGGGTTATCCTAGTAAGGAAATTGAGATCATCGCAATCTATAATGATAAAGGGATTCTAAGCTCGTACAAACTTTATACGAAAGGACATGTAGTAATTGTTGATATTGCTCTTGATTTTTTACCTTTTTATGTGATCCCAACTTTGATTATATTATTTACAGTTTTATCTCTGGGAATAATTGTATATATTATTAAAAAATATAAATCCATTAGTCTATCAAAACCCAAATAAATATGAATTTGCAAAAGTTTTTATCTAAATTAAAAGAAAGATTTGGAGAACTCTGGAATTATAAAGCATTTAAGTTTGCTGTTATTATTCATGGGGGATACTTTATATTCTCGATAATTTTAACACTTATTTTCTTTCGAAACAAAAATGATTTCAGAGTTTATTATGATGTTGGAGGTGTTGTACTAAAAGATATTAATAATCTCTATACTACATCATATAATTGGCCTTTTAGGTATTTACCAATAGCTTCCTTGTTTTTTGTACCTTTTAAATTAATGGGTTTTGATTTAGGTTTTGTTGTATTTAATTCTATTAATTTTTTTCTGAATATTTTGATATGCGTTATTCTCTATAGAATTATAATTTTAATCAGAGCAAATAATCATGAAAAAGAGGAAAATAGGGTAATACTCTTTATTAGCATATATTTAATGAGTTTACCAAATTTTTTCAATTATATCCTAGGCCAGATTAATTTATATGTGACTCTATTAATTTTATTATCATTATATATTTATCTGAATTACAATGATATAAAATGGGAATTATTAGCAAGCATATTTCTTGGAATAAGTATACTAATAAAGCCAATAACGATTTTTATGATTCCTTTCATCCTAATTATTCATTTTGATTTAAAAGAAAAAAAATTGTATTTTGATCTCTTTCATAGCTTTATTCGATTGAGTGGAATTATAATACCCTTATCTCTTAATCTTATAATGTTTTTAACCATACCTAATTTATTAAATGGATTCATTGAAGTTAACTTTACAAGCTCAGAACCTTCTCAGATAAATCACTCATTTAGCATAACAAAACTTATTATTAATTTCTTATATTTCATTGGTTTCACGGAAGATCAAATACTAACCCTTCAAATGCCTTTATTTTTCATAATAGCAGTTATTTTTCTCTTTATAGGATTCACTCCATTTTTGATTAGAAGTACAATTCACTATTCTGAACTATATGGTTATTGCTTTGGGATTTCAATTATGTTTCTTTGCTATTTTGATTCATGGGATCATCATTTACTTAATTTAACACCTTTGCTGATAATAATTATATTTAATTTACCAAGAGATTCCAAATTAACTAAAAATTACATCAAACCTAGTTTAATCTTTTTGAGTTTTTTTGATCTTCCATTCATGGGTCTATTTTTTTTATCTAAAAGTTTTTTCCCCTTCAATTTTGGGAGTACGATATTCCTTATTTTAATCTTCTATGTATTAATTAAATACAGTATCACAAAAAATAATCCGATTTAGTTTATTATAACGATGGAAATAATTCCTGCTATAGATATTAGTAATGGGAAGTGTGTGCGCTTATATCAAGGGCTAAAAGGTACTGAAAAAGTGTATTATGAGGACCCTCTTGAGGCTATCAATTTTTGGATTAATAAGGGAGCAAATAGAATTAATATCATAGATTTAGACGGCGCATGGGGATCAGATGTTAATAAAAGATTACTTAAAGAGATAATTGGTAAAGCTTCTAATAAATTGAAGGTTCAAGTAGGAGGAGGTATACGAGATATTGAAGAAGCTTCAAACCTTATTAATATTGGGGCAGATCGTATAATAATTGGAACAATTGCGATATTGGAACCTAAAATAGTTCAGAAATTAGTACAAATGATTGGTGCCGAAAAGTTAATTGTTGCTATAGATTATCATAGTGAAAAAATCGCTATTCAAGGATGGACAAAACTTTCTCATAAGAATCCCTTTAGTTTTGCAAAAAAAATTAAGAAAATGGGTGTAAAAATTATATTATTTTCATCAATTAAAGCAGATGGGACTTTGTCTGGACCTGATTTCCAAAATATACAGAAAATGATAAAAACTGTGAAAAATGTTTCATTATATGTGGCAGGAGGGGTTCGAAATATCAAAGATCTTGATCATCTGAACAAAATTGGCGTTAAAGGTGTCGTAATTGGTAGAGCTTTTTATGAACAGAAAATTCCATTTTCAATAATCAAAAATTCTAAATATGATGATAAAAATATATTTAAAGAAGACTAAGAATTATTTTTAGAATTCCATAGAGAAATATTGTCGAAAAATGTTTGAAGAATTTTATTTACCGCCCTTATTAGTTGTTTTCGTACCAGCATTTACTTTAGGGTTTCTCCATACCGCAATTCCATGTGAGGACAAAGCAATCTTCTTTTTTTGGTCATTTGGTATTTCTAAAACTCCGTTAAGGAGTATTTTAATTCTAGTTCTTTATGGCATAGGTTTAATTTCTTCTAATTTGATAATTGCTTTTATTACAATATTTATAAGTTTCCTTGTTCAAATATCTATCCCGCATATTATTCCTGATGATTATACTATTAATTTTTTTGGGGCTGTTGTTTCTATGTTCGCAGGTATAATTCTATTGTTTTTTATAATAAGAAGAAAATATATGCCGCATTCAAAGCATAAAGATGAAATTAGTGAGTTAAATTGGCAAAAAAAGAAAACACCATATCTTTTTGGCATTTTAGCAGGTTTTGCTCCATGCATCTTTGAATTACTTATATATTCTCAATGTTTACAATATTCACTCTCGGGAAACATTTTTGATGCTATTTTTAGTGTATTCTATTTTTCTTTGGGAACATTTGTGGGACTGTTCCCCCTGGCTTTGGCAAAACATGGAACAACTCAAATTTTAAAAGCAAGAGAACCTAAAACTAATTGGATATTACTCACTATGATATTTATAATAATAGTATTTAATGCAACCGTAATGATTTTATCATTTTTGCGAATCCGTGTTTTTCCAGAAGTGTCTTTTTAATAATTCTGGCAACATCTTATAAGAATTTAGGGAAAAAGTTAATTATATCTTAATTATTCATATTAATAGAAATTACTAAAATTTGGTCTATTAAAATATTTTAAGCCAGATTTTTTATATAATTATATAGATTTCATAAAACTAAAAAGATTTGAAATAATGGATTGCCTGTTCTGTGAAAGTAAAGAAATCGATTTTACGTGCGAAAAATGTAAATCCAGTTTTTGTATTAATCATATTGCGACTACAGAAATTCATGAGTGTAAAAAACATAATATTATTTACTCAAAAGCAAAAGCTTCAGAAAGAAATTTTAAATGTACTGTAGTTGAAGAAAGTGAATGTCCTATTTGTAAATCTCTTTTAAGATTAGAAAGATTGTCTTCAGGTCAATATTATCTAGAATGCACAAATGCTCAGTGCCCAGAATCATGGAATTCTTATTTAAAGACTCCTGGGATATTTTTTCCTACAAAGGAAAAATTAGCAAGAGAGGCATTAAGATATAATCTTATTAAAGGAAATAGATTAACCCTATGTAGTAAGAAATTAAGGCATATAATAGGAAAAGAAATTTGTCCCAATTGTTTTCTAGACTTATTAAAAAGAGCACCTCTCATAAATTTTTCAACTATAATGAATTCATTTAATATTTCTGCAGACCAAATGATTAAATTCATAAATAAGTATATGGATGAAGAAAGAATATATGGAATAATTGATCAAAAGAATCAAATGTTTTATTACATTTCCCCAGAAATGAGGGAAAAACTTTTAGCTAAGTTTAATGATGAAGGGATTATAAAAGTCGATGAATTATCTGTAATGCTGGATATGAGTAGTGAAATTGCTCGTAAAGTTATATACAAGTTGATCAATCAGTACCAAATAAAGGGAGCCTTTTCACAAGATAAAAATATATATTATACTCAAAAGTATATTTTAGATAATTTAATAGAAGAAATTAAGAAAAAAGGTAGAATTTCAATAAAAACCTTAGCTGATAACTTGAATCTACCAAATGAACTAGTTAAATCTTTTTGTGTTAATTTAATGAGAACTAAAGCTGTCAATGGTTATTTTGCTGATAGAGGGAACGAAGTTATTACAGCTAATCAGATTTTTAACGAAATTAAAGCCTATTCTAAAGATATGGGCCTATTTGAACTTAATAAACTCGCTTCAAAACTAAAAATAGCTGTAGAATTAGCAAGAAAAAGTCTTCATGAATTAATAAAAACGGGAAAAATCAATGGTTTATTCACTCAAAGAAGAGAATTTATGACAAATAAACATATGGAGCAAAAAATTAAAGAAATCGCCAGAGCTTACAGAACTATGCCTTTAAGAGAACTTTCAAATAGATTAGGAGTAACCGAATCAAGCATTGAAGAAAATTTGGCACAAATTATTGCACGAGGAGATATTGATGGATATATTGACATGTCGAAAAGAAATTTTACTGCCTATTCCGTACCAAGAGAACAACCTCAAACTAAAAAAGAAGACGTTAAGCCATCCGATGAAGGCAAGATAGAAGTAGTTCGTGATTATGATTTCGTCGGTGGACAGTTACATTTTAAAGTTGCGGTAAGAAATAAAACAGATATGGCAATAAATTCAGTTAAAGTGATTTTAGATGCTCCAAGCTCTTATAAAATTAAAAACCCATTGATTAATATCCCAGTTATTGAGGCTAAAAATTCCAGGGGCGTTGATTTCTATTTAGAGCCAAAAGAATGTGGTATTTCCTCAATTGGAGGAGATGTTATCTACAAAACAGCAGCAGGAGTCAAAAAGACCGTCCATATCAAAAAACGCGAAGTTCAAATCAAATGTCCTCTTGTAGTTTCTTGTTTATCTACTATCGAGGACGTTCAGATAACAATTCAAGATCTTCCTAATGATGCTCGAGCATTTTTAATAGCGGACATCGATCCGAGATTGGCATATAGAGCAGCAGTTAGAACTATAAAACGTTTTGAAGTAAGCACAGTAACATCTCATGAAGGAAAAGATGCGAAAGGCAAATATGAAGCAGAGAGTTGGCATTGTTCTGAGGCTAAAACAACAGGAAGTAGAGTTGTTACGAGGATTTACGTTTCAGAATCAAATCAATCTCTTGAAGTTCGTGTGTGGACCGCTCATAGTGGTCAATTAACAGGTTTTTTGGCAAAAATTATTGAACTGTTATTTGAAGAGATTAATATCATTCGGAAGATTAAATCTGAAGAACGTGAGAAAACTATTGATGTGATGGCAATAACCCAAAATTTAGCTGAAATGTCTGATTATTGTATGTTGAGATGGAAAGCTCAAAATATTAGGAATAAATTACATGATACTTTTGTCCGTGTGAGGAAAATTATAGGAGATAATGAAGCTGTGTTGGGAAGAATGGAGTTTTGGTTAACTCAATTAAATAAGTATGGAAAAGATGATAAAATTAATGATCCTGACGCCGAGAAATTAGTTTCTGATATCGAGAATTTCAAGAATGTTATAGCAAGATCTATTAAACTATAAAAAAGTACAACAAAATCCTATAAAATAAAGTTTATATACCTTAGAAACTATATTTTATATTAAAAATTAGATTACTCTTTAATTTTCTTTCAATTATTAAGAAGTGAGAAAAAAATGAGCCCAATAATAAGTATAAGCATAAATGAGAGCCTTAAAAAGTTTATCAATAAATTAGTTTCAAAAAATCAGTATGATAATAAATCTAAATTAATTAGAGATGCATTATTACGTTTAATGTCAACAATGGATATATCAAGTATGGAACTATCTAGCGAATTGGCTCCGATACCTAAAAGGATTATTGGTAATATGATTCTCATTGCCCCTAATGACAATTTAATACAGAAAAAATTAAATAGAATTGAAAGTGATTATAAAGA
>Ga0209427_10009801_pt1 | contig 10658 bp, 15 predicted proteins | sample DeeMarSWOR136_30_FD_187465 | JGI IMG/M metagenome (GOLD analysis project Ga0209427, IMG submission 187465) | Marine sediment microbial communities from White Oak River estuary, North Carolina - WOR-1-36_30 (SPAdes) (version 2) | ecosystem: Environmental > Aquatic > Marine > Intertidal zone >...
TATCCTGCGTCCGTCTGGTATGCTGGAATATATTTGTCGTTTAGACTGGGTTTGGGCTCTGCTGGCAGAGGCCAACGAGAATTATCAAAAAGGTTTACAGCATGTGAATGATGCATTATTCATTTGTGCGGATAAAGGATTTCGTTTGTGGCAGGCAGACCATTTTGTGCTGCGTGGGCGTTTGTATCTGCTGCAATTTCAAAAGGAATATGAGAAACCTTCCGAAGGTTCAGAACCTGCGGGAGGTTTGAATTTCGTTGAAAAAGCCGGCGATGATGGCGACAGGGCCTTGAAAATAGCTGAGGAGACAGGCTATAGCTGGGCAAAAGTAGATGCATTGGAATTGCTTTGTTCATATCATCAAGCAAGAGGCAAACTTTCTCATTTTAATTCTGAGGATGAAAAAGAATCTGCCCGACGTTATAAACAAGAGGCAGCAGCTATTAAAAAAGGACTGTTCCTTACAGAGAAACAGATGGAAGAAATTAAAGCAAAAACCAGAAAAGAGTTTGAGAAACAGACTGCCGGGTGGGATGAAGAATCGTGAAACTAATATAATCAGCGGTAGGAACATGAGTATAAATAACTAATTACATAAAATTATCATGATGAACGCAAAACCCAAATTTAGCATTGGAGATTCAGTCATAGTTAAAGCCAATGTCAAAGACCCTGATTATAATATTAAAATTGAAGGCTGGCAAGGGAGAGTTACGGAAATTTTTGAAAAAGGTAATTTAATAAGTATTAAATGGGATAGTATAACATTAGAAAATATGCCTGCCTCTCTTATAGATGAATGCGAAGAAGAAGGATTCGCTTGGAGTGAAACATATCTAAATCCTACTGAACTTGAATTAGCCGAACCAAGAGATACTGAAAATGATGTTGAGAAAAAGCTTGAACAATTGAAGAAAAAATATGCTTATAGTTTTTTAGGAAAACAGGGAAGACAAATAAAAGAAGTATTAGGTGAAATTAATATAAAAGATGATTGGGACGCAATGAAAACGTGGGGAAATTATCTTGAAAAGGTGCTTAATTTTCCTTTTGAAGCTGAAGTATCAGAAGCTCAAGATTATGGACCTTTAGATTTTGGAGATAAAGTAAAAATTCTTGAAATAGCTGATGTTGATGATTTGTATGGTGTAATAGTTAAGTTAAGGCAAGGGAAAAAAATCTATCATTTTCCTTTATGTGATTTAGATTGTCTTGATAAGGAATCAAAGAATTACCAGCTAGTTTATGACTATGCAGTTTGGTTTGCAAATCGCTAAAATAAATAAATGTTGTTCAATATATAGTCATAAGTATTATTTTCTCAATAAGGTTCGCATAAACTTAATATTATCTAGTTTAAAAACCTGCTTCAAATCCATAAATACCAATTCATCATAACTGCTAATTAATTTGGAACTAACAAATGATCAAAAACCCGACTTACGCAACCTTTATGAACGAAGTGGAATGTTATATTTCCAACCTGTCAGAGGATGATCTAAAGCAGATCATTTTAAATCTTGCCGAAAAACAAAATACCAGGGATAGAAATACATTTTTGGCTTATCTTAAAGAGAGTAATCTGGCTACTTCTCATCCAGATGAGACGATAATTTTGCCTGATATATCTCCAGCCAAATTTATTGCCCAGATCAAAGAATTTGAAGGACGAATTCAAGACGGTGAATTCTATGATGAAGAAAGGAGCTACTGGGCTTATGAACGTGAAGAATATTCCTATTGGAGAAGAGATGATTATTATGATAATTTTGATGATGATATAGATTTTTCTGATGAAGAATATGTTATTGAAGCGATTACATTTTTAGAAACAGCCAAGCAATTTTTTCGAGGTCAGGATAATCAGACGGCTTTTACTGCTTATGAAATACTGTTTAATATTTTTGAAAATCCTGCTTATTATGATGGAGAGGATTATTTTATTTATGGCTTTTCGTTTTACGAGGCAATTGATCCTGAATTTTTGAGGGAACACAAAACTATTTATTTAAGATGTCAATATCTAAAATGTGAACCCAGCAATAATTTCAGCAATTTTTATCCAACGCTCGCGGAAGAAAAGGAAATTTTTCTATCTGATCTTATCGAAATTGATCGCAGTCCGCTTCGAAATTTAGATCAATTTATAACTGGATTTATGCAATTTTTGAGTGATCATCCGAAACATGACTCACATTTAATCGATGCCTTATTTGTTAAAGGCGGTAAGGAAGAAATTAAGCACTACGCCTATGCGCATGGAGATAAACATCCGTCCGTGTTCCTGTACTATCATGAGTTTGTTAAGGAAGATAAACCTGCACCAGCAGATCGATTAAATACCATTCTGGACGGAATCAAAATAATTCCTGAAAAATATGTTACTCGTTCACGCCTGGGACTTGATCTGGTGGATATCGCCAAAGAATCAAATGACAAAAGGAATTTATTAATTGGTTACTCCACCGCCTTTTACAGCGATCCGACGTTGCGCAATTTAACATTTTATATTAATTTTATTGTTACAGAAAATATGACTTCAGAGATCGAAAAATTAAGAGAGTATCTCAATAAAACCGAAATTCCGAAGTCAGATTCTTCCTATTATTCGTTCGGTGGAATTCCAGAACATAGAACTATTTTTTCATTGGATACGGCCAGGATTGGGGTAAAAGCTTTAATTGTTGGTAAATTTCTTTTAAATGGTGTTGATACCCTAATTGATCATATCAATCCCAAACACTATTTAGGTTTCAGTGGCGCAAAAAGTTATGTTGCAATCATCACAGCATTAACTTTGAAAGCAATAACAAAGGGAATCGCTGCAATTGTGGTGGATAAGTTGGTCGATCATTATTGTATCGATGTTCAGTCGGATGAATGTAATTCGTTGAAAAAAATGATCGCAGACCGCTCGACTAATTTATCATTAGATCAAACATTTATTGAGAAGGCTTTGGATAAAATCGAATCAGTTGCTGTTAACAGAGTCTCCCATATTTTGACAAATAAATTGAGAGGCGGCTATGATAGTGCCTGCCTTCTGTTAGTTGCTTGCGCAGAAGTTAAGCAACTGATAACGAAAGAGGGAAATGACTTAGTAAGGCAAATTGATAATGATTATAAGAGATTTTCAGCGTTTCGGAAACCTTTGAAAAGTTTAACATCGGAAAGTCGTCTGCTTGTCTCAATAAAGTAGCAAGGAGGTAATGCCTCAGTATCATGTGTCTAAACCAGGTTTCTAGCAGAAACCTGGTTTATTTTCCAGCAATCTGAGCGGTTACAAATCAATGATATTTTTTCTTGACATCAGGTCAACAATTTTGAATTATAAAAACATCGTGACAAACAATATTAAAATGTAATGCCAACCAAACAAAAAATTATCCAACTCATTCGAGTTGTTGTCGATGATCGCGAAGTAAATTCTCCAACTGTAAAAAAACTAAAAGAAATTGCAGAAGCAGAGGTCATCATTCAGCGATTACCTTTAGGTGATTACGAAATCGATAAAACATTACTTTTCGAAAGAAAGACGCTCCTAGATCTCACCGCTTCAATCAAAGATGGCAGATTATTCAGACAAGCTTGCAAACTTGCATCTTCTCCAATGAGAAGTGCTATCATTTTAGAGGGTACAAGTAAAGATATAATCGCTAGCAAAATGCGCCGCGAAGCGATTCAAGGTGCGCTTATCACTCTTACCGTCGTTTTGGGATTACCGCTATTACGATCAAAAGATGCGGAAGAAACGGCACGACTGATGCTATATGCAGCCAAACAGATTCGAGCCATCGAATTTAGTGCCTTGCCGCGGCGAGTCAAACGTCCGAAAGGAAAACATAAAATCCAGCTTCATTTTTTACAGGGCTTGCCCGGCGTAGGTCCCGAACGTGCAAAACGAATGCTTGATAAATTTGGCAGCATAGAAGCTGTAATTATTGCAAGTCAACATGATTTAATGAATGTACCGGGCATAGGAAAGCATTTAGCAAATAAAATTCGCTGGATCGTGTCTGGAGACAATTGAAATAGTGAAATATGAAACCAGCCCAAAGCATCTAACCTGAAACATTCCTTCAGGGTGGTTATTGTTATGACAACTCTAAGATTTACATATCCCACACTGCTCACACAATGAAACATTCCCTTCATACCCATAATGCTTCCTTACTGCTTCTAATTTACTAATTTCTTCTGCAGATAATTTTTTAACCCTGCCTAATTGACGCGCTGTTAGTGTAACTTGTGCACAATATTCAACTTTCTCAAGTTTCCGATAGGCAGCTACAATATTTTTGCCAACAGTCAATACACCATGTCGATCCAGAACCAGGGCATCATGATTTTTGATTAACTTTCGGATGACTTGTGCTCCTTCGACTGTGGAGATTGTTGCATAGTCAGTCGTGGGAATGGTACCAAAAATGACGACGACTTCAGGGATGACACATTGGGCTAAAGATTCTCCTGCAATAGTAAACCCAGTGGTAATCGGCGGATGGGCATGAAGCACCGCGTTAATATCGGGTCGCTCACGATAAGCAGCCAGGTGCATGGAAAGCTCGCCAGTGGGCTTACCCCCTGATAATACTTTTTCTTCAATGTCAACATAAACCAAATGTTCGGGCTTCAGTTCACCGAGACAACTGCCGCTGGGAGTAATCAGAAAGCGATCTCCCATCACCCTGACGCTTATATTACCGTCAGTAGCGGTGACAAAGCCTCTTTCATAAGCTTTTTTACCGATATCGACAATTTCTCGTCTAAGTTGCCACTCATTTGACATTACAGATTTACTTTCAAATAAAAATTATCACACAAAAAAATACCAAATTACAATAACCAAATTCCAAATAAAATTCAAATTCCAATCTCAAAATTTCAAACAAGTCATCTGTAATTTGACAACTGGAGGTTGTTTGGTTTGGAATTTGTAATTTTTTCTATTAATAAAAGAGTTTATCCTCGACTCCCAACCTGAACCTCATCTATAATCCCAATTATAATCGACCGTATCGGCGCATTGGGATCATCCACCACCTGCCTGGCAGAATTCCCTTCATCAACCACTAAAACTGTCTCTCCCACACCTGCGTCTACCGAATCAACAGCGATGAGATAATCGCCTGATGGTTTGCCAGATAGATTTAGCTTATCCACGACTAATAATTTTTTATGATTATAAAAACCGTGATTGATAGTGGAATAGATTTCTCCAGCGACCTTTCCGATAATCACAATTATATCTCCATTGGTGAGACGTGAAAGGTGAGACGGCAGATGGCAGACGTGAGATGAGGGACACTAAAAGTTGAAAGTTTTAAGTTATAAATTTCAAGTTTTAAGGTTCAGAAATTTTTAGTTTTCACGTCTTGCATTTTCCGTCTCACTTTTCACATCTCACGTTTGCCGTTTCACATCTAAATGAACACCATCAACAATTCCAATAATCGTATGATCAACTGGAACGAACCAGGGATCTAATGCCAGTGCCGCTTCTCGTCCGCCTTCATAATAAATTAATTCGTCTGGCCCAGCCATTCGGGTGGAATCACAGGCAACAATAGGCTTTCCCACGGGTTGTGATCTTTTATCTAACGGTTGAACCAGCAAAAACGGAACGCCTTCGAGTCCTTCATAAACCACGCATGGCGTAACCGTGCCAATCACTCTACCCAATAACATGTTCGCTTTCGTCTCCAGGTAATTTTCGATATTCGGCTACTGCAAAACGAGTTGATATATCGATCTCTTTTGCCATTTCACTGTGAAGAGAAGGAATAATGGTTTTATTGCGCCACAATGCTTTATTAGTAATTGCATTCATCCCGATTTCGACAGCAGCTTCAACGTCCTCGACTTTTCCGTTAAACATGACAAACGCTTTCCCACCCAACGCATCTCCCATTCGAATTTCAATAATTTCTACCACTGCCCCTTTTATGCCTGCGTCAGAAGCTTCAATTGTGGCAGCAATAGAAAAGGTCTCTACGATGCCAAAAGCCTCATGAAGTATTTTTTTCCTTGCTCCCAACATGGCATCAAGCACCTGCGGATGGACATCGGGTAAGATAACTTTATCAATCACAGCATCTGCTCCGACACTTAATCCTTCTCTGAACGATTCTTCGACAGATGCAGTACTCCCTCCAATTAAAACGAGATATTTGCCTCGACTGACCGTACCAGCTTTTAACATTGAAATTGGAGCTTTTTTCACCATGACATCACCAGCGGTGACACCAGTCGCGATGCTGCTGAATTCGATAAGCGCTATTGCGGGATATTTTTTCATATTATACGATCCGAAAATGATCAACTAATACACAACGCCGTTCTCTTGAGAAACTTCGAGGTCCTGTTAAACCTTCTCCTGTGGGACTGGCAATCGAAAATGATGTATAGCCTTCTCCTCCAAAGCCCAGACCTGCATAGGCAGGTCCATTTTTAACAAAAATCGTGGTATTGATCTCTCTTGCCATACGACTGAGATGATCTAAATTTCGTGAATACATAACCGCTGTATGAAAATTTCCCCCTTCCACCTGTTTCGCTAGATCAATCCCTTCATCGGCATTATTAACTCGAACGATAGGAATGACGGGCATCATTTGTTCTGTCCAGACCAGCGGATGGTTTTTATCGACTTCGACAATAGCCAATCTGATTTTGTCATCAATGGAAACGCCGATTTTAGCAAGAATTACATTCGTATTTTTACCGATTAATGATTTCTTAATAATAGCTGGCTGAGCTGGACCATTAATTTTATCGAAAATTAAATTTTCGATTTGTTTCAATTGATTTTGATTGAGCAAAAAGGCACCGTTCTTAACTATAATTTGGATTAACTCGTTAAAGATGCTATCAACAGCGATAACCTCTTTTTCGTCAACGCAAATAATATTATTATCAAAGGAAGCGCCCTTGACGATAAAATTTCCTGCACGTTCAAGGTCAGCGGATTCATCAACCACTACTGGTGGATTTCCTGGTCCAGCACAGATAGCGCGTTTACCACTATTCATTGCTTCTTTGACGACACCACCTCCGCCAGTAATAACCAGAATTCTCACTCCTGGATGTCGCATCAATTCCTGGGCGCTTTCGATGGTTGGTTCAGCAATGCCTGTTACTAAATTGAGCGGTCCACCTACTTTTATTATTGCCTGATTTATCAAATTGATATTTCTAATAGAGGTCTTTTTCACTCCAGGATGGACATTGAACACAACTCCATTTCCTGCAGCAACCATACCGATGGTATTACAGATGATTGTCGAAGTCGGATTCGTAATCGGAGTAATGGCACCAATAACGCCGTAAGGAGCAGGTTCAAAGAGACTGAGCCCATGATCGCCAGTACGTGCAGTCGGGTATAAATCTTCGGTGCCAGGCGTCTTTTCACTGACCAATTTATTTTTTGCGACCTTATCCTCAACTCTCCCCAAACCTGTCTCTGCCACAGCCTCTGAAGCTAATTCATAAGCATGTTCCAGCATCATAGCTCGAATGCTGGCAATCATTTCGTCACGTTTGCGAAGGGTCGAGCTATCGAGTTGCTTCTGGGCGATTGTCGTTGCCCTCACAGCTTCATCAATCGTGTTGAAAATACCCTGTCCACTGGGTAATTGAGTAACCGATCCGTTCATCGAGGATGGCATGGCTGAGCTTTTTTTGCCAGTTATAATGTGAAAGACTTTCTCTGCAATATAATCGATTTGTGTATCTTTGAGAGTGGACAAGGACAAGCTCCAATTCAAATTTTAATTTGTCGCTTTGAATAGATTTATATGCCCGATGAACAGATGAAGCCAACGGATTTCAATTTTTTGATTTTATCCATTGGTTTCATTAATCCGTTGGGGATTTATTAACCAACTCATTAATTTGAGTCGACCCAATCTGCTTTGAAAAGCTGCTTACTATGTCGAACAGTTAGAATTGAGATACGTTGTTTTTCGATAAGATAGATTATGCGATAATTTCCATAAAATATTTCTCGAATTTCCTCCTGATTCAATTCCGGTACCATTCGGCCCATTCTGGGAAATTTTTTAAGGGGTTGTACTTTTTCATATATTGCTTTCTTCCATCTTTTGCTCGCTGTTGGATTATCTTCACGAATATATTCAGCAATTCCTTCAATTCGATTGATAGCATTATCAGTCCAGATTAATCTCATTCTTTATCCAACAGCCTTAATTTTGCTTCTTCATTTGTTATATATTTTCCGTTTCGAACTTCTTCGATAGCGTTGTGAACATCTTTAAGTAAATCTAATTCCTCAATTAATGTTTCATAAACATCAATATCCAGAAGCACGGCTTTATTTTGACCATTCAAAGTCAAAACTAAGGGCTTTTTCGTTTCATAAACCTGCTCGATAAATGAGTTGATGTTTGCACTCACTTCTGAAGCTGGGCGAACATCCTGGTAAAATGTCAAATCTTTCATCATAAACTCCCAGAAATGAAATCAAGCTATCCTATTTGAAAATTATTTGCTTGTAACCAATCACATCTCAAAATCCCCATCACCCAAAAATCAAAATATCTGCCATTACGATACATCGCCTGTCTTAAAACACCTTCTTTTACAAATCCAGCTTTTTGATAAATTTTAACTGCTGGCATATTTTCAGCACATACGTGAAGCTGAATCCGATTCAAATTTAAAGTTTTAAAAGCATAATCAACCATCAATTGCGTGACTTCCGATCCATATCCTTTTGACCAGTGAACCGGATCAAGAATGGCTAAATAAAAAATCGCTGCCCGACTGATGTAATGGATTCGAAAAAATGCTGTCTGACCAACTGGTTTATTGGTTTCTTTTTCAATAATTGTAAAAACGATTGCCTCTTTGGATTTGATGTATTGTTCAATCTTTTCCTGTTCACCCGTCAAACTAATTGGTAATGCAAGAAAAAGAGATTCTCGAACACTCGGATCGTTTTCGCCCCTGGAGAGAAATTTAGCATCTTCTGCTTCAACGGGTCGGAGATAGATTTTTTTCCCAATTAAAAAGGGATTGTCCAAAACTCTAATTCAAAATATTTTTATTCAATTTCAGCCATAGGGATCGAAGACCGCGGATTGGGATATACGCCAAGGCTTCTTGGTTCAACGATCAAATCCAATGCTTCCATCACGACGGCACCGATAAGTGCGTAATTCTTTTTCGGTTCGACAATTGCCTCAAAAACACCTGTTCTGCCACACAAAGTCACTTCGACGCCCCATACGACATCCCGCTCTTGAACTTCTTCGTTAGCGTATTTTACATTTTGCCGTCTTATTACTGGTAAATCCAGTTCTTTGACAACCTTTTCTGGAAGGACCAGCAATGTTGCGCCAGTGTCTATTTTGCTATCGACTTCAACATAATCGCTCTTTGTCAGTAGATTTCTAATTTTGATTTTTGTATAAATTAATCCCATTTTACACTCTGAATTAGTTAATCTGAAATCCCCTTTTTATATTTTATCGCTCCATTCACCTCCCAATTATCCACAATCGCCATAACGACCGCATCGCAGGGGCGCTTATCCGTCATCACTGTTTGGCGGGCTGAGCTGCCTGTGGCGTAAAGTACCATCTCTCCCAGACCAGCACCTACTGCATCTGCCGCGACAACATGTCCCCCGCTTTCATTTCCGTCCAGATCAACCTGTCTCAATAATAAAAACTTGAGACCTTCCATGCTTTGTTCTTTTCGAGTCGATACAACCGTACCGATGACTTTAGCTAACAGCATAGTAATTCCTATATAATTTGTAGGACAAGATTCCATCTTGTCCTACAGTTCATTATTCATCTCTTTTCGTCTTTTTGAGTTCTGCTGCGACCTGTTCCTTCCGACCCAATGGAATAACCAGATCAACATTTGAATGGGGACGAGCAATGATATGAACAGCAACGATTTCACCGACTTTTGCTGCGCCAGCCTGTCCTGCTTCACAAGCAGCTTTTACTGCCGCAACATCGCCACGAATAACTGCTGTGACATATCCACCGCCAGTCTTTTCATAGCTGACCAGTTCGACTTTCGCTGCTTTCACCATCGCATCTGCCGCTTCGACCATTGCAGGAAAACTGCGACATTCAATCATTCCAAGAGCTTCTGCCATGCTTTATTCCTCCTAAATTCTATTAAGTTTTTCAAAATAATTTTTCAAACATTAGAAATATGAAGTTTCAAATACCTCTATGAAAATCACAAATCTCAAAAAACAAATTCCAAATAAATTTCAAAATCCAATATTTAATGGTTCAAACAGATTGGGGTGAAGCTATTTTATTCCACTGTTTTACCTGTGACGTTTTCGATTGCATTAACTGCAGCTCGCCAGCCCACATCAATGTCCCGTTCTTCACCGCCGAGATAGACTCTTCCAAAGCTGCCAAAAGCACGGACTTCGAGGATATTAATTTCGGCTGCTTTTTCGGCTTCGTTTGCTGCCAGGGCGGCATAGGCTGCTGGCTGCACTTCCATAACGTAAAGCGTCTGTCCAGGGATGATCATATTGCCATGGCGCATCCGATTGATCAATTGGGTCTGGTGATCGTCGATTCGGCGAATGACCTGGCTGGAGTAGATTTTCGGCTTCCAGCGATCTTCTTCTTTTAATCCCAGCGCATCGAGAACTGCCT
>Ga0209427_10009803_pt1 | contig 10657 bp, 12 predicted proteins | sample DeeMarSWOR136_30_FD_187465 | JGI IMG/M metagenome (GOLD analysis project Ga0209427, IMG submission 187465) | Marine sediment microbial communities from White Oak River estuary, North Carolina - WOR-1-36_30 (SPAdes) (version 2) | ecosystem: Environmental > Aquatic > Marine > Intertidal zone >...
GCCGATGCCATGGACGTTGTCTCCTTTGCTGGATATAAACCACCATGGAGTTGCCTTAACGATGGGCTCCAGGTTTCCACGGGGTCGAGCCTTGCTCGGGGGACTATCTCAGTTGTACACCTGGGTAAACCGGTGGCGATCTTTGTATACAAGCAAAGGCAGGTCACATTGAAGGTAAAACCTGGGATCGTCAAAACGGTGCGGAGGGAGATCAAGAAATTATCAGATGAGTATGGATTTCAATCCGAACGTTACTTTCATGAATTGAACAAGATATCTGTACAGTACTGGCTGGAATGGGATCGTAAGAAACTGTTTGAAGAGATCGGTGATTAGGCTTAATCCCTGTCGTATTCCCATGTGAGAGTATTTAAAACGTCACTGGCGTCCGCTTCATCAAAGATTGACGCAGACCATGTGCAATTATTCTCCTCTCAGCCAACCGGCAACCTGCACCTATGCCTTCCCTCGTCAGGGTAATCCCGTCCTTATCAGAAGTCTATTTCTACAGATTACCAGGAACCATAAGGTATTTGCAGGCCACGTACACAAAGACCATCCCGAACAAGACCTTCAACAGAGATGCGGAGAACCGACCATTCAGTGTCGCCCCGAGTTGAGACCCGATAAAGGTCCCAATGCACAGCGGAATGAGGATAGGCATATGGGCAAATCCCTGGGACAGTTTCAGTGCCGAACTCGCCAGGGCATTAAGGCTGAAACAGGCCAATGACGAACCAATAGCTATTTTAATCGGAGCATTCAAGGCGAAGGCAAACGCCGGAACCAGGACAGCCCCGGTTCCGATACCCAAAAGACCAGGAAGAATCCCCGCTATTCCACCGATGGATATTTTGGCCAGCTTTGAGCCTTGAATCCCTCTCCCAGGATTAGGTTCACACCTCTTTTTCAAATACTCGGATATCCCTTCCCAGAGCATGCGGAGGGCTACAAGCGAAAAAACCACTCCGGTCCCGACATCCAGCCACACGTCCTTTTCGGCGAGGTAGATAAAGAGCATGGAAAACACTACGGTGGAGAGCAAGCCCGGGATGATCACGGGGAGAATTGAGGAAAAATCAATATGTCCGAGTTTGAAATGTTTTAAACTGCCCCCAAACGTGGTAAAAAACACAGCAACAACACAGGTTCCAGCCGCATACGCCGGCTCGAGGCCCACGATAAAGCGAAGGATAGGCATAATCAAAATCCCGCCGCCAATCCCGAGGAGACCTCCGAGCATCCCGGCCATAATGCCCCCGAAACCGAGGAACAGGAACATCACCACCTCCTTATGTACTCTTGGCGCAGAACCGATCCCAGTTCATTAAATGGGCCGCTCCGGCAATAGAAGTCCCATAAAAAACGAAAGGTTTTCTCCCGAGGTAACTTCCTAATGTGCCGTTTACAAGAGTGGTCCCGGTTACCAACAAAAGATCAGCCCAATCGATGGCTTCCTCCGTATTCTCCGGACCTTCAATGGTAACCTGAAATTTTAGAGTTCCAATATTGTCCGGGTCCAGGTCCAGAACACGCAGCGGAAATTCCGAGGCCAAAGATTCCACCATCCGGGGTTGGAAGCCTATCTGGGCGATCTTCACCAAACCATATCTTGCTTTCAGGTGACTAACGAGCTCAACAGCACATTGGCCGGGGCCCTGGTCGCGGCAGTGAACCGTTTTGTCTATCTGGTTCATAGAACGTAATACTGCATTCAAAGTAGCCACAAAGACAGCACGCCGAAAGTTATTCTCAAGGTTCAATTGCAAGACGTCTTCCAGAATGCCCTCAAAATCCCCGTATTGGTCTGTAAATGCCTGCCCAATGCCACCGGAAAATTCGGCTTGCATCAGTCTCTCTTTCCCCTTTTGCAGCGGAAAATCGTCAGCTTCAGGGTTCCCGATCGCCTCCTCCGCCGTAAGAACACGGGCACGGACACGCACAGGTCGGGCAAGGAGATTTTGATCTTCACACAATGCGAACAATTGTTGCGTTATTTCATCATAAACATCAGTCATGGGGATGAAACTCTCTCATAAACTGCGTTGCCTCTATGCGGAGCCATTGCAGCCAACTCTCAACGGTCATCACTTTTATTCCGAGAACCAGTTTGTTGAAGGGATCATTTTCCCTGTCTTGCCTTTTCTGTATTCTCCCCTTGATCTCTTCCAGGGCTTTGACCTGTGTGTTTACCAGCTCATTTCCCCCCTTCAAAGAGAGACGGTGGAAGAAGAAGAGCTTGGCGAGAAATTCGATACGGAGATCACGGACGCGCTCGGTTGGGCTTCGTAACCACTCCAGAAAGGCATTTTTACCGGCAGGCGTTAAGCAAAACACACGCTTAGAAGGGCGAGTCTCCTGGGTTTCCACGTTGGACTGTAAGAGACCCTTACCCTCAAGTCTCTTGAGGAGCACATAGAGCTGGCTCGTGCTTACGCGCCATGTTGATTCCAGAGCAGACTCCAAAAACTGCATGATCTCGTAACCGTGTTTCTGCCCAGAAAACAGGGTTCCAAGCAGCACATATTCCGTTGATGGCTTCGTCTTCATCGGCTACATCCTGGAAGAGGAATTCCATTATAAAATATTCCAATATAGAATACAACCCCAGCATTAAACCATGTTCACTAATTCCAAGATGCCCATACTACTAGGTTTCGGAAATGATGCTAAGCGATTCTAATTCTATCAAGGGTCCAGTGCCTCCCTTCGGTCTACTGATTTGTTATTGAGATAAACAACTCATTCATCCATTCTTCATCTCCTTTCAATCTAATTCTTTCACAAGCTCCCAGCCACTTAGCACACCCGCGGAATAAAAAAAATGAGACCAAGCTAAAAAAGGTTGACAGGAAATTCACCGGATGTTAAAAGAAACAAAAAACAAAAAACACACAAAAAGACACATGGAAAAAAAGGCTTTTGTAACCGCTGATATCGCTCGATTCTGCCACCATTCACGGGAAACCGTTAAGCGATGGTTGGAAAGAGGAAGGATTAAAGGATATCGGGTTGGAACCTCAGGACACTGGCGAATACTACCGAAGGATCTCGCTCTATTCCTTAAGGAAAACAATATTCCATTTCCTGACCCCCGGGAAACAGGCATTGACCTGAAGGCCCTGTTGGATAGCCAAACCACAGTAACATTCTGCTGGGAATTCAACAGGAATAGAAAGGATCATCACATCCGCCCTGGGGTTGCCTGTGAGGATTGCCTCATTTACAAGGTTAAGTCCATCAACTGCTATGCCTTAAGGGAAGAAGTGAGACATAAAAAGATTTATTGTGGGCATTCCTGCGAGGATTGTGCGTATTTTCATTTTCAGCAGAAAGAAATAGAGCCCGAAATTTGACCTGTCTCATAGACTCATCACAAATTCCCCTAGTTGTTAGTGAACAAGAAGGAGGTGATGAATGTAATTGTTGCATGAGAAAAAAGTGAAAACGGGGTGATGGAGGTTGAAATAACCATGGCTGCCGCGGTGGACTTCTTCTTTTCAGCTCTTCTCAAACTCCCCAAGTGATTTTTGGCCTCTTTTCGCATACTATTTCCTTAGAATCGGATTTCACCAACAATAAGGAGAGGCACAAACGGCCACTGGGTGTTTTGAAGTTCCTAAAGCGTGAAATTCCCGACTCATGGAAAAAAATCTGGCGACTTTTGGATTTTAGTGCAAAGATATTTGTAAATATTCGAGTTTATTGGAAAAAGAATTCCGTTAGGTAATTTCGCTGTCTCTTCGCTTCCACGGTGGTTGGCGTGTTACCCGGCTTCCCCTTTGCTCTCTATACGATTTATAGATTACCACCGATTGGCACCTACTTCTCCAACAGACTACCCTCAGGGCCAACGGAACTCCTCAAGAAATTGAGGAAACTCGGGGGGAAAATGCTCCGGGGAAAAAATGGCTTGACAACCCGTGTTCGGCGTGCTATATGAGACCGTAGGTCTATTTTGAAACAAAGTTCCGTATTTGGAACTATTCTACGCCACGCAACAATCTTTAACACAAGAAAATCGTCCACAGATTAAATAATATGGCGTCGGAACCCCGGAACAATTAACGACCTCTGTCAAAGGATTTAGATCCCTTTGGGAAACATAGCAATACTCAATTTCGAGAATGTGCAGAAATAGCTTTCATAATGAAAGCTCTGGCTAAGAGTCAACAACGCGGCAATATTTTATCCGAATTTTGCGGAAATGAAACACACGGTTAATTCCTTTTCAACGGAGCCTTTGACGATTGCTTGGTTATCAATGTCAACTCAATCAATCACTATCTGATTGGATGTGCTGTAACCTTTACAAATTCCCCAAATTGTCGGTGGACAAGAAGGAGGTGATGGATGTAATTGTTCCAGGGGAAAAAGCAAGAAGGGGGGTGATAGTGGACGAGATAATCCGGCCGCCAAGAAGAACATTGTATTCCCACATGACAAATGATATGGCCTCGATGGAAATTTGACGGCCGCTATTTGGCTAACCATACGCAACGGCTTTAAACAGCAGAAAACAAGGAGGTGTTTCCCATGAAAAAGTTTACATTGTGTGCTGTTGTTTTTCTCTGTGTAGGCCTTTTGGCCTTCTCCGGATGGCAAGGGCAGGCGGAAGCACAGGGGAAGACGTACCTTTTTAAGTACCACAATTCCCAGACGCCAAAACATCCACGTACTAAGTCAATGTTCCTCTTCAAGGATATCGTGGAGCAAGCATCCAACGGAAGAATAAAGGTTGAGATCTACCACTCCGGGGTTCTCGGGAAGGAAGCCGAGATACTGGATATGGTAAAACTTGGCACACTGCAAGGGTGCCGTGGCGGACTGTTTGAAAGGGCCAACAAGAAGTTCTTACTTTACACCCTGCCCTTCCTCTTTGAGGACGCTGAACAGGTATTAAAAGTAATAAGAAGCCCGTTTGGTGAGCAGGTCAACAGAGATGCACTAAAGAACGGCTTTCACATTCCCGCAACTGGAGTTGCAGGCGGGTTTCGGAACATCACCAGCAACGTAAAGGCAGTCAATACGCCAGGGGACCTTAAAGGGCTGAAGATGCGGACTCCACCCATTGACATGACCATCAAGACCTTCAAAGCCATAGGAGCCAGCCCTCAACAGGTAGCCTACACCGAGACCTACATGGCCCTTAAAACAGGAGTCGTGGATGCCCAGGAGAACCCTTTTTCAAACACCGTGGATATGAAGTTTTACGAAGTCCAGAAATACCTCTCGGTTGTTAACTGGCAGCTCCATCCTGACCCCTTTTATGTCAATCCCGCGTGGTACAATGGTCTCCCGGATGATCTGAAGGCAGTCTTTGATGCAGTGGCGCGTGTGACGCTGATCTATAGCGACACGATCTGGCTCAACTCCGAAAACGGATACTATCTTTTCTTGAAGGAGAAACTAAAAGCAAACACGATACCAAAGGAGAATCGCAAGCTCTTCGTCGAAAAAGTGAAGCCCGTATGGCAGGGTTATGTTGACGATGGCTTCTTCACGTGGGATGACATAAACAAGGCCATCGCCATCGCTCAAGGAAAGTAAACGCGAAAGTCCATAGGAAGGACTTGACAGGAGAAAGCGCTGGGTCTACGATTTCACCGGTTGGCTCAGCGCTTTCAATGTATTTCCGGGATCACAGAAAGGTTAGTTCAATAGTGGAAGATATTCAACGGTTTAAGAGAATACTACTCGTAATACTTGATAGCGTCATTACGTTCTTTTTCTCCGTTATCTTCATGCTCACCGTTCTCTTGGTTGTTCTGCGGTATGTCTTCAATACAGCGATCATCGGTGGCAATGAGGCCATGGAGTACCTCTTTATTTACACGACTGCGATTGGAGCCGCGGCTGCACTGGGGAGGAGGGAGCATATTAAGATTACCTACTTCGTCGATAAACTGCCCAGTGGCGTGAGGAGAGTAGTGGATGTTTCGGGTCTGATCCTGATCGGGTTCATTAACGGGGTTATGATATGGTACGGCATCCCCTGGATAGAATCGGTTGGGTCATTCAGATCACCTGTGTTGAGGATCCCGAACATGATAGTGCAGGCTAGCATCCCTATCGGCTGCGGCCTCGTTATCGTGTGTTGTCTCTGCCTCATTGTCACCGAAACTCTCGGAGGAAGACAGGAGGGTTCGAGGTAACCCATGGCGGCCCTGCTCATTAGTCTTGGAGTCTTTCTCGTCCTCGGAATCCCCATTGCCTACTCGCTGGGCTTATCGAGCTTCTTGTATTTTGTATTCTACCATCCTGAGCTTCTCCCTATACTGCCGCAGAGGCTCTACGCCGGGATGGATTCCTATGCCATGATTGCCCTTGCCCTCTTCGTTCTCATGGGCTTACTTATGAACGAAGGGGGTATAACAACCCGCCTCATAGATTTTAGCCTCATATTCGTGGCGAGGCTTCGTGGGGGCTTGGGCTTGGTTAATGTCCTCGCAAGCATGATCTTTGGGGGCATATCCGGCTCCTCGGTTTCAGATACGGCTTCAATAGGGGCTGTTCTCATTCCCGAGATGCGTAAAAAGGGTTACACAACGGAGTTTGCCAGTGGAATCACGGTTGCTTCTTCAACGATGGGGATGATTATTCCCCCGAGTGTGCCCATGGTTATCTACGCATTTGTGGCTGAGGCGTCAGTGGGAAAGCTCTTCTTGGGAGGGGTATTCCCCGGTATCATCATTGGATTTCTGATGCTGGGCATTACCCTCGTAATTTCCGTATGGAGAAAATACCCCAAGGAGGAGGTGAAACTTACCAAAGGGGAAGTACTTTACCGGATTCAACGCGCAGTTCTTGCCTTGATCATGCCCATCTTTGTGGTCGGCGCTGTGGTGACCGGTATGGCCACGGCGACTGAATCCGCGGGGATTGGCGCCCTGTATGCATTTTTCGTTGGTTACTTTATCTTTCGGGGGTTAAAACTAAAGACAATTCCAACCCTTTTGAAAACTTCGATCACGACCAGTGCACAGGTCATGATCATCATTGCCCTTTCCAAGCTCTATGTATGGATTCTGGCCATTGAACACATTCCCCAGGCAGTTGCGGGGTTCGTATCGGGACTTGATCTCCCTATATTCGTTATTTTGCTCATCATCGTTGCAATAATCCTGATTACAGGAACCTTTGTTGATGTCAGCCCGGCAATCCTCCTTCTAACCCCCGTGTTCCTTCCCGCGGTTATGGCGCTTGGAGTTTCACCCATTCAGTTCGGCGTCATGCTCATCACGGGATTGGCAATAGGCCTGATCACTCCCCCTGTGGGTATGTGTCTGAACGTAGCCTCGGCCATATCAAAACTCGGTATTGGAACCATATTCCGTGCGGCCGTGCCCTTTTCCCTGGCCAACGTCATTACGCTTGTTTTAATTACGCTGATTCCGCCAATCAGTCTGTGGCTTCCCTCTGTATTGATGGAGTAAGAGGGAAAGAGATGATCTTTGATGATCGGTGAGATAAGAAAGGAGGGAGGAGAACCATGGAAATCCGAAACCCTATTCATCCACAACATGGGAAGACGCTTACTACTGACCAGCTACGCGATGAGTTTCTCATCCAAGATCTTTTTCGAGTAGGGACCTTTAAACTAGTATACAGCCATTTCGATCGAATAATGGTCGGTGGGGTATGTCCGCAGGATTCCATTGCTCTTGAGGCGAGTGAAGAGGTGATCGGTGCTTCCTATCTCTTGGAGAGAAGGGAACTGGGAATCATTAACATAGGAGGAAAAGGAAAAATTTCTGTAGACGGCAAGGACTACAAGCTTGACAGGAGGGATGGCCTCTATGTTGGGAGGGGAAGCCGAGAGGTTCTCTTTTCGAGTCTTGACAAGGGAAAACCGGCCAAGTTCTATCTCGCATGTGCTCCGGCTCACACGAGTTATCCAACGGAGAAGATAACGTTCGCTGAAACTGAACCCCTCCACCTGGGTTCTCGGGAGAAGAGCAATGAGAGGACCATCCATAAGTACGTCCATCTCGATGGGGTAAGGAGCTGTCAGCTCGTTATGGGAATGACCCTTCTGGAGCCCGGCAATGTATGGAATACCATGCCCACGCATACCCACGTTCGACGCATGGAGGTGTATTGTTACTTTGATTTTCCGGAGGGGGAGGTGGTGTTTCATTTGATGGGGGAGCCTTCTGAGACGCGGCACATCGTTGTGCGTAATGAGGAGGCGGTTATTGGGCCGAGTTGGTCCATACATGCTGGAGTGGGGACACAGCATTATTCATTCATCTGGGCTATGGTGGGGGAAAACCAAACCTTTGAGGACATGGATTCCGTATCCATGGATGATTTGCGTTAGCGGGGAAGAAACCCATAAGATTCGTCCAAACTCTCGTGGTGATGGGTCGATTTAGTGCATCCAGGCCTGACATAAAAGGACTAAGGGAATTTCTTCTCCTCTGGAGGAAGAAAAGATGATTCTGGAGAAATTTAGTTTGGAGGGAAAAAGTGGAATTGTTACAGGCGGGGGCTCGGGAATCGGGAAGGGAATTGCGATAGGCCTTGTGCAAGCTGGTGCCGAGGTTGTAATTGCCGGTCGGAACAAGGAACGGCTGGAGAAAGCTAAAACAGAGATTGCTCAGTTCGGAGGCCCCGTGGTTCCAGTCCAGACGGACGTTGCAAAAAGGGAGGATATCAAAAATCTCGTGGATCGAACGGTTGAGGCGTTTGGAAAAATCGATTTTCTGTTCAATAACGCAGGTATTATCATAAGGAACCCCTGCGAGGACTTCTCGGAAGAGGACTGGGATAAGGTAATCACTGTCAACCTGAAAGGTCCTTTTTTCCTTGCCCAGGCGGTTGCAAGGGTGATGATCTCTCAGAAAAGGGGAGGTAAGATCATTAACACCTCTTCTCTCATTGCTGTTCAGGGAGGAAAGCGAGTTCCGGCATACGCGGCCAGCAAAGGAGGGCTAACACAGGCAACCAAATCTATGGCAAACGACTGGGCCCAATACAACATCCTCGTCAACGCCATCGGACCCGGCTGGGTAAATACGGATAACACGAAGCCGCTTCGCCAAGACCAGGGGCGATATGCGGAGATCACCGGTCGCATACCGTTGGGCAGATGGGCTGATCCAGAGGACTTAGCGGGCACGGCCGTTTTCTTGGCATCGGACGCTTCCAATTACATCACCGGGCAGACGATATTCGTCGATGGAGGGTGGCTGAGTATTTAGGGAGTTCTTTCTCGCCCAGAATTTAAGTACTCGTTCCCGCAATACCCATGGGAATAAACTATTAGGAGGTTACGAAAGGCTATTAAAATCATTGAGGGGCTCTTCGACGAGAAGGAATTCGATAACCTTTCTCGTCGTCATGACTTACTATGGCATGAAGGTGACGGTGGCGGCACACGATCGGTCTCCGATTCTTGAACTATCCAGACACATCTGGTACTTCTGTATTCCCTTGGCAGGGATGACAATGATCGCCTACTCCATCCGGAACTTCATTGGTCAAGTGCTTGAGATAAGACATTCGGTTCCTGGGGGAAGGCCGGGAAAGGCCCGTCCAAAAGCTGACCCACGGGCACTCCGTGCAACCGGAAAACGAGAGGGAGTTGAATCATGAACACCCTTACAAAGGCCTTTAGGATTATCGAGGAGATCGTTTCCCGTCAGGAACGGGGACTCTCGTTTTCAGAGATCGTCACAAATACAGGTTTGCCCAAAGCGAGTACTCACAGGATTCTCAAGGACCTCGTGCAGATGGGATATCTCCGATATGATCCCGAGACCGGTAAGTATCGGGGAGGTCTCAAGCTATCCTCCCTTGGTGCTGAAGTTACGGCTCATTTTGACCTCACGAGCTATGTTCGCCCTCTTCTCATGAATCTGCACAGGGAAACCGGCCACACATGCCACCTTGGAATCAGAAATGGAAACGTCGGCATCTATCTCGACAAGATCGAATCCGGCGACTATGGAATCAAGCTCTTCTCAGAGATAGGGAGAAGTTTCCCGCTCCACTGCACGGCAATGGGTAAGGTCCTGTTGGCCATCATGGACCTTAAGGAGAGGCGGAAAATCCTCAGCCGTAAGCTTGAATCCTACACATCCCAAACCATTACCGACCCTTTGATACTGGAGAAAGAACTTGAGCAGGTCCAAGAGCTTGGGTATGCCGTCGATCGTGGGGAGATCACGCGCGGTATCATGTGCGTTGGAGCCCCCGTCTTTTCCATCGAAGGTGACATCGTGGCCGCCATCAGCCTCACGTTTCCCTCCTTCATCAACGACGATAGAGGAATAGACAAGGAAATAGAGGCAGTAAGGCGATGCTCTGCGTCCATATCAGGCGGGTTCAGGGGAGCAGCGTTCCCAAAAGCAAATCGCAATCCCAAGTAGGATGAAATATAGACCTGGGAGCAGGGAAATCCCGGATAGGTAATAACGAGTGAAAGCAATCGTTCTCAATGGTCCGAATGACTTTTCCCTCCACGAGGTGGAGAATCCGATACCAGGTGACGACGACGTGGAGATTAGGGTGCGCATGGCGGGGATTTGCGGTACCGACGTACACCTCCTTCGGGGCCGGAATCCTTTTGCCCGCTACCCCGTCGTCCCAGGGCATGAGTACATGGGAGAGGTCTTGACGGCCCCAAAAAAGTCCAAATTGAAGAAAGGAG
>Ga0209427_10009805_pt1 | contig 10657 bp, 8 predicted proteins | sample DeeMarSWOR136_30_FD_187465 | JGI IMG/M metagenome (GOLD analysis project Ga0209427, IMG submission 187465) | Marine sediment microbial communities from White Oak River estuary, North Carolina - WOR-1-36_30 (SPAdes) (version 2) | ecosystem: Environmental > Aquatic > Marine > Intertidal zone >...
AAGAACCCGGTGATGTCCACATCAAGCTCGGTTTAGCTTATGATCAGCTTGGGGACAATGAAAAGGCTATAGCGAACTTTCGTCAGGCAACGGTCTACTTTCCGGAAAACGATGAGATTCTCTACTATCTGGGGATCGAGTACAGGATCGTGAGAGACTACCGGAGCGCCATCGAGGTGTTCACGCGTGCTATTGATCTGAACGATCAGGATGCACGCTACTATTTTCATCTCGGTGTTTCCTATGAGCGGCTTGGCATGGTTGAAGAGGCCATTCATTACCTAGACCGGTCGGTGCAGCTCGATGATTCGAGTGCAACAGCCTTGAACTACCTCGGATATCTGCTCGCCGATGGTGGTTTTCGGCTCAACGAAGCGCGGGACTTGATCGAAAAGGCCCTTTCGCTTGACCCGGAAAATGGTGCGTATCTCGACAGCATGGGTTGGGTACTCTACCGACTTAGGGAGTTCCACAAGGCAAAAGAGTATCTTGAAAGTGCAGTGCAATATATTGATATGTCTGATGAGGAGAATTACGTTATCTATGAGCATCTTGGTGACGTGTACTATGAAATAGGGATGATTCAGGAGGCAGTCAAGGCGTGGGAGGAAGCTCTTGAGCTCAAATACACCGATAATATACAGAGGAAAATCGACAGTGCCCGTGGGGAGCTCCAGAAATGAATAGAGTAATCGTAGCGTTCTGCTTTATCTGTATGTCGTTTTACCTATACTCTTGTACAACAGGGAGGGAAAGTGCGGAGCAGGGAAGGTATGAGTATGATCGGATACTGATCGAGAGGCTGAATCATCACAACGGTCGCATCCATACGGTCGATGCGCGGGCGCTGGTTGTTTTCAGGGAGGCTGACAGGAACTTCAGTTTCAGGGCAACGCTCTCCGTGGAAAATCATGGAGAGAACCTGAGGCTCGATCTGTCCGATTTTGTGTTCAAGAAACCGCTCCTGTCGATTGTCAAAAATGGAGAGCAGGTTACTACCATACTGTACACGAAAAGAAGTTATTTTGAAATGCCCTATGAGCAACTAGATATGAAAAAGATCTCAGGACTGAACATAAGAAAGGAGATACTTCTTTCTGCACTCATGGGAAAGGTCTATATAGAGGAACAGAACAGTGTTACTTCGAGCCCGGAACCGCACCTGCTCATCATCGAGAACAGCTATATGAAAGAAACCATCTCATTCAACGACCAGCTGCTTCCCGTCAGTGTTTTCTATGACTTTCAAAACGACGTGTACACCATGACCTTCAGGGAATACATTCGAATCGGTGACCTGGTTTTTCCGAAAAAGGTGACCGTGAGAAATCAGGACCGCGTTCTCGAGGCAAATTACTCGGATGTCAGCGTCAACCAGCCACTTGACCCGGAGATTTTTCATGTCAGCGAGGAAGACATAGGAGGTTTTGAGAGAAAAAACCTGTAGAGGTGTGTTGAAAACGCACAGGACTGTGTACTTTTTACCACAATCTCTGTCTTCCAACTGCACGATATGTTTTTTCCTATTATTATTTTTAAATCGCCGGTTAATCCTTAACAATTCGCATCGCTAGAGACACAGAGGGTCATACGCGGGTTACTTAATTTCTTTGACAACAATATATTAAAATCTTCATACTGGAAACCGGGTTTTGCAGAACGGCTACTCGAAAGGAACTTATTATTAATTGACATGTAGCAGACCGATAATATTTTCGAATTGGTATGTTTATTGCTAATATAAAATAAAGGGAAATTTGTGCATGCGAGGGAAAACGCATATGCTGCTACAGGGAACCGTACAGCGTGAAATTGAGTTCGAGGGAGTCGGGCTTCACAGAGGCAGATCTGTTAAGGTAACCATCCAGCCTGCGTCAGCGGACACAGGAATAGTGTTCTGTTCAATAAGCGATGGATACATTTATCAAGTCCGCGCCCATTACACAAATCTGGTGACCACACACAACGCAATAACCATTGGGAACGAGGGGTTCAGCATACAGACCATTGAGCATTTCATGGCTGCCTTCTACGCCCTGGGCGTATCAAATGCCTCCATACTGGTACAAGGAAGGGAAATGCCCATACTGGACGGTTCATCGAAGCAGATCATCGAGGCAATTCTCGCGGCGGGAATACAGACACAGGATGTGATACAGGAGAACTTTCGTATACCCTATCCCGTATGGATTGAGAAAAACGGGGGGTATCTCATTGCCCTACCGGCTGACGACTTTAGGGTTACCTACACCATTGATTTTTCCCCGAAGAGCTCAGCCGTTGGAACTCAAACCGCACACTTCATTGTCGATCGCGACACCTTTATTGAATCAATCGCTCCGGCACGTACCTTTGGATTCTACGAAGAGTTGGAACACCTGAAAGGGAACAACCTCGCTCTCGGCGGCTCGCTGGATAATGCGCTGGTTTTTACCAGAGATGGACTCATAAACGACGATCTCAGATTCGCCAATGAATGTGTACGGCACAAAGTGCTTGACCTCATCGGTGATCTTTCACTAATTGGATACCGTCTTGCCGGCCATTTCATCGCCTATAAGGCCGGGCATGCCATGGACCTCGAACTGGCGCGTAAGATAGACATGGTTCGAAGGAGAAAACAGAGGTCGAAGATCATTTCCAGAGAGATCGTGCGGCGCAGGGAGTTTGCATTCAAGAAGTTCAAGCAGAGAGTGAATCTCGTCTAAGCAATTACCGCCCTAAGCGAAGCTTCAATATTAAAATGGGCCTGGAAATGGATAACATTTTCAGGCCCATTTATTTTACGCTGCAAGTTCACCCTGTTTGATCACCACAGGTCGAAGTAGACCTCACCACCCAGCCCGATGGTAATGAAGTGATCAAGAAGATCGTAGGTGACGAGGTTGAATGTGGCGAACTTGAAAGCCTCGAACGCAAGCCCCAGGTTGAATATTCCTCTCTGCTCATCCCAGGCTTTGTATAGCCCTTCACGCGCACTGTAGTTGGTAAACTCGCCAATGACAAAGAGTTTGTCCTCGATGATATGCCTGCGCAAGCCGAAGAAGAAGTTGATTTGGTAACCAGCGTCTATGCCCAGGGTATAGCCAAGGCCGGCGTTGACATATCCAAGGGCACCCGCATTGTCGCTGACCGCTGCGTACATCTTGACAGGTGTACCGTCCAAACCGGCTGCTTCGCCTAGAAACTCGGCCTGTCCGCCGATCGAGACCCTGAAGCTTCCCTTCTCATGAAAGGTCCACTTGGTGCCCACGATCCAGGGCGTGGCGCCTATGTCGGCGTTACTGGAAAATGGAAACTCCTTGGCGCCCGACACCTCCCAGTTCTTGAGAATAACCACGTTGACTGCGGCATAGAGGTTGTTCACGTCGAATATGTAGCCGGCGGCTCCACTGATCGTTCCCTTTGGCCGGACAAAGGTGGTGGGCATGGTGAAATAGCCGTTGGCGCCGGTTATCGTGGTGTATGCGTGTACTGCAAAACCCGGTACAAGCAATAGAAATGCAAATAAGACAATAGCAGGCTTTTTCCCCATTGATATATCCCTCCTCTTATCGTAATGGTTGAAGTATTGACATGATACATTTCTGCTACAAAAAATGCAATAAAAAACAGGACCTCTCTTTCTGGGACCCTAAAATGGTTTTCACCCTTCGCGCATTTTATTATCTTTCTGCTTACTTTAACCTGTTGCATGTTTCCCTGTCGACATGGTTACGCTTCGGAGAGATCATGCGGTACAGTGAATTCTTCATTCCCACGGCCAAGGAAGCGCCCCGGGATGCAACAATTCAGAGTCATATACTCATGATTCGGGCTGGCATCATAAAAAAACTCTCGAGTGGTCTGTACGGATTCCTTCCCCTGGGCAACAGAACGCTGAAAAAGGTAGAGCGGATCATTCGGGAGGAGATGGACCGTATCGGTGGCAACGAGTTTTTTCTACCCATACTCATACCCGGAGAACTGTGGAAGGAGAGCGGTCGATGGTCTACCATGGGGGCTGAGCTCTATCGCTTGAAAGACCGGAACGACCAGGACTTCGTCCTCGCACCCACCCATGAGGAGGTGTTTACATACTTACTCCGGGATCACATCAAATCATACCGTGATTTGCCCTTTACGGTGTACCACATCGGCCTGAAGTTCCGGGATGAGATCAGACCCCGTTTCGGAGTCATGCGGGGAAAGTCCTTCATCATGAAGGACGCCTACTCCTTCCATCCCGCCTCAGATGAGGCTTCACTGGACCGGACCTACAGGAACATGGCGACGGCCTACAGGACCATTTTCAGGAGATGCGGTCTAGAAACCATTCCAGTGGCCGCGGATTCAGGAACTATGGGCGGGGCGGTCTCTGAAGAGTTCATGGTCCCCTCATATGTGGGAGAGGAGGAAATTGCCCAGTGTCTCTCGTGCGGATACGTTGCGAACAGGGAAAAGGCGAGTTGCGGTGATGACAGTATCGAATACAGCGACACCGGTGAGCTCTCGCTCGTTCATACTCCCGGCGTGAAGACCATCGCCGATCTCGAAGCATTTCTGAATATGGAGCAGAACCGGTTCATCAAAACTCTGGTCTACCGATATCTCCCTCCCCAGGGGCAAGGAGAATCCGTGGAGGTCTCGACGCAAGGAGAGTCCAGGCGGTTCGTTCTGGCACTGATCAGGGGCGATTTGGATGTGAACGAGACGAAGTTGAAGAACCATCTTGGCGCAACCGACATCGAAAAGGCTGCACTTGACGAAGCGAAGGCCAGGCTGGGCATACCGATCGGGTTTGCCGGTCCCATCGGTGTACAGGGGGTTACCATTGTTGCGGACCACAGTGTGCGTAATATCAAGGGTGGCGTCACTGGAGCGAACAGAGAGGATTACCACTATATCAACGTGAATGTTGAGCGTGACTTCGAACCAGAGGGGTTTACAGACATTCGCCTCGTGCGCGAGGGTGATCGGTGCCCGACATGCGGCGGATCCCTGAAGATATTCAGAGGCATTGAGCTGGGACACATATTCAAACTGGGTAACAAGTACACCAAGGCATTTTCTGTGACCTATCTCGACGAGGACGGATCGATGCAGGTCCCGGTCATGGGTTGTTACGGAATCGGGGTGGAGCGGACCATAGCAGCGGTCATCGAGCAGAACCATGACCAAAACGGTATCATCTGGCCGCTTTCAATTACTCCCTTTCATGTGTATCTCCTGCCCGTGAAGTATGGTGGCATGACAAAGGAGGTATGCGACAGGATCTACGAAGAGCTCGAGCAGCGGGGAGTCGAGACGCTCCTCGACGAACGCGAGCTTCGTCCCGGTGTGAAATTCAAGGATGCCGATCTGATCGGCATTCCTTTCCGGATAACAGTGGGAGACCGCGGCCTGGAAGAGGGTAAGGTCGAGCTTGTAGAGCGCCGAACAGGAAAACGTGAATCAATCGACGTGCGGGACATCGTAAAGCGCGTGACAGAGCTGGTTCGCATAGGACTTGAATCTTTTACTTGATTCGCGGGGCAATTGCTTTTATAATGCCATCCCATAGAGGTAATGCACTGTGCTGGCAGGGGAGGGGGACGTGATCGGTGTCTCGGTTGTTCTCGGCAGTGATTCAGACAGAGAAATCTTCTCAGGTCTCGCCTCCGTATTCAATGAACTCGGTGTTTCCTACGAAAAACGAATCATTTCAGCCCACCGTACCCCCGATATTTTAAAGCATTACATTGAAAGCGCCGTGGAACGGGGTATTAAAGTATTCATAGCAGTCGCCGGCATGTCGGCCGCCCTTCCGGGCGTCATTGCCTCCCTCACAACGGTCCCTGTGATCGGTGTACCTGTGGCGCTTGGTTCTCCAGCTATGGGGCTCGATGCCCTTCTCTCCATGGTACAGATGCCTCCCGGTGTACCGGTAGCGACCGTGGCACTGAACGGAGGTAAGAATGCTGCCTTGCTCGCAGCAGAGATACTCGCCCTTAACGATGAAAACCTCGGAAACAGGTTGAAGGCATACAGGGAAAAACAGCGACAGAATGTCATGGATAGGGATACCGCATTCAGCAGGGAATAGGCATTGAGAACGAGTATTACATGCCCCCCATCACCTCTGAGATTCCATGACAGTTGACCTCAACGTATTTCTAAAGGATGGATACGCCGGGCGATCAATTGCAGAAACAGGAGGAAAAGGGTGCAGAGGGATATTTTTCTCAATATAAGTCCGCTCGATGGACGTTATTACAGGAGTAACCCTGAGCTCCTGGACGAGCTGTCCCGATACCTTTCGGAAAACTCGGTGATCAGGTACGAAGCAGCTGTTGAGACTGCTATAATCATTGTTATGGAGCGATACGGTATCGTCCCAAAGGGTGCAGGCGAAGAGATGAAGAAGGCTTTCCGATCTGTGACACCTGAGGAGGTGTACGAGGAAGAGTTAAAAACGAAACACAATATACGGGCACTCGTCAACGTGATGCAGCGCTATGTGGGAAATGACCTAGCACCCTATATACACCTGTCGGCAACGTCGGAGGACATCACGGGTACGGCCACTGCACTTAGAATTCGGGATGCATTCTACCGGGTGGTCATTCCCCTCTGCATAGACTTTGTTGAGGTGCTGCTGGGGATAGCCGAAACAGAAGCCGACACGGTACAGATCGGGAGAACCCACGGCCAGCATGCAGTCCCGATCACGGTGGGATATCTCTTCTCCGGCTATGCCGATCGTTTCGGCGGCAGACTTCTGAGAATCCTTGATGCGCTTGAAAACCTGCGTGGAAAACTCAGCGGTGCTGTGGGTGCTTATAACGCCTCCTCGCTTTTCATCGATGACCCGAGGAGGTTCGAGGAGGACGTGCTCGAGGAACTGGGACTTCGCGCAGCCAACTTCTCCTCCCAGATCGTGGAGCCCGAATACCTGCTCGATCTCTTGCATCCGGTTGTTTCTGCCTTAGGCGTGCTTGCCAACATAGCCGATGACATGCGGCATTTACAACGTACTGAGATCGGGGAAATGGGTGAGCGGTTCGAGAAGGGCCAGGTTGGCTCTTCAACCATGCCCCACAAGAGAAATCCATGGAATTTCGAGCATGTGAAATCAATGTGGAAAGAGTTCCTCCCGCGGATGGTCACCCGCTATATGGATCAGATATCGGAGCATCAGCGCGATCTGACAAATTCGGCGTCTGGAAGGTTTGTGGTAGAGATCGTAGCAGCCTTTTCTCTCGCCGTTGACCGGATGCTCAAGCAGCTGAAAAAACTGATCATCGATTATGAAAATCTCAAGAAAAATATCGAGCAGACCAGAGGTATGTTCCTTGCAGAGCCCCTATACATACTGCTTGCATCGCGGGGTATCAAGGATGCCCACACCATCGTCAGGGAGGCAACGCTCAAGGCTGAACGGGAGGGCAGGAGTGTGCTGGATATGGTGGAGCAGGATGTGAACTTCAAGGCTATCGTCGACCTCGATGTGTGGAAAAAACTGAGGCAGAGCCCGGATCGTTATGTCGGAAAATCGGCCGAGAGAGCCCGGGATATTGCCTCGTATTGGAGGGGACAGCTCGGAAAGATAAGAGGGGAATGCACGTCGTACCGGACACTATCGTATGATTGATCAAGATTTCAGTTTCGAAGATGACAAGCCGCAGGAGGAATGCGGCATCATCGGCATCGCATGCAGGGAACCGGGCATTTGTGCGAGCGGACTGATATACCGGGGTCTGTACGCTCTGCAGCACAGGGGACAGGAGAGTGCAGGTATCGCAACCTACAGGGACGAACACATACATGTGAAGCGCGGATCGGGACTGCTCATGCATGTATTCAGCCCTGAGGATTTCGATGAGCTCAAGGGAAACATCGGTATCGGCCATGTCCGGTACTCGACAACAGGCTCGGGGTACAAACAGAACGTTCAACCGATCGTTGCGAGGTACTGGGGTGGGATGATGGCCATCTCTCACAACGGTAATATCGTGAATTCCCGGCAGCTTCGTGACGAGCTCATCGAGGAAGGATCGCTCATACGGTCGAGCTCCGACACAGAACTTATACTTCATCTCATTGCAAGGCAGAAAAACAGAGACGTTCCAGAGGCAATTCTCACCGCTCTCGAGAGGCTCTGCGGTGCATATTCCATCGTTATGGTTGCAGGGGAAAAGCTCATTGCCGTACGGGACCCTTTCGGTTTTCGCCCGCTCTGCATCGGAAAGATTGGAAGCGGACACGTGATTGCCTCGGAAACGACAGCTCTCGATACCATACAGGCGGAGTTCCTTCGTGACGTACAACCGGGTGAAATGGTGCAGATCGAAGGTTCCAGTATGGAATCCGTGCTCTTCAAGAGAAGCGAGCGGAATGCCCTCTGTGTGTTTGAGTATATCTATTTTGCCAGAGCAGATTCGGTTATAGACGGCATTAGCGTGTACGAGGTACGAAAGAGAATGGGCCGTGAGCTGGCTCGCAGTAGTACTGTCAGGGCTGATGTAGTGATTCCCGTACCCGATTCGGGTGTCACAACGGCCATCGGCTTCTCCCGCGAAGCGGGTATTCCCTATGAAATCGGACTATTCAAGAACTCCTATGTGGGAAGGACCTTTATCGATCCCATGGCCGATGAACGGGGCCTGAAGGTCAAGATCAAGCTGAACCCGATACGAGACACCCTGGAAGGAAAACGAGTTGCCGTGGTGGACGACTCAATCGTCAGGGGAACTACGAGTAAGCGCATCATCAAGATGATCCGTGATGCAGGGGCCCGTGAAGTGCACATGTACATCAGCTCCCCACCCATTACCCATCCCTGCTTCTTCGGTGTCGACACATCGGAGAAAAAAACACTCATCGCCTCTACTCAGTCGGTAGAGGACATTCGGAAGTTCATCGGTGTGGATACACTTACCTATATTACACTCGAGGGCCTGTCGAAGGCGGTAGGGAAACCGCTCGACAGCCTCTGCTATGCCTGCTTCAATGGCGATTACCCAGTTCCTGTGTCCGAGGAAGAAACTGAGAGCAAGTTGCTGCTCGAGGACTACAAGGTGAACGAGATGTAGAGGAATGCGCGTGGGACTGACCTACAGAGATTCAGGTGTCAATATCGAAAAGGGGGACGCCTTTGTCGATGTGGTGAGACGGAAGCTTTCCGAAAGGGATCGGGAGAATATCGGTCTCTTCGGCGGACTTTACGATCTCTCAACACAGAAGTATAAACATCCCATGCTGGTGGGAAGCACCGACGGGGTGGGTACGAAACTCCTTCTGGCGAGGAAGGCTGGTAGGTACGATACAATCGGTATCGATCTAGTTGCCATGTGCGTGAACGATATCATCACCACGGGAGCAAAACCTCTCTTTTTTCTCGACTACATGGCTACCTGCGAACTTGAGATCGATACCGCGGCACAGGTACTTGACGGGATCCTCGCGGGGTGCAGGCAAGCTGGCTGTGTGCTCCTGGGCGGTGAAACAGCAGAGATGCCAGGCGTGTACAGCAGGGGTGACTATGAACTGGCGGGATTTGCCGTGGGCATTGTCGAGAGGAAACACATCATTGACGGGTCGCGTGTCCGAAAGGGTGACGTGCTCATCGGACTTCGGTCCAGCGGTATACACTCAAACGGCCTGAGCCTTGCGCGAAAGGCCCTTGAGGTCGGGAAGTACGATCTTAAAGGGGTCCTTGCTCCTCTCGAACACCCCCTCATCGACGAGCTGCTCATTCCCACACGAATATACGTTGCTCCTGTCATGGAGCTCACAGAACAGTTTCAGGTCAAAGGTATCGCCCATATCACCGGAGGCGGGCTGTGCGGTAACGTGAAGAGAGTTATCCCCGAAGGTCTGGATATCCGAATCCATTGGGAAGGGATAACGCCGCAGCCCGTATTCGACCTCATACAGAAGGCGGGTTCGATTGAGAACGACGAGATGAGGCGAACCTTCAACATGGGTATCGGACTGGTGATTGTGGTGAGTGCAAAAGATGTGAAGGCGCTGGTTTCATTCCTCGAAGATCGGGGTGAAACTGCACAAGAGATCGGTGAGGTGCTGTGAGCAATGCTAAAAAAGCGCATAGCGGTTCTCATCTCTGGCAGGGGCTCGAACTTCAAATCCATTCACCGCGAGATAGAGAAAGGTACGATCAACGGGGAAATCGTAACAGTTATCTCGGACAATCCTGATGCACAGGGATTACTTTATGCACGTGAAAAAGGTATAGAACACAGGGTGTTTGAGTGGAATAGGAAGGAGATGCGGGCCGATTACTTCCAGCGTATCATGGAATATCTTGCGGACAAGTCCACCGATCTTATCGTTCTTGCTGGTTTCATGCTCGTACTCAGCGAGAACATCATACGTGCGTATCGCAACCGAATCATCAATATACATCCTGCGCTGCTGCCCTCGTTTCCCGGAGTCGATGCCCAGCAGCAGGCATTTGAGTATGGTGTCAAGTATTCGGGATGCACTGTCCACTTTATCGATGAGGGCGTGGATACGGGTCCGATCATACAGCAGCGGGTAGTGCCCGTGCTCGATGACGATGAAGTCCACATCCTTACGGATCGCATACTGGAGCAGGAGCACAGCCTCTTCCCCGAGGTGGTGAGGCTCTTCTGTGCCGACAGGCTCGTGGTGAAGGGTAGGAGGGTGTTTGTTA
>Ga0209427_10009808_pt1 | contig 10656 bp, 14 predicted proteins | sample DeeMarSWOR136_30_FD_187465 | JGI IMG/M metagenome (GOLD analysis project Ga0209427, IMG submission 187465) | Marine sediment microbial communities from White Oak River estuary, North Carolina - WOR-1-36_30 (SPAdes) (version 2) | ecosystem: Environmental > Aquatic > Marine > Intertidal zone >...
AATCGTAATGAAACCGAATAGGCTCGTAAAAAATATGGATTACCACATCTGCATAATCCATAAGTATCCATCGCCCCTCCCTCGTCCCCTCCACTCCTAGTGGATTGATCCCTTTTTCCACCATTTTTTCCTCAATAAACTGAGCGATAGCCTGCACTTGCCTGTCAGAGCGACCGCTGCATATGAGAAAATAATCGGTGAGGGAAGAAATTTTTTTAAGTTCCAAAATGGTTATGTCCAAGGCCTTCCTCTCCAAGGCAACCTTCGCACAGAAAATGGTTTTTTCCTTAGAGTCTTTAAAGGCCTCTTCCATATAGTATGTACTATAGCAAAGGGATATAAAAAGTTAAAGGGATATATTTCACGTCAGATAGAGCCTATGTTTTCTTATATACCCTTCTACCTCTTTCGGGACCAAATATTTGATAGATCTTCCCTCTTTGATGGCCTTCCTGAGCTCGGTGGAGGAGATTCCAATGGGGGTAACCTGATGCAGATAGAGAGCGTTGCCTGAAGGGTGTCGAAAACGTTCTTCTTTTCCCTCGTTTAGAAACCCTTCAGATTGAAGCACCCTTGCATTAAAAGGGTTGAAATTTGGCCGAGAGATCACGATAAAATCGCATAAGGTAAAGAGCTGAGAGTAATCCTTCCACGTTTCTATTTCACAGAAAGCGTCAGCTCCTAAGATGAAAAAAAGCCGTTCCCTATTTCCTCTATTGCGATGATAGTAAGAAATAGTCTCTATTGAATAGGACCTTCCCTCACGCCGTATCTCTACATCAGAGAGGACGAAAGAGGGGTTATCAGCAATTGACATTTTAACCATCTCCCAGCGATGCCTGGTTGAGATGATAGGACGATCTGTTTTGTGTGGAGGTGTCGCTGCTAAAATGAAAATAACTTGGTTTAGATGAAAAGTCTCCAGAACTTCTTGGGCACAGCGGAGATGTCCTAGGTGTATTGGATCAAAGGTTCCGCCAAAGAGTCCTATGCTTTTGTTTTTTTTCCTAAGATGTTCTGATCTGTCCATTACCATAGATAATAAATTTTGTGGTGGTAAGATCCTCCACTCCCATAGGGCCGAAGACATGTAGCTTGGTTGTACTGATCCCGATTTCCGCTCCTAATCCAAGCTGAAATCCATCACTGAATCTGGTAGAGGCGTTGACTAAGACAGTAGAGGAATCGACCTCTCTCAAGAATCTTTGGGCATTATTGTAATCCGAAGTGACGATAGCCTCAGTGTGACTGGAGCCATATTTTCCAATATGCCATATGGCCTCTCCGACATCATTTACGATTTTTATAGCCAGAATTAGATCTAGGTATTCAGCATACCAATCTTCTTCTATCGTTTCTTTTATCCACGGAAGGATTTCGCTTGTCCGACTGCACCCCCGTATCTCCACTTCTGCCTTCTGCAGCCTCTTTGCCATTGGTGGGAGGAAACGGGGGGCTATCTCTTGGTGAACCAAAAGGGTTTCCATAGCATTACATACCCCAGGCCTTTGGACCTTGGCATTATAGCAAATGTCTATGGCCATCTCTGTATCTGCCGTTGCATCAACAAATATATGACACACCCCTTTATAGTGCTTTATCACGGGTATAAGAGAGTGCTGCACTACGAATCGGATCAGCTCTTCTCCTCCTCGAGGAATAATAACATCGATAAACTCCTCCAGCTTCAACATCTCCTCTTCAGCCTCTCTGTCAGTGAAGGGGACCACCTGCACAGTAGCAGGAGGGATACTTGACTTCGCGAGAGCCTCCTGGAGGATGCTTCCAAGGGCCCGGTTGGAGTTGATCGCTTCTGATCCACCGCGCAATATTACCGCATTCCCTGCTTTCAGGCATAATCCTGCTGCGTCAACGGTTACGTTGGGTCTCGCCTCATAGATGACCCCGATTACCCCTAAGGGAATCCTCATTTTCCCCACCAAAAGTCCGTTGGGTCTGCGCCACATCTTCACCACCTCCCCCACAGGGTCGGGGAGTACTACTATCTGGCGCAGTCCCTCGGCTATTCCCTCGATTCCTTCTTCGTGAAGGGTCAACCTATCCAACAGAGCTTTGGATAGGCCTTTGCTTTCGGCATATTCTAGATCCTTGCGGTTTTCCGCCAGCAAGATTTCCTTGTTATCAATTAAATCCTTTGCCATCATTGACAGGGCTTTATCCTTCATCTCCGAAGGAAGGGTGGCTACGACTAGTGAGGCTTCTTTGGCTCTTTGTGCAATGAGTTGGATCTCTTGTCTGATGTTCAACACATCCTCCTATAATATTACTAAGTTATCCCTGTGTATTACTTCATCCGTGTATTTGTATCCTAGGATCTCCTCGATCTGGCTGCTTTGTCTTCTCATGATCTTCTTCAGTTCAAGAAAGTCATAGTTAACTAAACCCCGCGCAAATTCCTTTCCATAGAGGTCAAGACAGGACACAGACTCTCCCCTGCCGAAACTTCCCTCTATTGCGATTATTCCTGAGGGAAGAAGGCTTTTTCCCCCCTTCACTATCGCCTCTTTTGCTCCTTTGTCGAGTTTAAGCTTACCCTTCGGCCTCAAAGTAAAGCCTATCCATTGCTTTCGTCCTTTCGGTCTTCGACCACGGGAAAGAAAGAGCGTCCCTAACAGTTCTCCTGAAAAGACCTTCTCCAACACCTTGTGAATCCTGCCGCTTGTTACTACAGTGGGAACACCAAAATAGGCGGCAAGCTTGGCAGCCCCTACTTTACTCACCATCCCTCCAGTACCGATTTCTGTTTTTGAACCCTTGGCCATTTCTTCCACCTTTTTATTGACTCTTTCCACCAATGAAATAAGGGTTTCCCCATTTTGAAACTCTCCACTATAAAGGCCGTCAATTTCTGTTAGGATGACCAAGATATCTGCATCCACCAAAGAAGTGACCAAAGCAGCCAGCACGTCGTTGTCGCCAAATTTGATCTCCTCCACTACCACGGAATCGTTCTCGTTGATGATGGGTATTATACCAAGGTCTAAAAGTGTGAACAGCGTATTACGGGCGTTAATGTACCTTTTTCTCTCTCTCATATCTTCATGAGTGAGAAGGACTTGGGCTACTTTGAGACCCCAGGGGGCAAACGCCTCCTCATAAACATGCATGAGGGAGCTTTGACCAATGGCTGCGGCGGCCTGTAGTTCCGAGATCGTCTTTGGTCTCTTTTTAAGACCCAACCTTTCCATCCCTGCTGCGATGGCACCTGATGAAACCATTACTATCTGCTTTCTCTTTGTCTTTAACGATTCCAGATCTTCTGCCAGCCGAGAGATAAGCTCTTTATTTAAACCTGTACCCAAGGAGACGAGCAAACTGCTGCCCACCTTGATCACTACACGGCGTACGCTCTGCATTATTTCTTTCCTTAACTCCCGCTCATCCACAGGTTACCCCTCGTAACTTTTCCCATCGGTATCCTACTTCACGTATCAAATTATCTACCCCTTCTCCGGTAAGGGCGGAGATGAGATAAAGCTCTACGCCTTTTCCCTCGAAGGAATCCTTGATCTGGGTTATTCTTCCTTTCACTATAGTGAGATCTATCTTGTTTAAGACCGCCAGTTGGGGCTTCTCCAGAAGGGAGGGGTGAAATTTTCCCAGTTCCTCATTGACCTCTTCATAGTGCCTCCATGGGTCTCCTTGAGGATCGGCGGAGATATCTAAAAGGTGAACTATGATAAGTGTTCTTTCTATATGACGAAGAAACCTGCTTCCCAGCCCTGCCCCCAGGTGCGCTCCAGCAATAAGTCCCGGGATGTCAGCTACGATAAAACGTTTGAATTCCCCATAAGAAACCGCTCCTAAATGGGGGATGAGGGTGGTAAAGGGATAATCTGCAATTTTTGGCCGTGCTGTTGATATTCTCCCTAAAAGAGTAGATTTGCCAACGTTGGGACGACCCACTAATCCCACATCGGCAAGGAACTTAAGTTCTAGCTTGAGCCACCTTTGCTGTCCCTTTTCCCCGGATCCAGCAAATCGAGGCGCTTGACGGGTTGAGGTGGCAAACCTGGCATTTCCTCTCCCCCCTCTCCCCCCCTTGGTCGCTAAAAATATATCTCCTGCGACAGCGAGATCCTTGAGGATCTCACCTGACTCGGCATCTTTTACCACGGTGCCAATAGGAACAGAGATTATGAGATCTTCACCGCTCTTACCAGCTTGGTTCTTCTTTCGTCCATGGGCCCCATTTTTTGCCCTATATCGCTGCTGGTACTGTAAATCTAAGAGAGTTGTTAGGCCTTCGTTGGCTCTCAGTATTATATTTCCTCCCTTGCCTCCGTCGCCTCCGTCTGGTCCACCTCGAGGTATAAACTTTTCCCTCCGGAAACTCACACATCCCTTTCCCCCATCACCTCCTTTGACCAAAATCTTAACCTCATCGATAAATTGCATGACACATTCCAGAAGGGGAGAAATGCAAACTGAAGATAGCTGACAAGGAGTGTTCCAAAAGGAAGGATTACATGGCGGCTGCAGCTTCTATGGGGTAAATGCTTACTCTCTTCCTGTTCTTACCTTTAGGCTCGAATTTTACAATACCATCGATTTTGGCAAAGAGGGTGTGGTCGCGGCCAATTCCCACATTTTCTCCAGGGGAAATCTTCGTCCCTCTTTGTCTTACTAAGATGCTTCCAGCCGTGACCGTCTGGCCACCAAACCTCTTTATTCCCAACCTTTGTCCTACGCTATCCCTGCCGTTTCTTGAGCTTCCTCCTGCCTTTTTATGAGCCATCTCTATCTCCTTTAACAATCCTAAAGATAGGCGAAATTATGATCGATACCACTGGGTTCCTAGATACCCATTTTAATGCTTTTCCTAAGAAAAGAAAAGGGATTCTTGGCGAAACCCATGCATCAATCTCAATACCACCAATTAATTATATAATTATGTTCTCGATCTCTATCCAGGTGCGGTGTTGTCTATGCCCTTGTTTCCGACGATAGTTTTTTCTCCTTTTATATTTGAAGATAACGATCTTTTCCCCTTTCCCTTGTGATCTTATTCTTCCAATGACCTTTGCCCCTGATACGGTTGGCGTTCCCAATTTTATTCCTTCTTCCCCTTTGATCAAGAGGACCCTACCGATTTCTACTTTTTCCCCCACCTCTCCATTTATTTTTTCCACATTGATGAAATCGCCTTTCGCCACCTTATATTGCTTGCCCCCTGCCTCCACTATAGCATACATTATTACGTGCCTCCCTTTTAATTTTGAAAGAAGATGGAGATTAATAAATTTAAAACAATATTGGGAAGTTGTCAAGAAATAAAGGGCAGGCCTTTTGGACCTGCCCAACACGTGCAACACAGCATGGACCGAAGAAATTTCGGCCTTATTAGAGCTTGAAAACCAATAAGAGGGATACCAGTAAGGAGTAAATAACAAGCGACTCGATCATGGCCAGACCAATGATCATGGGAGTGATGATTTTCCCCGAGGCCGCTGGATTTCTGGCAATCCCATCAAGGGCCGATGCAATACCCCTGCCTTGACCAAGTGCCCCACCAAAGGCAGCAAGGGCAATACCAAAGCCTGCCCCGATGGCGATGGCCATCTTTACATTGGGTGGTAACCCTTCTGCCACTGCCTCTTCTGCTGCCAAGGTCACACTAGCTGCTCCGAGGGTAATGGCGACCATAAAGATGAGAAAAAGGGCCTTCTTGAACATTATCTCACCTCCTTTCTTAGAAGCTATTCAGCAACCTTAATAGTATTGCAATAGGAAAAAGATATATTTTTGAAGCCTTAGCGTTCATGTTCGATTTCTTCTAGGGATCCTGAAAAGTATGCCATTGAAAGGAGAATGAAAACCAAGGTCTGAACTATTGACACGAAAATCCCCAAGACCATCATGGGCAATGGAACCAAAAAAGGTATCAGACCAAAGACGATTGCATAAATATAGTGATCCCCGAAAATATTTCCAAAGAGTCGCACAGAGAGGGACACAGGACGGACAAGGTGTCCGATAAGTTCGATCGGAACCATCAGAGGCGCAAGCCAGATGACCGGTCCAGTAAAGTGTTTGAGGTATTTTATCCCATGTTCCCTAAAGCCATAATAGTGTGTGAGGAAAAAGACAGTGATGGCACAAGCTCCGGTAGTGTTTAAAGTCTCGGTGGGGGAATGAAAGCCCGGTATCAGGCCCAGGATATTTGATATGAAAATGAAAAGGGCCAAGGTCCCGATGATCATCATGAACTCAGGTCCTCGTGGGCCCATATTGTCTTTTACGATTTTGAGTACACCCTCTACAATCATCTCTACAGCTGTGCGAAAAGTCAGCCTTCCCTCCGGTATAAAATACTTATCTGGATCTTTCCGCAGTCCCTTAGTTCCTAAATAGGCAATAGCCAGCAGAAAGACTATGACGACTATGGCATTAGCAACATGGGAAGGGAGCTCATTTAAAAAGGGGATGATATCGACAAAACTGAAATCCTTATGTCCCATTGGTTTTCTCCTTCTCTTCGTTGATATATCGATATCCCCTCAACCCTTCAACAAAGATAGCAAGAAAGATAGTGAGCAGCCCCACCAAAAAAGCTATCAAATTTATCATCCCTTGGAGCAGGAAAGCGATCCCTGCCACTGCGGCAATCAGTGAAAGGAATTTGAGGACATATTTAAAGAAGAAGGATTTAGGTATCCCTTCTTCAGAAGAGAATCCTTTCTCGACAATTCTTCTCAGGACCTTAAAATTTAAGATAACAATGATTCCCCCGGCAATCACTCCCAGAGTAATTTCACAATCCCAAAAGGCTAAACTACCAACAGCGAGCAAAGCAAAAATGACCCATTCAGTCTTCTCGAGAGCATCTAACCTAATTTCCTTGGCCATTATCTTTCTTTATCTTCCCTTTCCAGACGTTTCAGTGCTCGATAGAGGCTCCGGAATCCTGCTACAATCCCAAAGAAGAGAAAAAGGATAAGCAACCAGGGCGTTGTGCCCAGCCATTTATCGAGATAATAGCCGATCCCGACTCCGACGGCCACAGCTAAACCCATCTCCAGGCCGAGGGTACTATAATAGGCGATCTGTTTAATCACCTCTTTCTTTCCTTCTCCCAAGTGTGTCAAAATCATAATCCCTTTATATAAAATGGAGGCAAAATTACTAGCACACCTTGCCTTTCAAGTCAATTATTTTTGCTAAAGACTATGCCCTAGACCTCATAGGCTTGTATCCTCTCCCCTTTTTTGCCTCTTTCCCCCCCTCAACCCTTACGACGTCGGCGGTGAAGTCATATTTTCCTTCGAAAAGGGCACTCCCTACTGCATAGATATCCACAGGTGCTTTCTCTTCTTCGAAGAGAGCTATTTTATCAGGATTGAATCCGCCAGATACGATTATCTTCACATGGGGAAACCCCTCACGATCCAAAGCTGCCCTCACCTTCTCAACCAAACGCACATTCACTCCTCGGGGGTCAAATTGCATCATCTCTTCCCAGAGACATCTGTCAACCATTGTGTCGGATGTATCCAGCCTCACAGCCCAGAGGATATCCTTCAACTGTTGTGCCACCTCCAGGGAGGTACCTACGCAGTCATTATGGTAATCGACAAGGGCAATCACCATGATTTCGGTTCCCTTGGCGATATGTTCATAAAACTTATACGTTGCAAGAGCTGTGTCTCCCCGGTAACAAGCAATCAATGCATGGGGGATAGTTCCTATTCCACGGGAACCCCACCATTCGGCGCCTGCATCGGTAGAAACAGCTTCAGCTCCACCGATGCTGGCGGCATATCCATCTCCCCCTTGGACACTGAAGTGGTCGAAACGAGCCCCAAAAAAAATTACAGGTTTTCCTTGGGCTGCCTGGACACACCTGCGTACATTGGTGGCTATCTTAGTTCTACGAGACAGGACTCCCACATAGACTGTTTCCAAGTGAGCAAAACCTGCCGACGGCCCCTCTATGTGCATCACAGTCTCATAGGGTTCTATCTCATCTCCATCCCTTAAAGCCGATATGTTCAACTGGTCGAACTCACTCACCCAAATAGAATCTAATTCATTCTCCACCTCTAATCTCTTTTTGGTCAATGAGAGGAATTGCTCCCTATCAGCATATCTGTATCTGCGCATATCGGTTTTTATATTCATTAAGTTATCGAATAACTTATAAGCCCTCTTCAAATCGGTGTAACGGCCTGTTCCTACGCCTAAAATCGCGATGGCTTCATCTACGCCGCACAGGACCGCATGTTTCTTCTGAAAAACCTGCATAGTAACAATAGGATTATGATTGTCACGTTCGAGGATCAGCTTTTCACGCCAGAAATAGACGTCGGAACGGTATCCTCTCCTTATTTCCTGTATAGGGAGGTCAAAGACATAAACAGGGAGCCTCATCTCTTGGGCACCTTTTATTTTTTTATCAGAGCCAGTATTCATCTTGATAGATCCTCTCTTCAAGGTCAATTTTATAAAAATCGTGCAGAGGAATCAAGATCTCCTTGTTTCTTTCATAAACGGTTTTTATCGCCTCCCTAACTATGGCTGTAGCCTTCGGGGTCATCCGTCCCAAGGGACGTCGACAAGGACCAGCGGGTATACCCAATCCTCTCATCAAGGTTTTGATAGCGGAGGGATTTCTGAATTTACAAGGTACCTTGAACCCTTCGTATTCCTCAACGGTCTTAACGGTGACGATCTTAAAGAGGGGAGTGAGGGATTCACAGAACTTCCTTCCCTTCACGAAATCGCCCTGCTTGAGAGCGGCGGTCATCTCAGCTATAGCTCCAGGAACAACGTTGGAGATGACCGACACGACACCCTGTGCTTTGATGTCTTCCCTTGCCATCATCTCAAAGGTTACATCATCATCCCCAGAAAGGATATCAAAATCGTCCCCGAGTACTCTTCTAATCTTAGCCATCCTTTCAAGGTCTCCAGTGGCTTCCTTGACTGAACGGATATTTTTATATTGCCTGTGCAGGATGGCGAGGTCTTCCACCTCCAATTGGGTTCCTGTCCTACCTGGAATGACATAGGGGGTGATAAAAGTCTGTGGGAACTCCCTGGCAATCACCTCATAATATTCCGTCCTAAGCTCAAGGGATGATGGCCCATTATAGTAGGAGTCCACTAAGAGGACAGCTTCTACACCCAGCTCCACTGCATGTTTGCTCCCTCTAAGAGCTTCTTGGGTTGAATTGCTCCCTGTACCCGGCATAACAAATGTTCGACCTTTAGCGAGCTTTATCACCTCTTCAATGACGTGATTATGTTCTTTCCAATCAAGTGTGGGTGATTCTCCCGTTGTGCCCGTGGGGACCAATTTAGCTCCTCCCTCTATTTGAAAAATGATGTTCTGACGAAGGCCGTCGAGAGACAACTCGCCGCTATTCGTAAAAGGGGTGACAAGTGCAGTCCAACATCCCTCAAATTTTTCTAAGGCCATAATTTCGCCTCCCTCTATATTTTTTGGAATTTCTCAATTCTCATAAAGGGTATAGTACCCATCGCTTATGAAATGTGAGCCCCTTACCAGCATTAGTTGAGGAGGTTATTTTCAATTTCATAAAAATTTAAATGTCATTTTTGGTTTTTGGAGACAAGAACACCTGCTAAAAGCTTAAACAATTGTATGTTTTTGCTAAACAGTACTGGACGGTCACCTCTATTCTTATATTTTAACGGTAAAACTTAGAGGAAAGAGAGGGAAAAGTCAAGCGCTTAAGAAGTAAGGTCCTTATTATTTACGAGCTTTCTCCCTTTGCCGAAGGATCTCGTATAAAATGACAGCACCGGCCACAGAGACATTGAGGGAGTTAATTTTCCCCTTCATGGGGATCGATACGAGAAAATCACACTCCCTTTGTACCAAAGACCTCATTCCTTTCCCCTCGCCTCCGAGTACCAAGGCCAGAGGAATCCTCAGATCTTGACTAAAAATCTTTGTTTCTGCATCTGCTGTTGCGCCCATAACCCAGATCCCTCTATCTTTAAGCTTTCTCAGTGCCGAGGGAATATTGACTACACGAACTAATGGCGTGTGGAAGACCGCTCCAGCAGAGCTCTTTGCCACTACAGGGGTTATCCCAGCTGCTCGATCCTTGGGAATAACCACAGCCCAAACCCCGCAGGCATTAGCAGTTCTTATGAGGGCACCCAGGTTTCTAGGATCTTCAAGTCCGTCGAGCACCACCAGAAGGGGTTCACCACTTACCTTTTGAAAGACATCATCCAGATTCAAATATTCGAAATGTGTGAGAAGGCCCACGATTCCTTGATGGTGAGCGCTTTTAGTTATGGAGTTTAGGCGGGATCGCTCTACCTCCTCGATGATAATGTTCTTTGATCTTGCCTCCTCGATAATTTTTTCTAACCCCTGAGGATTCTTCCCTTTTGCAACCAAGATATCTCTGATCTGGCAGCGGGATGATCTCAGGGCCTCATAAACGGGGTTTATACCATAGAGCCAAAACTTCATTATTCACCGTTATTGTGCGATAATCGTAACGTAAAAACAGTTTCAGTGCAAGGTCTGTCCATAATGCCTCACTTACCAGGGGAGGAGGATCCCTTACCCCTCGCTTCAGAGCTTTCGCGGTGATCCTTAAAAACTCACTTACACTTTCCCAAAGATCAAGCATACGTTATTTCCCCCGAAGG
>Ga0209427_10009809_pt1 | contig 10655 bp, 8 predicted proteins | sample DeeMarSWOR136_30_FD_187465 | JGI IMG/M metagenome (GOLD analysis project Ga0209427, IMG submission 187465) | Marine sediment microbial communities from White Oak River estuary, North Carolina - WOR-1-36_30 (SPAdes) (version 2) | ecosystem: Environmental > Aquatic > Marine > Intertidal zone >...
TTTACGAATGCTTAATTTTAATGAAAGAATTATTAGCAACCAACGGCCTCATTTTTGTTCATTTAGATTGGCACTCGTCGCATTATGTAAAAATCATATTAGACGAGATTTTTGAACAAAATTTTGTAAACGAGATAATTTGGTATTATTACAACAAATACTCAGCTGGAAAACGCAACTTACCGAGAGCTCACGATAACATCTTTGTCTATTCAAAAGGAAGCAAGTATACCTTTAACGAATTGCGCATTCCACGAGATAAACCGAGGAAACAATTAAAGAGAGAATCCGTGAACGGGATTCTCAAAAATGTTAAGGACGAGAAGGGTCATGTCGTGTACAGAACCGTGTACGACAAAAAAGCAGACGATGTATGGAAAATTCCGTGCATGCAGCCTGCTTCGTCAGATTGGACCGGCTATCCAACGCAAAAGCATCCGAGGCTGATGGAACGAATATTACAAATTGGAAGTAACGAAGGCGATTTAATTGCCGATTTTTTTTGCGGTTCTGGAACAACTCTTCAAGTTGCCCAAAAAATGAATCGCAGGTGGATAGGGTGCGATAATTCGAAATACGCAGTTGCGATTACGCTTCAAAAATTATCAGAAATCATTATGGAAGACAATTTAATTCCCATGGAATTGCTAGCTATAAAGAACGATAAAAACAAAAAGGTAATTAATTCCGGACTTTTTGAAAAAAAAATAGAGATATTAAGAGGAAAATAGAAATTCTTAGAATTAAATTTCTCTGCCTATTAGTTTCAGAATAATTTTAAAAGTTATATTAGTAATTTGGTCGATACTAAGATCAACGTGCTCTAATAATTTCCGTCTATAATCAATTTGTTCTGCTACGCCTTGAATAATAAAAATAATCATAAAATTAAGGTGATTAATGTTTAATTTTGTTTTTATTGAGCCATCGTTGATACCTTTTTTTATTGCTTCTTGCCATATTCGTCTATATTCGATGTATTTCTCCAATAATTTTCGAAACACATTATATCGTTTTTTAATAAGTACTTCAATTTCAGATTCTTTGTTTAAGATTAATTCGGTATAATAAATGTCTTCAATAGGAATTTTTAGATCTTTACTGCGCCTAAAAAATCTACTCAACAACCTTGAATAAAATGGGGATTCTAACATGAGTTTTAATAATCCTCTACTAAGAAATTCAATTTGTTGGAATCCTGAACTTTTTTTAGTACTGAATTTCTTATAATCATTGGCGATCTCATCTAACCTTAAAATTCCAAGTTCAAAATATATTTCTTCCTTAGTTTTAAAATAGTTATATAATGTTGCTCGACTAAGAACTGCTAAATCAGCTATTTCTTTCATTGATGTCTTATTAAAACCTTTTTTAGTGAATAATTTTTCTGCAGCATTAAGAATAAAACCTCTAATTCTCGCTACTTTACGCTCTTTCTTTGTTAATATATGTTTTTTCGTTCTTAAATCTGAAATTTTTTCCTTTTTTTCCACATTTGATTTCTTTTCTGACATTTCGATTTGTATACACTATGTCTAATAATTATATATTGGATCCAAAGATTTAAATTTAGTTTTTTACTATTAATAATTAGACATATTGTCTAAAAATAATACATTATGTATTAAAATTATTATAGGGATTGGCAAGAAATTAGATGTGTATTGAATTTAACATGGAAAACTCAGAAGGCAAGGAACAAGATATAGACATTATTGGGAATTCAAAATTTAATATTTTCATCGTAGATGATGATATAGAGCTTCTTAATTTATATTCCAGGTATTTTCAATCAAACGGCTTCAATGTGGTTGGTACAGCAAAAAATGGAATAGAGGCAATAGAAAAAATACTCAAATCATCTAATAAACCCGATGTGATAATTATTGACTTTAATATGCCAATTATGAATGGAATCGAGGCTATAAAACAACTCTTAAGAGCTGATGATTCTTTTAAAATGATTTTAATGAGTTCAAATCCATTTATAAGGGGGAAAGCTCGTTCTTCTGGAGCAAAAGATTTCTATTTTAAATTAAGGGGAATTAATGTACTCCTTAAAATAGTTAAAGACATTCTTAATCATTCTTAAGATTAAGATCTATTTCAAAGGGAAGTTTTTAATTTGGTTGCAGATTTCGATTTAATTCTACCTTATTTAAGCTTGATTAAAAGATTTTTCTTTAAATGTCACAAGATTAAATTTACTAAAAAAAGGAAAAATTAATTGAATTAAAAATTAAAAATCTTTTGTGTGGTAATCCACATTCCACCCCAAATATGTGGTTAAGGCTTCGTATACTATGTCTCCAACTTGATTTAATGTTGCAGCCACGTGATGGGCGTAGCCCTCTTTACACAATTTATGCAATAAATCCTGCAATTTAGGAATTTTAAGTACTCCATACCCACCAAATGTGCTTAGTGGATCTTCTGTGTATTCTCCCTCTCCCAACATTGCTTTGATTTTCCCACTAATATCATCCGTTTCGACTCTTAAAAATGTGCACGGTTCCGCCGGAATTCGCCCTTCAACCGCTCCAAACGATACATCTTCGCCTTTGAGGTCTTTAATAATGGGGTGTACTCTTATTTGAGCGTTTTTAAGAAACGATTTTGGGAGGTTTGAGCAATGGAATGTAACTAATTTGTCCTCGTTGTAATCGTAATTATTGTTCCAATCGAGTATAGCTGAAGGCGTATTCGAAGCGAGCTGTAAAACAAGCATTCCAACTAATCCAGATATATCTACTTCACACGCGCCAGGAATAAGTGCCTCGTTAAACATACTTAAAACTAAACACGCGGCAATGCCAAGATTATCTTGAACTGATGGCCAACATTGAAACGCAAATCCGTCTAATTCGTTTTCTTTAACCCAATTTTCAACTACAACCGTCATTTTCGCGAGCTTCATGAGCGGATCTTCGGGAAAAACCTTTGTTTCAGTGTAATCCTTTATTAAATTAATTTTCTTTTGCACATTCGGATCGTCCTCTTTTAAAACATTTATTGCTGCTAGTATTTCAGAAAAATCAATCGGTTCTATTGTGATCCCACAATTTTCTAACAGCTTCTCGCTGTAGCGAACTGTAGCGAAAGCAGCGGGTCTCGTTCCGACCTGACCTAACCTGGCGTTTCGAATCTTGCTCACAATTTGACAGATCGAATCGAATTTAACGATATCGTTCTTAAAATCTTCTGATTTAATAGAACAAGTATGAGATTTGGTTAGAGAAAAAGGAACCCCCATTTGGTATAATAAATTGCATACCGATAATTTCCCGCAAAAAGCGTCTCTTCTATAGGCTCTCCCCATTTGTGTTGGGTCGTCTGACGAAGCGTGAATTAAAATCGGAATGTTTAACTTTGACATTTTAATTGTGTTAGCAACGCCCTTTTCGTCTCCAAAATTTGGCAAAACTACAATAATTCCCGTTATGTCCTCTCTCCGCTCCTTGAACAAATCAGCACATATCTTCGCGTCCGAATATGTTTCTACTACGCCATCTTTTGTTTCATTCTCTCCCAAAATTACGAAATCATATCCTAATTCTTTCATAACATCGATTATTTCGTTCCTACCTTCTTTTGCGAGAACATCTGGAAAGACATCCCTATTCCCAACGATGATTCCAAAGGTCGTTTTGGATTGCCCTTTTTTTTCGAATAACGACATAATAAAAAGTTAATTTACAAGAATTTAAATCGTTTTGGTAAGATTTTTTTAAATACTTTCTTTTCGTTATTTTAATGAATTTAAAATCTTTTTTAAACGAAAAAAAAGAAATATTTCTGCAATACTGGGAATTAAAATTATTCCGGGTTGCTTTTATTGTGCATCTTTTTTATTTTGCACTTTCTATAATCCTCTTTTATACCATTACTTATAATCAGAACGATTTTCTCACTTATTTCAATGTTGGAAAGCAAGTTATCACTGATCTTCCTGACTTATATAACGAAGCGAATTACGATTTCCCTTTCAGATATTTTCCCATATCGGCGTTCGTGTTTGTGCCGTTTTATTTGCTTGGATACGATTTAGGATTTATTTTCTTTCAAGTGCTTAACCTCGCAACAAATTTTTTCATTTGCGTTTTAATGGTTAAATGTATTAAGGTTAATCCAAACAACGATGAAATAAGCACGAAAAAGGTCGCTATGTATGTAAGCATTTTTCTTACTTTTATTCCAAACGCGTTTAACTATATACTTGGTCAAATTAACCTTTTCGTTGCGCTCTTTCTTTTGCTTTCGATATATCTGTTGTTGACAAAGGACGCGATTTTGAGCAATTTTCTTGCAGGAATTTTTTTGGGTTTGAGCATTACAATCAAACCAATTGCAATTTTCATCATTCCGTTCGTAATTCCTCTAACGCTAGACATAAAAGCTAAACAGCTTGAATTTGATTTCAAACTAACTGTTGTAAGGTTGATAGGTACTATTTTTCCATTATCTTTCAACATTTTGTTTTTTCTTTTAATACCCGGTCTTTGGGAAGGTTTCCTTTTTGTTAATTTCCTTGGATCTACACCTACGATTGTAAATCACTCTTTTAGCCTTACGAGGCTAATTATTAATGCGTTTTACACGAGTGGGATGTATATAAGTTCGCTTTACATATTTATAGCGGTTTTGCTCGCCATAGGAATCATAACTATTGTTCTCTATTTTATTAGAAAGAACTCTCAATTCAATACGAGCCATGCTTTTAGTTTAGGCTTATTAGTTATGCTATTGGTTTATTTTGACAGCTGGGACCATCATTTAATTATTTTGTGTCCTATTGTATCAATAACAGTGTTCCACTCGTCAAACAGCCCAGATATCTTCAAGAAATATGTGAAAAGTGGATTCCTAGGGCTTGGGTACTTTACATCTTTATTTGTAGGGATCTGGTTCCTAATTCACGATGTATTCCCGTTCAATTTTGTCCCAACAATTTGTCTTTTGCTATGCCTTCATGGTTTAATTAAATTTGCGTTAAAAAAAGATAAATGAAATGGTATTTTTTTAAGGAATGATTAAAATGGAAATTGTCCCAGCAATTGACTTAAGCAATGGAAAATGCGTGCGGCTGACTAAAGGTGAGAAAGGTACCGAAAAGGTTTATTACGAAGACCCAATGGACGCTCTTGCGTTTTGGGAATCATATAGCGTAAAAAGACTTCATTTCGTGGATTTGGATGGTGCTTGGGGTGAAGATAAAAACAAGTCTCTCCTAAAAACGATGATTAAAAAAGCGTCTTGTAAAGTCCAAATCGGAGGTGGAATCAGAACCGTAAATCAAGCCTTGAAGTTAATTGATATTGGGGCAGATAGAGTCATAATTGGGACGCTAGCAATTAAAAACCCGGCAGCCATAAAGGAATTAAGCGAAAAAATTGGCTCTGAACGGATAATGGTTGCTCTTGACTATAAAGGCGGGAAAATTGCAACCCATGGTTGGACCGAAGTTACAAACGAGAATCCATTTGAATTTGGAAAAAGAATAGGTAAATATGGTGCGGGATATATTTTGTTCTCTTCCGTGGAAGCAGATGGTGCCTTTTTAGGTCCAGATATTGAGAATATAAAAAAGATGAAAGAATCTGCAGACATTCCGATTTATGCTGCCGGAGGCATTAGAAACGAAGAAGATATAAAAAAATTGGAAGAAATAGATATTTATGGTGTGGTGATTGGCAAAGCGTTTTACGAAGGGAAAATAGATCCATTAATATTAACCAGAGTGTGAAGAAGTATCAGCAAATTTTTAAATCATTACATTGAATATATAGTAATAGAATAAAATAGGGAAGACAAAAATTTTAGACCAGTTACTTGTTTTATGGCCAGCATTTCTCATTGGAATCCTTCATACGATTATGCCGTGCGAAGATAAAGCAATCTTCTGCTTTTGGTCTTTTGGTATTAGCAAAGACTGGAAACAAAGCATGCTTACATTACTGCTTTACGGGATGGGATTAATGACCGCAAATGTAGTTATTGGAACGGTTATTTCCTTAATCAGTTTCCCAATTTGGTTTATTGATGTTGATAATTTCGTGTATAATTTTTTTGGCGCTTTAATCAGTATATTTGTTTCTGTGGTTATGTTAATTTATGTTGTATCACATCATTATAATCCTCATTCGAGACATGCAGACGAATATCAGATGGAAATTGATTGGTCTAAAAAAAGGACTCCTTACATTTTTGGAATTTTAGCGGGTTCTCCTCCTTGTGTGTTTGAGATTTTGATTTACGCTCAAGTTTTTACTTATACCGTAAGCTATGGCATTCCCGGTGGATTATTAACGATTTTATTTTTTTCTATTGGTACTTTACTTGGTCTATTTCCATTAGCAATCATACGCCAATACGGTCTAAAAAAAATACCTGCAACCAAAAGTAGATCAAATCTTATTTCAATAATAATGCTAGTTTTTATAATTTTTATCAATGTCGTCCTTTTAATTATGGCATTTTTCCAAATAGATGTCTTTCCCTACGATTTTCTCGATTAAATCATATGCTCGACGCCCGTATCTTTATAAGAATTGGACTACTTAATTTTTTTTAATACCAAAATATATATTTTTTATATAAGATTAATTATATAACAACATGAATAAATGCGAGTTTTGCGAGGATAAGGCGGTATTCACTTGTGAAAAGTGTGAATCTTCTTTTTGTTTAAATCATACAATAAGCACTGAACAGTGGTATTGTAGGGATCATAATTATTACTATCCTCGAGCAAAAGCAGAAGAAAATAATTATCGTTGCTCAATAGTTGAAAGAAGTAATTGTCCTGAATGTACTCGGCAATTAACATTGGATAAACTCTCATCGGGGCAATATTATTTGAAATGCTCTAATCCAAAGTGCGGATGGAACAGTTATTTAAAGGCTCCGGGAATATTCGATCAAAATAGAGACAATGTTTTAAGAGAAGCTAGAAATAAGGGATTAATCAAGCAGTTCGATATTTGTAACAGAAGATTAAAGCGAATCGAAGGAAAAGAAATTTGCCCCAAGTGTTTTCTTGCAGTCCTTAAAACTTCTGCAATTACCAATTTTACCACCTTATCGACAATGTTCAATGTAAGTACTGAGGATGTTGTTAAAGTTATTAGGGGATTTATCAAAGAGAACAAGATATTTGGAATTATCGATAAAGTACACGAGTTATTCTATTATATTTCTGACGATATTAAGGACAAAGTGGTTTCAAAAATCGATGATGAGGGCATTATCGATATTTATAATCTCGCAACGATGTTGGATATGAGTTCAGATAATATAATCAAGCTCATTTTAAAAATCATTAAAGAATATAAAATTAAAGGCTCGTTCACGAAAGAACGGGAAAAATATTACACTCAACAATATATCCTGGATAAATTAATAGAAATTATTAACTCTAAAGGACGAATTTCTTTGGACGATTTGGGAAACGATTTAGGCTTACCTGTAGAGAACGTAAAAAATTTTTGCGTTAATCTTATGAAACTCGAGAAACTCCACGCCTTTTTTGCTGATAAAGGTACTGAAGTTGTTTCCCATGACCAATTGAAAAAGGAATTACAGAAGTACTCAAAAGAAAAAGGTCTATTTAAACTCAAGGATATTGCGGACGAGTTAAAAATTGCTCTTGAACTTGGTAGAAGGACTTTATTTAATCTCACTCAGATTGGAGATATACATGGAGTCTTTACTCAAAGGAGAGAGTTTATGACACAAAAATTTTTGGAAGAGAAAATAAAGGAGATAACTAAAGTATACAGAAAAATAGCTATAGCCGAATTGGCTAAACGCTTAGGCATAACTGAATCAAATATCGAAGAAAAGCTCGCAATTTTAATTTCCAAGGGAGCACTTGAAGGTTATATCGATTCGCAAAACAAGACTTTCTTTCTCGAGAGACTTTCACCAGTTGCTCCAACAAATTACGCAACTCCTGCTGAAGGCGAAGTCCCTATTGGAGATATAGCAGCTAAAATTGAAGTTGTTAGAGATTACGACTTCCAAGGAGGGCAATTACATTTCAAGGTTGTTGTTAGAAATCACAGCGATGTAGCAATTCACGCTATCAAAGTTATTCTCGATGCCCCATCTAGTTACAAACAAAAACAAGAAGTTATATCTATTCCTGTGCTTGAGCCAGGCAATTCTAGGGGCGTGGATTTCTATTTAGAACCCAGAGAATGCGGTATTTCTTCAGTTTCTGGCACAGTAATATACAAAGATCCTAAAGGTAAAAGAAATACGATTAATATCAAGACAAAAGAAGTACAAATAAAATGTCCTCTGGTCTGTACTAATCTGGATACGATTGAAGATTGTCAATTAACGATCCAGAACCTTCCTAGTGATGCTCGAGCTTTTTTGATCGCAGATTTAGACCCAAGATTGGCTTATAGAGCCGCTCAAAGAACCTTAAAAAGTTTTGATACGAGAGCGGTAACATCTCACGAAACGGGTCAAGATGAGGAATACAAAGCGGAAGCGTGGTACTGTGCCGAAGCTAAAGTCACTGGAGGTAGGATTATCACAAGAATTTATATTGACGCAAAAAACCAATCTTTGGAAGTTAGGGTTTGGTGTGGAAACCCTGGACAATTAACTGGTTTCTTAGCGAAAATCATTGAGATTTTGTTTGAACAGATTGGTATAATTAGAAAAATAAAATCAGAAGAGCGAGAAAAAACGCTTGATGTTATGGTAATAACTCAAAATCTAATGGAAATCTCAGATTACGCAATGTTGAAGTGGAAGTCAAGCAATATTCGCATTAAACTTCAAGATACATTTGTTCGTATACGAAAGATATTGGGTGAAAAAGATCCCGTTTTGGATCGAATCGAATACTGGCTAACAACTCTTAACAAATACGAGAAGGAAAATAATATTAGCGAAGAAGACGCCACAAAATTAGTGGATGACATAGAACATTTTAAGAATGTCCTCGGTAGAGCAATTAAAATATAGAGGATTAAAGGTCTTAGTTTATAATTACATAACGAAAATTCTTCAAATTCTCAATACCGTTAATTTCAGTTATGAATTTCTGAAATTCGCCAAGTTTTCCCTCAAAAACAAGCAGAATCGTTCTATACTCTGTGTAGATATATTGAGATTTCCCCACAATTGCATCCCCATAATCTAATTCTAACTTAATTATTTTCTTACTAGTTGCATCATCATCGTTCTCAACGACCATTATGACATTTCCGATTATAGATTTCGGACTTTCAAAAATACTTAAATCACTATCAATCTCTGAAGTTTCCATCGTTGACATGAGTTGTAACAGGGCGTTCCTCATTATCATCGATTGATTTGGAGTACTCTTCTTAGATGCTAGCTTGTTTAAGAACTTTTTAAGGTTCTCGTTAATAGAAAAACTAATTATGGGCAATCTTTTCACACTTCCTACTATTTTGAAATCTTATTCCTTGTATTATTATTACGATAAATTGCATATATAATATTTGGTTCTATTCTATTAGAATCCTTATTATAAAGATAATAAAAGATAGCTCCGGGCGGATTCGAACCGCCGTCCCAGGATTCAGAGTCCCAGATGCTTGGCCACTACACTACGGAGCTAAAGCTAAAAAATCTTTTATTAAAAGTATGTAATTTTTTTAATAATTTTTTTAATTTGGTTTTATTGAAAAGTTTTATTAAAAAATTTTCTCGAGAAATAAATCACGAATGGTGTTTAACCCATTCAGAAATTTCTTTGAAATATCTATCGCTCATACCTGCTACATAATCTCTTACGATCCAACACAATTTACCTTCGTCTTGGTATTTTTTATAGTAAATTGAATAGTCTTTATTGTCGATGTATTCAATGTGATCTCTAAAAATGGGAGATTTATAATTCTCTTTTTCTAAATCTCTTAAGAAGGTTTTAAACATAAGTTTAAAATTGTCTTTAATTTCCAGATTTTTCTCTCTACTTTTTGAATCTCTTTTTTCGTAAATGTGCTCGTAATTGAAATCTTTCAATTCTTTAAGTGCTGCGAAAATTTCCTCGTCGTATCCAATTATATTATTCTCTAAACTGTAATCTAAAAGATTTCGAATTAGTTTATTCATTATTTTTCGATTTGTGTATCCAAGCACTCTTCTACAATTCTCTGGGATATCATTTCTTTTAATGAATCCTAATAGAATGGCATCTTCAATGTCTCTCCCGATATATGCTATTATATCCGCAAACCTTACCGCTATGCTTTCGTTGCTCATTGGAATTCTTTCGAATTTATTTCCTTGAAAGGAATCGTGATATTCTTTAAAATGGTCGTCCCACGATTTTCCATTAATTTTTTTTGGTTTTAATTCGCGTTCAAATGTCTCTCCATCGTGGCAGAGTATTCCATCATACACTTGCAAGGTTAAATTCAACCCTCTTGCAGGTTCTGTTGGAAATCTTTTCTCTAATTCAGCAAGCCATCTTACTCCTTGCGCATTATGTAAATATGTACCAATTCCGTATTCTTTACTTAATTCATCTAAGTAAAATTCTCCAATGTGTCCATATGGAGTATGACCTATGTCATGGGCTAGACTAACTGCTTCAATTAAATCGGTGTTAAGTTTTAACGCGCGTCCAATTTGTCTAGCAATTCTTGAAACTAAAATTACATGTA
>Ga0209427_10009810_pt1 | contig 10655 bp, 9 predicted proteins | sample DeeMarSWOR136_30_FD_187465 | JGI IMG/M metagenome (GOLD analysis project Ga0209427, IMG submission 187465) | Marine sediment microbial communities from White Oak River estuary, North Carolina - WOR-1-36_30 (SPAdes) (version 2) | ecosystem: Environmental > Aquatic > Marine > Intertidal zone >...
CCCAGTTGAACACCTTGGCTGCTTCCAATGCGTTCCTTCTCATCTCTTCGTATCTATGCTCATCGGACAAGATGTAGCTTATGGCATTAGCTATTTCCTTGGGATTACCAGGATCGCAAGTGACCCCGAAATTGTAGCCCTCTACAAACCTCTTGAGATCGGGGAAGTTGCTCCCTACTACAGGCAGGCCGGCTGCCATGCACTCAAAGAGCTTATTGGGGGAGACATAGTAGTAGTTCAGTCCCACATTTTGATGCAGCACCAGACCCACATCAGCGGACATTGCATATCGTGTAACCTCATCGAAAGGCACCGCATCAAAGAAATAAATCCTGTCCATTACCCCCTCACTCCTGATCAACTCCTTCAGGCCAGAAATGTAATAATCAGGCCCGAAACCAAAGATGACAAGGCTGCAATTTCTCAAGTATTTGGTGCTCTGAATCGATTCTTCTACACCTCTGGAGTGGAAAATCCTTCCCATATAGAGAACTATCTTCTCCTCTGCAGGTATCACCAGTTTATCGCGGAATATGCTGGAGGGCTGAAAAGGGCGATAATAAGGGACGTTCAGGATCACAATGGGTGTAATGTGGTATCGCCTGCTGAGTTCCTGACCAACAGATTCACCCGGCGCGATGTTAGCATCTGTACGCCGAATAAGAAAGGACTCGATCTTCCGCACCAGAAATCTGTTGAGCCTTGAGCGCCGCTTTCCCGGCCTATCAAGCCACAGCTCGTGAGAGTCAAACACTACTTTCCCGCCGTTGAAACGCCTGGCTAGCCAGGCCACGGGGAGCGCAACGAGGTCGTGGGCATGATATACATCGTATGGCTCCAGTCTCGCCAACCGAAGGCTACGAAAGTAGTAGTCAAGGTACGACAGATACATATGGTGCGGCAGCAGCGAGAATAGGTGCCGTAACAACCTGTACGAAAAGCGATAAAGCCGCAAGGATAGCAATCCTATTGGCAAACCTACTAAGATGAAGCCGGCGCCGAGAAGACGCCTCACGGAGAGAAAGTATCCAGGGTTCTCCTTTAGCGCCTTCTTGCCCTGATCGTACTCCTCTCTAACAAAGTCGATAACTCCTTGCTCCTGGACTGTATGGTTGGCGGCATCCTCAGTCTTTGATTCAAAGGAACTTTGGCAAAGACTTACAACAAGTAGGACGACTAACTTTCGTGCCATTCTTTCCGGCAATGTCAGCAGCCGCAAGATCTTTCGATGAATGGGATCCAAAGTGACCCTAATTATCCTGAATCCACAGCTCTCTTCGTAAGGAGCAGTCTCCTTGCTCAAGACAGCGATGATGCGTACATCATGGCCAGCCTCCACCAGCGTCCTGGCTATCTTGCGCACCGCAATCTTATATTTATGACAATCGTCAAAGGCAAACATACAGATTCTCATAGCTGCTCAATGCCTTCTCCTCAGCTTCCTTCAGCACTTAGAAACAGGCTCTGACCTTGAGGAGAGAACATTCAAAGGGCGTCCTCCCTCACATAGAGATGGTTGACTGGACTAGATCTTGCCAAAAGATCTCACCTTCCTTATCTTCTTCCTTATTCGCTCTTTCTCATCCTCGGCTTCAGCCTCTTGATAAGTTATCTCTCTTCCAGCTAGCTCGCTTCCCTCTTTAAAAATTTCCTTCAGCACCCGACCATCCATCTCTTTCGGGATAGGCAAGCCGAAAATGTGCAGAATGGTGGGAACCACATCATGGATCTTTGCTGACTCCACTTTGTACCCTCTTTTGACTCCGCTTCCGTAGGCAAGAAAGATGCCTTCTGCTCTATGCCCCCCTGAGTCTTTCCATTTGGTGAATACGTCCCTGCTCAACCCGAGGTTGATGTTATCCCTGTTTCGATACTTCATGTCCTTGAACTTCAGCGCTATGTCTGGAAAAGACATCATGGGCGGGTTGTCGTAAATCTCCTCGACTCTATAGGCGCCTTCAACAACTTGTCTTCCTTCTTCATCCCTAATCTGAAGAGCTCGGTTGATGATCTCCTGGCGCACATGTTCATATTCCGATGGCTTGACAGATCCCAAAGGTTCCCTACCGCTGAGATTAACGTTTATTCCCATATAGTAAATGGAGTATGCTCTGGACTTGCTCCAATCGATATATTCCAAAACGGGGGCTTGTTCGAAAACAGATTTGAGGCGAATCGGTTTGCGGGAAGTCGGCTTCCCATAGTCGTGGATGATGAGTGGTGCTACTCTCTTTGCTACTGGTTTGATCGCAGGAAACTGCCCTATTCTTGTCAGCAACGCAATCCAGTTTGCAGAAGTCAGTTTCGGCAGGGAAAAACTACGCTTAGCTTCAGCCCTGCGGCATAGGAAACCCTCTTGGACGAGCCAGCTATTAAGGTTAATCTCCCCATATAGCGGTCCAAAACCGTGATCGGATGTGACAAACACATTCGAGGCCTTCCCGGTAAGTAGATCGAGGAATCGATCAATCTCCATATAAAAACTCTTTATTAACGATTTTATCTGATCATTTTCTTCGTGATCTGGGTGCGTTTCATCAAGATATTTCCAGTAAATATGTGAAACCCAATCAGTCAGAAAGTTCACATAGAATAGTAAATCCCAATTCTCGTGCAGCAATTCTCTAACGAGGGCAAATTGCTTCTTTGAACGGCTGATCACCTCTCTCAGACAATCTTCTTCTTGGCTTGCCTTCGTAGGACGCTTGGGGAACCCCCTCTGATACCCAGTTTCCTCCATCAGGGCTTTTATGCGGGGATCATTTGTAATTTCGCCGATATTTATTATCGGCCCTGCAATGAACACACCACGTGTCTCATCTTCCCTGGGTAGTTCAGTCCCAGGCACATTTATCACATAGCTTTGTCTATTATGCTTATTTAGAATCTGCCAAATTGCGCCATCAAACATATGTCTGTTTATTTTCGGCTCGTAGCTCTCAGGATCCCGCTTGGTAAAGTAGTAGAGACCGAGTGTCTCTGGCTTCTTGCCTGTTAGCATCGAAGGCCACGCCGGGACCGTACTTGGCGGAAAAGTGGATTCCAATATGCCCCAGGCTCCGGTTTCCATCAACCTCTTGAACGTTGGCAATTCTCCCTCATCAGCCCATGGCTTGATCACAGCCCACGTTCCGCCATCAAGGCCGAATACCAGCACCTTACCCATTATCCTCCAACTTTCTCCATATCTTTGAGCTGCTTTTATCCTGATGTGATCTTACGGTCGAGGACATTTTGCCTTGTCTGCACCGATGAGTTGTAAGAGGGCCTAATTGCACAGACTAATGGCATTTCCTGCACACTGTACGATAGTCTTGACTTCATCTTTCCCAAGAAAAGGATACATCGGCAATGATAGTATCTCGTGGCATATCCTTTTGGTTATCTCCAGGTTGGTATCGGCTGCCAGACCCTGATATGCTTTCTGCCTATGCACCGGTATCGGATAGTGTATCTGGGTTTGAATCCCATTTGCTATAAGGTGCTGCTGAAGTCTATCCCTCTCTTTGCATCTAATGACGTAAAGATGATAGACGTGCTTTGCATACTCTTTTTCGACAGGTTTGATGATATGGGAGTTCCGCAATAATTCATCGTAAAGCTTTGCCACTCTCCTCCTTTTCCCGTTCCATTCATCCAAGTGCTTCAGCTTCACACGGAGTATTGATGCCTGAATTTCATCCAGCCTGCTGTTCACTCCAACAAAATCATGATGATACTTTTGTGGTTGACCATAGTTCCTCAGCATTCTCAATTTTCCTGCTAGCTCTTCATCAGCCGTTACTACCATACCGCCATCCCCGTAGGCCCCTAGATTCTTTATCGGATAAAAGCTGAAGCAGCCTAAATCTCCTATGCTGCCCACTTTTTTGCCCTTGTACTCTGCACCGTGTGCTTGGCATGCATCTTCCACTACAAACAGGCGATACTTCCTAGCAAGCTCCATGATTGGCTCCATATCCGCCGGATGCCCATATAGATGCACAGGCAGGATTGCCTTAGTTCTACCCGTTATTTTTTCCTCTATTTTGGAGACATCAATGCAATATGTGTCGGGGTAGATATCGACGAATACCGGCTTTGCCCCGTTCCTGACAATGGCATCTGCTGTTGATATGAATGTATGGGAAACCGTTATTACCTCGTCACCCTTTCCAACTCCAACAGCCTTGAGCCCAAGGAAAAGAGCATCTGAACCCGAATTCACACCTATTCCATACTTTGCACCAACATACTTCGAGAACTCCTCTTCGAACCTCTCCCCTTCTCCCCCCAGAATAAACCACCCCCTCTTCAGGACTCGTTGAATCGCTTGCGCTATTTCTTGGCTTATCTCCGCATATTCTGCCTGTAGATCAACAAAGGTAATCACAATAGCCACCTGATGATGGACTGAACTTACTTATCCTGCTCCGTTATCTTCTTCAACTTCCCACGGATAACCCTTCGAGTAATGATTTCTCCAAGGATACGGTTTCTCCAGTTTCCCCTCTTTACACCTTATATCATGAATTGAGCACAGTACCTTTGCGGGAACTCCAGCCACAACTGTATATGGGGGGACATCCTTGTTTACCAATGCCCGAGCTCCAACTAGAGAATCCCTCCCAATTTTAACTCCTGGCATAATGATAGCCCCAGCAGCAACAACAGCATATTCCTCGACGGTTGGTCCCTGGATACAGTCTGAGGGAGGATGTGGGTCATTTGTCAAGACTACGTGCGGCAGAAGCCAGACATAGTCTTTGACAATTGACGTTTGTGCGACAAACACGTTGCTGTGAAACCTGCAATAGCGACCGACCTTCACATAGCCCTGTATGTCGGAAAGAGTACCAACCCTGCAATGCTCACCAAATTCAGAGTACTCCCTGATAGTAACTTTGTGGCCAGTCTCAAACCCTTCTCCAAAAGTAGAACCCGCATATAGAATGGAATCACTCCTGATTATTGAGTCCTTTCCTATCTTCAACGGAGGATTTTGATAATGCTTTTCGTGGTAAAACAGCGCTAGCGGTTCTCCAAGAATACAATTTGCCCCAATAAAGCTATTATCGCTAATCTCCACATTCTCGTATATTATGGCGTTGTCACCTATGGTAACACCCTTCCCTATTTTCACCTTTTCGTATATGCGTACATTTTCCCCAATTTTGCCTAAGAGGTCGCCCATGCTTCCCATGGCTATATCATCCTTTTTTAACTAATTTCCTAAACGTTTCATAATCCCTTATGTAGTCCTCTTCATCGTAAAGCTCAGATGCCAAGGCCAAGCAGACAGAGCCAGAAGAGAAGTTATCCAGCTCACGCCATACCCTAGGAGATATATATAAGCCATAGTAGGACCTGTTCAGATGAAACCTTCTTTTTTCAAACCCATCATCCAAAATAACATCGAAACTACCACTTGCGGCAATAATGAACTGCTGCAAGCGTTTGTGGGCATGTCCAGCCCTCTCCTCGCCCCCCGGCACATCGTAGAGGTAATATACCCTCCGAATCTCAAAAGGTATGTGCCTATTCGCCTCGATGAAGGTAAGATTTCCCCTTGCATCTGATATTTTGGGGAGTTCTATTATTCTACACTTTGACAGGCTCATACTCACCTCTTCCGTCAAGTCCAATTTAGTGCAAGCCTAATATCTGCTTCATATTTAGAAGAACAAACCATTTTTTATCAGCGGTTTGTCATCTTCCGTCATTGCCACCTAAATCATTAAATCGATAAGGCACCGCCTTCTGGATTTTGACACATTCTCTTGAATTGTCAATTATTCACCCCATCGCCTAATTCTTCATATAGAGTTATAAGTTTATGTATTCGCTAAGCGCTTCCACTATTTCCTCTATCTGCATTTCGCTCAACTCCGGATACATGGGGAGGGAAAGGACTTGCTCCTGAGCCTGCTCGCTCTCTGGGAAATCGCCGGGCTTATAGCCAAGGTGCTTGTACACCTCCTGGAGGTGAAGGGACAGCGAGTAATAAACCGCCGTCTGGATGCCCCTCGATTCTAGATGTTCTCGCAGTTTATTTCGATCCAAGCGAGAATCTACCAGGCGGATGGTGTAGTAGTTGCAGGAAGATTTGTCGTGTTCTTCAACATACGGAGGCTCAATGCCGTCAATCTGGTCAAGCAGCCGGGTATAGAGTGAGGCCTTGCCGCGGCGCTGCTCGTTCCAACGGTCAAGGTGCTTCAGCTTTACTCCTAGAATGGCCGCCTGCAGAGCATCGAGGCGGCTGTTGAAGCCAGGCATTATATAATAATAGCTCGCCTTAGAGCCGTGTTTCCTGAGAATCTCTACCGTCCCTGCAATCTCAGGGTCATTGGTGACCACCATGCCGCCATCACCATAGGCCCCCAGATTCTTGGCGGGGAAGAAGCTGAGGCAGCCAGCATCCCCAAGCGAGCCGACCTTCCTACCTTTGTGCTCAGCTCCCAGTGCCTGGGCGCAGTCTTCAACTACTCTGAGATTGTGTTTAGCTGCAAGCTCCAGAATGGATTCCATGGCTGCTGGCTGACCGTATAGGTGTACAGGGACTATAGCCTTAGTCTTGGAGGTGATCTTTGGCTCGATTTGGGTAGGGTCCATGTTATAGGTCCGCGGCTCTATATCCACAAATACTGGTAGGGCGCCGCATTTGGCTATGGACTCAGCGGTGGCGATGAAAGTAAAGGGGGTAGTGATTACCTCGTCACCAGACCTAATTCCGCAGGCAAGCAGGGCGAGATGCAGTGCATCGGTGCCTGAGGCCACACCCACGGCGAACCTTGTGCCGCAGTAGGCAGCCATTTCCTCTTCAAAGGCCTTGACCTCAGGACCGAGGATGAACTGCCCCTGCTGGAGAACCCTTTGAATAGCAGAGTCAATTTCAGCCTTTATTGAGTCATATTCAGCCTTTAGGTCAACCAAGGGAATGTTCAACGAGCATCCCCCCTTGGTGAGAGAAGTTCATCTTCGGGGACATCCCGTATCACCTTAGCGGGCACGCCCATGACTATCTTCCGATCGGGCACGTCGCGGCTGACCAGCGCCCCGGCAGCCACCACTGCCTCCTCACCAATAACCACGCCGGGGAGAAGAGTAGCGTTTGAGCCAACCCTGGCGCCTCTTTTGATATCTGGCCCTTTATACGCCCCAGCGACTCCTCTACCCATTTTATTATCATTGGTAGTGCTAACATGAGAACCGATAAAGGCGTCATCTTCAATAATCATATCGCCGGTGAGATAGGTAACCGCCGCAGTTCTAACACGTTGTCCGATTACAGTTCGAGGTTCCATAGAAATCAACCTGGCAATAATGGTCTTATCCCCAATAACATTTTGCTCCCTGATTGATACAAGGTCACCTATCATCACTTCATTACCTATCTTCGTTCCTCTGTAGAGGATGACAAGGGCGCTTATCACACAGTTGCAGCCTATCTCCAAGGGAGGTAGATCTTTGCTCGCCTTTTTTCTGCTTATTGCCCCCGACCTCGGTACCCTGCCTAGGACACAGGCGTCATCTATAAAGGTGCCATCTCCAATTCTGGTTCCCTCATGAATAACCACGTTATGCCCAACGTAAACTTCATCACCAATCTGAACATCATCGAGGATGACCACGTTGTGCCCCAGAGTGCAGCCCTTGCCAATTCTAGCCGATTCAGCAACATAAGCGCTCACTCTTGTTACCTCCTCTATCAGGATTTGCTGCCCTCGCCTTTCATCGCTTCCTCAATTCTCTCCAGTATTCGCACCACCTCCAGCCCTTGCTTCCCGCCAGATAAAGGCTGAGTCCTGCTTTGGATACAGTTGACAAAGTGCCGACATTCGAGCGACAACGGCTCGGTGAGATCTACTCGAGGGAGGAATACCCCCTCCGACCTCAATGCAAGTGTCCCAGATAGGGAAGAAACCATGTCATCGTCATTGACAACGCCCTGATCATATATCCTCAGTTTGTGCTGTGGATCCATATCATCGAATACAGCCATCTTCTTGCTGCCCACCACGGTAAGCTGGCGTATTTTATGGGGATCGAGCCAACTGGCATGTATATGGGCCAGCACGTTCTTGGGGAATCTCAAGGTTACAAACACCACATCTTCCAGATGGGGTTGCACGTAGCTAATGCCCTGGGCAGAGACAACCTCAGGGTGCGTTCCCAGAAGATGCAGGAATAGCGAAATATCGTGAGGAGCGAGTCTCCACAAAGCGCTTTCATCAGAGCGTACCTGTCCCAAGTTCACCCTGGTGGAATAGAGATAGTAGAGTTCACCGAGATCGCCCGACTGGATATGACGCTTCAGTACATCAACGGCTGGGTGATAGAGCATGAGGTGCCCAACCATCAGGATCAGCTTTTGTTCCTCAGAAAGCTCGACGAGTTCCTGCCCCTCAGAGCTATGTGACACGAACGGCTTCTCCACGAAGACATCCTTGCCAGCCAGCAGGGCTTGTTTCGCCATAGAATAGTGAAGCTCCGCCGGCGAGGAAACGACCACACCTTTTATCTCGTTATCAGCCAATACCTTCTCGAAACTCGTCTCTTTATTGACGTTCGGGTAAAGCTTGTGAAGCCGTTCAATAACCTCCGGGGAGCTATCGCAGATGGTATGGAGGGCGCCAAGCTCAGCCAAATTACGAACCAGGTTCTTGCCCCAATAGCCGCATCCTACAACAGCTATAATTTTGTCGATCATATTCTCACAACTTGACAATATTGTTCCTTTTAAGCTTTCTGGTAGCTCCCCTAGCATCGAATACCAAGGTTGCCTTATCCACTATATTCTGGTAGTCATAGCAGCTATGGTCAGTGGCTATCACCACGCAGTCTGATGTTGATAAGAGTTCGTCAGTGAGCTCCAACGAGGTCAGGGTTCCCCCGGGAATCACAACATTCACGATATTTGGGTCGTGATAGCTTAAATCGGCTCCCTTTTCACGAAGAAGCTGGATCAGCTTCAAGGAAGGCGACTCTCTAACATCGTCCACATCTTTCTTGTAAGCTACCCCCAATACCAGCACTCTGGCATCATTCAAGCTCTTGCCGCGGGCGTTCAGGGCCTCCATTATACGGGAGGCAACATAGTAGGGCATCTGCTCATTAATATCTGAAGCAAGTTCAATGAATCGGGTATGGAAGTCATATTCCCTGGCTTTGTTAGCCAGATAGTAGGGGTCAAGCGGGATGCAGTGTCCACCTATTCCCGGCCCAGGGTAGAACGGCATGTAGCCAAAGGGCTTGGAGGCAGCAGCATCAATTACCTCCCAGACACTAATTCCCATCTTCTCGCAAAGCAGAGTGAGTTCGTTGACCAGAGCGATGTTCACGCTGCGAAAGACGTTCTCAAATATCTTGGTCATCTCAGCAACTTCGGGGCACGACACAGGAACTACAACGTCTGCTACCTGACGATAAAGTAGCTCGGCAAGTTTGGTTGACTGGGAATCTATGCCCCCAACCACCTTAGGGGTGTTCCTCATATTGTAGTTCTTGCTACCTGGGTCAATCCTTTCCGGAGAGTAAGCAAGATGAAAATCCTGCCCGCCTTTGAGCCCTGACCGCTCCAGGATCTGTAGCACAACCCCGTTCGTGGTGCCGGGGTAAGTCGTGCTTTCCAAGACTACCAGCTGTCCCGGCTGAAGGTACTTGGAAATCTCCTCAGCCTGGTAGGTTACAGCGGACAGGTCGGGCTCTTTGGTCTTGGTCAAAGGGGTGGGCACACAGATACAGATGGCATCCACTTCCTTGAGACGGCTCTGGTCCGTGGTTGCCTCCAAGAGGTTCTTTGCAACTGCCGGCGAGAGGCTTTCGCTGTCTATATCCACTATGTATGACTGCCCCTTATTGACTAGATCCACTCTCTTTTGCTGAATATCAAATCCCAAGACCTTAGAGCCAGCCTGCGCAAATGCAACGGCCAGGGGCAGCCCCACATACCCAAGACCTACGATACCAATGACAGCGGTCTTGTCCTTCAACCTCTGTTCTAATCTCGACAAGGTATTTTCCCCAACATCAGAGACTATGCTACGAGTGTGGTCACATTATATCACAGATACCTACCATTAAAGTGTACATCCCTTTTGCCAAAGCCATACCACTATACAACAACTCCAAAACCAAGTGTTTATGGAGCATTCCAAATCCTCTCGAATGCTTCAAAACCGTCAACTGAGATTGCCACCTCTCATGAAGACCTTCCCGAGATCAACCCGGCATGTGATATAGTATAGTGTGGTGCCCGAAACGGGCGCTGCCTGATGAGCGGCGTATCCTGAGGAAGAAGACCGCTCACGCTATAGATCTTGGTCACCTCCAAAGCCTCTTCGATGTCCATTTGGGGCAAGATAGAGGGCAGCGACCGGGCAAGCAGTGTCTTGCCACTCCCCGGTGGCCCGCTCATGACCATGTTATGTCCCCCAGCAGCAGCTACCTCCAGTGCCCGCTTCACATGCTCCTGTCCCTTGATGAGGGCAAGATCAGTAGTCGGCCAGGGCGCTTTCCCCAACTCACCCGCGACCTCCTCCTCAACATAGCTAGAGATAATCGCTTCGCCCCGGAGGTGACCAGCCAGTTGGGACAAGGAGGATACAGGAATGATGTTAATGCCTTGCACCAGCGAGGCCTCTTTGGCGTCAGCAGCAGGGACGAAAGACGTGGGG
>Ga0209427_10009812_pt1 | contig 10654 bp, 7 predicted proteins | sample DeeMarSWOR136_30_FD_187465 | JGI IMG/M metagenome (GOLD analysis project Ga0209427, IMG submission 187465) | Marine sediment microbial communities from White Oak River estuary, North Carolina - WOR-1-36_30 (SPAdes) (version 2) | ecosystem: Environmental > Aquatic > Marine > Intertidal zone >...
AATGGAAGTTTAAACCATTTCTCCACAAGGGAAAGCCAATATCAGCACAAGGATTCTTTAGAGTCATTTTCTATCCTGAAAGAAAACCGCGTCGATCGGAAGGGATTGAATACAGTCGTGCCCTTACAACCAATGTTTCATATGAGCTTCCGGAAGGGAAACTTAAAACCATTCTTGATGCTTGTGCGGATTATTGTCAGAAGCTCTCAGACTATGCGCTCTTTTATGTTTGTCTTGAGATAATCAATGAAAACTTTAAATGTGTTGTCGATGAGTTTATGGGAAACTTATCGTTTTCAGGAGGCCCAAAATTAGATTTAAATGAGCATATAGCATCACCATTATATCAACTCCGGTTAAAGGATATGAACAAGGGCTCTTATGCTTTTGATTATCAATTGATCAAAAAAGACGCTAAAATCCATGAAAAAAGAATTCTCCTGGGTAAAACAGATGAATTGACCGAACAAAACAGGAATTCTTCTGGAACGAAGCTCTCTTATCATCTTTGCCCGGTTCTAGCACCGGTTCATTTTCTCAGTCGCGAACAGCGCCCTTTTTTCTTATATAAAATGGTGGCATCCGATAAGGTCATTGGTAAAAAGGCCCAGGTTATAGAAATAACTCCCCGACTTGAATTTCCCGGTGATTTCCAGCGTTGTACAGTTTGGGTGGATGAAAAAGACTATCGGATTTTAAAGATCGAGGTAGAAACGTTTTATACCGAGGGATTTGAAGAAGTATACCAAGAGTGCTCTGAGAATTTTCTTACGCCATACTTCAGATTCACCCATCTTTATGAAGTAGAGAAAAATGGCATTTTATTTCCAAGCCGGTCAGAAGTCCGCATTGATTATTTTGGTTTGTTGTCATCTAAACGGGAACTGAAATCAAAAGCAGAGATCACCTACAGCAGTTATCGATTTTTCATTGTAGATGTTGATCATGTTGTCATAAAAAAGAGGATGGAAGAACTCATTTCTAAATATCGGAGTACTCAGATATTATTATTACAGAACCTATATTATCTACAATGGGATATTTTTTAAGCATCACCGGAATCATCAGAATTATTTAGGGTCTACTGAAAAAGTCAAAAATCTTGAATAACTTATTGATATTGATAGAATTATATGATAGTCTGGTGGGGAAATTCAAAGACAAAATGCAAGGTTTACCGCCAAAACCCCTTAAAAACCTTGCATTTTTCATCGGAGATTTTTCCCATGTATCGTTCAAAAGACCGTAAAACACTGCCATTATTTCCAGAGCTTTTTCCGTTTGGGGGCAAATTAAACGAAAACAATCGCTGGTTACGGATAGCGGAGCTGATTCCTTGGGAGGAGCTGGAAGAGGAGTATGCGAAGCATTTTTCTGATATAGGCCGTCCTGGGACCGATGCCCAACTAGTGATTGGGTTATTGCTTTTGAAGCACATGACGGGCCTCTCAGATGAGGGGGTTGTGGAGGATGTATTGGAGAACCCGTATATGCAAGCCTTCTGTGGGTTTGAGAAATTCGTGACTGAAGAGATATTGGACCCCAGTACGCTGACGAAGATGAGAGAGCGGCTGGGATTGGAGTTCTTCAAGGAGTTAGAGAAAAAGACATATAAACTGTTGATTGAGCGCAAGATCATCAAGGCCAGAGGGATGCTGGTGGATGCGACGGTGTTTCCAGAAGAGATAAAATATCCGAATGATGTTGGGCTTTTGAATGATGTACGGGAATGGCTGGTGAGAAACATTAAGAGAGTTGCTAAAGCTATCGGCAAGAAGTACCGGGCTTATCCTCGGAAAGGTCGGAAAGATTATCTCAATTTTTCAAAGAAGAAGACCAAGACAAAAAAGACGATCCAAAGAGCCAAGAAACAGATGCTGCAGTATGTGAGGCGGAATATCCGCCAGTTGATGGATGCCATCGAGCAGGTAAAGGCCACAGGCCAGAAGGTTAAGCAAAACATTATGGATCGCTTACATGTAGCTGAGAAGATTTACCATCAGCAGCTGGAAATGTATAAGAAGAAGGTCAACAGGATAGAGGAGCGGATAGTGAGTTTTTATCGTCCGTATGTGCGACCGATAAAACGAGGGAAACAGGGGAAGAAGGTTGAGTTTGGAGCGAAAGGGGCGCTGGTCCATGTGGATGGTTTTTTATTTTTAGACCATTTTGACCATAGTGCTTTTGCGGAAGAGAATCTGATGACAGATCATTTTCTTGGCTATGCGGAGCGTTTTGGGAAACTGCCTCCTTATGTGACGGCGGATACGAAATACGGGACCCTGGATAACCGGGAGCTTTCCGAGGAGCTTGAGGTGCGGGCATCGTTTAAGCGACGAGGGAGGCCGCCCAGAACACTCCGGGCCCAGGATCAATGGTTCAAGAAGAAACAGAGGGAACGGAATCGGATAGAAGGGGGTATTGGCAACGGCAAAGAGCATTACAGGCTCGATCGAGTCGGGTATTCCATAAAGGACGGATCAGAGATATGGGTCAGAGCCGGGATCCTAGCCATGAATCTGAAGACTGCCATGAACAGAGCATGAGATAGATGAAATAAGATAAAAATTAGAGCCAGAGAGAATGAGAACGTAGAGGATTAAATGTACGACAAGAAGACCAGAATATTTTTTCAGTAGACCCTAAATATCATTACAAATGTTATGGTGTTTGACATTTCACTCATTCATAAATATTCTGCATTTAAAACACAGGAGAAATAAACCATGAAAGCGATCGTATGCACAAAATATGGGCCACCTGATGTTCTTCAGTTTAAAGATGTAGAAAATCCTACTCCAAAAGACAATGAAGTACTGATAAAAGTTCACGCCAAGCATGTGAAAAATGGGATGAACAAGTTAAGCAGATAATTACTGACTCTTCAACCCAGCCAGCCTCTTCTTTGCATCATCAACCTCAGCTATCCCCGGGTCAGCGGCTTTCCAGAGGTCGAGGAATTTCTGGTAGTGGTGTATGGCTTTTGTATTATTGTCCTGCTAGCCTTGTTAGTTTCACCCTTACATCAACTGGTTCCACTCTTTTAGTTTATCTCTGGCCTTTTTTGCGGGTTTGTATTCCGTATCTGCTTCTTCCCATACATACAGAGCTTTTTTCAAATGCTCCAGAGCTTTCTCCTTCTTGCCCATATCATAATAAACAAGAGCGATTTCGTATTGGGCTTCTGGATTGAATGGCTCAATCTTTAAAGCTTCTTGTAGTATTTCTTCTGCTTTTTTAAACTCCTGCAGTTCTCTGTAGCATTCACCGGATAGAATATTTAGTTCCACCTTCTCCTCAGGCGGTGCAATTTCTAACGCTTTTATGTAGCTTTCAATCGCTTGCGAAAACTCCTTTCTTAATTTTTGTATTTCACCCTGAGCCATGAAGAAAACCGAGCGTAATTCCTCCCATTTGATAATTTTTAAGAATGAGTCAAACTCTTCGAGCGCTTTCTCGGCTTTATCAGGATCCTCTAACTCCAGGTAGATCATTAGATAGCCAATAGATGGAAATATGTTGAAGGGAGGCATAAGCTGCTGGGCTTCAAAGTCTTTAATAATCTGGAATGCAACATCTTCTTTGCCAATCTGTACGTAGAGTACAAAAGACCCGAATTCTGCTAATTTCAAAGAAGTTGGAGGATAATATTTCTGCATTTCAGTAAAATTCAAATCAAAATATTCAAGAGCTTTACCAATCTGCCCTCGAAGTTCATAGTAATCCGTTTGTGCCTCGTACACAGAGCTTCGATCCTGCGGTGTATTTGCAATTTTGAGCGCATCCTGGTACTGCTTTAATGCTTGTTCGAAATTCCCCACTTTTGTCTCAATGTCTGCCAGGGTAAGTAGTACAGAAATTTTCTCCGGTTCGATGAGAAGCGCCTTCTCATAGCAGGTTTTCGCCTGTTCATAATCCCCCATGGTTTTGTATAATCCACCTATTTTTGTAAATGATTCATATTTGTTTGGGAATTTTTCAGCATACTGTTCATAGTATTTCAGAGCTTCTTCAAATTCACCTTTTTGTTCATAAATAGAGCCGATTGTCTGGAGATAAAGATGCTGTTCGGGGTCAAGTTCTAAAATCTGTTTATACTCTGAAACGGCGTCATCCAGTTGATTCCTCTGCTTGTAGATAGCTGCAAGGGATGCGTGGGCTTCTATATCATCTGGATATAACTCAACCCACATCTTCACTACATTAAATCCCTTATCTGCATCTTGTTTAATATTATAATAGTAAAACTGTTTGACATATAACTGTAACCTTTCCGGCAATTTATAGAGATGCTTCATAAGTGATGGGACGACCTGGGCAATTTTTTCGCCTTGGTTTGAAAGCATATAGATCGCCTGTAGTTCAAAATATGCTAAGGCAAATGTTGGATCCTCCTGGACAGATTTCTCGATATATTCGAGGGCACCCTTCCAGTCTTGATTAAATATCACAGCGTTCTCTCCAGCAATATACTGCTCGGCGGCTGGAAGTGAATTTGTAAATATTTCTGAAACAGGCATATCTTTTACTTCTTCTATATGGCGTTTTGGTATTTCCAAATCATGCTTTAGTTTGATAGACATTTCATCTACTAACTTGAAAATATCCCTTCCATCAAAGGTACTTTCCGCTATTAATTTCCCCCTTTTTGTCTCATAAATCGATGTCTTTACTGAAAACTTCTCATTCTGTTTTGTAAATGATCCGGAAACGAAGTGTTTCATGTGTAAATCATCAGCAATTGTATTTTTTAGCGTTAAAGGCAAGCCAATTCCCTCTGAAAAGCCAGCCTTTTTCATTTTATTATGAAATAGGTATCCTGGTTTGATATCCAGATAAAGATCCTGAGATAAATCATAACCCAGCATTGCTGGAATTGCATATTGTAACCAGTTCAACGTGGAATCCCCTGTTTCATTCTCAAAGAAAAACAGGGCAAACTTTTTACGAAATTCATTTTTGGGTATGACACGTTCAATTGTCTGGCCTTCTTCATCCGTTAGGGTTACAGTTTTTATAGTCGCTCCCAGATCTTTGCCCTGAAACAGGAAGAAAAGAAGTCCAGCGGAAAAAAATAGATTTATCGGTATGCCTATTTTTTCAGCTCTGTGCCACTGAAAACGGCCGCTTCTTCCATGGAAGTAAGCCAGAAGTAGAATTGTGGGAATTATTGAAGATAATGCTACTAAACAAAATGTCGTCAGATGGGGTGATACAGGATTGTTGTGTACCAACCACTCCATAAATATTATTATTCCAAGATGCCCTGCAAAATAGATCCCAAGAATTTGGGGAACGCGTCTTTTGAATAAATCCTTAAAAAACGATGGCTTTTCTTCCGAAGACCTGGACTCAATCTCCTTTTTAACCGACCTTAGTTCTGTTAGCATCTCATTTATATCTTTGTAACGCTCATCCACTTTCTTTGCCAAGGCTTTGTCAACAAGTCTCTCTAATGACATCGGAAGACCAGCACAGAAATCCATAAGCGGTTTCGGCGCTTCATGTACAATAGAATACATTACTGAAGTATCCCGCTCTCCCTTAAAAGGCATTTGACCACTAAGAATTTGAAAGAGAACAACACCCAGCGACCAGATATCTGTACGGTGATCGACTTTTTCCCCGCGCGCCTGTTCCGGCGACATATAAGCGGCTGTCCCCATGGTGGTCCCCTCTTTAGTAACCAGCGTTGTGCCCTCAACCTTAGCGAGACCAAAATCCATAATTTTTGCCTGGCCTTTCTTAGTCACCATGATATTTGCGCTTTTAATGTCCCTATGAATAACTCCTTTCTTATGGGCCTCCTCTAATCCTTCAGCAACCTGGACAGCAATGTCCAGGGCTTCTTCGAGCTCCAGAGAACCTTGTTTGATTCTTTGCTTTAAGCTCTGGCCTTCAATGTAGGCCATGGAGATGAAGGTTTTTCCCTCAGCCTCGTCAACTTCATAGACGGTACAAATGTTGGGATGATCCAGTGCTGCAGCAGCTTGAGCCTCACTGATAAACCGCTCCTTTGCCTTCGGAATACGCATTAGCTCAGGCGGGAGAAACTTAAGGGCAACGGTGCGCTTGAGTTTATTGTCCTTAGCTTTATAAACCACGCCCATTCCCCCTCTGCCAATCTCCTCAATTATCTCGTATCTCCTGGCAAATGTACTCCCTCTTTGCATATCTTTTACGGATGGATGCATGGTCTTCGTGCGGGAGGAGGCGACTTCCTCAGAAGAGGGAAGTGGTGTTGAACACACGCTGCAAAACCGCGTATCCTGGGGATTTTCAGAATTACATTTAGGACACTTTATTCCCATTGTTCCCTCTACCTGCTTTGCGAAAGGATATCAATTTATTCTGAAACAGTCAAATTTGATGTCCGTAATTTCTTATGTATTAATTTCTCTCCTTCAGTATTTTAAATTTCTTTCGCCGAAGGCATTGAATCCGAGCCTTTAGGCGAGGGGTCAATCTTAGAACCATTTTTAGTTCTATTTATTTTTTTCTTTTTTATATTTATTAAAGTAACGATTTCGTTACCCTAATTAGGGTAGTGTTTTCGTTACTTCCTATCAGGAAAACGCTAATTTCTTTTATATCTCTTTTTAGAATGAAGTATGTACCAGTTAGTCATATTTTTCCCTCTGCGTTTCACTGTAATCCAACCAGATTCTTCTAAATGTTTCACCCACTCCCCGACATTCTTCTTATGTAATCCAGAATCTCGGCTCAACGTCTTTAATGAGACAAAGGTCTTAGGATTCAGCATGAGTTCTTTCGGCTGGCCATAACTATGCAAGACCGCATAAAGACCTTTAGCTTGAAGCTTAATCTTCGGGTCCCTCAGAAATTTAGTGGGTGCTTTTCCATAGAATACCTCATCAGTGAAAATAGCTATTCCCTGATTCTTCAATTTGTTCATTATTCTCCCTAAATCCTCCAACATTTTGTTTTTGTCAGATTCTGGAATATGACTGTTTTTAACCTTAAAAATCGCTTCCTTGATCTCTTCTATATCTTCGGTTATGTCTTTCCATTTTCTTGTTTTCATTTCATTTTCCTCTTCTCTCCTCAGTCGGCTTTGAAGCTCTTTATCTTCAAACCTAATTTTCTCCAAAAAAAAGGAGGCTCAATCTCTTGAACCTCCCTGATTTTACGAGCCCAGCCTTCAAAGGCTCGGTGGTGTCACATCTGGAATAAATTTACCCCAAATTTACTCCAAAACAGCCGGTAAAGGCTGTTAAGCGGTGGTAAAGGCTTGTAAATTTCCTGGGCTAGAGAGAATTTACCCTGTACCAGCGTCAAATTAATTATTTCACGACATATTTTATTAATTGGAGGAATCGCAAACTCAATTATTGCGCCTTTCCATCATCCTGTCCTATCTAACACATATCGATCCAGCTGATGAGCTTCAATAAATAAAGTTGACATCCACTTGACAGATGTCAACTATAATGCTATATTGTTGACATCCATTCAGATCTTTTAAGAAAGACAAATGTTACAAATAGGAAAATATGTAAAACAAAAGGGGAATTATAATGCTTTTATACCTGATAAATTTCCTCCAAAAGGCTTTACTTATTATGAACCTAAGATTATTAAACTTTTAGCAGATGCCAATCTTTTGCTTGGCAAACTCGATGGCCTAACCAAGCTTATTCCAGACATAGATTTCTTTATTTTTATGTACATAAATAAAGAAGCTGCCTTTTCCAGCCAAGTGGAGGGAACAAAAGCCAATCTTACCGATGCCCTGCAAGCGGAGGTCGAAAGAACCCCTGATCTTCCTGATGATGTGGATGACATCTTACATTATATCAAGGCAATGAATACAGGATTAGAGAGACTAAACAGTTTACCGTTATCCTTAAGGCTAATTAAAGAAGTCCATGCAACACTTTTAACTGGTGCACGAGGTTCAACATCTCATCAGCCTGGAGAATTTCGTAACAGCCAGAATTGGGTGATGGGAACAAATCTCAATGATGCTCGTTTTGTCCCTCCCCCACCACAATATGTGCTTTCGGCAATAGGAGAACTTGAGAAATTCTTCTATTCTCATAAAAATATTCCAACACTAATAAAGGCTGCTCTATTGCACAGCCAGTTTGAGACAATTCACCCATTTCTAGATGGGAATGGAAGAACCGGAAGATTACTTATTACATTCTATTTATGTCATCAAAACGTTTTGGAACGTCCGGTGCTTTATTTTTCAGAATATTTGAAAAAGCACAGAAATAAGTATTTCTCGCTCCTGGACGATTATAGAAAAGGTAAAGTATCAGAATGGTTGGTGTTTTTCTTGGATGGAGTTATTCAAATCTGTGAAAATGCGATTGAGACTTCAGATAAAATTATTGATCTCAGAGAAAAGGATCTCCAGAAAATGTCAAGCCTGGGCAGAGCAAGTAAAAACGCAATGGTGCTATTGAAGCATCTCTATAAATTGCCGATCGTTAATGTAAAAAAGGTTGAAAAGGCAACGGGCCTTTCACGAGAAGCTGCAAATCGATTGGTCAAACGATTTTGCAGAGAAGGCATCTTAGTGCAAAAAGATCAAAATATTAAATATGGCCGACTATTTGTTTACAAAAACTACCTATCTCTATTTGAATAGACTCGCTCACATAAAGAAAATGTAAACTGAAAATTGAGTCCTACATATTTTTCTTATGTAAAAACGTTTTCCGATAACTTGTATTTCAAACTCTAGATCGAGCAACTGTGCCCAAACTGTGCCCAAAATTTGTCAGAAATATCGAAAACCTAGCGAAGAATATCGAAAAAGAAAACAAGCGGAAAAGCCCGTTCCAACAGGGGAAATCGTTTATTTTCTTCGCTTTCGCTTCGAGCGTGGCCGCCTACACACGGAAGAAGTCACAGGTTCAAATCCTGTATCGCCCACCATTTTATTATAAGTAACATTAATAAAAACCAGAGCTCCCCCCGTCAACCTTAGCGTTTTTTTTAACATAGCTATTATGTGCCAGGGTTATGACTACATTTCCCGTTCAGAAAAGGGATAAAATCCGTGTTTGATTTTTCCGAAGGCGTTAAGTCGGACGTTTAGAAATTTGGCAAAACATAATAATTGCAACTGAGATGACAAACAAAGATTTGATCCTGTCATTGTTTAAGGATTTTATAGAATGATATCTCCGGCTATAAGAACCGCCTTTTTGACTACCTCCATACATTTTCCACTTTTTTGCGATGCCTCCATGAATAATTTTTGTTCTTCTGGATTGTTGAAATCATAGTACCTGCCATATTGATGCTTCACTACTTCTCTACATCTTGTTGAGCCAAATTCCTTTGTAAATCTGTCCATAAACACTCCCCCATTTATCACGGAGGCTGGAACCATTGACTCTTTCTTTTGATCGATAGGCCCGAAAAAGAAACCTAATGCAAGAATGGTTCCAGAGACAGCACCACAAGTTTCACCTTTTCCCGCAATCCCTCCTGCGAATGGCATTAAAGGAAGGATTGCATTTTCAGCTTTTAGTTTAAATTGTTCATTTAGTGCTGCAAAACTGGCTGATGAACAGCTCCTATACATTGGCATGAATTTCTCTGCCTTTTCTTCCAATTCCTTTAATATTTCTTCTTTTGATTTGTCCCCTTTTGCAGCCAACACCTCGGTTATTATCCCTGGAAATGCCAATAACGTTAAACCGGCTGTGCAGCCAACACTTTTTGTTATAAATGTTCTACGGCAAATTTTTTTTGTTTTCTGTATAGGCTTCACAGATGTCATTTTATTTTTCCTCCTTTTATTAATTTTGGTTCATCCGTTTTTTTTCTTTGCATGTTTATTAATCATGAACTCATGATATCATTTTAATACACGAAAAAAAATTCCATAAAGTTCAACTGAAGAACTCGCCCAGGAGGAAACCATACAGAGGGAATAGACAGGATGGTAATGGGGGCTGGATTTGAAACAGATCCTCCGGGTTATGAGCCCGACGAGATAGCTGTGACCAAAATTTCTTCCTTTTACGCACGGCAGAAGTCACGTGTTCAAATCCTGTATCGCCCACCATACTTTTATTTTGTCTCCCGAAGAATCCATGTGCCCAGTTGCAGAAAAGAAATGCTGGCCAGCTATGGCTGTGTTTTAAATTCCTTGCCGTCCTTTTTGCAGATGCGCCGGATAATAGTCTTTCCTGAGTTGGCGTTATGGGCCAGAGAACCCATCGCAGTGGCCCATATTCCAACGAAATAAAAATCGGATAGTCCCGGCAGAGTTGTTTTGAACTTCTTATCCGAAAGGTCTTCTTTCATGCTGAAATCAAGCTTCCGGTTTGGAAAATTAAACCATCCCTGGGTTCCGCCCATGTAACGCTCCCAGGTCATTAAAGTGTAGACGTCGATAACCTCAACCTGGTTTTTTATTCCGCGGAAGTGAGTTTCCAGAACATCGATCACCTGTTCGGTAACCTTCTGTTTTTCCTGTCTGTATCTTTCTCGATCGTCGTCATAGAGCTGTTTCCAGTAGGCATAGCTTGCCGGAAGCTCGACTTTTATAGTGCTCTTTCCCTTCGGGGCCATGGTTTTATCGAAACCATACAGCTGCGCCTCTATGCTCTCATATTTGTAGTTGGCCATAGTCACAGGCTGATCAAGCAGCAATACCAACGATGAA
>Ga0209427_10009813_pt1 | contig 10654 bp, 12 predicted proteins | sample DeeMarSWOR136_30_FD_187465 | JGI IMG/M metagenome (GOLD analysis project Ga0209427, IMG submission 187465) | Marine sediment microbial communities from White Oak River estuary, North Carolina - WOR-1-36_30 (SPAdes) (version 2) | ecosystem: Environmental > Aquatic > Marine > Intertidal zone >...
AGACGAACTCGGTGGTCACCCCCTGGTGGACCATGGAGTCAGCCGTCGGGTAGGCTATGAACGGCAGCTCTGAGTGGCTGTGCATGTCGATAAACCCGGGGGACACGACCAGCCCCTTCGCGTCCAGAACCGTGTCCGCCTTAGACGCTGGGAGCCTGGTCCTCACCTCAGCGATCTTCCCCTCGGCGACGGCGACATCCGCCCGGTACCAGGGTGCCCCGGTCCCGTCGACGACGAAACCGTTCTTAACAAGATAATCCCACATAGTCGCTCCTCAGAATAGTGTGGTTGGCGATATTTATTTTCGTTCGCCGATGATGATTGAGTTTCGTAAATTGCGGTCTGTCTCTCGGTCGAAGATGAAAATCTAAATAGCGATTACGACTTTGAAAATAATTCAATCCTTATTTTTCGAAAGGATCTAAATGGCTGAAAATTTAAACAATAACTGATGGGACCCTAATCTGTGGGCTCGTGAGTTGGAGTTATAAAAAAAATGGGATTTTTTTGGGCTAAATTTCACATTGGTAGTATCTTCAGGACTTGTAGCAGATATTCTACTCTGCCAGTCAGCATGGACATCCTGAACAGGACGGTGTTCCCGAACATCGTCCCCAGGCCGAGCATCAGGGCGTATCTACCGAGCTTCGTGGGGACCACAAGCGGGCCGGAGTGTTCGTACGTCAGTATGAAGTACAGGAGGCTGCATATGGTCCCGATTCCCACGAACAGGAAGTTACCCCATGCATACGCTCCGGTTAACCCCGAAGGGTTGATGGTGGATTTGACCTAGTTTACTATGCCCGGGATGATTGTGGACGGCATCGAAACCCCGAGAGAGCAGCCGACGAGAACGGCCTCTGAGTACCTCGACAACCACCGCTGCGGCGCCCAGAATATGGTGTACATCACTAAACCCAGCAATATGGGTATGATGTAAGCAAACTGCCCATTGCTCAGCGGTACTATCGCCGTCTTCACGGTGTTCTCGTAGGCCGTGAGGCCAAAAATGGCGAAGGCCATACCTATGTATATGTGCTCGGCCAGCTTGTAGAGTGGGTTCTCCTTGTTAACCTGTAAGCTGTATATCGCAACTGTGAGCAGAAAACTATAATTCCCTTTTTACAGCGGAGGGTTCTCCACCGTGCATGAGTCAAATAGGTTCATTTTACAGGATTAGTTATCGGGGGCTCCTCTGAGACCTCGAATTTCGGCTCCACGCTAAACCCTATCGGGAAGGGCGTGGGCGTGGTCCTGGGGTAAAGCTCCAATATCCTATTCCTCAACCTCAGATCCCTGGGCGTGAAGGGCGCCGGGTCCCTCTGAAACAACACCGCCTTGTAGGGGGATAGGCGGGCCTTCAGCGTGTCGGCCCAGACCTTCAGCCTCTCCCTGTCGATCTTGGCCAGGGAGAGCTCCCTGTCGTCCTCCGGCATGTTGATCGGCTCCACGGCGTAGGAGCCTCTGAACTCTTCCGAGACCTCCTCTAAGTCGACCCCGCCCCACCATGTGAACCTGACATATTGGTAGGTTTCAGGCATCCTACTCGGAATCCCCTTTTCTCTGTTATATTCCTTTGTCCCCCTCGTGCTTTTAGCTAACAAACAGGAGATGGACCAGCTAAATAGTGTCTTTCTAAAAAGGTCATGTTAACCTCTGATTGGATTTTGAGTCTCAAATATCAGCGCAGACAAGCTGCCATATGGAACTTTTTGTGCTGAAAAAAGGTAGGGAGTTTATTCGTATCTCATATCCTCTTCGAGGGCCTTGACGATGCGCTCCGTGACCTCGGGGATGATCTTCTCGGCGAGCTCGGCCCTCGCGAGGGTGGGGTCCCCTATCCCCCCGGTGGGGTACTGCTCATCGAAGTACGCGGCCGCCGTGCCCCGAGTAACGGGCCTCTTCGGCATCTCCCTCTCGTGCCTGTGCTCCTGCTTCCTCATCTTCTCCCTCACGACCAGGTCCGGCCTGAAGTGGAGGATCATGCTCGTCTCGTAGAAGCCGGAATGGCCGTAGGGGACTCCGGGGAACCACTCCCTGACGAGGTCGCCGGCGAAGCTGCTCCAGCCGACGAAGTAGACCTTGAGCCCCATGTCCCGCTCGATCTGCATGGCTGCGAGCTGGATGGGGACGATGTTGCCGCCGTGGAAGTTCACTATCAGGAGCCTCCTGCCCCCCTGCTGCTTCACGCTCCAGGCGATGTCCTTGATGACCTCGACGTAGGTGTCCTCCCGCAGCGATATTGTGCCCCCAAAGTGCATGTGGTGTAGGGACTCTCCGTAGTAGAGCGTCGGCAGCATCACCATCCTGAGGCCCCCGGAGTGCTCCACGAGGTACTTGGTGAGTTCCTCGGCCCTTATGCTGTCCGTGGAGACGGGCAGGTGGATGGAGTGCTGCTCGGTGCTCCCCGTCGGCAAGACGACGAAGTCCGCCTCCTTGATCGCCTTCTCAGCCTCCTCGCGGGTCATGTCCCAGAGGAGAACCTTTCCAGACATCCCGTTATCCTCCCCTAGCAATACTCGCCATGGTATTATAGACTATTTCTCTGCCGTCATCACAGCATTCTGAACTTGGATTGGGCGCGGTCCGTCAGACGTCGTCTATGGGGAACATTGGCCGGGGGATCCTGGTCCAGTTGAAGCGCTTCATGTTGGGGCTCGCTTGCCCGGGGGCGTCGACCTCGATTATCTCCTTGGCGAAGGGCCTGTAGTTGGGCTCCATGTGCATCCTGAAGGTCTTCACGACCAGTATCTTCTTCCTGGAGGGCTCGATGCCGTGGCGCAGGAACACCCCGGGGTCCGTCGGGTTGTGGGTGCGCTCCGTGAGTATCACCTCGATGCCGTCGTGCTCCACGACGGCGGCCCTGCCTATGTCAACCCTGTACCCGCCGAAGAGGGGTCCGTGGTGCCAGAAGACCCCGTCGGAGATGGTCTTCACTGTCACGTCCAGGGTCAGCGGCTCCCCGAACAGGCGGGCCTTGCAACCCAGTTCAAGTGCCACCCGGTTCCCAACTCCAGTGGATGCGCACTCCTCGACCGCCTCGGGGTCGCAGATCACCGCCAATGCTGCGTCCTTTGCGCCCCTCTCCACTAGGGCCCGGAGGACGCCGTTAGAGTCCTCCGTCGTGCCGTCTCCTGGGTTGTCCGCGACGTCCGCGAGGATCACTGGGCCCTCCTCGGCCCGCATCGCCCTCTCCACGGCCTCCTCCGCAGTCGGCAGCGACGGGATGAATTCGTGCCGGACCTCCCACAGCCTCCGGGACAGCTCCTCGGCTAGCTCCTCGGCGAGGCCATGATCCCTGTCCACGACGGTGAGGACGCCCATGCCGGCGTCCGGTACGTCGCACCAGGGGAAGCCGGATGCGATGTTCACGTTGATGACCCGGGGATCGGCCTCCATCTCGAAGGCCTTCTCGAAGAGGGGGACCAGCGGCCCGGAGTGGGGCGGGTTGACGTGGAGGGTAGGGGGGAGCATCCCGGGCTTCTCCAGCGCCATCACCGGCTCGATCTCCCCCTTTACTATCCTGTGGAGTGCATGGGTGGCCTCCACGGCCCTGTCGTAGGAGTCCATGTGGGGGTTCTCGTTGTTCACGAAGAAGGCGTCGGCGTTTTCCACCATCCTCAGGCTGATGTTGCAGTGCATGTCCAGAGTACAGACTACCGGGGTATCCCCGACGGCCTCCCGGACCCGTGACAGTATCTCCCCCTCGGGGTCAAGGGAGTTCTCCGCCACCATGCCACCATGGAGGCAGAGTACCGCCCCGGCCCCCTCAAAGCCCCGGAGGAGGGCGTCAATCAGATGGTCGAACGCCTCGGCCTCGACGGTCCCGTAAGGGTTTGCGCTCGCTGCTAACGTGGGGTGCAGCGCCACGCCGAGCTCACGGGCGGCATCTATCACGCCCCCGAAGAACCATCTGCTCCCCCTGTGCACGGGAATGATCTCTTCGCCGACCGATGTCCGGAAGTGCTCCAGTGTGGTCCTGCGAGGGCAGAAGGTGTTCGACTCGTGCAGTATGCCCCCGAATGTGAACCTCATGCGTACGAGATTATCGGATGACCCTTTTTACGGTTGCCCACGGCCCGAAGCTTCGTGTTGAAACGTGAAATCGGTGTGCTGGAGACAACCCTTCACAGCTGGCTCAAGCGCTCGCCGCGAAGGCGATGTTCTCTAACGCCTCAATGGCTTCCAGTACGGGTAGCCCACATACCTTAAAATGAGTGTCGGCGAAAGCCTTAATCTTCCAACCATTTTTTAAGAAGCTTTGAAGTTGTAATTTGCGCTGTGTGCGGGTGCATGGCCGGGTTGGGGACAGGAACCAGCATCCGTGAACACCGTTGATGAAGGATGGGGATGATCGCTGAGGAATGGCTTTAAAAACTAGGACTCCGAGCGTCACCGATTACATGGCGGGAGCGATGCTCGCGAATGGCATCGTCTGGATATGACTGCAGGCGTTGGACAACCTGAGCACGATGTTCTCGAAGGTCCCCATCGGGCTCCTCGCCGACGCCTCCTTCCTGATATACCTGGCCGGGGCGATCGTCTCTTCCTACTTGGTCTGCACAAGGACGACCTCGGGGCACCTCCTCGTGGGCCTGAAGCTCTCAGTCCTGGCCTGGGTCATCTCGCTCTTCTTCGTTTTCACGTCGCCCGCGGAGCCGACCCTCGGGTTCGTGCTATCCCTCCTCGTGTGCTTCGTCGTGGGGGGAGTTGCAGGCGCCTACCTTGCTCTCAGGAGGATGCTGAGGCGGACGGGGCCGTGAGCCCTCGGAAGGGGGCGACTGAATAACTTTAAAAGCCTTTGCTGGGATGGAATAATCGCAGTTCGTGGCTTGATGGGGAGTTCAGCTTGTTCTGGGATTTAGAGGTATCCCCCGAGGAGGAGGAGGAGTACATAAACAAGGTCGCCGAGAAGATACACCAGTATGGAATGGACGTGGCAGCGATCCTCATGCTGGAGAGCGTGAAGCCCCTCACGTGGATCGGGTCCCAGATGGGGCGCTTCTTCCTCTCGCCCTTCCTCCCCGCCTTCGGCGACACGATAAGCATGGGTGGAGAGAAGCTGTTCCAGGTGTTCGAGAAACACGGTAACGTGGAGAAGCTGATAACCAGGCTCGAGCAGCTGGCCCAGGAGGAGAAGGAGAAACCGAAGGCCAAGGCCGTGGAGCCCGAGGGGGCGGAGGAAGCCGAGCCCGTGGAGACCCCCCAGAAGAAGGGCTGGAGACGGTTCCTACCGTTCTGAGGACCGAGAACACGCAGAGGTCACCGTCCAACGCGACCCCGAAATAGGTTCAAAGCCCAGTAGACAGGGGGAGGCAGCTGGTCATGTCCGCCATGTCCGGTTGATCCCGCTGGACGCACATCGATGGATGTCAATTCAGTCCCTCCTGACAACAGTCAGGATGTCACACCAACACGGACGTGAAAGTTGGACTCCCTTTTTTCAAATACAGCCGATCAAAAGGCCATGGCGAATTATAAGAAAACTTTAAGGGTGAAAGACGCGACACCATTACGGAATCAATATGGCTACTCTCAGGAAACCGACGCAAGAGATGCAGTACATACTCGCAACTGACGTCGGCAGCACTACGACCAAGGCCCGGTTCTTCCACAGGAGGGAAGGCGAGTGGAGGTTCTTCGTCGCAGGCGAGGCGCCCACAACGGTGGAGGCGCCCTACGAGGATGTTACCATGGGGGTGCAGAACGCAGTGAGGGAGGTGGAGGAGCTAACGGGCCACAGGATACTGGCGCCGGACGGGAGCGGCATAGCGGTGCCCTACGACGGCAAGATGGGCGTGGACCTCTACTGCACGACGAGCAGCGCCGGCGGCGGCCTCCAGATGATGGTCGCTGGACTGATAAAGATGATGACCGCTGAGAGTGCCAACAGGGCGGCCCTCGGAGCCGGCGCCATCGTCATGGACGTCATCGCTCGCGACGACGGGCGCCAGCCCTACCAGAAGATACAGCGGATCAGGAGCCTGAGGCCGGACATGATACTGCTGGCCGGCGGGACCGACGGCGGCGCCACGGAGCACGTCATCGAGCTTGTGGAGCTGATAAAGGCCGCGGAGCCGAGGCCGAGGCTGGGCATCGCATTCAAGCTCCCAATAGTGTACGCCGGGAACAAAAACCTCAGGCCCCAGGTAGAGAAGCTGATAGGCGGGCAGTTCGCCCTGGACATGGTGGAGAACCTGAGGCCGGTCCTCGAGGTGGAGAACACGGAGCCGGCGAGGAGGGCGGTCCACGAGCTCTTCATGGAGCACGTGATGAGTCACGCCCCGGGGTATACCAAGCTGATGAAGTGGACGGACGTCGACATCATGCCGACGCCGGCGGGGGAGGGCATGGCGATGCAGCTCATCGCGAGCAGCTACAAGGAGAACGTCCTGGGAGTGGGCCTGGGCGGCGCGACGACGAACGTCTACTCGGTGATGGACGGCAGGTTCGTGAGGAGCGTGAGCGCGAACCTGGGGATGAGCTACAGCGTCACCAACGTGATGAAGGAGGCTGGCATCAGGAACATAATGCGCTGGATACCCTTCAAGCTCGACGAGGAGAACGTCTCCAGCAGGCTCATGAACAAGATGATCAGGCCTACGACAATACCCCAGACACTGGAGGACCTCATCGTGGAGCACTCGGTCGCCAGGGAGGCCCTCAGGCTCGGCCTGGAGCACCACAAGACCATCGCCACGAGGCTCAAGGGGATCCAGGTCCAGAGGACCATAGCCGACATATTCGATCAGGCCCTGGAGGAGACCTACATCAAGATGATGGACATAGACATCATCGCGGGCACCGGCGGCCTCTTGAGCCACGCCCCCCGGAGGATCCAACCGATGTACATCCTCACGGACGCGTGGCAGCCCGAGGGCATCACCAAGATGTTCCAGGACAGTGTCTTCATGATGCCCCACCTCGGCGTCCTCTCAACGGTACACAGGGACGCCGCATGGAACATCTTCGACAAGGACTGCCTCGTAAGGCTCGGCACGTGCGTAGCGCCGGCCGGGTCGGGGCAGCCGGGGGAGCACGTCATGACCGTGAAACTCGAGATGCCCGACGGGAGGACCCTCGAGGAGAAGCTCGAATACGGCGAGGTCAAGCGCATCTCGCTTGCTGAGAGGCAGGAGGCGGAGGCCGAGATCACCCTGGCCAGGGGCTTCGACATGGGCGAGGGGCCCGGGCACGCCGTAAAGAGCACCATCATGGGCGGGGTCGGCGGGGTGCTGCTCGACGCTAGGGGCCGTCCCCTGAAGCTCCCCGAAGACGACGACGCCAGGAAGGAGATGCTACTGAAGTGGTTCATGGCACTTGAGCTCTACCCGGAGGAGGATCTCAAGGAGTTGGTTTGAGATGATCAATAAAACCGAGGAAGAGGACAAAACAAGCGTCGAGGCCCACGCCTACACCCCGGGCTTGAAGGTCAAGAGGTCGATGACCGTCGACAAGACGCGCAGGCTCCCGATTTTCGGTGAGGTCCTAGTGGACGCCGGGGGCACGGTGGAGCACGACACCATCGTGGCCAGGACCGAGATAAGCGGCGACCCCGAGATCGTGAAGGTCGCCATGAAGCTCGGGGTCGAGGCCGAGGACGTCCCCCGCTACATGAAGGTGAAGATAGGGGAAGCCGTCGAGGAGGGTGGGCAGATGGCCTACTATAGCGCCCTCTTCGGGCTGATCAAGAAGGAGGTGGTCTCCCCGATAGCCGGGACCATTGAGACGATATCCGAGATAACCGGCCAGGTCATCGTCAGGGGTAAGCCGGTGCCTATTGAGATCGACTCCTACATCCCCGGCAAGGTCGTCCAGGTACTGCCCCGAGAGGGAGTCGTCATCGAGACGAACGCGGCCTTCATCCAGGGGATCTTCGGGATCGGCGGCGAGAGCTACGGGAGGATCAGGGTCGCGGTCGAGTCGTCCGAGGACGATCTGACGGCGGACCTCATCGGGCCGGAGGACAAGGGGGCGGTGCTGATCGGCGGCTCCATGATCACCATGGAGGCCCTCAAGAAGGCAGTGGAGTTGGGCGTCTCCTGCATCGTAGTGGGGGGCGTGCGCCACGACGACCTCACCTCCTTCATAGGGACGGAGATCGGAGTCGCGATCACCGGCCACGAGGACGTGGGCATAAGCCTCATCGTCACCGAGGGCTTCGGAAAGATGAGGATGTCCCAGAGGACTTTCGACCTCCTTAAGAGCTTCGATGGCTACAACGCCTCGGTGAACGGGGCGACCCAGATCAGGGCCGGGGTCCTTCGCCCCGAGATAATCATACCCCACGAGATCACCTCTAGGGGCTCCTCCGAGGACGAGCTCTCCGCGGGCATGGTGCCCGGCACCCCCGTCAGGATCATCAGGCAGCCCTACTTCGGGGCCATCGGGACGGTGGTCCGGCTCCCCGTGGAGCTGCAGCAGCTGGAGTCCGAGTCCTACGTCAGGGTGCTGGACGTCGAGCTCGAGGACGGCACAGTCGTCACGGTACCTAGAGCGAATGTCGAGATAATCGAGGAATAGCGCTTCACAACATTCCCCAAATATTTTTTTTTAAATCGCAACAGAATTGTTTGGCCTGCACGCATAGCTCGGATTATTTCGCCCATCTCCTAAAGCCAAAAAAAGAAAAAAAGAGATTTCTAAGCGATCTGCTCAAAGGTAAAGGAGACTTGTACGCTTACTGAAACGCTCAGCGTGCCCTCGATAATGGGTGTCGGAGCTTTATCATAAGCGGCGGATTCTGCAACGGCCCTGTACGGTGTGTAAGGATAGTAGACGCTCTCACTAACTGATAGTACACCTGTGATTCTGAGCCCAAGAGTTTCAGCTATGAGATCAGCTTTTCCTTTTGCGTCTAGCAAAGCCAGTTTGTATGCATCTATCTTAAGTCCTTCAGCAACTTCTTCTGTCAGTCCAAAGCTTATACCCTGGATGTTGTTTGCACCAGCTTGGGTCGCATCGTCGATGACGTTGCCGATAATTTCGAGGTTCTCAATCTCGACCTCAACCATGTTAGTGACTCTGTAGCCTGTTGTTCTCCTCAACTCCCAATCATAATCGGGGTAGACACTGTATTGGACGGTCTTAATCTTGTCTTCAGGGATGTTGAGAGCTTTGATGGCATTGATTACTGCTGTCATGCGTTCAGCATTGTCCTCGACCGCTACAGAGGCATATGGATCTTCAGTCATAACACCCAACGTTACAGTAGCCTGATTTGCCTTCTCCGATGCACTACCTGAACCCGAGACATAAATGGCACTTATCTGTTCACCGCCCTGCGAAATCGAGGCCACCGTCCCGAGGGACGGGGGGATGCCGACGGGGAATTTGAAGGTGTCATCCTCCTCCTCCTGCGGCGCTAGCGGCTTGTAAGTAATTATGGCGGCTGCGACTATGACGGTCAAGCAGATCGCGAACACCGAGATGTATTGCTGCTTCGAGTTCATTTCTCGTCTGCATTACAGGGGGGGCCGAGGATAATTAACCCATGCTTTAGAACAGCCGCCCTTGCCGGGCCAGAGGCACGTTCTAAAGTTTAGAACGGAGAGGCGCGCCGCTCTCCGGGTGGTCGACTGGAGGTCGAACGAATCTTTATAGAGCCCCGTTTCTCAGCACAAACTGTGTTGGAGCTGACCGATATGGATGAAAGGGTCAGGAAGATGGAGCGGATGGCTGAGATGGAGGAGGAGTACGCCCTCCGATATGAAGAGGACGTCGCCGGCCTGGGGAACGTCGCCATAGGCGGGCTTATCAGGGGGGTCGCCCTCGACTCGGAGAAGCACGCGGGCCTGTACAGGGCCGTGGCGGACATCCTGAGGGGGCCCCTCGCCGTCACTGACGTCGAGTACGACGCGCTGGAGGCGTCCCTGAGGAGGCACATCGAGATCGAGGAGAGGATGATGGCGGAGGCGAAGGTCCTCATGGAGGGCGAGGGGGACGACAAGGTCAGGTTCCTGCTCGAGGAGATCTACGCCGACGAGGTGAGGCACCACAAGTTCCTCTCGAACCTCCTGGAGGCCGTCGTCAAGAGGGACGCCATATTCGCGGAGGACATATGGAAGATGATCTGGAGGGACGTGCCGACCCACGGCGCCCCCAGGGACCCCTACGCCTGAAGCCGCAACAAAGGGCTCGGGGTTTTTTCACACCACCGAGTACTTATCAGTCGATTGTAGGTTCGGAAGCGGGTCCTCGTATTTCCTGAATTTATCGTAGATGGTTCGGGCTTTTAGCCTCATGGCCTCTGGCAGGTTAGGGTCGTCGAATAGGACGCCCCTGTGGCGTCCTATCCTCTTCTTCACCTAGGCGAGGTCCCCCCTCTTAAGAGCGTAGTCCATCTCGAACTCCATGGCGAAGAGGTGGGCCTCGTAGATCACCGTCCTCGGGGAGTTTACGACCACGCGCCTGTCGATCCTACTGCCCATCTTCTTCAGCTCGCTTATCTCGACCAGTTCGTGGATCATCCGGTAATCGCTGTCTAGGACATCTCGCAGAGTGATCTTGTCCTCTGAGAATATCTCCCCGGTCATGAAGTCGTAAAACTCTCTTGCCGAGACCTCCTCAGCATCGTAGTTTAGACCCTTGAGGGATTTCATCGTCCACTTGACCTTTTCACTTATTTCCGGAAGCATGAACTCAACATGTATCT
>Ga0209427_10009814_pt1 | contig 10654 bp, 8 predicted proteins | sample DeeMarSWOR136_30_FD_187465 | JGI IMG/M metagenome (GOLD analysis project Ga0209427, IMG submission 187465) | Marine sediment microbial communities from White Oak River estuary, North Carolina - WOR-1-36_30 (SPAdes) (version 2) | ecosystem: Environmental > Aquatic > Marine > Intertidal zone >...
TCCGGTATTTCGGCAGGGAGGTCTCCCACTGGTTTGCTATCACCGTGTACCACATCAGCCACAGCCGGTCCTGAGGATCGATGAACAGAATCGGATTGGTATCCGGAAATCCGGGCACATCCGCCATCACGAACGGCTTGCTCCATTTTTCCTTACCGGCTCGAAGCCGCGCCCCCATAATCGCTACATCATCTGCCTGGCGTTCGCCGGAACCTTGAAACCAGGCTGCCAGAATATCACCGTTTGGCAGCTCAACTATCGTCGAGCCGTGTACGTGCTGCCTGACAAGAGGAAATATCTCAATGGCTTGGTAAATAACCTTTTCATCTCCGGCCGTACCATTCACCGGTGCCGGATATGTGTCCGCACAACTTGTGTTGTTAACTGCAAGCAGTAAGCATAAAAACAACACTAAAAATTGTTTGCGCGACCACATTCTCGCGTTTTCTTTCATCTTAGCTCCCTTCTTGTAGAATTGCCCTTTAACAGATTTAACCATATTCAAAAGCCTCCAAGTTTTATTCTACTAATTAAAACGCTTAATAAATATAGCACACAAATACGTTGTTTTGTTGCTTTTTCTTGCAAAATGGGCGAAAGAAATAATCTTCTTCTGTTAGAAGTATAAGGACACCTGGAGCGGGGATTACATATAGCGTATGTTGAAAGAAGTTGACACCCCCAAAAAGAGCAATGGGCCGGGTTGGATTCGAACCAACGTAGGCTTACGCCAACGGGTTTACAGCCCGTCCCCTTTAGCCGCTCGGGCACCGACCCATTTCATATTCGCGTATGTTTTGTAGATTAAAAAATAAAAATTAACAATAGTCAAGAATCAATTTTAATCAGTTGAATCCAATTCCATTGAGAAATAGTTTTTGGCGTTGTTGAAACTGATATCCTCGACCATTTTTCCCAGCAGGTCCAAATCGTTCGGCAGCAGGCCTGCTTCGACGTCGCTGCCGAGCATATTGCAAAGTATTCTGCGGAAATATTCATGCCTTGGATATGACAGAAAGCTTCGCGAATCCGTCAGCATACCGACGAATCGGCTCAGTAGCCCCATATTCGAAAGCACGTTCATTTGTTCTTCCATACCGTCTTTTTGGTCGAGGAACCACCACGCCGAGCCGTATTGCATCTTGCCGGGCGATGAGCCGTCCTGAAAGTTGCCGACCATTGTCGCGCACAAGGCGTTGTCTCTCGGATTGAGGTTGTAGAGAATCGTTTTGGGCAGTGTATCGTTCACATCCAGCCGGTCGAGGAATTTTGAAAGTGGTCTTGCCACCTCGAAATCACCTATCGAATCGCATCCGATATCCGGACCAAGGGTTTTGAACATCCGCGTGCTGTTATTTCTAAGCGCCCCTAAGTGGAGCTGCTGGACCCAGCCCGATTCGTAGTCTATCAGGGCGAATTCGACCATCATCGCCGATTTGAATTTTAGGCGCTGCGACAAATCCAGATCTTTGCCTGACCTTATCCTGTCGAAAATCTTTTCGATTTCTTTTTCGGTGTAATCCTCGGCGTAAGCGGTGTCTAATCCGTGGTCGGATAGCCGGCAGCCGTTTTCGTGAAAATAATTATGGCGTTTGCGGATTGCTTCGATATACAAGTGGAAGCTGGCTATTTCCATATCGCAGATTGCTTCGAGCTTGTCGATAAATACGTTCAGGTCTGTAATGTCCTCGACAGCCATTGCCTTGTCGGGTCGAAAGGCGGTGTGAACTTTGATTTCAAAGCCGTCGGCTCTAATTTTTTTATGATGCTCCAACGAATCGAGCGGTCCTTCAGTAGTGCAGACCAGCTTGACGTTGGCTTTGCGCATTATATTGCGGACGCTAAATTCCGGCGTCCTTAACATCTCGCTGCACGTCTCGTAAATTTCCCTGGCGGTCTCAGTGCCTAATAGTTTGTCTTTTACGCCGAAGGGATTTTTCAGCTCCAGATGCGTCCAGTGATAGAGCGGATTTCGAATGCAATATGGAACGGTTTGTGCCCATTTCTCGAACTTTTCAAAATCATTCGCATCGCCGGTGATATATTTCTCCGCTATTCCGTTCGCTCTCATTGCCCGCCATTTGTAATGGTCCCCGTACAGCCAGGCCTGTGTAAGGTTCTCGAACCGATGGTCGGCGGCGATTTGGTCGGCCGGCAGGTGACAGTGATAATCATAGATAGGCATCTTCTTTGCATGCTCGTGATAGAGAATCTTGGCGGTTTCGCTTTGCAACAGGAAATCTTCCGTAAGGAATTGCTCGGCCATTTGTTCTCCTGCGGTTATTGGATATTGCTGCTGGTTAATTACTCTGCTTTGTTTTGGTCGTCCTCACCGGATGGCTTCTTGAGTTCTGGTTTTTTGAATTGTGCCATTTTCTGTGCCCAGTCGGCAACCTCGCTCTTGGTCTTCGTAAGACGTTTGGATTCTTCTTTTGGCTGCTCTTTCTCTTCCTCACAGACCTTACGCATCCATATTGCGTATGCTATCCATCCGATTATCAGGGCGGGTACGGCGATTAGCATAAAGATTTTATACATAGTATATTCCCTTTATATTAACCGGTTATCCCCATAATTCTGGCCAATTTGGCATCGCCTGAAATAATACCCGAATCCCCCGCCAAGGTCAACATATAGCGCATAACGTTTAATTATTTACGAATATAACTACGAAAACGGCTCTTGGAAGTTCTGCCCACAATGGATTATGATTTGGAGAACAAGTCGAAGCTGCGGTTTTTTCACCTCGTCTGGTCCGGATCTTATGGGAAAACTCGCTGGTAGGAGTCCTGGGTCTTTTCGAGAGCTGCGCAGGTTATGTACCCAAAATCGTTTTCAAGCCACTGACGAGTCGGCCGATGCCCTCGGCGGCGGTTTTTTTCTGAAGCGCTCCATAGGCAACCCGCAGGTAGCATTTATCCTCCATCCCGAAGGTCATTCCGGGGATAACAGCTACTTTGTGCTCCTCAATCAGCCGTTTTACAAGTTTCATCGGGTCCAGGTCTTTGTGCACTCGCAGCAGAAAATAGAATGCTCCATCGGCGCGCGGGACGGTTACTAAATCTCTGATGCTGTTCAATTCATTCAGGAACATTTCACGAATCTCGATAGTCATCTGCAGCTTTTGGCGGCAGTAATCCGCCCCGGCCTGCATTGCTCCGACCGCCGCCCACTGCGAGATTACCGGCGGACAAATCAAAATCGTGTCCTGAATCTTCCGGATGGGCATATATAGATGCTCCGGTATGACCATCCAGCCGATCCGCCAGCTTGCAAAGCCGTAGGCCTTGGACAGGGAAAACAGCGAGATAGTATATTCTCCGCAGCCGGCAATCGAGCCGGGCGAAAAGTGCCTGGCGCCATCATAAGTAAAATACTCGTAGGCTTCGTCACTGATGTGATATATGCCGTGATGCTGGCAAAGTCTGTTGACTTTCCGAAGGTCCGATTCGCGATACACCGCCCCGGTCGGATTGTTCGGCGAGATGGTGACAATGGCACGCGTTCTCTCGGTAATCGCGGCGGCAATTGAATCTGCCTGTAATTGATAATTGTCGTCGGTCGGGACACAGACGGCCTTACAGTCGGCGATGGCAACGGCCATTTCGTGATTGAAGTAGTAGGGTAGTTGGATAATAATCTCGTCGCCAGGATCGGTAATGGCAAGGACTGCGTTGACAAAGCCCATATTCGCCCCGGCGGTCACGACGATTCGGCTGCCCTCTATGGAAATATTATTTTCTGTTGTAAGTTTTGTTTGAATCGCCTCGAGTAGTTCGGGGATGCCTTGCACCAGTCTGTACTTGTGATTTTCCGCATCGGCCAGAAATGTTTCGATTGCCCTGATGGCTTCCGGCGGCGGGCCGTAATAGGCAACACCCTGACCGAGAGAAATTGTGCCGGGATTGGCGCGGATCAGTTCCCCGACTACAGGGATAATCGGCGACTGAACAGACTGCATCCGGAAACTGTTGTACATCAATTATTGCCCCCACCGTTAAGCGATGTAAGTTGAAGCTGCAGTTTCTCCGCCTCGTCCGGTCCAGTTCGTATGGAAGAATTCGCCGCGCGGCTTATCGACCCGTTCGTAAGTATGGGCGCCAAAATAATCACGCTGGGCCTGAAGCAGATTGGCCGGCAGACGCTCGTGGCGATAGCCGTCATAGAAGGCCAAAGCCGAGCTCGTGGCTGGCATCGGAATACCCATCTCGACGGCCGTGGTGACGACGCGTCGCCACGCGGGCTGTGCTTTTTCCACAGCATCCTTAAAGAACGGGTCCAGAAGCAGGTTGGTCAGGTCCGGATTTTTGGCAAAGGCATCCTTTATTTTACCTAAAAAGACCGAGCGGATAATACAGCCGCCTCGCCACATTAGGGCTATACCACCATAATTTAAATTCCACTTGTGCTCTATGGCCGCGGCGCGCATAAGTTGATAGCCCTGGGCGTAGCTGACGATTTTCGCCGCGTAAAGTGATTGACGCAAATCGTTGATGAAGGTCTTTTTATCACCGCTGAATTTCGGCTTCGGACCGGACAGAACTTTAGATGCTGCAATGCGCTCTTCTTTTAGGGCCGACAGGCAGCGAGCAAAGACGGCCTCGCCGATGAGCGTTAGAGGTTGGCCGAGGTTCAGCGCTTCGATTGCCGTCCACTTGCCGGTCCCCTTCTGGCCGGCCGTGTCGAGGATAAGGTCGATAACCTCATTGCCGTCCTCGTCTTTGTAAGCAAGAATGTCCCGCGTTATCTCAATTAGATATGAGTTGAGCTCGCCTTCGTACCATTCGGCTAAACACTCGTGCATTTCCTCGTTGGTCATTCCAAGGCCCTCGCCCATTATCTGATAGGTCTCGCATATCATTTGCATATCACCGTATTCGATTCCGTTATGTACCATTTTTACGAAGTGTCCGGCCCCGTTCTCACCTACCCAGTCGCAGCAGGGCTCGCCGTCGTCTGTCTTTGCGCAAATAGCCTGGAATATGGGTTTGATGTGCTCCCAGGCGGGCGGTGAGCCGCCGGGCATGATCGATGGGCCTCGCAGAGCCCCTTCTTCGCCGCCGGATACGCCCGTACCGATATAGAGTTTGCCCTTGCTCTCGACGTATGCGGTGCGTCGCATTGTGTCGGGGAAGTGCGAATTACCGCCGTCGATGATGATGTCGCCGTCTTCGAGATGAGGTAGCAATTTTTCAATGAAGGCATCGACCGCTGCACCGGCTTTGACCATCAGCATAATCTTGCGGGGCGTCTTTAAGTTTTTAATAAGCTCTTCGATAGAATGACAGCCGATGATATTCTTGCCCTTGGCTCGGCCGTTGATAAAGTTATCCACCTTAGATACGGTACGGTTAAAACAGGCTACTTTAAAGCCCTTGCTTTCCATATTCAGGATTAGATTTTCACCCATTACTGCCAGACCTATAAGGCCGATATCTGCTTTTGCCATTTTTGTCTTACTCCTTTTCTTAAATTTGTTTGCTATTGATTATTGGTTCGGAATAGTCGGTATATATCCATTGGCTAATCGGTGCAGTACTTCGCCGGCGTGTTGTACGACCAGAATGCCTTCGTCTTCTTTATTTTCGTAGTCGGCTATATTTACCTCATCAGGATTCATATAACCAAGGTTCACCTTTTCGCAGCGCTGCTTATCGATGCTTGTGGCCAACACGACGTTGGCCCGCGGTTTTTCAACGCCGTCGATGTATGTGCCGATACCTTTAACGTGAGTAGAGTGCGCCATCGCCGCCCGCGGAATATCGGCGAATTTGTCCATTCGCTTCAGGAAGTAATCACGCGTATGATAGCCGATTTTATCAAGAATTTTACCGTGCGTATAGGATATTTCCGTAATATTTGGCGCGTAAATAATCAGTGTCCCGCCGTCGGCGAGTATCGGCTCAAGTTTATACATCACCTTAGCGGCTGTCCAGATATCATCGTACATCTTGGGTGAAATCCCGAGAATCGTACCATAAGGTCTGTCCTTATAAACAATATGGACGTCCCTGGACAAATCCGCTGCTTTTTCCCAGGCTTCGGCGCAATCGCCGATGAATATCCCCTTGAGCTTGTTCCCCATAGCCACGATGGCGAATAGTTTGTGCGGCATTTTTATAAACGAAGCTGCCTTTTCAACCACTTCTCGTGTCGGCGTGCATTTGTTGCCGTTTATAACAGGATTTGTTATCACGGCACTTAGCCAGTGAAAAAAGTTTATGATTTCGTCTCCGGCAATACCGGGGAAAATGTACTTATGTCCGCCGGAAAAGCCGACAACCTCGTGTGGAAATACCGGGCCCACAATGAAAAACTCATCGTATCCGAAAATCAGCTTGTTAATGGCCACATCAACTTCTTCGCGAAAAAGACCTCCGCTTATTTGCTCGATTTCGTCGGCGGAGATTCGACCGATGGAAGTGAACGTCTGTGGCTTTTCCCATTCGTGGTTGAAAAACTTCACCGATGCGTATTTGCTGCTGCGTTCATCTGCTGTCATACAAAGTCTCGTACAGATTTGTTCTTCGCTCAGAGGTTGATGTGTTCCGAGTGCAACCAGGCAATCAATAGCCTTTGCCTTTTGTTCCAGACAATTGTAAATGATTTTGAATATATCGCCTATAGGTCCCGAACGGGTATTGTCGGGAATTATCAGCAGAATCCGTTTGCCGGTATAGTCGTTTTGTGCAAAGAATTCGGCAATTACTTCGCCGGCCTGACTGTTTTCAACAGAACCATCTTTATTTTGTCGTTCAATTACCATTTCTCATCCTGTGTATCGCATGAAAAGTGAAAAGCCTTTGGCCTGTAACTCAACAGATTTTTATATCCGGGCTTCTTCTGTACAATATAATGTGTTTTTTAGTTTTCTTAGTGCGGCATTTCAAACAAATATTCATCAAATTCTCATCCTTTTTTCTTATTGACCTTTTATTTTTCATAAATCGGGACGGCTCGCGCAGAATCCCAGTGTCAGCCCGCCGTCCACAGTGATACTGGCGCCCGTCAGATAGTCGCATTGGTTCGAGCTCAGGAAAGTAACGAGGCAGGCTATTTCTTCAGTTGTGCCGATTCTGCCTGCCGGGATGGAGGTCAGAAATTTTTCCTGTCTGTCCAGAGGAGTTAATTCCGTAGCGATTGCGCCGGCCACAATGGAATTAACCTGAATATTATATTGCGCCAATTCCAGGGCCAGAGACTTCGTCAGGGTTTCAAGAGCGCCCTTTGCCGCGCTGTAGTGGGCATAGTATCGCCTCGCGTCATAGGCATGAACGGAGCTGATATTAATAATCTTTCCGCCCTTATTGTTGGTACACATCATTCTACCCGCATGTTGAGAACACAAAAAAGGCGCCTTGAGATTAACCGAAAGCACGTGGTCCCAATCCTCCTCCTTAAGCTCCAGAATCGGACTGGGATTCTGTGTGGCCGCATTGTTGACGAGTATATCAAGTCCGCCGAAAGTTTTCTTTATCTGCGAAAACATTTTGTCAATCGCTGAGGGTTCTGACAGCTCCGCTGCTACCATGATGGAATCCTTACTTAGCTTTTTGACATCTTCGAAAGAACCGCAAAGGGCGTCAGAGTCTCGTGAGCCGTGAACAATCACTGTGCATCCATTGCGAGCAAGTTCAAGAGCGATAGTCTTGCCGATGCCTCTACTTGACCCTGTAACGAGCGCAACTTTACCTTCTAATTTCATCTTTTGTCTCCCAGGGGAAAATGAATAGAACCGGCGTAATCCATTATTAGGTAACGAAGATTGTGCTTATCAGCTGTCCGGCGAAATTCATTTATGTCGGCGGTATTGATAGCGAACATATCATAGTGCATCGGAATAGTCAGGCCCGCCTTGATATCAAGGGCGAATCGGATTGCCTCCTCGCACGTGAAATTCCCTTCGAGGTCGAGTCTGTGTCTGGATTCATCTCTGCCGTTGATGGGTAGAAAAGCGAGGTCGATTCTGTATTTTTTAAGGCGTTCGACCTGTCCGTGGTATGGAATCGTATCGCCGGCGTGGAACACCGTAATGCCGTCGATATTGATTACATAACCGAGGTAGGGATAGCCCTTTTCGGGATGCTGATCGAATTCTTCGTGTTTGGCTGGAACAGCGTAAATATGTATTTCCTTCAGGCACAGCTCATCGTCGCCTTTCATCGTGTGAATTCTCTCGTCGTCAATTCCGAAGCCCCGCATCGTATCACGGGCACATTCGGGCACGATGAAATGAGCCCGGGGCGACCGAGCGGCAATGATTGGGATGCTTTCAGGGTCGATGTGGTCGGCGTGGTCATGGGTGCAGAACACGATGTCGGCGTGGTTGACGTCTTCGGGTTTCATCGGCGCCGGCTTGATACGCACATGCTCGTTGGGTTTGCCTCTGGTTGTCTTTTCAGCGTAGCTGCTCAGGTAAGGGTCGATATACATAATTTGCCCGCGCGACTTGAAGACAAATCCTTCCTGGCCTATCCACCAGATTTGAAGGCCGCCCGGTTCGACCTGCGTTGTGTTGATTTCGTTGACTAATGCGTTCATAACTGACAATCAATAATAACCTTGACTGCTCCGGTTGTGCTCTTATTACAGGCCACCTCAAAGGCCTTTACGGCATCGGACAGCTCGAAGCGGTGCGTAATTAGCGGGTCCACTTTTACTTGTCCGGCCGATACTAATTCGATGACCCGTGGAAAGTCCGTGTACATGGCGTTTGAGGATGTTCTTATCGTTCGCTCTCCGCTGAGCAGCAGTGAGGGAAAGCTGAGCTCCTCTTCCTTCGTTGCCATCAGAACCAGCGTCCCGCCTTTTTTGAGGATTTTCAGTGATTCGAGAATACTTGCCGATGTGCCGACCGTATTAAAGGCAAGATTAACGCCCTCGGAATTTGTTTGTTCCATAACAAGGTCGTAGAGGCTCTTCGAGGCGCTGCTGAGATTCAGAGGATAATCGACACCGACTTTTTCAGCGATAGTAACATTCTCAGCGGCGATATCGGTAATGAAGGTCCCAGTCGCCCCGTAAACCTTGACAAGCTGTGCTATCAGCAGACCGATGGGACCGGCCCCTAAAATGGCTACCTTGTCCAGCGGCTTTGGCCGGCCTACATCCACGGCATGAATGGCCGCAATCAGAGGGTCAAAGAACGTGGCCTGCTCATCGGTTACATTTTCAGGTAGTTCAAAGAGCTGACTGGCGAACGCCGGGCAAAACTCCGCCATGCCGCCGGGATAGAAGTCCATTTTACCCCATCCTTGTCCGTGGCCGAGGTGTTTTGTGTAGTCGCACAGATTTTCCTGCCCGTTTCGGCAAAAGTTACATCTCCCGCAGCTAATAAAGGTATTAACGCCGACACGCTTGGCGAGCAGATGAGTATCGGATTTGTCGAAGACCTCATGGACAACGCCTGTGAACTCGTGCCCGAGGATGATGTTCGGCGGATTATCGATGTGACGTCCGAGGGTCTGCTTGCTCCAGGGATTCTCGCCGTGGAAGTAACGAACGTCACTGCCGCAGATACCGCATTTGGAGACCTTGATTAGCACCTGTCCGGCTGAAAGCTGCGGTTTTGGCACGTCCATCACTTCGATTTGCTCGGGAGACTTTAAAACGAGCGCTTTCACTCAATCATTCCTTCTTTTTCTTTCCGGGACAACGCTAAGTGATAAAATCGGGTCATAGCGGTCTGTGAAATATGATTTAAGGACTTGTCATTCCCGACAAACCTGTCCTGAGTAGGGCCGAAGGAGCCCCAATCCATTTCCTAACCACTATTCACCGTTATTATTTTTCCCACGGTGGTAATTCCGGCAGGTATGCGTCAAATTCTGCTATTAATTTTTTCTCGTAGTTGCCGGAATATTCCCCCTTAATGAATTTATCGAAGGCCTCGTCGTGGAACCGCTTCCATGATTGAATTTCATCACCGGGGTTAATCGGATAAAACAGGGCATTATTGACCTTGGCGGCCTTCATATCACCCGGTGCATCGCCGACCATCAGAACATGGTTCTTTCCATATCGACCCTTCGTGGCGTACTCAAGGTGCTGAGTTTTTGTGCCCATTTCCTGCCCAGCTATAACCTCTACGTATTTGGCGATGTCGTGTTCTTCCCACTCGCGTGCAAGAGCCTCGCAGGGCGTCGCCGAGACAACGATTACATCAGCTAACGGCTGGATTTTCTCTAAGCTCTCACGCACAAATGGAAACGGCGGCATGCCCTTGACGGTTTCTCCAATGGCCCAGTTTACACGCTCGCTCCACGCAAGTGCATGTTCCAGTTCTTTTTTAACCTCCGGATCGGTAGCTTTGTCAATGGCCTGCTTTAAACCATCGTTGCTCAGCAGGCTATCGGGGTCATCAACCCACGCAAAGTAATGCGGATATTGTGGAACCTTGAAATTCCTGGCCTTGGTCATCGGATGGTTAGGCAGCAGCTCCGATATGATGCGCTTGGCCGTCTTGTGCCGGTTCGCCCCGCGCGTCTTGGAAAACAAATCGGCAAAGTCCTTGCATTCACGCGCCGCCTGAGCTACCGGCTGCAGACCGAAATAAGCAATCAGCCACGGACAAAAGCATTCCCGCTGCTTGATTCCCATCGTATCGAAGGCACAGCCGTCCGAATCAATCCCTACAAAAAATTTGTATTTCGGT
>Ga0209427_10009815_pt1 | contig 10654 bp, 11 predicted proteins | sample DeeMarSWOR136_30_FD_187465 | JGI IMG/M metagenome (GOLD analysis project Ga0209427, IMG submission 187465) | Marine sediment microbial communities from White Oak River estuary, North Carolina - WOR-1-36_30 (SPAdes) (version 2) | ecosystem: Environmental > Aquatic > Marine > Intertidal zone >...
CAGCGACGCCTATCGTGATTATGTCCAGCTTACCCATTTCTCATCTTTAGAATACTTGTAAGAATCAGTATTTATACTTCTCTTTCCGTATTTCTACCCTATTTTCGCTTCTTGAAGAACATCAGGCCATCTTTGTCACAGACGTATTCAAAGCCTACCTCGAGTAACGCCTGGATCTCCTGGGGATCGCTGGTTGCCCTTACGGTGAACTCATCTGCGGTGCTGTCGAAGAGGGCTTTCTCGAGTTGGATGTAGAGCAGGGTGGTGTCCAGAGATCTGTGTCCCAGGAACTCCTTCACCAGCAGTGGATCACGGGTTTCATGGTAGAGCATTGTGGCTTTCCAGTGTCTGAATGTGTGGAAGCCTATTCGCTGGAGTCTTGGATTTCCAAGTTTGTGTGCTATTCTCTTGCGTGCTGCGTAGTAGACGCCATTTCGTGACTTTTTGCTGCCGGTTCCAAATAGATACTCGGTTCGCTTAGGTAACAAAGCCAACATAGTGACCAGTTTGTTGCTGAGGTTAAAGATTCGTGGCTTGCCGCTCTTTTCTGGATTGTTGAGGATGACTGTTTTCCGCTGAAGATCCACATCTACCCAACGCAGCTTCGAAGCCTCTCCTACACGCATAGCAGTCTCTTTCAGTAGTTGGAGGAACGTAGCGGTTTTCTTGCCGGATGCACTGATCAAGTCGTCCAGTTCTCTCTCGGTTGGAATGAATGGCAGTGTTCTGGTGGGTTTGCAGAGCGGTGGATCCCATTTCATGCGTTGCGTCTTGAGGAAAAGTGTGTAGCTGGCGATGATCACGTGTTTGTATGATTGGCGGAAGTCTTGTTTGGCTAAGTATTCTTTGATGGTTTCTGGATCGTAAAGGTTCAGCCCCGAGTGGAAGAGCCGATTCAGGATGGTGCTGTAGGTCTCAATCGTTGACTTTGAATAGCCTCCTTTCTTCATATACCACAGGAACTCAATGAGTTTTCCTCTGATGTCTGCCTCGTCATGCGCTGTGGCTCCCGCAGCCTGTTTTTGTCGGGTCTCTACTGTGACCAAGTTTTTCGCCCCTTCTGGCTTGGTAGCGCCTACTTGGCGATCGTAGAGTAAGGCGGCGCAGGGATAAAAATCGGTCCTATGAATTCTTTGAAGGCGTTCAGATTGATCAGAGCGGTTCAGACGTGGTTCGCTGAATCGGTAGCCGCAGTCTCGGCAGAGGTAGCGTTGGACGTCACTATGGCTGGTACGTCGCGTTCCGTCCCGCCAAACGCGCTGCGACGCACATTCTGGACAACTGGGAAGAATGTCACGGAGTACATCCTTAGAATGTACTCTGTCAGATGCGGCGTTGGGATTCGAGCTCAGGTCCTCAGGATTCGACTTCCCATTTTTAGAGTCGCTTTGCCCATGGGGCGATCTCCTGTGGAAGCCAGCCATCCCGGAGGCCTCTCACTCACAGGGGCAGCTCATCGGGTCCATCTCCACCATCCCTCGGGATCCATAGCGATGGCGCCCGCGTCGACCAGTCGGCTGAAGAGGTGCTCGGCCTCTGATTCGGTGAGGCGTGGGTTTAGCTGCTGGGCTAAGACTTCGAAATCGTGTTGCGTGCCCTTTGAAAACTTCTCCCTCAGCGTAACTTCGAGAAGGGATAAGCCTGTGAATTTGTCCTTTTCTTCATCGCTACTAATTCCGTGACTCTTTTCTAGTTTAGCCTCCTCTTCGGGCTTGAACGGCTCTAGAAAATATTCCTCCTGGAAAAGGGTGGCTTTGAAGTAGTTCTCCAAGTCGGAGCTGGGGTTTCTACAGATGGCATATCGCTCTCTCAGCTGTAAATTATTGCATATAGAGATCTTTTGCGGGGAGGAATAGTCTTTCAAGCTTTCTAACCAGTTTTGGAAGTCTTTTTCGTGAAAGAAGGGTGTAGATTGTCTGAGGGAAGAATAGAGACGACTTTCCGGTCTCTTCAAGGCGTATACTAGGCGCCTTCGCTTGTCTTCCGGGGCCTCCGCGGTGTCTACCCAACCGATGTCTCTCAGAAGCTCCACGTAATGGTAGAGCCGCTTCTTGCTCACCTGTTCCGCCATGATCTCGTTGTGTTTCTCCGTTAGATCCTCATATCTGACCGGTCCTTCGAAGGACTCGAGTACTCTGTGGAAGAAGGCGACGATGTGGCCGGGGATGCCGGCGCGGGTGGTCTCTTCGAAGCTCTGGAGCAGCTCGAGGGCGGTGAGGTAGTCGCGGATGTTGGCCATCCAGTACTGAATTTTGTCGAGTTCGAGGAAGGGTCTTTGGAAGAGGTGGAGGAGGCAGCTCATCTCGATGAGGGCGAGGAAGTGGTCGTAGTCTCGCATGTCGCGGGGCAGGGTTGCCGGGTAGATGTGGCTGAGTTCTTGGGCGTAGGGGATCACGACTTGGTTGGTTAGGGAGAGTCGGCCAGTCAAGACGTCCATGTATGCCTGTAGGTCGCGGAATTTCTGGTCTTGGTCGAGATCGAACTGCCAGGGGTACGCCTTCATGGCGCCCTCCAGCTCCACTGCAGCTTTGTACTTCTGTGGGTCGAGGTCGGGCGTGATCGTGAAGCCTCTGGTCGCTAGGTCCTCCGTATAGTCCGCGTCGGTGGTGCAGAAGATACAGGCCGGCCAACCTTTGAGCACGACGTGCATGGTGCGTAAGGCGCCAGCGGCTTTGTCCGTGAATTTATAGCTTATCTGCAGTGCGTCGTGGCTCAGGACGGGTCTCAGACGCATGTAGGTCTCCGGATGGGGCGCCTCGAGGAAGACGAGGATCTTACGCTCGAGATCGACCAGGTAGTAGGCTTTGCGCAGGCGGTCGCGCCATCTCTTCAGTGCTGCTTGGTAGGCATGTTTGTCTGGGCGCCCCCTATCGTCCGTGTAGTCTTCTTTTTGGGGGCGGTCGTCGACAGGGTCAATTTCCTTCCCGCTTTCGCTGTCGATGAGGATTCCGTAGTCGTGGACGAGGGCGGTGGGGGAGAGACCGCCCAGCATCCAGATGTCTGATCGGGGGAAGTAGCGGAGGACTTGGGTCACGTTGTAGGTCTTGCCAGTGGAGGAGGGACCCTTGAGAAAGAGGTTTTGCGGGTTTCGGGAGTAAGCGCTGAGGGCTGTGAGGAAGACCATGCGTTTGGTGGCGTGGTCCCGCTTCACTGTCTTATCGAGGTGCTTCATGTAGACCTGCAAAAGGTCTCGTGTACTCTTCAGCGAGTCCACAGAGGCTCCTGCGTCAGGGTTCATGTAGGTTCACGCTTTCTTCTTGTGTCCTGTCGTGTGGTTGTTCTGATAGGGGCCGTAGGAATAGGGTCCGCGTCTCATCTTGTCGGTTGCAGCTTCAGCAGTGTTGGCGAAGTTGGAGACGGCGAAGGCGATTTTTTCGTTTCTATCCTCTTCTTCATGGTTTGTATTCGTGACGACAGAACTTTCTTAAGCGTTGTGTGTGTCAGTTCGTGACCGTGTCGTATCTTTACACGTATGAAGATTTTACACGCAATTGCATAGGTCAGTGAGTGTGTGAAAGAATCACACGAAGAAGCTCGCCGTGAACTAAAACACCTAGATGCACGGGTGCGTAGCTTTCGACTATCAATACTGAATGCGTTACGGTACAAAGCTAAACTTGGGTCAATAGAAAAAGCGGCTGACAAACTGGGAGAAGACAGGGGAAATTTAAGCAAGCGACTTAAGAGGTTCGAGCAGGATTGGCCTCTGATATCCAGAGTGGTTGATGCGGTTAGGAAAGAAAGCCTCTTTGAAAAGGCGTCGTCCAAAGAAGCCAGGAAGAAAGCAATGCAGGAAAAGGATATTGACATATCGAGAAACAAGCCGAAGCTAATTGACACTGAGATGGTTCAAGAAGCAGATATGGTTATCATGATGGGTTGTGATGCACGGGGATTTTGCCCAGCACCGTTGCTTAAGAAGGTTGTAGACTGGGAGCTTGAAGACCCTCAAGGTCAACCCATAGAGAAGATTCGAGAGATCAGAGACGACATAGAGAGGAGAGTTACGAAGCTCATCGGCGAGACAAGGTAGCGCGCAATAAAGTTTAAGTAAGACTGTAATATTTCAGTATTTTTAGCAATACTATCAAAAGGTTGGGAGTAGCTGTATGTGCAAGGAAGAAGAAAAATGTGAGTTTGAGGACGATCTGAAAGGTTGTGCGTTGAAGCATATAGGCAAAGCGCGGAAGCTTATCTCTAAAGGCAAATTCGACGATGCTGATGTCGAGCTTAATTATGCTGAAAAACACTTGAAGGAAAAATAGGCGTATAACTACCACATTGGGCTGCAACAGTACTCCAACGGCCCAAAGCCAAAGAGGTGATTGATCGATGTGTAGTGATGATTGCGGCAAGTGCAATATGAAAAAGTTCAGCAGGTTTCAGAAGTATTTCAGAGCTCTCCACTGCCCAACCAGATGGATAATCATTCGCTTGATTGGTGAAGAAACAAAAAGCACAAATGAAATTTTTGAGGGGTTGGAGAAAGCCGGAGAAGGCCTTTCCAGGTCAGGGCTTTATTACCATCTTTCTGAGTTGGAAGAGGCGGGAATTATCGAATTAGCTGAATACCGTGAGGTTGGAGGCGGTGCTCCTGAAAAGGTGTGGAGATTGAAGACAAGGGAAATCAAGATTGACCTCTTAACGGATTTGCCAGAGGTGCCAAGCCACGAGCAGTGAAAACGCTGTGGAAGTCACAAATCTGACAAAACATTATGGCGAGTTAGTGGCTGTTGACCACATCAGCTTTCAAGTTAAGAAAGGAGAACTTTTCGGTTTTCTAGGACCCAATGCGGCAGGTAAGACCACCACGATACGAATGCTTACTGGTGTAATCAAACCCGATGATGGTGCAGCTTCTGTTTTTGGCTATAGCATTCTAAGAGAGGGCCTTAAGACTAGGCAGTTGATGGGAATCGTTCCTGAAATGGCAAATGCCTATGTGGATCTTTCAGCATGGAACAACCTCATGCTAGTAGGAGAATTATATGGAGTCTCCAAAGGTCTTAGGCACGAAAGAGCCACTAGACTTCTGAAAGAATTTGGCCTATACGAAAGAAGGAACCACCTCGTCAAAGGCTATTCAAGAGGGATGAAACAGAAACTGCTGCTTTGTATGGCATTGATCAATGACCCTCAAATCCTCTTCCTAGACGAGCCGACCTCTGGCTTGGATGTAGAGAGTCAACGACTCATAAAGGACATGATCAGAGATTTCAACAAAAATGGGGTGACTATTTTCTTAACGACGCACAATATGGATGAAGCTAACCAGCTTTGCGATAAGATAGCGATCATCAACCACGGTAAAATTGCAGCAACTGATAGCCCAGAAAAGCTTCGATTACGAAGCACCGGATTACAGTCAATTGAAGTAAGCTTTGACAAAGGCGTAGACACTGAAGAATTGTCGAAGTTTCACGGTGTCAACCAAGCAAAAAAGATGGGTGACAAGATACGGCTATATGTTGATGAACCAAGCCCAGTAATAGACAAGCTACTTGATTTCGCACGTTCAAAGAACCTAAAAATAATCACACTTAACACACTTGCACCTACGTTGGAAGATGTATTCCTTAAACTTGTGAAAGAAGGTTAGGATGGCGCATAATGGAAACCAATCTCTTTTGGGAACAGCTCACGCGATCTCTTGCAATAGTCAAAAAGAACATACGCATCTATTATTCTAAAGGACCAGTCATAATTTTCGGGCTTCTGGTACCCTTATTTCTTTTTCTGTCCTTCTACATCGGTCGAAATATGCCTGTTGAAGCTCTTATACCTGGACTGCTTGGGATGACTGCTTTTTTCACAGCAACCTCGGTTGGACCAGCAATAGTCCCGTGGGAAGCAAGAGCCAAAACCCTTGAGAGACTCATATCTTCCCCAGTTTCGATCTGGACAATATTCCTAGGCGATGTGCTTTCCTCATTTCTATTCGGAGCTCTTGTTTCTGTGTTTCCCGTTATTGTCGGCTTGTCCATGGGCCTCCGAATTGCTAATCCTTCAATCCTGGGATTTGGAGTGGTTCTTGCCACGTTTTGTTTTGCATCTTTCAGCATATTATTATCGGCTTATCCGCCCACAGACACTCCGGCAAGCGTAATGATGCTCTCATCCATGGTCAAGTTTCCATTAGTTTTCATAAGCGGAATTTTCATTCCAATAGAAGAACTGCCAGCTTGGGGGAAAACTATCTCTTCGATCTCTCCCCTAACATATTTCACAGATTTGGCGAGGCATTCCATAAGCGGTAAGGGCTATTACCCAATTGAGCTAGACCTCATAGCTCTCGCAGCCTTCACGATTGCCTTTCTCGTTTCGGCTATAAAGATTCATGAGCGAACAATGCAGAAGAGGCTTTGAAGAACCTCAACGTCCTAGCGCGCGCAAGAATTAAGAAAGTGGCGTCGTTACTGATTCATTAATAACTAGGTTCCTCTTTGCGAGTTCAGAGAAGAAATTCTTTGCGAGTTCTCTGTTCCATCCAATCTTGCCGCAGTGGATCACTCCTTTCTCCTTGATGTCTCCTCGCCCAACCATTTGGGTTACTATTGAAATTGGATAGCATGTTGCTCTTTGGAACGCCGTTAAACCTTTTTCTTCATCGTAAAAGTCAATCATCATATAGGAGTATTTCATGTCCACTCCATCCTTTTCCCCCATAACCTCTATTTTCTCTACCACTAAATCTCGGTCTCCAGCGTCAAAGTCTGGCTGAAGATACTTCTCAAACAGCTGAGTGAAGAATTCCAAAGGCGTTGTATTAACCCCCTTGATCGCCATCGGTTCGGTGCTTGTAAGATTTAGAGCGATCAGTTTTCTCCAAATCTCACACCAGCCTGGCCACCGAACAGTTTTGTCCCAAGCTTCTTCCACATCCTTCAGCCCGAGAGTTTTTATGAGCGTTTTCGGGTACTTGCTATACCATGCCTCAACTTCTCCTATTGGCTCAGGAAACATGAGTGTTTCCGGCTCGGCCAGTTTATCAACCTCAACCTCCTTACCACCCACTAGTATCTTTGTTTTCCCGGATAGCTCAGATATAATCCCTGTTGCGGTCCATATGGCGTTATATTGCAGCGGCGTATAATATGCAGGTGTACCTTTCTGAGGAATGCCGTCGGCGATGTATAGGTGGATTTTTTTCACCTTGTCCAGTTTTCTGGCAGCATATCCCTCAACTACATGATCTATACCTGGATCCATGCCGCAATCGGGTATAATAGTCGCCCCAGTGCTTTTCGCAGTTTTACCTAGCTCTCGTATCTCTTGGGGAGAAAGGTCAGAGGAAAGATCTACATGGCTTGTGCCTGCATCTACGCAAGCCTGGGTCACTAATGGGGTGTATGTCCATAAGAGGCAATCGGAAACAACATCGAATCCTCTTTTTAAAACATTCCTCAATTGATCTCGGTCTGTCGCATCAATACGTATTGGCTCTATTTTCTCCGCTCTTTCATCGTTTTCTCTCAACTTATCGACGTAGTCCTTCAACGTCTCGATATGTATGTCCGCGGCAACGATCTCTTCGACCTCATCGCTTTCCATTAGATCTCTTAATACAGCCTGCCCCATTCTTCCTAGACCAATCACTAGAACTTTTATTGTGGATCACCTAAGCATGAATACACGCACTATTTTTATTTAAATGCCTTGTGCACGCGCTAGGTTTACCCCAAAACCTATTGTTTCCAACGGTATTTACGAAAAAGGGGAGTTTGCGGGAGATGTCCCCAACTGAGATGGGGTTCGAATCTCTGCCGGCCCACTTTTTAATTCTTCCGGACGACCTTTATAAAATCGTTTCTAGTGGTTACGTGCATTTGCGGAAGAGCATGAGCTCGTTAGGGATGGTGCAGACGTGTTCGAAGCCACCCGAGACGCAGGCAAAAAAGTTTAAGAGCGAGAATCGCATCTTGGCTTGGTTTAGCAAAATCCGTGGAGGCGCTTGAGATAAGGTCGCGAGCGATGCGGTTCTGCTGGGAAACCATGTATGAGCTTACGAAGAGAGCTCGGACTCTTGCATGCGACAATGATGGGGTTAGGGAGCACCATCTGCGCAGGCATCTTTGTAATATTGAGTCCAGCTGTCGAAATGGCAGGACCTGCAGTGATTTTGGCGTTCCTGCTCTGCGGAATTATTAACATGGCGACCATGCTTTCTTATTGTGAACTCGGCGCCGCAATGCCTCGAATGGGCGGCGAATACGCATACGCCAAAGCGTCATTCAAAGGGCTTCCAAGTTTCATCACGGGCTGGTATGAATGGTCCAGCAACATCTTCTACGCTACACTGATGGTTTTGAGCTCGGCGTACATGCTCTCCTATATCCTCCCAATCGACAAATTCCTGATAATCATCCTTCTAGTCATAGTCTTTACCGCCATCAACATAAAAGGTATCAAGGAAACGGGCATCGCACAGACGCTTCTAACATCAACACTGCTCGCCATAATTCTCTTATTCGTAGGAGCTGGCACGACCCATGGCTTCAGGTCAAATGCCTTCGAGCCGTTTATGCCGAAGGGCCCGTTGAGCATTATCGCAGCTATTGCCTTCATCTTTGAAACATATCTGGGAGTTGAAGCAATCGCCGCGGCGCAAGCAGAGATAAAAAAACCAGAGAAAACAATTCCTAGAGCCATGATTCTCTGCTCGCTAATCTTGATCATTGTGTACTGCCTTGTGGTGTACGTCACAGTCGGCATCGTCTCTCCTGACGTTCTAAGTGAGTCGCTGACCCCGTTGAATCTAGTAGCGGAAAAAACCATGGGTCATGCCGGCGTGATACTCCTCACCATTGCTGGACTGATTGCCGCGTTGACCTCTCTCAACTCAGCAATGATTGCTTCTTCAAGAGTTGCTTGTGCCATGAGCCGGAACGGACATTTCCCGAAGATCCTGAGAAAGGTTCACGACCACTATAGAACGCCCTATGTGGCGATCGCCTGTGGTTCAATCTTCATCATATTCTTCTCTATAGTGAACAATCTCGAATTCGTGGTCTACTCAATTAGTTTCGGATTCTTGATCGGTTTCTCTATAGTCAACTTGTCGTTGATCAAACTTAGACGAACTAAACCCCATCTGCATCGCCCTTTCAAGACCCCTCTCTACCCGTTGACCCCCATCATCGGAATCATCACTTCAATTGGGCTTCTAGCCTTTTTTAATGTCAAATCGCTGGCATTCGGAATCCTGTGGGGCCTCTCTGGTCTAATCATGTATTCCCTCAAGCAAAAAAAGCCAAAAATCAAGCGCTACGCCCAGCCGATAGACCAAATCAAAACGGTTCTCAGATGCTGCGTTGACTTCACGCATAAGCACTGGGATAATGCGCCCACTACAGGGCTTACATGAACACAATCCAGCTTGCAGCTATCTGGCAAGACTTGATTTCTACGCCTTTGTTTGCGTTCCCTTGAGTTCCTCTAGGCGCGCTTTCGTGATTTGGATGATCTCGTGTCGAAGCTTCTCGCCATGGACCTCTTTTCTTATCCTACTCATTCTCCGAGATAGTTCAGCGTCGCCGATGACGTCCCTTATCCACTTCTCAAAGTCCTGACGTTTGAAATGGAAGTTCACTGAACGAATATCGACTACTCGTGCCTTCTCAACGAAGTCGGCTAAGCTTGTCGCAACTTTCTCGGTAGAATCGCCCACTCCTCTAAAAAACTGGAATCCCTCGTGACGAGGAACAGTCCTCAAGATTTTGGAAATAGTCGCCTTGTCCAAAGCTTGTTTCTTAACCTCAGGCTTTTTCGCCATTCCAAATCCCCCCAAACAAAGTATCTCTAGGGGCCAAGTATAAAACGCTTAAGCCACCTCCCCGCCACGCGCGCGAACAAGATGTTAGGAGTGTCTTGGTAGGGCAGCATGGCAATCTAGATGAAGAATACCTCCAGAGAAGAGCTCGAGAAACCGGAGCCTTCAAGTTCTAGAAGCAATCCGCGGTCAAAGTGGCTAGCAATCTATCGGACTTTTGCTGAAGGCTATGTATTATGCCCAAAAAAGGGGGGATTGCGGGAGATTTCTCCACTTCAGCCATGGCTACCTCACCCCGGCCACTTTCTGTATAATTCTGTCTACCTTTGATGTATCGGTGTTTATTTGCGTTTTCTAAGAAAGATTAGTCCATCTTTGCGCGCGCGGGCACATCTTGGGTAGCTAGGCGTATGAGCATCTGTTCCTGCTTTGTTGGGCTTGTGCGCGTCTTTTCACGCACAACACGCAGCGAAGCCACCTTTCACCGCTGCTTTGTTGTCTTTGTCCCGAGAAAAAATTGAGACAAAGACAAAGAAACGACCGACAGAGCATCAACCTTTCCACATGACGAAATTGTCGGCATGGAAGATGTTTGTTCAATGATCAGCGCAGCGGGTGTGATCTCGGGGATTCGGCCGAATTTTCATGGATTGCTCTTGTACTGCACTCATATACATTGAAGAGCCAGAAAGGGGGAGGTTTGCGGGAGACTTCTTCACCGCATACGGATCCACTGACAAATCCGAAGTGACAGGCTAGAGTTTCTTTCCGCATTTGGCACAAAAGCTTGAATCTGCCGGGGTTGAGGTGCCGCAGTGTGGACAAGTTATCGCCTCAACGTTTTTCGGCTCTTCCCTCTGTTCAAGAGTGTTGACCATTCCTCTT
>Ga0209427_10009818_pt1 | contig 10652 bp, 10 predicted proteins | sample DeeMarSWOR136_30_FD_187465 | JGI IMG/M metagenome (GOLD analysis project Ga0209427, IMG submission 187465) | Marine sediment microbial communities from White Oak River estuary, North Carolina - WOR-1-36_30 (SPAdes) (version 2) | ecosystem: Environmental > Aquatic > Marine > Intertidal zone >...
GGAATCGACTCACGGCTATTTTGCCTATAACTCGACCATCCGGGTTCCTCTGATCATTTCCTATCCTGGTTTGAAACCGGGAATATCAGACCAGGAAGTCTGCCATGTGGATATCTTTCCTACGGTCTGCGATATTCTGGATGTAGAGAAACCATCCTCTCTTCAAGGCGTTTCCCTTATTTCCGCTTTAAGAGGAAGAAGGGTAGCCCGGCGGCCGATCTATTTTGAGTCGCTGTATCCCTATTACAGCCGGGGCTGGGCACCTCTCAGAGGCTACATCGAGGACGGTCAGAAATTCATCGACTCCCCTATCCCGGAATTTTACGACCTGGAAAAAGATTTCGGAGAACTGGAAAACCTAGCGCCCCAGGAAAATCTGAGCAAATACAAATCACAGCTCGACAGACTCATGGAAGAGCAGTCCTATGCGGATAAAATGGCAGGCAAGCAGAAAGTTGACCGGGAGGCTCTTCAAAAGCTGAGAAGTTTGGGCTATGTTTCCAGCATTCAGGCTTCAAGAAAAACTAAATTCACGCCCGATGATGATTTGAAAACCCTCCTCCCCTTTCAGAGCAAACTGACACAAGCCATGGGCGCTTATCACCATGGCCGCATTGATGAGGGAATCCAGCTTTTCCAGGAGATCATCGCGGAAAGGAAGGATTTTGACCATGCTTATTCTTACCTGGCGACTGTCCTTAAAGAACAGAGAAGGATAAAGGAAGCTGTTAACGTCCTCAGAGAGGGTCTTGAGTATAATCCTTCCAGTTACAAGATCCTCAGCACCTACGGCATTCTCCTGGTCGAAGCCGGACAGTACGATGCCGCCATCGAGATCATCGGACAGGGTCTGGCGATGATAGATTATGATCCGGAGCTCTGGAACTATCTGGGTGTGGCTTACTGGAGCAAGGCGGATTACGAGAAAGCGCTTGAAGCGTATCAGAAAGCACTGGCCCTGGATAACAACTATTCGATAGTCTTCAACAACCTCGGCTCCCTGTATCTTTCCCGGTTTAACCAATCCAAAAGCTCGGCTGATTTCCAGAGTGCCCTTGATAACTTCAAGAAAGCCATTGAACTTGACCCGAACTACGCATCAGCTTATAACGGCTTGGGAAGCGCCTACGGACAGGCAGGCGATCTCGATGCGGCGATTTTCTGCTGGGAAAAGGCTGTTGAGCTCAAGCCTGACTTTGCTTATCCCCTGTATAACCTGGGTTTGTCCTATCTAGCAAAAGGCAGTAAAGCTCAAGCTCTGGGGTATTTTGAGAGGTATAAAAAAGTATACTATGACAGATTATCCGCAGCGGAAAAGAAAAGACTTGACGACTTGATCCGCAGGTCCCAGCAGAAATAGTCAAAAAAATTGGCGACAGTTCCCAATTTCCTAAAATCTATACTTTTTGGGCTATTTTTCGATGATTCTGTACTCGTAGAACTGGGCTCCCCTCATCTTATCTAACATAAAAATCCTATCCTTTACTATCCAGATATCATCCACGAATTGAGTCAAAGGAATGGTCCCCAGCAAAATCCCTTCCTGGTCATAGACCTCCAGTTGATACATATCCGTCTTCCTGAGATCAGTGGCTCCTTCAAGTTTCAGGGACATTGTTCGCTGGCCACCGGCATTCGAAACCATCATACTCTGGCCAACTCTTTCCTCTTCTTTCGTCTGTCTTTTCAAGTTAACAACCCAAACTCTGCCTTTGTCGTCGACAGCTATGCCGTTGGAGCACCTGTTCATCTGCGGCATCTGGACGTTGATGTTTCCTCCGCTTCTTTTTACATCGGCTTTGGCCTTGGATAGGTCTGTGCTGTAGCTGAGGTCTCTATCAGAACTCCAGAGCATTTGTCCGTCAGGAGAATATTTCTCTATGCGGTTCTGAAAATCGAAAGCGACATAAACGTTATCATCCTTATCAAGGGCAAAATGAAAAGCATTGGCGTTTCTCTCGATAAACTCGTCCTTGAATTCCTTCGCCTCCCCGAACTCTCTTTGGACATTCCCTTCCAGGTCTAGCACTTTTATTATTTTTGGCAGGCCTTGCGAATCGCTTTCACCGCCGCTGATCCGGATCATGATTCCGCCTCTCCCCATGACCAGCTCGCCTGCCTTGTTGACTCTGATAATCCCTGCAGGAATCTGATGGAAGGGAATGGTTTTATGCTCTGTGCCATCCGGATTAAGGATTTGCACCCTCTGATTCTGAGGGTCGGAAACATACATGTATCCCTGATAATCGAGGTCGAGCGATGAAGGCATATAGAATTCGCCCGGCCCCTGTCCCCTTCTCCCGAAGGTTGCCAGATATTTTCCGTCCGCATCAAATTTCTGGATGCGGTGATTACCAGCATCCAGAACATAGATATTGCCCTTGTCGTCGATGGCGATGTCCGCAGGGATATGAAAAGCGATGTTCTCGTCTTCGGTCTCCAGTTCGCCGATCCTCCTGACGATCTCTAAAGAGAATTTGGGATTCTTCCCCCACTTTCCGGTTTTTTCATTATGGACAACGCGGACTCCGTCCACTGTTTCGACTTTTTGAGAGGAGAGGAATACGGAGAAGATAAGCAATAGGCTGATGATGCAGCAGGCATTCAACTGAAATAGCTTTTTCATTTGGCTGTCCTCCTTTTTTAATCTTCTGAATATTAATACTAATGTGAAATAGAAACCGTTGCAAATGAATTAAAAATGGGAGCTGGATCGAACTCAAAAAGTCCCGTTCAGAAGTCTCCCATCGGGAAAAAAATCAAAAGCCCAAATTCTTCGGTCTATTTTAAGAGTTTTTTGAAACTCGCCTTTCTTGTTAAAAAAGTGAATTCGCTTTTCATCCTGAACAGCAATATCTGCCGATGGCGTAAGACTTATTGAATATGAATATTGAGTTTGCTCTTTATAAATTTTACCCTGCCATTTTTCTTCGGAGCATAGGGCGAAAAAAAACACCATACAAATAGCAATAAAAAATGCTATTTTTTTCATCATTTTATCTCCTTACTCGTTTCCTCTACGCTCAGTTTGCTTTTTTAAGATTCTTTTCTTCATCTTTTTTAGTGCTTTATTCAATGACCTTGTATTTCACAACGCTGATCAGCTCATTCTCATCCATTTCCCTGACGAAAATAATATCCTCATGCGTAGAGATAAGCCTTCCGTCAATATTAAGATAAAAAGAATCAATGAATTCCCCATCAAAGTTAAAGGCATCAATAAGATATCCTTTTTCATCATCTTTTGTTGAGGTTCGCACCCACAACATATCTCTAAAAATAAAAATTTCGCTTATGTCATCGAAAAACTCTGGCAGAGGAGGGCCGATTCTCTTGCCGTCCCTTCCGTAGATACCACCAAATCTGTAATCCTTGGGGGGTTTAACTCGCTTGTATTTTCTTGTAAAACTTCGAAGCGTCGTTTGGGCTTCTGTGTCATAGAGTTTAACAAGATACTCTTGAGTGTGTGAGAGGAACAAGTATCTTTTTTTGCAGGGAACGCTGATCAATCTGCTCACTCCAGACCAAGCACCACCTGTAGCAAAGACCCTGGTGTTAAAAGAGGTGAGCTTTTTTTCATTTTTTCCATCTTTATCCAAAGCAATCAAAACCTGAGGCACATCCATAATCATTGGCTTCCCATCGGGACGTGGGAAGTCAGCTTTAAAAAAATAGAAAATGTCATTGCTGAGGAATTGAAAATCAAGAGATCCTAAAATATCATGAATTTTGACATCATTGAGAAGATCGCCTTCGAAGTCGAACCAGACCATCTTATAAGGATTTGCATTGAATACAATGAGTTTTCCATCTTTAAATGTGTAGTTGCGTACAAAGTTGAGTTCACCGGGACCCTGTCCCTTTACAAAGAAGTTGTGTATAAATTTCCCGTTTTCGTCGAATCGGAGAAGCTGCTCTTGATCGTATACAAAAATGGTATTATCAGGAGCAACTTTTATGTTTGAAGGGTACTTGAAGTAAAACTCTCCCCCTTCATCAGTAATCCGCAGTACCTCCTGGAGATTGAGGATTCTGCCCGCATTGGGGTTTGTCGGCTTATCTGGATTCTCAATAATTTCCTGGGGATGAATAACGGAAGTAAAAATAAAAAAAGACAATAGGAGTAAAACAATTTTCTTCATAATCACTTTCCTCCTTCATTGTCCTGGTTTATGGAATAGATTTTGCTTTTTTTGGCGTGAACAGGACATCTTCTTCCGGATGGAAAAAATCAAGGATGTAACGGCCTTTTTCATTCGCTTTTTTCCATCCGTATTAAAAATCGTCCGAATTTAAATTCCTGATCATTCGGCCGATTTATTCTTTAATTTTGGCTTCAACGGTGATGAAGTTATGGTTATTATAGCGAATTTGTGTTTCTGACCTGATGAATCTTTTCTGGTCGGGCCCGATATAGGTTTCTTTTATTAAATACTTGCTCGGGAAATGAATCCCATTTTTCTCGATTTCATATTCCGAAACAAACATGATGCGAGGCTTAACCTCAAACTCCTCAGCCGTCTTGGCAATCCCTTCAAACCCTCCTAATGATGTTTGGGTCCATTCTATTTTCAAGACACTGAAATCCTCCTCACTTACCCATAATTTGGCTGAGAGAAGGCCGCTTTCTTCAAATGATCTAGGAATGGCTTCTATTAATATTGATTTTTCTTTTTTTAGCTTTGTTTCCTTGCTCGATTTATATTCATAATGCCGCTGCCATTCTTCACTTAAGAGTCCAATCGGCTCAAATAGGACAATTTTGTCTTTAAACATCTTTGTTTTTAACCAAGCATCCTCCTCGTGCTTTTTTTGGCCATTCTCTTCGATCAGAATCCTGCTCTCTTCGATTCTGTTGTCTTTTAAAGAAAATTTATAATCATAAACATAGGTGTATATTTCATTCCTTCGGAATTGTTTATCTCCCGGAAATTTTAAAATTCGTCCTGAATCAGGATGAGAGTGGTATATTTTTTCCTCTATTGTCTCTCGACAGGAAAAAAGGATCGATGATTGTGACAATCTCTCGCAGTATTCCGCACATTTTTTCAGGATTTTTTCTAATCCCATCTGGCTGTTTTCTTGGGGACCTGATGCCAGGAAGGAAAAGATATTACCCGAATAAATCATGAAGCAAGATAAAAAAAAGAAAGATAAAGAGAGATGCTTTTTCATCGGTGATTCAAAGCAGGATTAAGTCATTTTTTAAACTCGACATCTGTCTCGACGGTAAAAAATTTATAATCCTTGTAAGTCACAGTGGTTTCTGATCTTCTGAATCTTCCCCGCCATGAATGGACATATTCCTCCCTGACAAAATATTTGCTCGGGAATCTTATCCCCTTCTCTTCAAAATCGTATTCTGAAATAAAAGTAATATCGGGTTCTGCGTTAAGCTCTTTGGCAGTTTCCTTGATTTTCTCAAAATTTCCCATCGATGTCTGACTCCACTCGATCTTCAAAATACTGGAATCGCTTTTTCTGATCCATATTTTTCCGAAAAGATGATCAATGTCGGTGGATGATTTAGGAGTGGCTTCAATAATTAACGCTTGTTCACCCTTATACTTTTTTTCTCCAATAATTTTATAATCGTGTTCTGGCTGCCATTTTTCACTGAGCAGCCCTATCGGGCCGAATATGACATATTTATGGTCAAACATTTGCATTTTGAGTTGGGCATTCTCTTCGTTCTTTTCCTTTCCGTTTTCTTCCAAAAGGATTCTTTTTTCGGAAATTTGACTGCCTTTACGGATCAATTGATAATCATAGAGATATTTGTTCTCAGTAAAAAATCTTGTCGGCCGCAAACCGATCCCTCCTGGCCTGTTGAGATAATAAATACGCTCTTTTATTTCTTCCATACAGACAAAATATAGGGATGTATGTTCCAGTTTCTTGCAGTATTCAGCCGCTTTCTTCAGGATGGAAGATAAATCTGTATGACTATATTTATCTTGTGCGTTGATAGCAGCAAATGAAAAAATCACTAATATGGCCAGCAGCATAATTGTGATTTTCGTTCTCAATATCCCCTCGCTTATATATACAAAAATTATAGCACATAAAAATAAATCGATTAATATTTCCAGGTGACTTTATACCGTTTGATGAACAGAAATCCTTGTTCGTCCTCTTCAACCGAATAGAGTTTTTTATTTTTCAAAACAAAGGGTCTGGTCTTCAGAGGAATTTTCGCAATGTACTTTCCTTCAGAATCGAAAACATCATAATAGTTCCCTTCCCCTTCTGCCGTCCGTTCCCAGGTCATTACATAAATCCTGCCTTCATCATCAGTACTGAACCACCTGTAAGCGGAATGGTATTTGGGTATGGAGACCTTTATATTTGGAGGCATCCCTTCAGTCTCTTCCTCGATTTCTTCTGATGTGATTTCTACTGGGTCATATTCCTTCATAATTTTTTTTCTCAATTTTCCTTCTTTATCAAAGATTTTGATCTCATAGTTTTCAGGGTAGCCACAGATAATTTGGTCATTGTTATCTATCTGAGATAATATGATTCCCATAAAAGGATTAAAACCGACTGCACTGGGCAAAGGCGAGGAGCCAAAAGAGTTAAGATAGTTCAAATCAGGGTCGAATTTTTTTAACTCGTACCTTGGATTCTCTTCTTCTCTGACAATAGCAACTCCAACTAAATTCCCTTCGGAATCGATATCAATTCTCACCAGCCGGACTTTAGCTACAAGGAGATTTTTCTTGAACTTTCCTTCTAAAGAGAAAAACGCAAGCCGGCTATTAAAATCTTCTACAACAAGTTCATTTTGACCTGTAATGGATATGCTTAACGGCGTAATGAACTCGCCGGGTCCTTGCCCTTTTTTCCCAATAGTCCTTATATAAGTTCCATTATGGTCAAAAACCTTCACATTTATTTCTTTCCAATCTAATACATAAATTCTTCCCGCATCATCTACTACCATCGACCTTATTTGAGAAAACATATATTCTTCGCTTCCCTCTGCTTCTCCGATGGTCAGCTCTTCTTCCAGGCTAAGAACGTCCTCTCCATACACCGGCTCTTTGGGATTCTTAATGATTGTCACTCCATTTTCTTCCTCTATCGTGCCTTTCCATTTAGTCTTTTGGGTCCTGCAAGCTGCAAGCATTATAAGAACTGGAATAATTATGACGATTGAAATCAGATTACTTTTATTCTTCATAATATTCTCCCTCTAGAAGATTCTCTTGATTTAAGATATCTTCTTCAATGAGATCCTGATTCGGTCAAGTGTCTTTAAATATATAAGTACGGAATCTATCCTTCAATCTTTGACAAATAATTTTATTCCCAATTCATTCTGTATACGATTAATTCAATGATTAACAATAACGTCCACTCCGTCTTCCATATACTTCTCTATTTTTTCCTGTTTGGGTCCGCAATAGAGAAATAAAAATAGAGCCAGACAAACATAGATTAATTTTTTCATTTTATCCCTTTATATAAAACTTCTATTAATCCTGTACACGTTCGCTATTCCTTTTTTACCCATTTATTATCTTTATATTCTTGAATCTCAAAGCTGTATCTCTTAACAAACTTATAATCATTTTCAGTCACTACTGAATAGGCTTTGCCATTCTTAAAAAAGAACGAAAATTCAGAAAAAAGTCCTACAATCGGGAATTTGAGTGCTGTAGTTTTGAAGTTCGCGATGTATCTTCCATCCTGGTCGAAAATGTCGAAAAGCGTGTATTCGTCTGCGACGGATTCAACGATCACAATTAACCAGCCGTTCTCCATCAAAGCGAAACCTTGATAAGCTTGTTTATATTTAGGATATTCTACTTTAGCTAGGGCCTTTTCTTTCAGGTCTTCTGGTAAAATGGAAGAAGAAAAACTCTCACTCACACTTTCACCGAAACTTTTTTTATCTTTTTCACTCACTGGAATAGGATCATAATCTCTGGTGATTTTTCTTACAAGAACTCCTTCAGGGGAATAAACGTTTATCTCATATTTATCTGGATACCCCAGATAAATGAAGTCGTCATCTGTCATTCTAAATATAACCTGTGGCCTGAACGCCAATTCACTAAAACCTTTAGCAAGGAATTCTGCCATTGAGGAAACATCTCTTCCTGTCGGCATGGGCGCTTCTAGTTCGTCTCTATAGAGTTCCGTGATTAAATTGAGCCTGTCATCAAACAGGCCATAAATAGAGGTCATCTTCTGAATGTTTCCTTCTTGAGATTGGCTGGACTTCATCCCGATAAATAAATTTTTTGAGTTGATATACAGATTATCAGGAATTTCCTGCATAGGCATCTGTTTGAGAAATTGGCCCTGCTTGTCAAAAAAAGAAATTCTGCTGTTTCTTGAGTCGCGTATGTAAAGATTATTATCTTTGTCAAACCTTGCAACAGATAAACTCTGGAACTCTCCCGGGCCCTGGCCTTCTCTGCCGATGGTAAGGAGATATTTGCCCTCGGGATCGTATTTCTGGATTCTGTGATTATCCCAATCGGTGACATAAAAATTGCCTTCTTGATCAGTGTTAAAAGCAATGCTGCTGCCAAGCATATAATTTTCATCGCCTTCGATTTCACCGAGAGATAATTCCTCTTTAAAGATGAAACGCATCTTCAATTCCGGGGTATTCGGATTGGAAATAACCTCGATATCTTTAGATTTTTGGTTTCTATCCATCCCTTCAGCATAAGTCTTTTTTGGGCAATAACGTGCTGCCAGGAAAACCATGATGAAAAGGAATGATAAATAAAAGATTTTGTTTTTCACTTTCTCCCCCCTTATCTTACCTCCAAGATGATCTGTGTCCTCACTCTTCTTTTTTTTCGCTATCAGATCTCTTTAGCTTCAATTTTTATGCTTTTACTCTCCTTATTCTTCTTTATAAATCTCGCCCATATTTTTGAATTATTTTTATTAGATTTTCCTGTTGATAAATTGAATCGTCCAGAACAAAATGCTCATCAGTATGCAAATTATCAAAATATAATCTCGCTTCCTCATAGTAAGGAACTGTCAATCTTCTCATAAACTCAATAAATTCCCTTAAATATCTTACTCTTGGACCTTTGTACTCTCTCATCAGAAGCGGGCCAACATCTAAAAAGCTCAATAAATTGAGATACCCTTTATCTCTAAGGAAGAACTCTAGCGGAGCGTCATTGAGACTTATGTCTTCCTGAGGATAACAGGTGCATTCTTCGCCCGAATGAATGATTTTAAATCCATACTGAGCGCTAAAAGACGACTCCTCACTTTCTACCAGCCATTCCACATAACCATCTTCTGGTGAATTTATGACTTGTCCGCATGAGTCGCAGATCCATTGTTTTAACGGTTCCAGCATGCTGTCCTCCTTTCTGTTAAATTGACCTCCTCTAATATTTCACTTCTGTTTCTACGGTGAAGAATTTGTAGTCTTTGTAAATAACTGTTGTCTCGGACCTGATAAATTCTGTCCCATCTTCTTGAACATACATCTCTATTATGACATGCCTGCTTGGAAATCTTATCCCCTTTTTTTCAAAATCAAACTCCGTAAATATTATGATCTTGGGCTCTGCATTGTATCTTTTCGCAATTTTTTCAACCGCCTTAAAACTTCTTACTGTCTTCTGATTCCATTCAATCTTCAAGATGCTGAAATCAGCCTTCTTTATCCATATTTTCCCGTAGGGCAGATAACCTTGTTCTTTCCCTGGCTTCGGGATAGCTTCAATCACCACAGCTTCTTCTCCCTTAAACAATTCTTCATTCCGTACTGTATAGTCATAATACTGTTGAATTATTTTATCTATAAGCTCGACAGGCCCAAACAGGACATTTTGATATATAAAAGCTCTGGTTTTCAAATCAGCATTTTTTTCATTTTTTTTCATGCCATTCACTTCCAGCAAAATACGGGTTTCATCCATTTTTTGGCGCTTCTTAATGAATTGATAATCATAGATATATTTATTCTTCTCTATCGGCTTGCGGTCTTTATACGAAGGTTCCCACACTGAGGAAATCTCGCGGGTTCGATTTATTTTTTCGTTAATTTCCTCGATGCAAACAAAATCAAGGGCTGAATTTCCCAATTTAACACAGTATTCCGCGCATTTCGTTAGTATTGTTTTCAGTTCTGCTTGATCGATTGAATTATCCTCAGTTCTCTGGCTGTAAATTTGCGTTGAAAAAACGATAAGAACGAAGAGTGGAATAAGGATTCTCTCCCTTTTCATTCTTGGCTCCCTGGTTATTATTGTAAACCCTCAAAAACAAATAGTAAATAAAGAGAATTTGGCTAAAAGCTCTTCACAACTTGAAAAGATGAGGCTTATTCAGTCAAAAACAAAAATTTCAAAAATTTCTAATAGTATTTACAAATTTATATTTGTTTGATATAAGAATACCGGTTCTCTTTTGCGGGCTGGAGAGAACACCTACCTTTTAGGTTCCCATCAACAACCCCCCTTTTGCTGACAACAGCCCGCGCTCTTTTTCAATCCAGGGCATCCAGAGCCTTTGGCTTCTGATAATGTTATTCCCACCTGAGTTTATAGACCAATAATTCCTCAAAGCCGCTTTCCTTCCTGTATACGCTGTACATACGATTATTTTTGAACTTTCTGCTCCGTGATTCTTTTAAGGATTTGGTGCCGATAAATATGCCC
>Ga0209427_10009822_pt1 | contig 10647 bp, 8 predicted proteins | sample DeeMarSWOR136_30_FD_187465 | JGI IMG/M metagenome (GOLD analysis project Ga0209427, IMG submission 187465) | Marine sediment microbial communities from White Oak River estuary, North Carolina - WOR-1-36_30 (SPAdes) (version 2) | ecosystem: Environmental > Aquatic > Marine > Intertidal zone >...
TCTTATTCAGCTGTATTCATTCAGAAAAAAACCACTTGGAATCCACGTGTTTTTTCTGCATCCAAGCAGCGCCGCCAGGCGCCCTGGTCCACATTCCAATAATCATGGGGTTTTTTTGATTAAATTTTAATCTTTTTCTCTCTCTCACGTACACCCACCCACGCACACACGTGCGCGCGTCCACCCTCTCTGTCACACTGTCTCTCTGCCAGTCAGTCACCTTGTCGGTCTCACTGTCACCCACTGTCTGTTACACATAGCGTAGCTTAGAGTTTAGTTACTAAACAAAAGAATTAAATGAAGTCTAACATAACAAATTATAATTCAATTTTATATGGGAGAGAGCAGGCAATCCAAACCTTTGCTGTATTGGCAGATAGCGTAACGAAAGAATATGGAAAGAAGGAAGTACTCAAAAAAGTAAATTTGAAAATAAACAAAGGAGAATTTTACGCTCTAATGGGTCCAAATGGATCAGGCAAGACCACATTAGCGTCAATCTTAGCTTCTGTGAAGTCCCTGACTAGCGGAAAAATTGAAATTTTTGGAAAAAAGCCTGAAGACGCAAAGAAAATCACAGGGTATGTTCCTCAGGAGAATTTTTCGTCACCACTTCTTACTGGAAAAGAGAACTTGATGTATTTTGCTGAACTTTTGGGCTATAAGAAAAGTGAAGCAGTTGAGATGGTTGAGGAACTACTGAAGAAAGTTGGACTGTGGGAAGATGCTAACAAGCGGGTTTCTCACTACTCAGGTGGTATGAGGAAGAGACTAGAAGTAGCCACTATTCTCTTTCCAGGTTTGAAACTTCTTATTTTGGACGAACCAACCACAGGATTAGATCCATCAGCAAGAAGGAAGTTTCTAGGATTAGTTCAAGAACTGAGAAATAAGGAGACGACTATTCTTCTAATAACGCATATTGGTGCAGACGCCGATTTAGCTTCAAGAGTAGGTTTGATAGACAGAGGAGTAATCATCGCTGAAGACCAGCCAGAAAAACTGAAAAGAAACAGCGGTCTTGAAAACGTTGTGAACATTGAAACTTCAATTAAAAACAATAAAGTCGCTAGTCTCCTAAGCGAGTTTAGCGAAAAAATGAAAGTCTTGGAAACTGAAACAGGATACAGAGTATTCACAGAGGACGTCGAAAGAGCAACACCCAAGATAGTTAGGTCTCTTGATGAAATTGGGTGTAAAGTAATCAGGATAGAAACCGTGAAACCTTCTCTAGAAGACGTATTTTTCAAATTGACAGAAAGAAAGGTTAGCGAGGTGGACTAACTGGGTCAAATTACCGCAACTTGGAACAAGACAATCAAAGAGTTCCTGAGGCAGAAAACTGTGCTTTTCTGGACGATTGGTTGGCCAATTATTTGGGTGCTTATTGGCAGTTTCTCATTTACTGGAAATGCCCCTCCTGAAATAGTTGCTTACACTAGAGGTGCTATTTCCATATCAATGATGGTTTTTGGTTTAATGACAGCTGGAATGGCAAACCTTCCTGGCAACATTGCGCAAGACAGGGAGAGAGGCTTGCTCACAAAGATTATGTCAATGCCCATAAGCCCCTGGAGAGATTTCACAGGTAGGATCCTAGCTCTATTGGCTTTTTCTGTTTTATCTGCAATGCTTGTCATAGCAGTTGGATTTGCTTGTGGAGCACGATTCTTCTTCACAGGGATCGACTTTATGGCATCTCTTGCATTTATTCTATTGATCTTCGTCGCTTCAGCGGGAATTGGAATGCTTATCGGAACATTTGTAAAACACGTGCACGGAGCCATAATGAGTGGAGTGGGTCTTACGGTAGTATCCGCAGCTTTGTCTGGTGTGATGACGCCTTATGCGTATTTACCTTCGGTTCTTCAGGATTTCGCTAGGATTTACCCAATTTCATCTGCCAATTCGGCGATTACTTATCTTCTGGTTGGAGAAGAATATGCGGGTTATAATCCCCTTAGCACGAGTCAACCTTTTCTTACTGCGCTTGTTGCGTTATTGCTATTTGTTTTGGGGCTGATTACCTACTCAAGATTCTGTTGGAAAAAAGAGTGAGTGGTGGATTGAAATTTAATTTTTTTCCCTCGATTTTTATTTCAACGCTTCTGCTGAATTTTTGCCGTCTATGGTTTCTTGATGAAACGCCCCGTCTTAAGGTCTCTGTAGATGCTTTTAGATTTGCCATAAATCCTTACCATCTCTCGTCTCCAAGATGAACCTCTTGAATATCGAGAACCACGCATATCTTCAAGCTCTTCACGTATGAAATCTGGAACCTCAAAGCCCAGATTTTCTGCTTCAGCGTTCAAAGCTTCCCACTGACTTCTTGTTCCTCTCCATCTTTCGCCAGCCCACCAACGGAAAGCAAGAGTTAATTCGTGATAAGACTTGAACCTGCTAATGTCAACATCGTATTCAAACCGTTCAAAAGCTTCAGGAAACCTATCCACTATTTTAATCCCCCAAAAGAACGTTCAGTCCCCTTTTCTTTAGACCAGTGTCATAAATCACCTTTTCACATGATGAAGGAAACGAAACAGGATAAGATTTTAAGACAGTTACAACCTTCTGCGGCGCACGATTTTTCTTACTACTTGTTCGTAAAGTTGCTTTGCCTCGCTTAACTGTCCAGCGCGCGCTTAAATTCTTGTTTGGGATTGACCAATAGAATTGCTTTACTTTAACGATACAGTCCACCGTTCAAACAATTCTTTTCAAAGATTGTCTTTTATCCCCCAATACTAACTAAGCGCTATGTTTGCGGACTTATCCCGACCTTGCGACGCTTGTGGCAAGCCTATTGGCGGCGGCTACAAACACTGCCCAAAATGCAACATCTATCTCTGCTGGTACTGTGGATACGTGTTGCAGAATATGTCAAACGAGTTTCCACTGAAATGCCCGATGTGCGGTAGAGAATTCAAGTGAAAAATTAGTAATTTAAAAATATACCATTTTTTTAAGTGAAAAAGTTAAAGAGTAGACCATAATAATTGTAATTGTTAACCATGGAAAATGATTCATTGGTTTCAAGGCTTCACTTAATTCAAACAATTCTTGTGAAGTTCTTGAAAGAGAAGAAGGAAATTGAAGACAAAGCTAAAAGAGATGGGGAGATTCCAAAAAGTCTCTGCAAATTATGCAGCGATTCCTCAAGGCTTGTAAAAACCAGAATCCATAATCTAAAAGCCGAAGAATTAGCAAGCCTATCTCAATTCTTGAAATGGATGAAAGAGAATAAAGTCACTTCGGCTAAAGGACAATTCTGGAAAGGGTCAGGCAGCATCGAATTTGAAGCTAAAGAACCCATCGGTAAGAGGCATTCCGTAGAACTGAAGAAAGGAGTTTATCAATATAACTTTTCTATGTCAGAACTGAAGAAACGTTCTTTCTACTCTGGTCTAATAGGACAGTTTAATGGCGTCGAGTCTTGCCCTCATTTTGACCCCAGCAATCCAAGAGTAGTGCGTATCTATAAGCAAGGCGAAACCACTTTTGGAAATGAAAATGGCGTGTCAAATAACCTTCTTTTCTGTTGTGACCAGTGTGCTGAGGAAAAAGAGACGTTTGAATGCGATAGAGGAGTAGTCAAACGCGGTTTTATTTACTCAGTCAATTGCAATCTTAACGAACTTGTTTTTGAGAAAATTCTCAACGAAGAACAAATAGAATACGAAAAAGGAGAAAGAAACACAGAAGGCATTCGAGGAGAAATGCTTTTCTTCCCGCATGAAAGTCGCATGTTCTTTCTGAGAAAAGATGAGATTCTCATCAATTTGAGCAGGTTTCCATCGATAGATGAAACCGTAGTTTCAGTCTTAAAACCTAAACTTATTGTATCTTTTGGAGAGAAGGCAACGGTTGTAGATTTGATTGCTTTCAATACGGATGTTTTGATATTTTCTGAAGAAGGCTTCTATGTTTATGACCACACCAAATCAGTGGAAGAATCTCTCGATGTAATCGTTAAAAGTATAGTTGACAAACTTGAAAATTATTCAGAGAAGGCAAGAGGAAATGACCACGATAGAGTAAATATTGCTTTTGAAAAAATAGGACAAGAGCTTGGCTATGTTCCCAAAAGAGAGCATGCCAAGAGAGGTTTGAGAGTGGATTGTGTTTGGTATGACAGACAAGGGAAGATACAAGTGGCTATAGAAGTTGAGACAAGAGGTGGATGGAAAAAGGATATCTTGTCTACTTGGGAGGTGGAGCCTCAACTCTCAATAATAGCTACTTTTCAGAAAACAGACGATACTCCAAAAGCCCTCTTGGAGTTCTCCCTGATGAAATCCATTCCCCACAAGCTTCTTTACATCAACCTAACAACAAAGAATGCGTTCCTGTTTGATAAACAGACCATAGTCAAAAAATATTCCTTGAAGAAAGAAAACGCAAAAAAATCCTTACCCCTTGAAGAAATCTAAGCTTTGAATCCAACCCACACATATGAGTAGCGCGCGCGAGTTCTAAAGACAGCTTTGGGAAAAACCATTCTTTAGGAAACCAAAACGGCAAAGTTTAGGGTTGATGAAGCGCCTGAAAAAGTTGCTGTAACATCAGTGATTACTACCTCACCATTTTGGGTCATATCGTAGGCAAGAACCATTTTGTATTGTCTGTCGGCATAATACGAGTTTTTGTTGATAGTCTCATTCCAGAGCTCGTCTATAGTGCTTCCATTTTTGAGAGCCTCGCAAGTGTCAACTACTTCTACATGAATCCACGTTTCACCGTCGTGTGAAGGATTGACCTGCGCCCAGTTATGGTCAACAACATTTGGAATGAAATAGCCTACTCCTATAACCCTAAAAGGAATATCGTTAGCTACGCAGAAAGCACCAAAAACCCAGACAAACTCCCCACAAGCCCCTTTTCCATTACTTAAAACTTGAGTAACGTTCTGATAATCTGGTCTGTCATGCGTGAAGTTCAATAGCTTACTTTGCCAGATGAGAACGTCTGTGAAGTTCATCTGACTCTCTGGTAACCGTGCTTTCAGTTCAGTTTGAGTAGAGTTTGAATACAAAGCACGCAAGTTTTTTCCAGTAGCTGAAATCATGTTCCAAACAAATTTCTGCCCTTCATTATCCGCCCAGGTTATTGCCCACACAAAGCTGCCTCCGACTGTTATAACAAGCGCTAAAGCCATTATCTGTTTTTTAGTAAAACCCTTTATCCATTTCTTAACTCGTTCCACCATACATTCCCTCAATTTTCAATTAGACTTGTGGTGAAATAAGAAATAAAAGTTATTCTGAGAGTCGAATTTAGGCAAACCTTTGCATTTTTTGAGGATTTAGCTTTCACTTTAACCTCCCTCTCCACTAATCGGAATACTCGTCGCAACGGTTGTCTTTTATTCGGAAATGCTCATATCTAAACAGAAATCGCATTAATTAATGAAGAAAGGTTTCCTCTCAATGACCTCAATTACAGATAACGACCTCGCTGATATGGAAAATAAGCTTACACATTATATACAAAATGGAATAAGCTCTGACTCTAACGATTTCTTGGGCGAGCATTTAATATCTATTACGCCCGATGCTTCACTAATCAGACCTTTAGAAAGAATCGCCGACTTTTGCGGAACCTTTGTCGCAGTCGATTGCTCCACAAGAACGCTAAAACGAGCCAATAACTGGGGGATTTACCTTATGAGGACGGCACACGTCTTTGTTAAAGGACGAGAAGTAGAATGGAACTATCAGGAGAGACTCTTTACAGCAGTAGGAGACACAAAGACTCGAGCCAACTTCCTTAAAGATTACAGATTAGAATTGGAAAGCGAACTCGCTCTCAATCTTCTAAAATCAGGAGACATGGAATGCAGAAACGAATATTACCCAGCCAATTACGTGTTGCTTGACGGCGCGGCTTATTTTGGAGGGCGAAGAAATTTCAGATTATCTTTATATGAAAAGTGTGAGAAGATGGGAATAGTCCTCTTGGCGTTGAGCAAGAATTCGCCGCTCCTCCGTGATGAAAAAGGCAGAGATTTAATAGCAAAAACAAGTTTGCTTTCGCCTTACGATATATGGACTTATCACCCTGTTAGAACGGCTGATAAAGGAAAGCATCTCTTTGGAGATATATCATTGGTTAAATTAAGTGAAGGCAGCCGACGCGTTTTCCGATGTGACATTATGGAATATTTGAAAGGTCGGAAAGTGGAGGAAATTCTGTCGCCATTGACTGCAGTTTCAGAAGATGCTCGTTGTTTGGGATATCCAGTTCCTCTGTACCTTGCGCATGAGTTCTCTGGTCCTTCAGATACTGCACTTCTTCATTACTACGACGTAGTAGAGGACAGGTTGAGAGAGGCAGGATTGTCAAAAACGTTGCATTTGGAGGAGCAATCTTGTAGTTTTGTAGATGAACTTCATGGAGTTCAATATGCATTTAGAAGGGAAGGAATAGAAGATTATGTCTAAACCAATTGGATTTGTTTGCGGAACGAAGAGTGACACTGTCAGATTTTTCTTGGATAAAGAAACCAGAATTGCTTTTGGACAAATTGTACGTATTGGATCTGTTGACAGCACTTTCTATGCGAGAGTCGTTAATGCAGAAAGCAGTTCAACTCTGCAAACCACCGAGCAACTGCGGCATGCCGCTGGTAAGGAAGTTTTCGGTCCATACTCATGTTACAGAAGTGTAGAAGCTGTCCTGTTTTTGGAGAAAACAGATAACAAAATGCGTGCACCAACGTTCAACCCAGATTATCAAGACAAAGTTTATGCCACTGAGGAAGAAGACCATTCAATTCTAAAACTTGCGGGCGAGATGAACCTCGGGCTGATGCGTTCTGGAAAACAACTGTTAGGCTCAGTGGGAATAGACATAGAGTCTCTTCCCCGTATGATGGGTATGTTTGGGATGACTGGCTCTGGAAAAACGAACACAGAATTGATTTTGAATGCTCAATTGATAGATAACAGCCCGAAGACGGTTGCATTGATTTTCGATTTTGCAGGGCAGCTATTTGAAGGAAAAGAAATCAAGCCACAAAGAGGACTGAAGGACCATCCTTTGTTTCACACCAAGGTCAGGTATTACTCTGCGAGGGATAAGAAACTCACAGTTGGATTACGTACAATTCGACCCCAAAAGCTCAGAACTCTTTTCTCTGATGTATCGTATCCTCAGTGGCGATTTGCTCAGGCTCTCCATAAACAACACGGAAAAATGTGGATTGAAAGGGCACTCGAGACTTACGAAGCAGGAGAAAAATTCGATAAAGCACACAAGGAAGCTGCCGGAGCGCTACTGCGAAAACTTTCATCACTCCCAGAAGACCTGTTTCCACCATCGGACTATAGCGTTATCGAAAACATTGCACAGAACATCTGTGATGGAATTACGTGCTTGATTGACATATCGGGTATTCGTGAAGAAGACCAAAAGAGAATTGTCTGTTTGATAGCCTCTGCAGTTGCTGAAAGATACAAGTGGATGTGGGAAGAGAAATATGAGGAATGGCAGAAGCTTCCGACTTTACTGATAACTTTAGAAGAAGCACATGAATTTCTCGACCCCAAAAAACCCAGAACTATTTTCTCGGACATAGCCCTAACCTACCGCAAATACAGAGTTGGGTTAAACGCCGTTACACCTCGACCTTCCAGAATTGACTTTGATGTTTTTGCTGAATTGTGGACAAAGGTGATAATGAAGACAGAACTAAAAAATGACAGAAAATACTTGACAGATAATACACCCTACATGGAATACAGCGATACAGAAATCAAGATGCTCGACATTGGAGAAGCATTGCTCATATCTGAGCCAAAAATCCGATTCGCTGTTCCAATAAAAGTCTTACATTACCCTGAATATTTGGACCAAAGAAAAACAGAAAACTATGGACTGCCAGATTCACCAGCACTTCGAAACATGGATGAACGTTTGAAAAAACTAAACCAAGAAGGAAAATCTCTATTCTAAACAGGATGTTTTGACTCTATCCTCCCAACAAGATAATCAGTCAAAGAAGGCAATCCCTATAAGATGGTCATTAACTCAATCTCAGTTCTATCTCTTCACTTTCACTGCACTCTCCATTCTGCCGCAGGGTCGTTTCCTCGCGGGTCTTTTATGCGCCAAACGCTAAAGCTACTTCGGAGTTTGCGAGCCTTGCTTTCCCCAGAAAAATGGTCACCTACTTTGCACGTTCACCTCGATTTATCATCCCGTTTTCTGAGCGGAAACAGGGCTTCTGCCAAACTCGCCCCTCTTTTTCTAAATTGGTGAATTAGAAATGGAGTTGGAAGACGTTTTTTGCTCCAAGATGCGGATGAAAATCTTGAAGCTGTTGTTTAACCTCGGACAGCTAAACACTTCAGACTTGGCGCATAGGCTTGGAGCAAACTATGCAACTACCCTTAGGCATTTGGCTTTGCTTGAGAAGGAAGGTTTGGTGACGCAACGGTTGAGTGGTAGAACGAAGTTTTTCCGATTTGCCAATTCGCTGAAGGCGCAGGCTATAATGAAGTTGCTGGAAAAGTGGTGACAAACGTTCGCGCGTAGAAATGAAAAGTTTGCGTAAGGATTTTTAACAGGTTTTAAATTTGGCAGTGAGGGTTTGCTGAGGCTCTGGACGGACTGAATATAGGAGAATAGAAAATTGCATTTTCTTGAAGCAAGACTACATTGCTTTTTCCGTTCAGAGTCCTTTTCAGCCCCTTCTCTTTTCTCCGTTGCGCTTGTCTATGGGTGACTAAAAAAGGGGAAAGTGGTTTTGCGGTTTCGTTTGGCTGCTTACCGTTTTCGAAGCATCAGGATGAGTATTAGCCCGATTACTACGATTGCGATAATGGCTCCTGCGCCTATGCCTAACACGTACGCGTCAGTCATCGGTGCCGGCGTCGGCGTCGGTGGCGGAGTAGCAGCAGGTGCTTCTTCAACGTTTATTATGGTTTCTGCGAATGAGCCATAGTAAGCCTTAGATCCAGTGAAACTAGCGATAATAGTGTATTTGCCTGGAACCTCCGGAGTGAATGCAACACCGAACACGCCGCTTGCGTCACTTGTGGCTCTGCCAATCTCGTAATAGTTGTCGTTCGGGTCAAGCACGCTTACAACCACTTCAACGCCAACAACGTCAACTGGACGCTCAAACTGCTTGTACACGTACAGCATCCAGGCGCTCATGTTTTCGTCAGCAACAGCGGGAACACCATTCGGAAAACGCATCGCCAAACCAGCATCATTCGTACCCGGCGAAACATCAGTCACCATGCCTTCGACTAGTACGCTGCTGCCATGCACCGAAACCTTCGGTCCTGCCGAGACAGTGGTGGCGCTTGGACCCTTGCCAATAGCGTATACGCGCTGGTCATACGTATCCATAGTCGCTATGATGCTGTCACCGATAATTGCGACGCCTCCCCAATGGGTTTGACGGAACAAACCATTTGCTCGCCATATTAGCTCTCCAGTTGTGGCGTTGAGGCAGATGTATGGTCCACCACGTGGAAGGGGCTGATTGGGAGAATGCTCCTTAGTGCCCACGTAGATTTTTCCGCCGGCAAAGAACAGTATTCGTTGCCACCAATCATTACCAAACAAGTATTCGGTGTACGGGTCAGTTGCTGCGTAGGTCCACAGTGTCTCGCCTGTTTTGACATCGTAACAATATAGTATTCCGCCGACGCCAGATGAGTAGAGCTTGCCATCGTAGATGAACGGCGGGCGCTCCGAGACTACGCCGTAAAAGTTCAGGTAAATCTCTGGAGCGGTTGTCCATAGGTATTTCCCGGTTTCGATGCTAAAGCCATAATACTTCCATCTTTCGCTTGACCAAAGAACGAAAACGCCGTCTTTACTCTCTGAACTCATAGCATTCCACGCTATGGATTGGCTGCCTTCAAGCCATTCAGCTGGTGCCTTCCAATCGTTATTGAACAGCAACGTTCCTATAGTGCCCTTCGACGAATCCAAGTTTAAGCCCCATGCAATGACGTCTGTCTCGTTTATGAGTGCACCGATTACTCTGTCGCCAAAAATCACTTCTTGGACGCTTCCCTGTAAGTTCTTTGGTATCGTCACGTTCCATGCCCATGCCTCCTCTGCATTGCTTGAGCCATCTGCCGCGTCAAATGTTCTCATATCAAAGCTATTTCCCCAACTACCTGCCATGACGACGCGAGCACTCAAGTTCCATAGAGCCATCCAGCCATTGTTTAGGTCAGTCTGTAGTCTGTAGATATCACCCCTTTCGCCGGTTAGGGTGGTGCCAGAAGGCACATGCGTTATGGTCGCCCTCCAGTCTCCACTATAGGCGTCAAACGCAACCCAAGTACTGCCAATAGTTACCCACAAGTATGGGAAAGTGCCCATATAGTTGTACGATTCCCAATAGTATAGTTGAGCAAACGATATCGTGCGGTTGTCCAGAAAGATTTTGCTCCATAGCTCTTCACCAGTATGCAGATCTACACAATGATATACCACTGGCAAATCAGGGCGTGCGCCCCCCTCGTTGTAGTAAAGTCTTCCAGCGACGATAAACCGGCTAGTCCATTTGCCTTCATATGCATCCCCGATTCCGAATCCAACAGGCCCTTGGTTTATTGAAGATTCAAGCCCAACATCTCCTCCGACGAGACCTCCTGACGTTAACGGTGTTGTCCACAATAT
>Ga0209427_10009827_pt1 | contig 10645 bp, 12 predicted proteins | sample DeeMarSWOR136_30_FD_187465 | JGI IMG/M metagenome (GOLD analysis project Ga0209427, IMG submission 187465) | Marine sediment microbial communities from White Oak River estuary, North Carolina - WOR-1-36_30 (SPAdes) (version 2) | ecosystem: Environmental > Aquatic > Marine > Intertidal zone >...
ATCAGGAAGGATCGGGAGGGTTTCGGCCCACTTATGCAGCCAAAGTGGATCTCACAAAAGAGAAATTTGACGAAATTTTAGATTATATCGATCCCAAGAGATATCCCTTTGAACGTTTTTCCCTTGTTGATAATCAATGCTCTTCCTTTGTAGCAAGGTTGGCTTCAATGGCAGGCCTTTCTCTAAAACATCAGGTCACGGTAAAGATTGAACCTCAGCTAAGAGTGGGTAACCAACAGTACCGATTGTGGACCGATCCCCGGTACTCGAAGATCACCTTCTCCACACCGGATGTGCTCGAACATAGTCTCATGAAGGCTGTGGCAAAGGGAGAGGCAGAATATGCTTTAGGCTGGTATCTAAACAGATAGTCTCCGTATCGGTCAGTATCGAATGTTTAGAAAATATTGGTACGAAACCTGATCAATAAAAATATGATTAGGGGACTTTATGATGTGAAAAATCTAATAACCATTTTAATTACCTTTTTCTTTGGTGCCTGCCTTCCAAACACGCCCTTTGAAGTAGATTCCAAGACCCCGGTTCCAGTTACAGACAGCTATATCAGCCTTCAAAAAAGAACAGGATTGCTGAACAAAATTGGATCTGCCGTGATTATAGAGGATGGTATTGCCATCTCAAATCGACATTTAATGGAGAAGATATCTGGAATGTGGGGTTATATGGCCGGCGGAATAGAATTTCCCATCAAAAATGTTATCTTAAGTGACAGATTCGATTTGGCAGTATTTGATATCCCCTGTGGACTTGGAAAACCGATCAAAATGGGGAAAAGGGTGAAGATGGGGGACCGTATATTCAGTGCAGGCACTACTTTTGATTCAACTATTCTTGAAGGCACTGTTGTACTAACGGATTTTAAACTCCATCATGTTGATATTAAACTCCCTAATCCAGATCATCGGGATTCTGAAGGAAGAGCCACATCCCAGGGTTTCGTTTATGAAGGGGATTTCAGGCAAGGCTTCTCCGGTGGGCCTATAGTGAACTCTAAAGGGGAACTTGTGGGAATCAATCAAGGGAGGGTTTTGGAATTCTTTTCTGCTCATGCCGAATTGAAATCAGAATCGGATAGAACCTATGGCATAGGATATCATATTGAGAATGTTCTGAATGAGATGAGAAAAATTGCGCCTAAAAAATTGAATAGGTGCAGATGAATAAAAATGGATCTTTGAATTAATAACTATCCGGTTGACCGAAAAAGCCAGAAATGATAAAAACGAATATTATGCCCGATGATTTCTATCCATTGATGAGACAGGCCATCAAGGAGGCTCAAAAGGGGCTAGATAGAGGAGAGGTTCCGGTAGGAGCTGTTTTGGCGGGTCCGGAAGGCGAGATTGTGGCAAAAGCTCATAATCAACCCATATTCCTCAAAGATCCCACAGCCCATGCAGAGATTCTGGCCATCAGGAGTGCCGGGGCATTTTACAATAACTACCGATTTAAAGACACGACACTTGTGGTCACCATTGAACCCTGCATTATGTGTATGGGCGCAGCACTCAATGCCAGAATTTCCCGGTTAGTATTTGGTGCCTTTGACCCAAAAACAGGCGCTGCTGGTTCCCTTTATAATCTCACAGCAGACGACCGTTTGAATCACAGGATAGAGGTTGTATCCGGAATTATGGAAAAAGAATGTGCTGAGCTGCTACAGGATTTTTTCCATCTTCGCAGGGGAAAACAAACTGTTACCGGAGAGGTACCGAAGTGGTCGTAACGGGGTCGACTCGAAATCGACTTGTCCCGTGAGAAGCGGGGCACGTGGGTTCGAATCCCACCCTCTCCGCCATCTGAAGAAGTATGCACCGAGCCTAAGGAATGTTTTAACTCGGCTCCTTAGAAAGTTTGTTTGCGCAGGGGATACAATAGGTCTTTCCTGATTTTTTGACTGTTCGGGTCTCCATGATCGGTTCACGGCAGAGATCACAAATGACAGATGAATGGATCTGCGCTTTTTGAGGTGAATCAATTGTCATTTCTTCCACCTTGAGCAGCTCTTCTTCAGGCATTGAGAGTATCTTTTCAACCATCTCTTCCCTTGTCATCTGCATCCTGCTTTTGGTGGCACCTTCAGGCATATCCATAGCATGGGGCAGTAAGCTCACCCTCAAAGCCTTGCCGGTCGGTCTGGTTACAAAGGTGAAAACTTGCTTTCCATGATCCTTGAAAATGAGGTTCCCTTTTCCAAAAGTACAACCCAAAAGAAATTGAACAGCATCCACACTGCATGAATCGTTCTCAACAATGGAGGAGATTTAATAAGTGGGCTGTTAGCGGCGAGGAGGCGACAGAGTAAGCGGACCACGGCGGGATTTGTTGTGAAAGGCCGGGGAACGGAAGGTAAAATCAGAGTAGATGGAGGAGGATGTAGAGTCTAAGAGACATGGTTATCCTGATTGAGGCAATAGTTATCTCTCGGTTTTCATGTGTCAGGCATTGGTGGAAGATTGAGGCAAGGGCTGAAAAGATCACTCCAATTGAATGATATTCTGGATGGATTTTGGGATGGAAGGAGGTTTGAGTTTTTCTTTGATATAGGGGTCAGCGGTTTTTCTGAATTTTCTGGACCGACCTGTAACCCTGACGATAAAGGAGAAGGCGCGCTTGAGAAGGAGGACGATAGCCGCCATTTGCGCCAGGATGTTGGCCCTGTATCCCCTAATAACCCTTGGTTTTTCCAAGATTTTGAGATCCTCTTTCAAAGTGCTATTTGCCCTCTCGGAGGCTGATCTTATTTTTTTGATGTCTTGATAACGTTTAGAACCTCTTGGTATTTCATTTATCAAGCGTGGATGTTCTTTGACATACATGTGTTTAGCGTATCCGGTCTTGTTGTGGATATGAGGACACTGAGGGATATCATAGCGGGATTGTAAATTTTGTAGGGCCTTATGATTAAGATTAAGACATTGTTTAAAGCAACAAAAGGTGAGACGCTGATGTTTTTTATCGAAGCCATTAGGTCTGGTGAGGAGGCCACAGGGTGCGAAGGGCCAGCCCTTTTGATCATAACCTCTACTAAGGAGTGCGTGTTTGCTTAAGTCTTCATTTCGGGGATTATAATCGATAATAGGGATGGACCCTTTACCTCGGATGTATTCGTAATTGTTGATGATGTCGTACTTGGCGTCAGCGATATCAATTTTAACCTTGGCGTGATGATGATTGTGCACCTGTTCTTTGTTTTGGATAATCTGACTCCCCTCTTCGGCGTTGCCTGCGATATTTGTGACCGCAACGGGGAGTTCAATTTTAAGCTGGACTTCGACGGAGGTTGACAGGACAAGATTATAACCAAAGATCTTTTCCTTTTTGTTTGGATCCTTGGGGTTACGGCGGACACCGATTCGAGCATCGGTGTCTTTTGGAAGTTTCGGGCATGAGATAGTGATTGACCCATCTTCGAAGTTAATGGTGGAGACATTGGACCGGATGGTCTGTATGCATAAATTTTGTTTCCTGAGCTCATCTTCAACCCGAAAAAGTATGGCCGTATTTTTCTGTTCTTCAGGCAATTCTTCATCGGCAAAAGCGAGCCTGCAAGCGAAGAGTTCGATCCTGGGCCTTTTGATTTCTTTGCCGTTTTTATCCTTTTCGGGGAACCTGTTAGAAGGGCATGGGGCGTGGACCCTGATTTCAGATCCAAGGTTATTATGGGCTAAGTTGTTAAGGCGATAAAGGATTTGGTTTCTTTACCCTGTGAAATTTCCCGGAGGGAACAATCGAGATACTGTGGGGTTGACCAAATTCTGTTTTGATTCGGATATTCTTTAGGTATGGCGCGGTTGAATTCCCTATTTCAGCAGGGTGAACCCTGGAAATGACATTCGGAACCGTGATGGCGTGACATTGATGGCAAAAGTAAGTACAGCCTTTATAACGAGCCCATGTGGGGTAGAGGGTGCCGTCATGAGCCAGGATTTTAAAGGTAATCATTTCGAGTTGGTAAAAGATTTCAACAAGGACATGAAAGATTTCATTATAGAGATTTTCGCCGAGGTAAAGCCGAAAATGAGAGAAAGTGCCCGGAGAAGGGATATGATTCATGGATATGCCGGTGTAAGTTCTATAAGCTCTTCCCCTGTCCTCATCATGTAATAAAGAAAGGAACTTATTCATATTTTGATAGCCATCGACATACCGGAACAGATCCAGGAGGAATAGGCTGGGAGGGTCGTAACAAGGGGGTCCAAAAGGGGAATAGCGATGTGCAACAAGGGATCGGATGAATGAGAAATCTATTAAAGAGGCTATCATTTTTGAATATCCGCCTTGAACAAAGCCGTTGGGAAATATTTTAACGAAACGTTTTTTAAAGTGATAATGGGACAGGAGAGAGGTATTAGGGAAAGGATTCTGATGGGAGAGAGAGATTTTAAAGTTGATTTTGTTGAGTTTTTTGCTAACATTATTAATGGTTCACCCTGTGAAATTGCTTGAGATGCTATGCACTATGTCTACGTTTTACAAAGTACGAAAGATGGAGACCTTTACACCGGGTATACCAAAGATCTCAAGCAAAGATTTGATCAGCATCAGAAAGGACTTGTTGCCTCAACAAAAGAGCGAAGACCATTGGATCTGATTTACTACGAGGCATGCCTGGATCAAGACGATGCTACAAAAAGAGAGAAATACTTGAAAACATACAAGGGGAAGATGTTTCTGAGGAACAGGCTCAAATCTTATTTCACAGGGTGAATTTATTAAAGGGGTTCACCATTTACCTCATGATCCGGGCGGAAGCTGCAACTTTTGCCCGGATTATCCCATTAGTTTTTGTCTAAAGTTTTTCCTCAACGGATACAAATACACGTCCTTGATATTTCCATGGTACAGATGATTATGGCCTCGTTTTGCAGTACCCTTGGTCTGTCCCACCCGGGTCCAGTTGGCGGCCTTATAACAGGTACCTTTGAAACGGTCTTTTTCCACGAAGGTCTCGAGTAAGTATAGAGGATGATTATAAACTCCCAGCCAGTCATCAGAGATTCTCTTGGCATTAAGCGCCAGGACCTTGGAGGCTAAAAATTTTACCGTTACCCAGGGTAGAATGAGGAATCTGGTATTATTAGCCACGAAATGGAGGTTATTTTCCTTAGTAGCTTTGTCCCATCCGATCAAAGAATCCCGGGATTTGACGGACCAGGCGGCAGAACCCCATCCTAAACAGGCGACAGGCTGTTCACCAATAAAGGCGATATACTTGAGATGATTTCCGACAATTTGACGATAGCCCAAATAATGGTATTGTTGAATCAAGCTGTTATAGAGTGGTTCAAGGGAGGTGTTCCGGGCCAACTGAAGTCGGAGAGGTTCAAAATCAGAGGGTTTGCCTTCTAAAGGCGTTTTTTCGATCTCTATAACAGGGACGGAGCGGTTGCGCTTTTCATTATTGGCGGTGTTAAGCCTTGGCGGCAGAGAGATAAGCCCCTTTCGCTTCAGGGTGAGCAGAACTTCTCTGCAGGCCATATCTTTAAGACGGCCATTGGGTTGGCGCCAGTTCCACTCCCGGCAGAGGACCTTGGAGATATGCTTTCGGCCCTTGTGCCAATGGCAGTTGATCGTGGTCTGAATAGGAAGGATGTCCTCTTCGGTAATAGTTCTTTTTCGAATGGTAAGAGGCAGCATTTCAATTGTATATCAGAAAGGAATCGCGGACGCCAGCAAAAAATGCATGGAAATGAAAAAAATTATGGTCGGGATATGGTCGGGAAAATGGCCGGAACTTGGGTTGAAATGAAAAATCGTGGGTTGAAAATTGGTGAGATTTTAGCCCTTTAGACTTATTAAATTACCTCATTCAATAGGAAATACCGGCACCGCGTTTGGAACGATGATGCTAGTAGCTGCATTGGACGAAGCCAAACCCCACGATAGGATTCTTTTGGCAAGTTACGGAAACGGAGCTGACGTCTTCCTGCTGGAGGTTACCGATGCCATTGAAAAGGTCAAAAACAGGGGAACCTTTGCCAAGCAACTCAACACCAAGGCGATGATCTACAATTACTCCAGTTATCTTAAGTGGCGGGACCTGGTACCCATTGAGGAGGCCAGACGACTAATAATAAATACGGTTTGAGCAGGGAAGAAGGAAAACGGGCCATTGGCGCTGTATCGGTTAAGAGCCACGCAAATGGATCGATGAACCCTAGGGCCCACTTTCGCAATAGAATCACACTGGAACAGGTCATGAATGCGCCCATTGTTGCTGAACCGCTTGGGCTTTTTGACTGTTGTGGCGTGAGTGACGGGTGCGCGGCTGTGATCATCACACAGGCGGACATGGCCAAAAGCTTCAAACCGGACCCGATTTATGTTAAAGCCCTTCAGATCTGTTGCAGCGCTGACTATGGTCGGGTTGATACGGATTACGATTTCACGACCTTCAAAGAAACATATCTCGCGGGTCAGCGAACCTATGAAGAGGCTGGGATCACAAATCCTCGGGAGGAAATCAGCATGGCTGAAGTCCACGATTGCTTTTCCATCACCGAACTTGTGGTAATGGAAGACTTGCAGTTTTCACCCCGCGGCCGGGCAAAGGAGGATATTGAGTCAGGATTCTTTAACCTTGACGGCACTCTACCCGTTCAACCCGACGGTGGTTTGAAATGCTTCGGGCATCCGGTTGGGGCCAGCGGAATACGAATGATCTACGAGACCTATCTGCAACTACGCCAACAAGCCGGTGAACGCCAAATCAAAAACCCCTCAATGGGACTGACCCATAATCTGGGCAGACAGCCCGGAGGATGCACAGTCAGCGTCGCAATTTTTGGAAATTAGGAATGAAAAGCATTACCGGTTCCATTAACCTCAATTCTGGAGGTTACCACATGGAGAAATCAATCAAAATTTGCATACCTTGCTCCTGACAGGACTTGCTGTTCTGTTGGGAGCAATATTGCTACTAGGCTCTCAGAAAAATCATGCTGCCATGCTTCTTCTATCAAGTTGAGGTATGCAAAGGCCGAAAAATCTATGACTGACAAACTAAATCTTGCGCAAATCTGTGTTTTCACCAATAATGCCTTATGGCAAAGAATAAGGAAGTAACTGAAACTGATAATGGGAAACCCCTCTTCAACACACTTTTAAAACAAAAAGCTATTTAATAAGGAGGTTGAGGACGAATGAAATATAGACCCAAGTTTGCGGCCACCGCTCTGGCGGGAATACCACATAGAGACGTGGAAGAAGCATGTCGGCTCATGATAAACCATTTTCCTGAAGTGACCCCTGTGCCTATTCTAACCATGTCCGTGCGGCGATATATTGAGGATATGCCCTGCATCAATATCAACAGAGAGAACAGGCAAGTATCTTTTCAGGTTTCAGGAAGGGAGAACGAACTTGCTGAATTCTACGACAGGTACCTCTCAAATGATTTGGATTACTTTGCCATCCGTCGCGAACGGGAGCCTGCTTTGTATAAATTAGCAGAGATGTTTAAGGAGAAACCATGGCCGGCATTGAAGTTCATAATGTTTCACGTTGTGGGAATATACGGTCTGAGCAGCAGCATTAAGGACGAGAATGGTGTCCCTTCTTTTCACAATGATACCCTCAGGGATATGATAGTGAAGATGTTGTTAATGAAAGCAAAGTGGAACAAAAGGAAAATCGAGGAGCTGTTTCCCGGGGTTCGGGTAATGGTCAATTTAGGCAACGGCGGCCTAAGTGCTTTTCTATCTGCTGCCGGGACTGGCTCATGGGATCTGATCAAAGACCTCTATAATGAGCAAATTGAAGCTGTGGATACCATAACTCAGATCCATTGCTGCGCCAATTTTGACTGGTCGTTACTCATGAAGACCAAAACCGATAGCATCAATTTTGATGCTTATCAATATGGTGAGACAATGTCCCTCTATTCCGGTGAGTTGAAGGGTTTCCTAGAACGAGGTGGAATGATTGCTTGGGGCATTGTTCCGACCACTGCACATGGAGAGGATCTATTGAAGGAGGATCCAAAAACCTTGGTGGAGAGGCTGGAGGGACATATTCAGTCAGTAGTAGATAAAGGGATAGACAGGGAGCTTATACTCGAGTCTTCTTGGGTTACGCCCTCTTGTGCACCCCAAACCCTCTCCAATGAACTGGCAGAGAGGGTCCTTACTTATACCAGTGAAGTATCTCAACGGATGCGGGAAAAGTACTTTGGCTGAATGACTGCCCCTTGAGGCCCGAGGAAGAGAATCAAGGGAGCATGATGAACATATAAAGGAATTTTAAAATGGAAGGAGTTAATATGGCTGATAAGGGCAGAGACAAACATCTGAGTTTAAATTTCGCATTCAGTGAGGAGCAAGAATTATATCGAGGTCGGATTCGGGAATTCGGCGAAAAGGTACTCGTTAAACAAAGAGAGGAATGGGATAGGCAGAGGAAAACACCGTGGCCCATGATACGACAAGCTGTTGAAGAAGGACTACTTAAACCAAACACAGATTTCGTCACACTGGGAATCATGGTGGAAGAGGTAGGATATTTCGACTTCAATTGTGCTTTGCCCTTCCTCCTCGCTACACTTCCCTATGAATTGTATCAACTTCCGGGTATCCCAGTGGAGGTTAAGGAGCCGCTAATTAAAGGCATCAATCAAGGCAAGAAAATCCTCGCTGTATGCTTCACCGAGCCGGCGGGGGGAAGTGATATGGCCGCCTTTAAGGGTACTGCCGTGAGGAAAGGCGATTATTGGTGTATTAATACTACAAAAAACTCCATAAGTTGGGCAGATGCTGATGCTTACATCGTTGCGGTCCATATAAAAGGTGAAGAGAAAGGAGTAAAGGGATTAACCAATTTTTTTATTCCAAAGGATACTCCTGGCGTCAACCCGCCTGAAATATGGGACGATCTTGGTAGTCGGGGAGTCAAGAGAGGTGTGATACGTTTCGAAGACGTTAATATCCCAGCTAACTACATTGTTGGTGAAATTTATAAAGGCTATCCCTTGATAGCTGAATTTTTTGACACTAATCGGGTGTACATTGGATTGAAGTGCATTGGTGCAGCTCAAGCTTCTGTGGATGAAGCTTGTATCTATGCCAAGGGGCGCACTGTTATGGGCAAAACGATTTCTCATTATCAATCAATCAGCTTTTCATTGGCTGAAGCTGAAACACTGCTCGAAGCAGCCCGATTGTTGTGTTACAAAACTCTTTGGATGGCAGATCAGGGCATCCGCCATACGAAGGAAGGATCAATGTGCAAATGGTGGGTGCCGGAAATTACCTTTGAAATTGTTCGCAAATGTCTGACAATTCATGGACACTATGGTTACACAACTGACTTACCTATTGAACAAAGACTTAGGGATATCCTTGGCTGGCAGATTGGTGATGGCACGGCTGAAGTATCCAAACTACTTATTGCAAGAAACCTGATGGGAAAAGAGTTCGTAGATTAATAACCTTTTTTTCTGTTGGTCTTGATTTTTTAAATTGTTTTCAATATCCTAAGACAAAATTTCATCATTCTTTCCATCCTATACATCAACCTCAATGATGGAGGTTACCCATATGGAGAAACACCTCAGAATGTGCATACCTTCCTCCTAACAGAGTGTTGACTGATCTGTTAGGAGATTGAAACATCAATTTTAATAATTTTTACAATAATGATTCTGTCACAATCATATGGTTTGTAATGTCACAATTGAGTTAAACCATAATTAGGCAGTTATTCCATTCTTGCTTATTTCGAAAAAGTTGCATATAGGGAAAAACGTTGACTCCAAAACGATTTCACATCTTAAAAGCTTAAAAGCCTGAGCACATACACCCCCGTCTGAAATCTGTAAGGAAAACCTTGATGCGGTGTATTTAGAAATCCGTCCCTTGTCTTCATCAAACACCAATTCCTTGAAAATTCCCTCTAACCCGTTTATTTTGCTGCAAAAACAGCGTTGAAGTGAATTTCTGCCAATGATATGTCCCGGGGACCCGCTTGCGGGGACTGAGCGAAGCGAAGAAATGAGGTAAGGTTAGGCGGATTTTTTCAAAAAAATATTAGTTTTGTATAGAAAAGAGTTTGACAATACAAAAATAGGTGCATATGCTCATATTTTGGTAAGGCATAAAGCATAAGGTACAGGGCACAAGGTTTATTGTTGCTTATTTTCTTTACCTTAAGCTTTTCGCCGTAAGCCCTAATGTTATTGCATAGCAGGTTAGAAAACGCACATACTTATTTAAGTCTCTTTATTTATGATACAGCATACTAGATATGAGATCTTTATGGAGTCATAGGCGTTATGGACCGATCTAAAGCTAAAGAAGTCATTCTAAAAAATAAGATGGATACATTAAATAGTGCTCAATGCGCTGAGATAGGGAAAGCCTGTGTGTGTGCAAATCTGCGCAAGGCAAGTCGCTTGATTTCACAGACTTATGATGAATTTTTGCGGCCATCCGGACTGAAGGCGACACAGTTTGCACTATTGATGACAGTGAGAGGTTTTGGGAGGGCAACTGTATCGAAGTTGGCCAAATGGATCATTATGGATCGAACAACAGTTACCAGGAACCTGAAACTTCTTGAGAAGAAAGAAATGGTAAAAATTGAGCCAGGGGAAGATCAGAGAGAGAGGGTCGTGACAATAACAGAA
>Ga0209427_10009830_pt1 | contig 10645 bp, 6 predicted proteins | sample DeeMarSWOR136_30_FD_187465 | JGI IMG/M metagenome (GOLD analysis project Ga0209427, IMG submission 187465) | Marine sediment microbial communities from White Oak River estuary, North Carolina - WOR-1-36_30 (SPAdes) (version 2) | ecosystem: Environmental > Aquatic > Marine > Intertidal zone >...
TCTCAAAACAATCCATAGACGCTTCCTCTTCGATTCCTTTACGTGTTATCTGTTCCATTTCAACCGTGGTAGTGCCTAATGATCCTGTACTGCCGGAAAAAGGTATTCTGTGAATGAGTTTTGACTTGCGGTTTGCCAGATGCATACCTTCGATGATGGTCTCCCTCATCCAGTCTTCGCGCTGCTGCGGTGTCATTCCTCCCATACCTTCGCCAAGGGTAAGGCCTATCCCGGTTAAATCAGGATATTCCTGAAGCATCTGGGTGACGCATTCACGGGTGTAACGCTTTATAATCTCTGAGGTATCGCCATTTACGAAATGATGATGTTCCAGGTTATCCATTGCCACATTATGTGCTTTCGAAAACTCAGGGGTTACAAATATGTTGAAGGGCATGATGTAGGTGTCGATGCCTCGTTCTCTGGCCATTTGAAAGATCCCTCCGAACAGATCTTTCCATTCTTTCATTTCTTCATCATTCCAGGGGCTCGCTTCCGGAAAATTGTTCGGCTTGATCAGGAATGTATATGGATGAAGATTCCACAATGTGAGGGAATTGAACCTGTTCTCACACATCATATCGAGAAATGCCTCCCAGTACTTCAGATCTTTGCAGGTTTCCTGGTGCTGGCTAAGGGCATAACTATGCCGGTAGGTATCCCATGGGAGATCGAACTTAATGGCCCGGAATGGCAATTGGGGAGCTTCGCTTTTTAGTTTTATGTTCTGGATAGAAATGCCATTGCGCAGGTCTTCAACAAGCGACAGCGATCCGTAAATGATCCCTCTCCCGTTACCTCCTGTTATTATGATCCTATTGTTATTCAGCTGTACCGTAAATGCTTCAGCCTTTAACTTTTCCGGATTCATTACCAAAGATATGGAATAATCAGCCGGTGCCTTTTGAATGGAAAAACCCTGCGTCAGTAGGGAGTTTTTCAGGACCTTCGCTGCGTAGTTTACCTGAGATAAGGTTGTATCATAATGTAAACTGACGCTTTGAGCAGTAACTAAACTGGTTAAACAGACGAACGAAACAAAATATATCTGCAGTATTTTCTTCATAATTCAAACTAACTCAAGTTTTACTTTTTTATTAGATAAAGCTAAAATTATATGTTCATAAGGATTAACATATTTATTATAAAAAGATCGCGAGGAATACCGTTAAGAAAAATATTTCGGATTTAATAATGGAATCTTAGACAATTACAAATACACCTGATCTAATAATAGAAGACCGTCGATTCATACAATTGACTGTAAATCTATTTTCTTTTAAATGCGCCTCTCTTTTATTTGTTTTTAATAATCCAATTATAATTCTTTAAACCATTTGGATTGGTTTGGATGGCATTTCAACAGATAGTTCAACCAAATATTAAGGGAAATAAATCATTTCTAATATGTATTAGTAACCGTTGCTGCCAGTTTTTCTGTCTCCAATCTGGCTGGAAGCTCGGGTTTTCGTGAGAGATTCTTTCTTCGGAAGGGGCTCCAAAGTAATTGTAATATTTCTGAATATTTCATGTACTGGCTAAATTTACGAATGAGTTTAAATGTTTGTATAGGTCTAAATAAAATCCGATAACCAAAAAGGCGTAAATACCCTTTCATGCGGATACGGTTAACCCTCTCACTAGGGAGAACAGTTGGGTCTATATCGGAGCATTTGAACCACTTATGCCAGTCTTTCTCATCGTCAATAATTCCCCTCTCAAGATATTCCTGCCATAACGGGGTTCCCCGGTATACACATAAACGATTAAAGCCAAAAGTGTCCAGTTTTAGCCTTGCTGCAAAGCGAAAGCTTTGGAGCATATCTGATTCACTTTCATCTGGTGAGCCAACAAGAAAAAAACCATGAGCGATATCAATACCATGTTTTTTTGCCTCATTGATGGCATATTCTACTTGATCAAGATTTTGTCTTTTCTTCAGCCGGTTCAATATTTTTTGGGCACCCGCTTCAACTCCGAAGGCCAGCATACTGCAATTCGCCTGTGCCATAATCGGAAACTCCTCAATAACCGCCTGGGAATCTACACGCCCTTCACACCCCCAGCGAAAATTAAATTTTCTCTCAATAATCCCCTGACAAATGGCATGAATCCGCTCCTTTTTGAGCAGAAAGTGATCGTCGGTAATATAAATAGATTTATATCCCTGATCATGAAGCTGTTGCATCTCCCCCAACACATGTTCTGGGGATCGATACCGCCATTTGCCTTGTGCTAAAGTGGGTATATCACAGTAAATACAATCGAATGGACATCCCCTGGATGTTTGCATAATACAGAAACGGTCCAGTGAGAGAACTACAGGAACATCCAACGGCATCGACTCAATGTATTCAATAGGGAGGCTTGAACGGTCAGGATAGGGAAACTGGTCAAGGTTTTTGATAATGGGTCGGAGTGGATTCTGGACAACCTCGTCTTCAGATCTCCAGGTCAAACCTTGTACTACTCTAAGATTGTCGATGTTGTTAAGATAATCGGGGAATAGTTCCTCGCCCTCACCCGCTCCAACACAATCGATATAACTACAGTCTTTCAGGATGTTTATCCCATTCAAGGATGCAAACGGACCACCTACGATTATTGGGGTGTCAGGCATAGTTGTTTTCAATTGCCTAGCCATATTCTTAACTAGCAGGTAAGTTGTTGTTGATAAGAAAGAGAGGGCGATAACGTCAGGATTTTCATTCAAGGCAGCCTGAACGATATGTATTTCCTTCATCTGGGGGTGACAGGTGTCAAATAAAAGAACTTCATGTCCATGTTGACGTAAAACAGGTGCCAGCGTCTGAATTCCCAGTGGTGGGAAAGCCATGACTTTAAATTTTCCTCCCGGTTGAGAATTTCCGAATTCCTCGGGGAGGACATTATAGAAATCCTTGTCCCGTATGTATATTAAAAAGACTTTCAAAAATTTTTCCCCCTAAAACTGGATTTGAAGTGACGTCAAGGTATGATGAAAATACCTTTAACAGATACTACCCATATCAACACTAAAAGAGATTAATAGGGATTTTGTTAAAATGATAGTACTAATTTAGTTTATTAATTTGAAAATCGAGTCAGGTATCAGTTTTTGTGTAAATTCATGTTTGTTACCCAACTTGGCTGAAACACTCGTCAGGTATGGAGCCACTTTTAGAAAGTACATAAATTACAAGGTTCATACACCTTATGATTTACTCTAAAATATATGCGATATACTACTGATTTTGATACTATTTGTCCAAATGTAATTTGAACACCAGTCGGTGTAATTGAGAATTTTCAGGTGGTATAGATAATAAGTGCTGGGTATATTGGATATATTTAACATTAATCCTGCTAATATCAATTTCTATGATTTTAACATTTGTTTTAAAACTTCTCCCGCCTCCTCATTTGAAAGCAAATTTGCACTAAATATATCTCCCATATCAAAGGTAGGTTTTTCCCAATTTTTTGACTTTGTATCAAATACTTCCCAAATTCCCTTATTCTTTCTTATTAAATATCCCCCATCAGTCATATAGTATTGTATAGATGATTTTTGCCTCTCTTCATCCTCAGAAGAGTCAACTTTATTGATTGCTCTCCTGGTCTTTCTAATAATCACCGCCAGTGTAAAAAGAAATATAATAATTAAGGTGATGATAATTGATATTATCAAATAAGACATAAATTCGATTCAAAATTTCAATTGCGGCTAAAACACTCCCGAAACACCTAAATTAAGACTTACCCAATCCAAATTTAATATTCAATAAATGGCTTATCTTTCCGTGATTATTTACATCCGGTACGGTCTTCTTTCAATAAATTGTTTAATCCTGAAAATATACCAACCAACCAGAGCAATGAAAAATATGCTTACAAATATCACCAATATTAAATCCACCTTATTCCCCTCTCCAGATTTTCTGATCTGGCACACCTTCTACTAATTTAAAATATTTGAGTTAAAAATCCCTGCCCTATAATATTTATAATTTAAAAAACCAAGGTGTTTTCTAAATCACAACACATATTCTGAAATAATTAATCGGTTTTTTCTCGCTTGAGAGTTATGGTACCAAAATTATAAATCAAAGTCATTTTATCATTCTCAACTTTGAAGGAAACTTTAGTAGGTTGTTCAATTCGATGGGGACGTAAATTACAAATATATTCATATATCAATGTACCTTCCGCTTCATTAACTGTATACCTCCCAAATCCTGCACGGTATCTATCGAAAGCCGCTACATATTCTCCCGGAGTAGATGGATTTGAAGTAAGAGCTGGGCGATCTAATGATGTTATCAACTGACTTGAAAAGGTTCCATTCGCATAGTAGTGATAAACACCTGATTCAGAAAATTTCACACCTGATGAATCAGTCCCTTCTATAACTACCCACTTTCCAACCCATGGTTTTATCTCCGTTTCTGACTTAGGTTGCTGTTGACAATTCCCAAAAGCATATAACATAATTAAGGTTAAGAATCCGGTAAATCTTAGAGTGTTAAGAATTAAATTTTTCATCCTCTTATTCCTCTTACATTATTTTATGAATATTAGAAAATTACCTCCTGATATATTTTTTCTGCATTATTCAAATGTAAGTAAATTAAAATACCTTTTCCTGCTTAAGAGTGTAATTGACGAATACCTGAAAAATTTCAATAATCGTCAGCAGCCAATATGCTACTTTTACAGAGTCGATAAAAAGCCACAGAGTCAGCTTTTGGTATAATGGGGGATCTTATACCAAAGAGGGAATCTGCTGACCCTGTGGTGACTTATATATTACCTTGCTTCAAAATCTTTGCTCTTATAAAATATTGATTTAACCAATCGATCTATGTAATACATAAATGTCTGATTACTTTTAGTTCATAAGCAAATCAGATCATTTTCCTTCCCCGAATAGGAGAAGCATTAAAACATATTTAATGAAAAAGCGGAGCTTTACAGTTTGTGTACAACTAAAAACAAAAGAATAGAAAATTCTTATCTGCTTTTCAAGCTAAAAAATATTTTGCTACTTGTCAAGGGGAGGAAATTTAATCAAGTATAAATGCTATACCACCAATTTATGAAACTACTCCATTTTTCCCATTAAAACTTTACAACGGTTTTTTCCATTAGGAATCCCGCAGAGGAAAACCGTGATAAGTTAAGAATGAACAATTATTTAATTACTTTCTGTATTATGAATTAAGCAGAATGTTATATATTTTTAAAAATCTTTTAACAGATCTTCAAAAGACGAGAGGGGGGATAAAATAATATTCCTTTTTCTGGTTGCACTTTGGTTCTTAGGTATCTTCCATCTGCTAACCAACTTACTCTTGTTCTCTTTTTATAACGCGCAATAAATGAATCCACATCCCAATCTCCATAATATACCCGTAATGTCTCAGTATCCAGATTAATTAGATCTTCCATCCCTTCCACTTTTGGTTGTTCCTGAGGTTGATGAGCGTGAGGAGTGTTTCTAATGTCAACAATTCGTTGCTCCTCAAAGTTCTTATCCATTAAAAATTGAATAATTACTGAAGAATCAAAGGCATAACCTTGTCCCAATTTCATTAATAACCAATTTCGCATTGTTGTACCTTGATCTCCCTGCAGAATAAAAGTGAATTGTCCCAACCAATTACTCAAAAAATTCTCTGATTCATGAACATTCTTCCGGGTATAAGGTTTGGTAACTCTCCCACCTGAATAAAAGAACTTCTTCATAATATTTCGGATTAAAATTAGCTCTTCATGATCGACTACTAAGGGTAAGTTTTCCGGTGTTATAATTAAATTTGAGGGTAAATTTTTTATCTTTTCAATTAATCTAATTAATCTGCTTAAGCTTGTTTCTGCTTCAGCTTCTCCCAAATCCAGATCTAATTTAATTGCCTCTATTATTAATGCTTGATAGTTTTTAATTACTTCCCCTCTCAGTATTCTATTCGCCAAGAAAGGCGGGAAATGAATTCTAACACCTCCGTTTTTTACGAATCCTACACCTTGACACCTATCAATCAATCCCTCAATTTCTTTTGTGGATGACTTAACATAAGAGAGTACCCAACTGGCAATTAAAATGTAGTGAGCATGTTCATCCAGTAAGCTATAATCATCATCCAGGAAAAGCACAAATACTTTTGTTGAATCTATATTTTTTTCTTTAATTTCCTCATTGAGCATTAAAATAAATTTTAAAATATTCTCTGTTTTACCTCTTACTTTTTTATCCAGCAAAAGATTATCATTCTTATCTATAACCTTTACTTCATCAACAAAGTAAACCTTAATATTTTCACTCAAAGCATACTTACATAATGGTGATGGCTTCCTCCTCTCACCCTGGTAAGATAAAAACCTGGTAATCAAACCCTGCTGTTCAAGACATTTTAAATTATTAAAGGTGTAACCACCAGTCGCCAGTGCCGCCTTACCTCGTTCCTCATATGATACAATACCAGCATAAATTATTAAACCCTCTCTGTGGATGGTTTCGGAAACAACCTTCTCGATGGCAGGATTGAAAACACACTCTTCAGTTAAAAAATCATTCATTGAAAGATTAACAATTTTGCTCTGGTTTTTTTCATTTTTTCTCAACCATTCGTTTAATTTTTCCTGAGTTGTTCTTTTAAATTCCACTCCCTGGGGAATTTTAAAACCAAATCTTTTTACTAAAAATGATTCAAGCCGTTTTATGTCCGAGTTAGACATACTTGATTACCTTCTTTTATTTTAAGGGCTAATACAATATGAATTTCTAAAAATTAAAAAACTTTATTCATCAACATTATATCAGTATTGGTAACTTTCAGTTCGACATGAAGAGGAAAATGATCACTATGTTTTTTACTCCCAAATACCAGAACTTGTTCAATTGTAAAATATCATATGCAACTATCGCAAAGATTCTTACTAATAAAATTAATATAATTATTGTTATAGCTCTTAGAAACTTTCAATTAATTTAAAGTGAGGTAGACGACACCCTTCAGGATAGAATTATAAAACGAGGACTTTATATTCGTTGAAAAAAGGAAGATAACATTAATATTTTGAGTTGTTTCAACAGGCATAAAATGTCTGTCCAGACATTCAGGGCCATCCTGACAGGCCTTCGCCCCCTCTCTTTTAAAGAGAGGCTATGTCCGGCAACAGACGGGGGGTTGGGGGGTGAGTTAATAGATCGTCTAGAATTAATAAAACTTATAATTATGCACAATATGTACCTTTTGATACAGCTCTTGGAATCGGTCGAGATGACCGCGTCTTTCTGTCCTCAAATTCGTTAACATCTACAGGAATGACTTTTTTATAATATTTTTGCGGAGCTAAGGGAATAGTCACATTAAATAATACTTTAGCGAACTATGGGGAAACATTATATAAATCATTTTTTTCTTTAAATAATTTACTACAAATTAGTTGTAAGTGAAATATACCTGTAGAAAAAGTCTGATTATGCTTACTAATTTATAAAAGGAGTTTTATTATGAATAATGGATTCCAAAACCTCATATTTTTCCGTATCATTTTTCTATTATTTATAAGTATTTCTATAAATATGCTGAGGGCCGATATCTCCTCAGTTATTCACGTTTGGGAAATGAAAGAAATTATAATGAAAGCAGAAAAGGATTATAACAATTACTATACGGATGTAACCTGCTGGGTGGAATTAAAAGGCCCTGATTTTTCAAAACGGGTTTATGGTTTCTGGGATGGCAGCAATATTTTTCTTGTACGTATCATAGCGATAAAACCAGGAAAATGGCAATGGATAAGCGGTTCAAACCAACCTGATGATAAAGGACTCAACAACCAGGCGGGTGAATTCACTGCCATTGACTGGAGTAAAGAAGAGAAATTGCAAAACCCTAACCGCCGTGGTTTCATCCGCCCCACACCTAATGGACATGCATTGCAATATGCTGATGGTACTCCCTTTCTGCTGATAGGTGATACCTGGCTTGCCGGAGCCACCTGGCGGTTACCTTTTAGGAACATTGCTGCTGCACAAAATTTTGTGCCTGGTCCGGGTATTGGGTTTGAAGATGCCGTGGCTTATCGAAAGGGGCAGGGTTATAATTCTGTCAGCATGATAGCTTGTTTTCCAAACTGGGAATCTGATTGCCATGCCAGTACATATGCCGATTCCAACGGTATATTTCTCAGAAATGCCTGGGAAAAATTTGATTATCTGGTCAAAGATGGTCAAATGACTGCCAAAAATATGCGCGATGAATATGGTAATAAACCATTTAAAATGTCAAGTGTACACCCTGGCGTAGCTGACTTTAATAACATTATTCCTGAATATTTCCAGAGCCTGGACAAAAAGATGCAGTATTTGTCAGACCAGGGTTTTGTGCCTTTACTGGAGACCGTAAGAAGGGACATGTGTCCCTCGTGGAAAGCATATTTTGATTTTAATGAATCATATGCGCGATACGTTCAATACCTGATATCCAGATATGGTGCCTACAATTTTATATTCAGCGGTATCCATCTCGACTGGATCCCCAAAGAATACAGCCTCACTGCCGACGAATTTAACGAAGCTCTGACCTACCATCTGGAAAAATACGGACCATTGCCGTTTGAACAACCCTACACGACCCTCATTAATAATTCTACTTTCACCCAATTTGGTCATTATCAGGATTGCCCCTGGCTCACCATGCACAGTGTAGGAAACAAGCCGCGCGATCATGGGGTTTACCAGGCCATTGAAATCCTATTCAAGCTTGATCCTCCCTACCCTGCCATAAATTTTGAACCTTATTATACCGGATGGGATCACGAAATAAATATGCCAAACGGTGAACGTCCGCCTGCCAATTCTGATCGGGATAACTATTTCTCACGGGCCCAAATGTATGGTTCAGTTCTTTCCGGGGGATTATCGGGCCATGTACATGGTACATCCTCCTATGATATTACCACAACTGGTGAACCAGCTGGCCTCCGGCACCATATCTGGGATGCTTTAAAATTCGAATCGGGTAAATATATGCGACACCTTTCTTCATTTATTATGTCTGAGGGAGATAAATACCAAAAACTGGAGCTTAGCTCTCAAAATATTCATCCACAAAAAGCCCCGAATAGTCCCGAAAACGGTCTGGACGGTTGGTCATTTATGATGCGTACCCCTGCAAAAGACTTCGCTTTGCTTTACTTTGAAAATCAATCAATATTGCCAAGATTAAGTAAGTTTATACCCAGGACTTCATATTATATCCAATGGTTTAATCCAAGCAATGGTGAATGGAGAGAGAATATTACTGTAAATACAGATAACAGTGGAATGCTTTTTTTACCAAAATTCCCTGATGGACAAAATCCATCTACCAGAGACTGGGCAGTTAAGATTCTTAAAAAATAAGAAAGGAAAAATCTTTTTACTCTTATTATTGTGGACCAGACAATCAATAGAATAAAAGCTTATTCTTTTCAGGTGGTGTCCTTACTTGTAAGCTGTTGTTCTTATTATTATTCGATTCACTGAATCTTCGACTGTACATTCCTTCTCATTTACTCCTGATTATTGTTCAACTACCTGGTTAATTATCAAATAAGCGATAAAGAAGTGTATCATTTAAATTACCGGAAGGATTTAAAAAGAAATATTATCACAGAGTAAAAGTGCTACAGCTTTTTAATAAAAATGCTGATTCACTTTAGTCTGCTAAAATTAATACTAACATATTATTTTTTATACGGTTAATAAAATTGTCATTTCGAGTCCCGAATTGGCGGGAAGAAATCTATTCATTAAGATCTCTCCGTCTAACCAGCCGGACCAGCACTCCCCCGCACTTAAATAAAATAAATTTGAGTGCAGGATCAGTCGAGATGACCACGTCTTTCTATCTTCGAATTAGTTAACACTTACAGGAATGACTTTTTTAATACTTTTCTAGAGCTAAGAGAATAATTACATTAATAAAAAAAGACTGTTTTTTTCTTGACTTTTTAGGAATGCTATTTGTAACTTTGAAACGGTTCTTACTTATCTGGAACGGTTCAATATTATTAAATTTATGATCAATATCTAATTAAAATCTTTTCTCTAAGACAAAATCGAGTGGTGATCTCACCATCCAAAGAATAGCATTAAACAGGGATGTTGATATATAACAGAAAGATGATCTTATATTTGGCTTGATTTTAAAAGACTTCTTAATATATATTTAAGTTATATATAATTGGTGCTTTATTTCGAAAATATTTATAATAAAATATTATTAACTGTCCTGCACTCAATTATGTAACATTTCTTTATATATATTTTTAAAGGTTTATTGAGTGCGGAATTCACTTTGGATGAAATGACTTTTAATTAATTCTTATCGGATAAAAGCAAACAATCACAAAACAAAATTTAGAAGCATTTCAAATTTAACTTTAAATGAACTTCTTTTCACAAATAGCTTACCATAATCGCGAGCAACCAATTTTATAGATAAATTAATTTGAGGAAGGAAAGCTATGTTCACATCTAAAATAATCCTTTTTACTATTATTATTTTACCGCTTGGGCTTTCATTTTTATGGGCTCAAGAAGAGCCTTCGGTATCGGGTTTCGGCCAGATACAAGGTATTGTTACCGATAAATCAACCGGTGAACCCTTGATCG
>Ga0209427_10009832_pt1 | contig 10645 bp, 8 predicted proteins | sample DeeMarSWOR136_30_FD_187465 | JGI IMG/M metagenome (GOLD analysis project Ga0209427, IMG submission 187465) | Marine sediment microbial communities from White Oak River estuary, North Carolina - WOR-1-36_30 (SPAdes) (version 2) | ecosystem: Environmental > Aquatic > Marine > Intertidal zone >...
GAGATCCAAAACTGTTATGCCTTCTAAAGCTTGACCCATCTCATTCTCCTCTCCGTTCCTGCTTCAGGGTGCGTCTCGCTGCAAGATCAAAGCGTGCCAATTTCATCTTCTCCTCAGACTACTTCCTCAGAGGAATGCAGAGGACGTGTTCTTCCTCTTATCAGGACCTTCCTCCTCACTCTTGAGGCTGTGTCGTAATCGCAAGCAAGGGGGGGAGAGGCGGTCAGGTTCCAAAGCTTTAGAACGCGGGTCTTTAGATTATGGGAAATCGTCCCTTGTCTAAAATCGAATGTCTTCATAGGCTTGGCCCGCCTGAATCCGAACGGCTAAAGGTTACCGCTCTAAATCTTTGGGAAGCGTCTCATTATCCTTTGACAAGCCGCTTCCCGGCAAGCCGCCCACCCGACCGCCTCTCCCCTTTCCAAAACGTCGGTTTTTTTCATATTACGACACAGCCCCCTGGAGGAGAGGGGAGATTAAGGAGAAAAGGAGGGATCTCTTATGGACTTCCTCAGAAGGACTCAATGGTCACCCTATGTCGCAGGGGCCTTGATGGGTATGGTCAGTTGGTTTTCGGTCCTCACAGCGGGAAAATATCTGGGCGTATCGACCACCTTTGTGCGGACCAGTGGCATGATCGAGAAAATATTTACTCCTGAACGCGTCGCCAGCATGCCCTATTTTATTAAGGAGAGACCCCTGATCGACTGGCAGTGGATGGAAGTTCTGGGAATATTGATCGGCGCTTTCATCGCTGCGAAACTCTCCGGAGATTTTAAAAGGAGTTTCATCCCTCCCATGTGGGAGAGACGGTTTGGCCCATCCCGTTTCAAACGCTGGGCCGTCGCCTTCTTCGGAGGGATGATTTTGATGTTCGGTGCCCGGATGGCGGATGGGTGACCGAGTGGCCATGGGATCAGCGGTTCGCTGCAATTGGCGTTGAGTGGTTGGATCGCCCTCATCTGTTTTTTCATTGGAGGAGTGGTCATGGTGCATCTCCTATACGGGAAAGGAGGTGAACAAAATGGGTAACCTCATGTTAGGCCTTCTGACAGGGATATTTTTCGGATTCTTTCTTCAGAAAGGACAGGCTCTGAAATATGATAGACAAGTCGGAATGCTCAGGCTGAAGGACTTCACTGTTTTGAAGTTGATGCTCACTGCCATCCTTGTTGGAATGGCGGGGGTCTACCTCTTTGTCGATCTGGGTGCAGCGAAACTCAGTCTCAAACCTGCGATGCTCGGAGGGAATATCATCGGAGGATTGATGTTTGGACTGGGTTGGGGGATGCTGGGATACTGCCCAGGAACCGCCGTGGGAGCTACAGGGGAAGGTCGATTCGATGCCTTCTGGGGTGGCGTCCTCGGAATGCTGGTGGGAGCAGGGATTTTTGCTGAGGTCTACCCATACCTTGAGACCAATCTTCTGACGTGGGGAAATTTTGGAAGACTAAGTATCCCGACGTGGCTGGGGATCCATCACTGGATCATCATCGCCATCGTGTGGGCGATCGTGATTTTGATGTTGTTCGTACTGGAGAAAAAGAGGCTCTGAAACAGACGAGGGGCTTTCTCCCCCAGAGAAAGCCCCTTTCTTATGAATCCCAATTTCCCTTTAAGAAAATAGCCTGAAGGTTTTATTTCCCTGTAAGGGTGGCCAGATAAGCCGCACCCAACTTGTCGACATGATTTTTGATATTTTCAAAGATATCAAGATGTTCTTCTTCGTCCTTGAGAAGTTTTTCAAACAGCTCTTTTGAAATCTGGTCTTTTTCTGCAGCGCAGACCACGGATGCCTCGTTGTATAATTTGATCGCCTGAGCCTCAAGACCTATATCCGTAGCCAACATCTCATGAATCTTCTGACCTTTCTTGGCGACGCCATCTGGTTTAGAGGTAGGTTCTGCTTTAAGGAACAAAATCCTTTCCGCCAGTTCTTCAGCGTGCTTCATCTCCTGAATCGCAATCTCCTTTAATCTGGAGGCTAACTTCCCGAAATCCTGGTCCTCCAGTTCATAGTGCTGGGCCATATACTGGGAAATCGCCGTTAACTCCCTCGACCTTGCCTGATTTAACAAATCGTTTACCTTCTTGCTCATACGCTCTCCTTTCCTCCGTCTATAGTTTAGAAAATATAATAATTTGGGAGGACTGAATAGTCAAGGGAAAAACAGAGGTTTATGACTTCTAGAGGCTCCCGTGGCTTAAACGGTGAGCTCTGCTAGAACTTCTTGCGGTGGGATAAAGCACTTGTAAAAAAAATCTTAAAATGTTAAGAAAATCCTTTGATTAGGAGGGAGTTTTCGATGATTGTCAAGACCTATTGCGCCAGGATGGATCACGGGGGATGCGGGATTTTAGCCCATGTGGAGAAGGGAAGGATTACTAAGATTGAAGGAGACCCGGATTCACCGATCAACCGAGGGACCCTCTGCGCCAAGGGAATCGCCCAGATAGAACGACTGAACCACCCCGATCGCCTTAAATACCCGATGAAGAGAATGGGCGAAAGAGGAGAGGGAAAGTGGACCCGTATCTCCTGGAACGAAGCCCTGGAGACCATCTCAACGAAAATGAAGGAAACCATCAAACGAGATGGCCCAAGAGCGATCTCTTTTGCCCAGGGCACACCCAAGGGCCTAGAACTCTTTTTAATGATCCGATTGGCCAACCTTCTTAATACTCCGAATCTTTCGACCCCTGGAAATATCTGCCATATGCCCAGGGAAGTGGCCTCGACCCTGACCTGTGGTTTCTTCCCCATTCCGGATTATGACCATCCCCCTGCTTGTGTGATCGTTTGGGGAAGCAATCTCTTTCAAACCAACGAGGAAGGGATCCTAGGCGCCCATCTGAAGCGAGCCCTTGACCAGGGATCGAAATTGATCGTCATCGATCCCAGAAAGACGACGGCAGCTTCCAGGGCAGACCTCTGGCTTCAACCCAGGCCTGGGACGGACCTTCTTCTTGCGCTCGGGATGCTGAATGTCCTCTTGAACAAGGAGCTTTATGACCAGCCCTTCGTAGAAAACTGGACAATGGGATTCTCAGAATTGAAGGAACATCTTCGGAGCTACCCTCTAGATAAAGTTTCTGATATCACCTGGGTTCCGAAGGAAAAGATTGTTCAGGCAGCCCAGCTTTATGCCCAGAAGAAACCAGCTTGTATCCAGTGGGGGAATGCCCTTGAACATAGCATCAATAGCTTTCAATGTGCCAGGGCCATACTGACCCTGATGGCTATCACGGGGAATTTAGAGGTGCCTGGCGGTAATGTGAACCGGCAGGGACCGCCTATCATGAGACCCGGAGAATTGGTTCAGGTCAAGAAATTTCCTGACAAAAAGGAGAGGATCCTGAGCCCTGAATTCCGCCTGGCGACCCTCATGGGCTTTGTCCCCTCCCAGTTGATTGTGAAGGCCATTCTTACCGAAAAGCCCTATCCTATTCGAACGATGTACATCCAGGGAGGCAACCCGCTGCTCAGTTATGCCAATGCCACGGAGACAATGGAGGCGCTAAAGAGGCTTGACTTCCTCGCCGTCTCCGAAATCTTTTTGACTCCCACGGCCCAAATGGCAGACATTCTCCTGCCTGCGGCTACCCATTTTGAATTCGACGACATCGGCCATTTTGGGCTCCCCCACGGATTCATCCTGGCGCGGCCCAAAATTGTTGAACCCCTCGGTGAATGCTGGCCTGATTCAAAAATCTTGAACGAACTTGGCAAACACCTAGGCTATGCCCAGTCCTTCTGGAATGAGATGAGAGAATGTCTTGATGACATCCTCAAGCCTGCAGGCATGACCTACGATGATTTCAAAAATATAGGGATTCTGAAAGGAGCATGGGAATATAGAGGATATGAGAAGAAGGGATTTCATACTCCCTCTGGAAAGGTTGATATCTATTCTCAGCAGTTGAAAACATGGGGGTATCACCCCCTCCCCGTCTTTACGGATCATCCAGACACACTGGACAGCTCTCCTGAACTTCTAAAAGATTATCCTCTGATCTTCACTTCAGCCAAGGATCCTCATTTCTTCCACTCTGCTTATCGAAATGTTCCTTCTCTCCGTAAACTCTCTCCAGAACCCATCGCTCTGATTCATCCTGATACCGCCTTGCCTCTTGGCATCCATGAAGGAGATTGGGTTGCCATTGAAACAAAACGCGGGACAATTCGACAGAAGGCGAGACTAAACTCGGAGATCGATCCGAGAGTGGTCATCCTCAGCTTTGGTTGGTGGTTCCCCGAACGAAAGGATCTCGAACTCTGCGGATGGAAGGAATCGAACCTGAACATCCTCACGAGCAACGACCCTCCCTACGAACCCGCGATCGGTTCCACTTCCCTTCGGGCTGTCCCTTGCCGGATTTATAAGTCGCAAGGGTTCTGAACGCTTCAAAGTTTGAGGTCTAAGGTCTGAGGTTTGAGGCAAACAATTTCCCATTCTTAACCTCTAACGTAAATCCTCCAACCTCCAACATTCTTCAGGATGTTTGACAGACTCGGTTGAATATGATATCCATAAGTTTATAAAGATGGGAAATGCCTATCGAAAAGTTATTTTTCTTTCTCTGATCGGATTTTTCTTCATTCTCTTTCATCCCGCCCCGACTTTTGCAGCATTGATCACCGATGTAAGATTTTGGTCGGCCCCAGATCACACAAGAGTGGTTCTGGATCTAACCGAACCGGTTCAATATGAGAGCTCCTCTCAAGAAAACCCTCCACAATGCCATGTCGAAATTAGGGGAGCGGTCCTCTTTACCAAAAAGAGGGAGGTGAAGGTTAACGACCCCTTTCTTGCAACAATTAGCTTGACCATTCTGGGAAAGGACAAAGTAAAACTGATCCTCCATCAAAGAAGGCCTCTCCAGGCCAATATCCTAACCCTCAAACCGTACCAGGATAAGCCCCACCGTCTCGTGATCGACCTCATCGATCCGGTAGAAGAAAGAAAGGAAAAAGAAGAAAGGCAAAAGCAGAAGGAGATCAGCCCCAAGGGGACGAAAATCATAGTCATTGATCCTGGCCATGGGGGGGAGGATCCCGGAGCCATAGGTGTTCAAAGGACCATGGAGAAAGATGTGGTGTTGAAGGTGGGAAAGAAGCTCATTCATTTCCTCAACCAAGGCAATGAATTCAAGGCGTTTCTCACTCGAAAAAGAGACTATTTCATCCCCCTGGAAGATCGATCGAAGATCGCAAGGGAGTATGGCGCAGACCTATTCATCAGTCTCCATGCCGATGGAAGTTTCAATCCTCGAGCCAGGGGATCATCCATCTATTGCCTCTCTCTCTCCGGTGCGACAGACGAAGCTGCCAAGATCTTAGCCGACAAGGAAAATATGTCCAATGTCCTGGGCGGTGCGATTGCCAAGCCCTCTATCGCCAAAGACCCTAACCTGAACCAGATTCTCTTAGATCTCATGCAAAACAATTCGATGAGAGAGAGTTTTCGATTTGCCGAACTATTTCTTGAAAATATGAAAAGGGTTCATCATTTGAAATATACTCACTACCGCCAGGCCAATTTTATCGTTCTCAAAGCTCCTGACATTCCTTCTGTGCTGGTGGAGATCGCCTTCATTACCAACAAGGAAGATGAGCGTCTGCTTCGCCGGAATGCATTTCAGGAAAAATTCGCTAGCAGGCTCACGACCACCATCCAGAAATATTTTAAACAATAATCACCCGCCTGAAGCGGTCGACGGATAGCGAACGGGTCCATCGACCTGATTTCCCAAACAGACCACTGAAAAGCGACCTCACGCTCTCATGACTTGCGGCTTCTGGACCCTCTCAGAAATCTCGTAATCCTTAGAACGCGTGAAAGAATTAAACTTTTTGGAAAAACGTTCATTCGCCCGCAAGGACGGGTCTCTTGGAGAAACTTTAGACCTGCCTTCGCGTAGCCGCTCCCGCCTACGCGAAGCCCCCGCTTCGGCGGGCGTAGGTAGGTCGGCGAAGGCAGGGCGGAACCTTCAGGCGTTTGGATTCAAAGGCTCCAATAGCATGAAAAGACAGTGCTTCGAGCACCAAAGACATTTACCCATAAACTTAATAATGCTCCGCGTTCTAAAGCTTTGGAATCCATTTGTCCGTTCCCTTCTGACTTCCAGCAAAACAGCCACTTGGTGGGAGAGGGAAAGGTATCTCATCATTAAGAAATTAAGGCACGATCACCACTTTGATCGGGTCTTCCTCTTCGATCACACCCCCTGCCACCTTCACTGCCTTTTCAGCCTCCCGCAGGGGGAATCGGTGAGTCACCATCTTCTCCAGAGGATATTTTCCACATTCGGCCAACTGAATAGCAGGGATAACAGACCGAAAGTCATGACTGAAGACACCTTGAAGCCTCACCTCCTTATAAGCAATCTTGTCAAGGATGAGGGGAATCTCCTTATCCATTCCATAGAGGCCTGGGAGGATGACCGTCCCTTTCTTTCTTACCAGGTCGATGGCTGTGACCGCCCCTTTTGGATTTCCTGTGACATCCATGACAATATCCGCCATCCTTCCATCGGTTATCCTTCCCACTACTGTCAGAGGATCCATCTTCTCCACATCGACGATCTCATCCGCTCCAAAAATTTTGGCCATTTCAAATCGGCGACGATCTTTTGCCATGCCTGTGACGATGATCTTCCCTGCCCCTGCCTCCTTCGCCACAACCACACCGGCCAATCCCTGCTGTCCCGGACCCTGGATCACAACGATATCCCCGGGTGAGATTCCTCCAACCATTCGAAGCCATCGGGTCCCATTGCCCAGCACCGCACAAATGAGAACCCCCACTTCGGGAAGAAAATCTTCCCTCACCTTATGGACCATCGCTCTAGGTGGAAGGTAGAGGTATTCACTGTACGCCCCCCAAAGGTGAGGTGGCTCCTTACAGGAGATCATGGAGCCGTAGGTGCGCATGGATTCGCAGTGTATATAGTCTCCTCCCCGACAATAAAAGCATTCCCCACAGCCAAAGGCATATTCAACAATGGCCCGATCTCCCTCTTTAAGACCACGTCTTTTAGAAGCCTCGCTCCCAATCTTGGCAATCGAGCCAAAGATTTCATGTCCCATAATGATGGGATAGGGCCTGGGCGCCCGGGTCGCCTTCCCATTATACATTCCTACATCCGACCCACATACTCCCACCATCTCAACTTTGAGGAGCCCTTCTTCAGGTCCGACCTCAGGAATAGGAAACTCCCTCAAGGTCATCCTTCCCGGTTCTTCGAGCACCATGGCCTTTGAGGTCTTTATCATTCTCACTCCCGTTCATAACTTCCCTCTCTCACATCACGCTTCTTCTGCTTTACCCATTCCTTCATCACTCTTCTTAAAGCCAGATTGCCCTGACAATTGCCACATAGGTTTTGCCGATCTGGTTGAAATTGAAGAGAAGGATAGAAACCTCATCCCCCTTTTTCAACCCCATGTTGAGAAGGGCATAGGCAAATCGGTTGACGCGTTTATTGAATTCTTGATAGGAAAACCGTCGATTTTCAACGAGGATGGCGCTTCGGTTGGGAAACTTATTGGCCGTTAGGGTTAAGATCTGGCCTACATCCATATGAACCTCCTCGCTTCAAAGGACTTTATAAAAATTCGGTGGTTTCGTCAAGGGACGACCTTGTCCATAAAACCATTTGATTTTTTCAAAAGAGGTGTCTATAATTTTTGTTATTCATATGCGAATCTGTTAATCTATGACAAGGAGGTGACCCCGAGATGAAGAGGGCAATATCGGTCATACTGTCATTGGTTATCGTCAGCCTATTATTCGTCGGTTTGGCCGGATGTGGAGCGGATATCAAGGCCGAAAATGAAAAACTCAAGGTGGAGAATGCCAATCTTAGATCGGATAACGATAAATTAACACTCGAGATCCAGAAACTAAAAGAGGAGATTCAGAAGGCTGCCGAGAAGGACGCCACCATTGGATCTTTGAATGCAGAAAATGAGGCCCTGAAGAAACAGGTCGAGGATCTCAAGGCCCGAATGACGAAAAAGAAAAAATAACTGAGCGTGAGTGTAACAATAAAAAGGGGAAGGCCCGATTAGGGGGTTTTCCCTTTTTTGATAGGTTGACGGCGCCCACCATTCGGCTGGGCCTCTTGATTGAACTCAGGGCCTTGAGCATGCTGAAAGGCTCATGGCCGAAGCCCCGGCCTCTAGGAGGCGTCAAAGCATCGCTTTTCTCGGTACGCCGAAGACTCGGGCCGGGGGGGCAAATCCTGAGCGCTTGTCCCCAGCGTAGTCGAAGGATTAGACCGGGGATGGTCGAAGGGTTGATTCCCCCCTCATTTCAATCTAATGGAAAGGCAAAATCAATTACCAAACAAGCAAGGGAAGAAGGCGTGGATCTATTACCTCCTTTATACCTTCGTTCTCTTGACCCTTGTTGTTTTATTATGTGGAGCCTTCCTCTTTTTCTACTACTCCCATCACCTCCCGGATTTTAACCCGCTGAAAGAGCGTCCGCTCAATGCCTTTTCCATCGTCTACTCCGAGGAAGACGAGGTGGTGGGGAAATTCCTGATGGAAAACCGGATTCCAATCACTTATGATCGCATTCCAAAACCCCTTGTGAATGCCTTCATCGCTGCAGAGGATTCAGAATTTTTTAGACACAAAGGGATTGACTTTAGGGGAATCACCCGTGCCATGGTCAAAAACCTGATGGCCGGGAGGATCGTCCAGGGAGGAAGCACGATTACCCAGCAGGTGACCAAGATCTTCTTCCTCACTCCCAAGAGAAGCTTTCTCCGAAAATTGAAGGAAGTGGCTTATGCCTTTGGCCTGGAGAGGAGTATGAGTAAAGAAGAAATCCTCTCTCTCTATCTCAACAATATCTACCTTGGGAATGGAGCCTATGGCGTGGAGGCTGCCGCAGACAGTTATTTCAATAAACGGACAGAGCAACTCAATCTGGCGGAGATGGCGATGATGGCAGGTCTGGTGAAGGCGCCGAGCCGTTACTCACCGATCAATAACTTAAAAAGGGCAAAGGAGCGCCAAGCCTATGTGCTGACACGCATGGCGGACCTAGGATTCATCTCGCAGGAAGAGAAAGAAAAGGCCCTACAGGCTTCATTGAGAATTCAATCGCGCGAAAGCGCCTACTTCAGCAAAGCGCCCTATTTCACCGAATTCATCCGACATCAAGTGGAAAGGAAATATGGCAAAGAAACACTCTACCAAGAGGGCCTCAGAATCTACACCACCCTCGACCTTTCCCTTCAGAGAGAAGCTCAGAAGGATGTGGAAATTGGGCTTAGGGACCTCGATAAGAGGCAGGGATTTCGCGGCCCCATTCGGATGCTCTCCCAGAAAGAGGTGAAAGAGCTTCCAAACAAGAAGAAGGGAACTTCACCTTCCCTCATCCAAAACAATATTTACGAGGGGGTGATCCTCTCTAAAGAGGATTCAAAGAAATATTACACCGTCTGGGTGGAAGGTCGAAAGGGGATTCTTCCTTATTCAGAAATGTCCTGGGCCCTCCAGGTCAAGCCCACCTCGACGACCGAAAAACCCAAGAAAGTGAAAAGCCCTGCAGACCTTCTCAATCCAGGAGATGTGGTCTATGTAAGGGTAAAAGGACTCCCTAGAAAGGATCAGCCTCCAACCCTCTCCCTCGATCAGGAACCTCTCATTCAAGGGGCCCTGCTCTGTCTCGATCCCAAAACTGGTTATGTCAAGGCCATGGTGGGGGGCCGGGACTTCAGCGAGAGCCAATTTAACCGGGCCATCCATTCCCGAAGACAACCCGGCTCTGCATTCAAGCCTATCATCTATGCCGCGGCCCTAGAGAAAGGCTACAATCCCTCCACCATCATCATGGACTCTCCTGTAGAGTATGAAAATTACGACGAAGGAACCTATTGGGCCCCAAAGAATTACGATAAGCATTTTATGGGACCGATCACCTTTAGAAATGCCTTGGCCCATTCCAGAAATGTAGTCACCGTCAAGATTCTCGAAGATATTGGCCTAGGTTATGTCCTCAAATTCATCAAACGACTGGGAATCGAATCCGCCATCAAAAGGGACCTCTCTGTTGCCCTGGGCACCTCGGGCGTCTCCATGCTTGAATTGGCTCAAGCCTTTGGGGTCTTTGCAAACGGGGGCGAGCGGGTAAAACCGATCCTCATCAAGAAGATCGTCACCCTGAAGGGAGAAGTGCTCGAGGAAAACTATCCCTATGTGGAACTGGAGGAGATGGAGGAAGAGGAAGAAAATTCAGAACTTTCTCCCCTGGTAGCGAGAGAACATGTTATTTCTCCTCAAAATGCTTTCATTATGACCCATCTCCTCGAGGGTGTGGTTCAACATGGAACTGGACAGAGGGCGAAAGTTCTTGACAGACCCATTGCTGGAAAGACTGGCACGTCAAGCGACTACACGGATGCATGGTTCATCGGATACACCCCTTCCCTTCTCACAGCGGTCTGGGTAGGCTTCGATGAAAAGGCCTCCCTTGGCAAAGATGAAACCGGATCCCGGGCAGCCCTTCCCATCTGGATCGCTTTTATGAGCAGGGCTCTGGAGGATAGCGACGTGGAAAACTTCGAGCCACCCCCTGGAATTGTCATGAGGAGGGTGAACCTTGAGACAGGCCTCCTCACCCAAGAA
>Ga0209427_10009834_pt1 | contig 10643 bp, 6 predicted proteins | sample DeeMarSWOR136_30_FD_187465 | JGI IMG/M metagenome (GOLD analysis project Ga0209427, IMG submission 187465) | Marine sediment microbial communities from White Oak River estuary, North Carolina - WOR-1-36_30 (SPAdes) (version 2) | ecosystem: Environmental > Aquatic > Marine > Intertidal zone >...
TCTTTATATTATTGGACTGAAGTCTAAGTAAACTTGATACAATCTGCATATTATTTTTGACTCTGTTATAAATCTCTCTTAACATCACTTCTTTCTCTTGGAGTGATGTCCTAAGTTGTTCTTCCGCCTTTTTGCGCTCAGCGATCTCATGCTGAAGTTCTTTGTTGGATTTTGTCAGCTCAGCGGTTCTTTTCTTGACCCGTATTTCTAACTCTTCGTTAGCCTTTCGCAGCGCCTCTTCTGCCTGACGGCGCTGAAGCGCTATCGATGCCTGCCTTACAAACGTCTCTATAATGCTCGGATCTCCCAATTCAGTTCCCTTGCGCATGAGGATTGTAGCACTGCCAAACAATTTTCCTTTCCAGGAAAAGCCTATAGCATATGTGTCACTCAAGTTGAGAAGTTTCTCGATAGCATTGCATGTTGCCTTCGGTATCGCTCCTACTGAAAGTTCGTATAGTCCTCCGGCGACCTTCTTCAACTCGCGGCTAGTTAGACCGTTTCTCGCCTCATCGTTTATTGGGGTAATCAATCCCACCGGGTGCTTTCCAAGAATCTTGAGAACCTTGTCCTTGTGTTTTCCAATGCCCGTAACAGCACGGACACAAAAATTATTAGATGCCTCATCGAACGAGTTCATGCTAATAACGCAGTCACCAATAAGTTCTTTTAATTTCTCTGTTATGAGCTGGTAGATATCCTCTTCAGGTGATAGATCAACAAGCTCAATTGCCGTTTTCGATAATGATATCAGGTCACTGATATACTGCCTTTCCTCTTCCTCTTGGCTCTTGATTTCTTTTTTCTGCGATTCAGTAATTCGTTGGCGTGATTTCATTAATCCTTTTAAATGTTGACTCTTAGCTTTGTTTTTGTCTTTAATTTTGATTCCCCCGATTGTAATTTATTTTCTTTAGTATTATGAAACATCTTGATTTAATAAGAAATGCTCAGAAAGTTTTCAAAATTTTGTCAAAAGCAAGTTAATTTGACTCAGTTCTTGGATCTCTCCATATATTCGATTTTCTTTATATATTTTGATGTTAATTAAGTCAACCTTTAATGACCAAATGTCGCTTTTTGTCGCTCTTTGTCGAATCTTCCGGTAAAGAAATGACATGAAAAAGGGTACGACTATAGTCGCCGATCGTGTCCTAACAAGTCTCAGCTGGTAGCTTCGGCCAGCATTTTCAGGGATTCAGTATCTTCAGTTATCCTTTTTAAAGTTCCAAGCAAATCCCTCCGGGCGTACCAGGGGTATCCCCAGAAAGCCTTTTTCTTGTTGTCGTCTTTTATACTACAGACCCGTAGTTTCAGCTATTTTAAGCACAATTTGTGATACCTTGTAGTAACGTATGAAGCTAGTTGACAGGACCCTTCGTTTCTTGATATCTTTTTTATCGACCAAAAATGGAAAAAAGGGGGAAGCAATGTCAATTAAATGCCCCAAATGTCAGTTTGAGAATCCTGATGAAACCTTTTATTGTGGCAGATGTAAAGCTCCACTTAAACCTTTAGAGGAAATTTCTGTCACAAAAACTCTCGAGACACCCGCGAAAGGACTAACATCAGGAACGACTTTTGCCACCAGGTATGAAGTCATCGAAGAACTTGGAAAAGGAGGCATGGGCAGGGTTTACAAGGCTCTTGATAAGGAGATCAATGAAGAAGTCGCTATAAAGCTTTTGAAACCGGAGATCGCTTCTGATAAGACTACGGTCGAACGTTTTCGCAACGAACTGAAATTCGCCCGCAAGATCGCGCATAAAAATATCTGCAAGATGTATCACCTTGCAAAGGATGCAGACACACCCTACATCACGATGGAGTATGTGAAAGGTGAGGATTTAAAAAGCTATATCAGAAGAAATCGCATTTTATCTAACGGTGAGGCCCTATCTATCACCAAGCAGGTGTGCGAAGGATTGGTGGAGGCCCATAGGCTGGGAGTTGTGCATCGTGATTTAAAACCTCAGAATATCATGATTGATGGAGAAGGCGATGTGAAGATCATGGATTTCGGGATTGCCCATTCGGTCGAGGCGCCCGGCGTAACACAGACAGGTGTGATGATCGGGACTCCGGATTATATCTCCCCCGAGCAGGCTGAAGGAGAGGAGGCAGACCAGCGGTCGGATATTTATGCTTTAGGAGTGATTCTCTACGAGATGGTTACTGGGAGTGTTCCTTTCAAGGGAGACACGGCCCTGAGTGTGGCATTGAAACATAAATCCAAGCTGGCTCAGGAACCAAAGCAACTCAACCCGGATGTTTCAGAAGAGCTGAACAAATTGATATTGATTTGCATGGAGAAGGATAGGGAACTGAGGTATCAGACGGCCACAGAGCTCCTGGCAGATATACAAAATATTGAGGAAGGGATTCCCCTCGGGGAGAGAATACTTCCTGCAAGGAGGAAAAAATTTGCCAAAGAAAAGCGTAAAATCAAGTGGAAGAATGTTTTTCTGTACGCAGGCCTTCCTCTTCTGCTGGTTTTGATCATCGGAGGGACCCTCTATCTGTACACGACTCGAGCGGCGACCATCGATTCGATTGCGGTCCTTCCATTTGAAAACCTCACGGGTGATGCCGATCAGGAGTATTTCGCAGACGGGATTACTGACGAGTTGATCGGGAAGCTATCCCGAATTGGTAAACTGCGGGTGATTTCTCTCGGATCAGCCATGCGTTACAAAAATACGGAGAAACTGTTGCCGGAGATTGCCGAGGAGCTGAATGTAGATGCGCTGGTGGAGGGAACGGTGCAGCAAGTCGGAGAAAACGTGAGTATACGGGTGCGGTTGATCAAGGTTTTTCCAGAAGAGCGGAACCTTTGGGAGGAGACATATGATCGGGTCATGACCGATGTTTTGATGATGCACAACGACATAGCCAAGGTCATTGCCCAAGAGATCAGGGTCACGGTGACGCCAGAGGAATTGGAAAAAATTGAACCCACCCCATTCGGTGCTTTTTGTCTAGCCGAATTGAATACAGCACTCGGAAATATGGATGAGGCGTTCCGATGGCCGAATTATGAGCGTCCTCATTGCTGGCCTTCCTTGGATCAGAGTGCTTCCTCCTTTTAGGCCCCTGCGGAGTGATCCCCGCCTCAAGGATATGCTGCAAAAAATGAATGTGTTGCCGGTGGAATAATCAGTACACTCAACAGAAATGTTGGAGGGCAATCCAGAAAGAGTCGCAAGAGATTCCTTGATCTCAATGCCCTCAGGATCCGTAGGTCGGGCGTTCGAATCCTGCCGGGCGTATATCATTTTCTGTCATCACGAGGAGCATAGCGATGTGGTGATCTCTGATTAATTTGACACCTCCCTGATTCCTTGATATTCTTTTCTCAGCAATAAGGGTTAGTAATGTTAGTGAAAGGCCCTAAGTGTGACTTTGACAATACCTCTGATTCTAAATTCTGTAAGGAGTGTGGTACACAACTTCTCCCCGCCGAGGGTATTGCTATAACTGTAACTCTAGAGACACCCAAGGAGGAACTAACCCGAGGAACAACTTTAGCCAACAGATATGAAATCATCGAAGAATTGGGCAAAGGTGGAATGGGGAAAGTCTACAAGGCTCTTGATATAGAAGTGCATGAATGAATTGCTATAAAGCTAATTAAACCAGAGACTGCCTTTGATAAGAAAACTATTGAACGATTCAGAAACGAGTCAAAATTTGCTCGGGAAAATCTCCGAACAGCAAGGAGATGCAGGCAGAACCATGAAGCATTATGAGAAATCCCTCACCCTCTGGAAGGATGCTGATCCAGGTATTGCTGAGGTAGAAGATGCGAAGGAGAGGCTGGCTGGGTTGGAATAACTACTTTAATTATTTGTAGATTTGCTCTTCCAATAAGAAGTCATTGTAGGCGTAGGTGCCCAATCTTCACCATCATAATATAGAATACCTTTTTTTAGGTTCTCTTCATATTCCTCATTTAGTTCACTATTTATTCTTCCTTCTAAGTGTGCCAGTTTATGTTTTTGTTGGAACATGTGGCTGAAGGTGATACTCTGTATTTCAAGATCATAACTCAGCTCAAAAAGAATTCTGCCGACCAAACTCGTCAATAGTAGTCGATGGTTTTCTAAATCGTCTATTGTGCTGATAGCTTCTACTTTAGCTTCTAGTAAATCAAGATCGGTTCTGGGAAAAAGAATGTAATATTTTTCTGTCCCAGATTCTAATTCTTTACATATAAATTCTTCAATACTTTGAGGAGACCCGCCTCTTATTTGAGCTGTATCGAAGACAATAAGGCACCCTTTTCTATATTCATTATTGCAGCCAGAGAGAATGATTTCATCTCTTCCATCATTATTCAAGTCAATAAATTGGAGATCAGAGAATCTACCAGAATTCCAATATTCTCCTAATTTTTCTCCTTTTGAATTTAAAATTAATAATTGAGTTGGAAAATCATGTCTGTGAGTGGCAAAAATAATTATTTCGAGTGATCCATCCTTGTCCAAATCATACACATCGAATCCATGAATCCTATAATCTTTAGATATCTCTTTTTTTCCAAATTTTAGTTCCATACCTGTATCGAGCGTCCATAACTCATCACCCTTGTAACTAAAGCAATATATTATTCCTTCATCGAATTCATCCTGAGTTTGTATGCTGAACAATACTTCTGGCTTTTTGTCGTTGGTTATGTCTTTGATGATAATATGTGGGAGAGAAGATTCTATATTATTGATTCTTCTTCTGTATTGAAAATGTTTTTTATAATGTTCATATCCACAAAGATTTTCTATTCCCGTATTGTGCTTCCATAATTCATTTCCATTTTTGTTCAAGAGTATTAAAGAAGAATTTTGAACCTTAAACTCCCAGGGGATATCATTATCAGAATTTTTAAGAACAAAAAAGAGAGCCAGAACACCCAGGATAATTAGAAATACTAAGAATAATGCTTTTTCCCTAGTGAATCTAAACAAGAAAAGCTTTTCTAGATTCCTTTTATTATTTTTTTTTCTAACCAGCCAATTATCTATTTCATCTTTATACGAAAATACTCTTGTATTGACACTATCACTAATTCTATAAACAGGCAGGCCGTATGTATTTTCCCATCTTTTACAAGTACGCACGTCACATTTGAGATATGAGGAGATTTCCTTCCAGGTTGTTAATAAATTATCCTCTTTCTCCACTTTTTTGCTTCAGATGAGTAAAATAAGAACATTTTTATCTCATAGCTGTCAAGGTGTTTTGGGACATAATTTTCATTAGACGAGGGGTTTATGAGGACAAATCGGGGCATCTTGGGGGGATATATTGACATCAATACCGAAGAAATAAATTAATAACAATAGAATATTTTCTAGCAATTAAAAATTGGTTAGGAGGCTTTAAATGTTAAGAAAAAGTTTTTTGGTCACATTTTCTATTCTATTTCTTTTAAACCCTGCTACTTTCGCTCAAGTTCCTGAAATTGGTGGCAGAGTTGTGTTTGTTTCCAACCGAGATGGTTACGAAAATTTATGGATTCTTGATCTAATTACATATGAGAGTAATCCTTTAACAAATTTTCCAATAGATTTAGAGATAGAGAAAGTCTTTTTCCCAAAGTGGTCTAATGACGGGAAAATGATAGCATTTATAGGTCGGTTGAGTAGTCAAAGTAGCGATGAATTATTCGTTGTGAATGACAATGGATCAAATCTTAGGCAGCTAACGAACTATCCAACTAACGAATATTATGCTTGGCATCCGCAATGGGATCCAAACGACCCAGATATTCTGTATTACACCAAGGTGATCCCGGCAAGCATGGCTTTTGTACACAGAATGAACATCGAAACTGGAGAGGATATTGAAATTCCTAACTCATCAGGAAAAAATACACAATATTTTGACATTACTAACGATAGTTCTAGAATTTTGTTTTCGCGAGAGCCGCGATGTTGCTGGACAGGAAATATTTATTGCGGTTATCAAGATTTTGATGGCATTAATGAACAAATCATTAAACCAGCAGATGGAAATGCAAAATGGGTTGGTAAAATCAACAGATCTGATTCCTGGATTGTGTATCATGAATATACAGGAACAGGGACTCCGAGAAATGTATTTAAGATGGACTCAGATGGTAATAATATAACTCAGCTTACTTTTGGCATTTCAGGTGAAACTAATCTCTGGCCTACATGGGCAGAAGGAGCTAATGATGGACTTATTATTTTTGAAAGTAATCACTTTGGCAATTCTGAAATTGTTTTAATGAATGCTATTCAGACCGAATATCCAAATGGAATGATTAATTTAACCAATCATCCAAACAATGATGTTTATCCGGATTGGACTCCAGTACCTTCTAATAATCCCCCAGTTGCTCTTTGCAAAGATATTGAAGTCCCTACTGATGACAGCTGCGAAGCTGTGATTGCTCCAGAAGATATAGATGGCGGGTCTTATGATCCTGATGGAGATGATATCACACTTTCAATAGATAATTCTGGGCCATTCCCTCCTGGGGATTATTATGTCACTTTAACTGTAACTGATGAGCATGGGGAATCAGATACATGTCAAGCTGTTGTTACTGTGGTAGATACGACCCCTCCAGTTCCTGATATTGCCGAGTTGCCTGATTTAATTGGTGAATGTTTTTTAGACGTCACATTAAAGCCAACTGCAACTGATAACTGTGCAGGATTTATTGAAGGGACGACTACTGATCCTTTGTTTTATTCGGACCTTGGTACTTATATAATTTCATGGACATACGATGATGGAAACGGGAATACTACGGCTCAAACTCAAACTGTTATCATAGAAGATACGACTTTGCCAGAAATAGGCGCATCAGTAAGTCCGAGCGTGTTGTGGCCTCCAAATCACAAGATGGTTCTCATCACCCGCACAGTGATAATAAGCGATAATTGTGATCCTAATCCTGTTGCCGAATTGACTTCGATAACAATGAATGAAGGAGATGAAACTAATACTTATGATCCTAATTTTGATACAACTGTGGGCGATGGAAATACCATGAATGATATTCAAGTGGATGAAAATGGAAATATTTACCTGAGAGCAGAAAGATCGGGTACTGGTACTGGAAGGATTTACACTATTACCTATACCGCGATTGATGCTTCTGGAAATACGGCCACTGCAACTGCAACTGTAACTGTTCCCCATAATCAATAGTTGTATTAATATAAGCGTTGTTCATAGATGTAAGCCTGAATGTCACGGTGACCTGCCCCGAGTCATTGTACCACCCTCAGAATTAGATTCCTAAGTTCATGTGGACTTGCCCCCATCTTTGGTCAATTTTCTAAATTAGTTTTGAAATATGTGGACTTGCTGTCAAGAGGCGTACCACTTTATTCTTAGCTATAATGAACTCTATGTATTACGTCCTATTTGTATTTAGAGCTAAAAGTATAAGTTCCAGATCCGATTTCGCAGACGCCGTATCCATTGCCAGCTTCCCAGCTCCATCTCTCCGGAATACCCGTTTCAAGCTTTCCTTTTTCCCTGATGCTTTCAACATCGGAGGTGGGTATGAAAACTTTGGCTCGTGTGTTGGGAGGGACAGTGATTTTCAGCACAAATTCCTCTTCAACCCGCTCCCAGAAAACACGGATCTTCCCTCTTACTGAGTTGTATTCGGCTTCGACCCACGTTAATCCTTCCATCGGCTGGGGCCTAATGCTGAACCGGTCGAATCCTTTGGCCAAGGGGTGGGGCTTGATCCCGGCTAGCCAATGAAAAAACCAAGTGCTTATCGATCCAAACATGGGGTGGTTGTGAGAAAATGTATTGTCACTGAGTTCCCAGTGCTCCCAGAGCGTCGTGGCCTCGCTTTCCAGCATGTAACCCCATCCGGGGAATGTTGTCTCCCTCACAATCGCAGCGGCAAGGTCAGCATTCCCCGTCCTGGAGAGGACCTCCAAGAGATAGCGGGTCCCGAATATCCCCGTAGAGAGATGCCCATCATGCTCTTCCTGAATTTTATTGAGCAAAACCTGAAGCGCTTTGTCCCGCTCTTCTGGAGGAAGAAGGCCTAGGCCCAGGGCCATCGCCTGACTCGCCTGGGTGTGGGGATGCACCTGCCCGGTCCTACGCTCGAGGAAACGATCCAAGTAGGTTTCCTGGATATCCAGAAAGAGCTTTTGATATCTGGTCACATCCTTCTTGAGTTCAAGAATGTCAGCCAGCCGGCTGAGGATACGGGCGGACTCGGCGTAGAGAGGTGTCACCATCGGCGCTGCTGGTGCCGGCTCCAGCCCTTCATGATCGCTCAGTCCTTCGGTCACGATGTGATCCGGGTATTGTGAATTGACCAGATCAAGCCAGCGGCGGGAAGTGGGGTACTGCTCCTCTATCAGGCTCCGGCTGCCGTAATAGCGGAAAAGCTCAGCCTGCAACAGCGGATGAACCATGGCCCAGGCCATTCCGCAGTACTGGATTCCCACGAAGGGGGCAGTGTCTGTCAGCATTCCATCGGGAAGGGCCGCATCCTGCCAGTCCCTGACCGCCTTGGCATAAAAGGCGGCCATGTTAAAATTCATCATGAAGGCCTCGCAGGTCACGGCTATGTCGCCGCCGTAACCGAAGCGTTCACGGTGGGGGCAGTCCGATTGGACGCTAAAAAGATTGCTGAGAAAAGTCCGCCGCGTCATATCCTGGATGCGGTTAAAGAGAGGATCTGAGCAGGTAAAGTTGCCTGCGGATTCCACGTCAGAATGCAGGCGGAGGCCAGTAACAGCCTCCGGTCCCGGGCGGCCGGGGAAGCCCGTGACTTCTACGTAGCGGAAGGCATGGAAAGTGAAAGCGGGGACGTAAACTTCTTTCCCCTCTCCTCTGCAGATATAGACATCCTGCTGAACTGCGATTTCCGGGGCTCCTGGACCTCCGACGGGGCTGTTGTCGCGGCGCAATCCCTTAATCTGTCCGCACACGCTTGTCATGGGATTGAGAGTTCCATCAGGGTGGATGAGTTCCCCATAGCGTAGTCGTATCTTGGTCCCACGTGATGCCCTCACCTGAAGCCTGGCCCAGCCAGCGAAATTCTCACCGAAGTCTACAATAAATACTCCTGGATGGGGCTCTGAGATACCCACTGGGCGGATCTCCTCTGCAGCTATTATGGGAGGTTGTGACTGGGCCTCTAATCGGCCTCCCAGTTCAGGTGTGGATGCCACTTGGCTCCAGGCCGAATCATCAAAGCCGGCAATATCCCAGCCAGGGATCTCGCTGCAGGCGTCATACACCTCTCCCAGGTATATGTTGTTTCGAAGGATGGGGCCTTTGTGCACTTTCCAGGATTTGTCGGTGACAACGGTGAGGGATCTGCCGTCGGAAAAATGGACTTCTAGCTGTGCGATCAGGCAAGGACGGCCTACAACCAAATGTTCGCGCAGGTTGAGTCTTCCCCACATACGTAACGGCAAAGGGTTGTACCAGCCATTTCCCACTACCGCGCTAAGACAGTTTGAGCCTTTTTGGAGCAGGGTAGTCACATCGTAGGTGCTGTAGAGAATCCGATCGGCATAGTCTGTCCATCCTGGGTCTAGAACCCGGTCGCCCACGCGGCGGCCGTTTAGGTGGGCCTCGTAGTATCCCAGTCCTGAGATGTAAAGCCTAGCTTTTAGGGGCTTCTTATCCAGGACAAAGTCCTTGCGGAAAAGGGGCGCAGGATCTTCCTTGTAAAAATCGGCATCCTTCTCAGGTGTGGGTTTGCCGTCGGAGATCCAACTGGCCTTCCAATCGCCAGGGTTGAGAAGTGCGGTTTCCCAGAATGACGGGGCGCTCCAGTCCGAAGCCTGTCCATTTCCGTCCCAGATGCGGACCTTCCAGAAATACTTCTGTCCTGAGCCCAGAGGGATTCCGGCATAAGGAATGTTGAGGGTTTCGTTCGATTCCACCCTGCCGCTGTCCCAGAAGCTGCCCAGCTCTTCAGCCAGAAGTTTTTCACTCTCCGCAACAAGGATCCGGTAGGCGCTTTGCGTGCAATTACGGGCATCAGACTGAAGGATCCAGCTCAACTGGGGCATGGCTGTTCCGATTCCTAGAGGATTCACCTTGTATTGCGTTCGGAGATCAGTCACACGAAGCCCTCCGTTTGGGCTGCAGTCCATGAGCGCTACAGCTGTCAATACAATCATACCGAAATGAAGTGCGTTCCTTCCGGTCTTCCTTTGCCTTGATGGTGTACCGCAGATGCCTGCCTGATTCATTTTTCTCTTCCCCGATGGAGGGCTGATTCAGCCAACTCCCGGCACCTTCGACGCAGATTCTGCAATCGTAAGGACTGTCCCGGATCAAAGGCGAGATTTCGGCTCTCATTGGGATCGTCAGTTAGGTTGTAAAGCTCCTCGTACTCGGGGTGCTTCAGGTAACGAATGTATTTCCACCCGCTGGTGCGGAGAGCCTCTGTCTGGGGGATCTGGGGATGGTCCCAGAGATGCTCACAAAAGACCTCGGTTCGGAAGGGCTGGTTCCGGCTTTTCATTAAGGGCGCGAAACTGCGCCCCTGCATCTCTTCAGGAACAGGAAGCCTGGCCATGTCCAACAGAGTGGGAGCCAGGTCCAGATTGAGAGCTGGCTCGGTAATGACGCGGCCCGCAAGCGCCTGCGGAAGCCTTGGGTCATAGACGATCAGG
>Ga0209427_10009835_pt1 | contig 10643 bp, 7 predicted proteins | sample DeeMarSWOR136_30_FD_187465 | JGI IMG/M metagenome (GOLD analysis project Ga0209427, IMG submission 187465) | Marine sediment microbial communities from White Oak River estuary, North Carolina - WOR-1-36_30 (SPAdes) (version 2) | ecosystem: Environmental > Aquatic > Marine > Intertidal zone >...
AAATATGTACAACATAAGTATTTCTTAGATTAATTACAGAAACACATTTTATAAAACTAAAGGTTTTTTTTAAATTCTTCAATTCTCATTTTTCAAAACTCTCGATTATTCTTTATTTCTCATCATTCCTTTAATAAGCTCTTTCGCATAATCAACTCTCACTTTTTTATCATCTACTAACTTTTTCGCCACTTTTTCTATTAACTCTTCCGGGACTCCTGCCAATTTTGCTATATTTCTGGAATGAAGCGTCATATGACCCTTTTGAATTCCCTCTGAAGCTAAAGCCCTTAGTGCACCCACATTCTGAGCTAATCCAAGAGCAGCAGCAACTTGAGAAAGCTCATTAGCACTAGACACATTTAAAATCTTTAGCGCCAATCGGGCCATTGGGTGTATTTTTGTCATACCTCCAATAATACCAAGAGCAAGAGGTAATTCTATTTCTCCTACTAAATTTCCCTCTGAATCAACTTGATAGTTTGTCAAGGGAGAATATTGTCCGCTTAATGAGGCATAAGCATGAGCCCCGGCTTCAATAGCTCGCGTATCGTTTCCAGTAGCTAGAGTTAATGCTATAATTCCATTCATTATGCCTTTATTATGGGTTGTTGCCCTATAGGGATCAGCAAGAGCAAACTCATAAGCATTCATTATTCCTTCAACTACTTCAGCTCCACCTAATAAATCTTTATCAAAAACTGCTTTACATTTGGCTATACGATGCGTCGCCAAATTAGAAACAATTCTAAGATAAATCTTGCCCCCACACAACTCTTCTAAGTAGGGACTTACCGCTTCTGCCATTGTATTTACCACATTAGCCCCCATAGCATCTAACACATCTACTAATAAATGGAGGATTAACATCTCGCCCCTTCTAGTAGTCAGTTCTCTGATCTCAAAATCAAATGCGCCTCCACCTAATTCATTCAAAAAAGGATCTTGTTCATTGGCCATTCTTATAATTTCATCCTTATGCTCTAATAATTTTTCTTTAGCAGTACTGATATCCTTTAAATTAGTAATTTGAATCTGGGAAATCATAACTGATTTGATTTTTTCAGAATGGAACCCACCGTGCTTTCTTGCAAACTTTGCAGCATTTGATGCTGCTGCAACAACTGATGGTTCCTCTATGACCATAGGAATAAGATAATCTTTATCATTTATTTTAAAATTACATGCTATTCCCATAGGCAGTTGATAACTCCCTACAACGTTCTCTATTAGAGTATCCAGCTGAGATGGACTAAAATAACCGAAGTTGCGTAATAATTTTTTATCTTCTTCATTTAAATCAATTATTTTAGCTATAATATTAACCCGTTCTTCAATTGGAAGTTTATAAAAACCAGAAATTGCAGAATTTATCTCTTTAGGCATAGTTTTTATGTCATTTTTTTCATTTCAATATATCGCAATAATTAAGAAAATGAAAGTTGCTTAAATATTATTGATATCTCAAATTCTTTAAGAAAAAATAAAATATACTATTATATCTAATAAATTTTCTGAGTGGGGATATAAATTGGCACCCAATTCAGCAATCCAATTGCATTGTAATCAAGTTCATCTTTTTTTTCAATTCTTCTTACTTCATATTCCAAGGAATTTCCTTTTCTCACATTCCATGCGATTCTTACTAAGCCTTTGTTTAAATAACTCAAATCATTCGGATTTGAATAAGCTATTGGATTTGATTCTAGAGTTGCAAAAAGAGGAAAAAATCTCTCATGAAATCCAGAGTGTCCTTTAGGACAATAGTTCAATCCTTTTTTATTAGGAATAATACATCCTTCATCACAGAAATGGAGTGTAAAACCTCGTTCTTCATTTAATTCATGCTCACTAATACGACCTAATAGGGATTGGATTTCAACGTGTCCATTTTTTATTTGTTCATATTCTTGAACACTTTTCTTTTCCTTAAAATTGATATAGTCGTTGATCTCTGGGCCATAGCTTAGAACCTTTTTAAAATGGGGGGTTACTTTTAATAATCCTGAGATGCATGTCGCACCAGAGCCATAAGAGCCAAAATAAATAGTATCATTAGAATGAGCATAATTTTCGAGAATAAATTGAATTTGAGACCAAACTGCCGCATTATACATGTTTCCAAAGTGCATTGGAACTCGTAAATGGGGCAAAACTCGTTCCTTCACATTTGTATTTACCCAATATGCCCAATTTTCTAATCTATCAGAAGAAATTCCTTTCTCTTTTAATTTTAAATAAATATATTCTGGTAAAAGAGTTACGTCATGTAAAAAGAAATCAATTTTTTTCAATAAAGATATTTTTAAATTATTTCTATTTATTTTTGGTAAATTATTGATATTCTTTATCCAGCGTTTTTCAATTATGTGCTGCATGCATTTTATAGGAAGTTTCGAAAATGGAGCGTGAAATGTATAATAATCGGCGTAAAAATCTCCAATATGCCTAATTAAATCGTCATACGCTCCTAATTGAAAATTAAGATATGCATCAACCGAATAATGGCCAAAAACCTTAGCATTTTTTTCATTAGCAGGTCGATAAAAGTCATTAATATCTCCTGAAATCTTCCCAAACTTTTTGCTAAATCTTGCAATCCGTGGATTTTTAGAAATAATAAGAGCTATTGCTCCAGAGCCTTGTGTAGGCTCAGATGGAGTTCCCAAATGATAGGAGGAAATATCTGCACTAATCACGAGCGCCTTATTTATGATATCTTTCTCAATTAAACCAATAGCATTAAGTATCGCTAGAGTTCCACCTGCACATGCATTATAAATATCTTGAGTCAAAATATTTTTTTTTAGTCCTAACATTTCGGCAAATATATTAGAAACCGACTTAACAGCATAAGTAATTGTTTCTGTCCCAACAAAAACAGCATCAATTTCTTTAGGATTAATATTTCCTCTAACCAGAGCATTATAGGCCGCTTTTAACCCAATTGAGATAATATCTTCATCAGCTTCAGGTAATCGCATTTCCTTCAATAGTAAACCTTTTTTGTACTTTTCTGGATCTACATCTCTTTTTACAGCTAGTTCTTCAATGTCTACAAAGTGCCGTGGAGCGTGAAAGCTTATTGAATCAATTCCAACATCGGAAAACAGATAATCGTCAGATATCATAATTTCTCTCCCTTTTTCAATATAAAAATTTTTTTTAAAATAGTTATTTAATTAATTAAATATTTTGTTTAATAATCAATTTATAAACTTAAACTTTTGTTTTAAACTGTTTTTCAAATTTATAGTTAGAAATAATTAAGTATAACTGAGTTATAAAGGTTTTCTTCACGAATTCCAACGAAAAATCGATTAAACGTTTTAAAACGATTAATTGATTAAAGTTAGTAATTAAAAATCGATAATATCAACTTTTATGTGTTATTTAGAAATTTAAAAATTTAAAAAAGGATAAGTAAGATGATTTGAAAAAGAATGCCGCGAGCTTTTTCGTAATAAATAAACATAAATATTATATATATTTTAATCTAATTAACATAACATACTAATAAACTCTGAAAAATCGTAATTTTTTTTGGTGTTGAAAAATACAGAAATTAAAAAAACAGAAACATTCAGAAACTGAGAGCGATGAAGATCATTGGTTAGAACAATTAAAACAACTTCCTCGAGATAATATACCAAAACATATTGGAATTATCCCAGATGGAAATCGCAGATGGGCTAGAAGAAATAATAAGTCGCGAAATGCGGGCCATTTGGCGGGATATGAAAATGTAAAAAAGATATTAATTTCATGTTTTAAAGCAGGAATTAAATACTTAAGTTTATATGCTTTATCTCTTGAAAACGCTATAAAACGCTCACAAGACGAACTCGAATATATCTATAAAATCATTAAAATTGCAGTTGAGACAGTGAAAAATGAACCAATTGTTACAGATGAAAAAGTGAAATTTAATGTAATTGGAAGAACAGAATTATTGCCCCAAGATGTACGAGATAAAATCAATGAGCTACTTGACTATACTAAAGATTTTGATGGAGCGTATATTAATGTACTTATTATGTACGATGGACAAGCTGAGATCGTAGACGCCATGAAAAAAATAATGAAAAAGAAGGTTGAACCTGAGAAGATTGACCAAAAACTCATAAAAGAACATCTATATACCAGAGATTTTCCAGAGCTCGATTTTCTCATCAGAACTGGGATGGATGATGGAATGAGGTTATCGGGATTTTTATTATGGGATGCGTCCTACGCCGAGTTTAAGTTTCGAAATGACTTATGGCCGGATTATAACAATAAAAAGCTTTTTGAAGACTTGAGTGATTATATAAAAAGGAATCGAAGGAAGGGTAAATAGTTTTATATATAGTATTCAATTCAGATCTATTTTTCTAAAATTGTCTTTTATTTTTTATAAGTTTATAAACTAGATTTTAGAACCTCGGAAAAACTAAACTTCTTAAATAAAAATTTTTATTATTTAAAAAAGGGAAATTAATATTTCCATATAAAACCGTTATAACTAAAACAAATATTTCAAAAATATAAAATATCAGTAAAGACTTAGTAAATTAAACATGACAGTTTCAGAAAACCAGAGTAAAGCAATTTCAATAACATTTACAAGATTTCCACAGAATTTATTAATTCCTAGTGTAGATAATATCATTTCATTTCAAGCTATTAATTATTTCAACAATAAAGAGAAATTTAAATTTGATATTAAGGGAGAAAATCTAAATGTTATGAGTCCGGATGAATTAGAACAAGAAATTCATTTTAATCCCGGAGAAACAAAGAACTTTGATATTAAAATAATTCCCACTTTAGATGGATATGGGAAGCTTTCCATGAATGTAAATTGGTTAAAGCGTGTTGAATATACGGTAAAAGTAAAGAAAGTTAGGGCACATGTTCCAAAAAGCAAATCTAAAAAAATATTAGGTAAATATACTATTAAATCTTCAAAGGAATCATATGAGTTCAAATCCGAAAATTTTATTTTAGAATTCTCATCCAAGGAACTTAAACAAGCTGAAAAACAATTAGAGTTGAAGAGAAAAAAATATAATGATTATTTAAATCGTAAGCAAGCGTGGGAACAGAAAAAATCGCAGGGAATAGTAGAGTCCGAACCTATTCAAGAAGTATCAATGGAAGATATTGATAACGACATAAGCCTTATTGCCCGAGGTTATCTTTCGACTAAAGATCCTATGAAAGCGTTAGAGTTAGCATTAGGAATATCTGATGAAAACTATAAGATCAGTCTTTATTATAATTTAATTAGAGCGTTTGCATTCATCGATTTAGATGGTACCATTGAGATTATTAAAAATTTAACTAAAAACGAAAAGAGGATTGAATTAATTAAATATATAACTTTTGATCAAATTAAAGTAAATCCGGAACAAACACCTAGAATTGCATTTTTAATAGAAGACCTTTCCTTACGAGACCAACTTGTAATTAGCATAATAGGAAAAATAATCGAAATTAAACCAGAAATAGCGTTACAAATTTCTCAGGTTATTAATGATGAGTCTATGAGAGCAAAAATCCAATTAAACATAATTAGGATGATATATGAAGAAGATAAAGTAAAAGCAATTGAGATTCTAAAACTCATTATAAATAATCTCGAAAAATCTTCAGTATTAAACTTAGCAGAAAATAATTATAAAAATCCTGGATATGAATATTATAAAGATTCTATAAATTTACTGGCAGAAATAGATTCGACTCAAGCAGCTGATAATTTGCTTATCGGATTTAATTTAAGGGAAGTTAAAGATAAAGTTGCGGAGGATTTATTTGATATTATTTATGAAATGGTGGACGAAACTAAAATTAGATTCGATCCTTTCCCTGTATTTTCTCAATATTATTTGTTTAATACTTATACTTCAAATATTAATAATAATATCAAAAATTTTTCAATAATTGGAGGAAATGTGAGCAATAACGTTTTATTAAAAGATTTTAACCTCAATATCGTTTTATTATCTCTATTCAGTTTTAATTTTAGTATATTTCCCCTTATTGACAGAGCTTATAGTGATTTAAAATTTAATCATAATAAATCCATAGCTTATTTCATATTTCCTTCAAAGGAAAATCATAATGACACTGAATTAAAATCTATTCAGACTGCTTTAAATCAATTTGGACTAGTGTCTAATCTTAATAAAACTCCGAATGAAACGTTGATATTAAATTTAGATTTTATCCCTTATTTAGGAAAACCTACAATCATCTTAGCCTCAGATTCAGAGTTGAATGAGAAGATTCGAGCAAAAGTAAGCAATAGTCTTGGAGATAATGTTAATATAAAGATTGATAAATCTTTATTTAAAGGAGGTAAAACTGAAGAATTTTTAAAACGAATATTTACTGGAAATAGTTTTAAAATTGTTAATTTAATTATGTCTTACGAATTTATTAACAACTATGATATGTTTAAAGCCTTTACATTATCATTAATTTAAGTTTAATTAAAACAAAAAGTATTATTTTAATATAATTTATGGAAGAATATATAGGATTTATAAAAAAAAGAGATTATTTAAATGGCAAAAGACAAGAAAAAGAAAAAAAAGGAAAAAAAGAAGAAAAAAGGCAGTAGTGGATCTAGTTCTGGTTCTACTTCAATAGCTTATGGAAAAGCTGAAGTTTCAGCGATTAGTCTTGGAAATGCAGTAGATCGATCTAGGGATAATTTATTTATTGGAACAGATTATAGAGAGGTTTTTAGTTTGCAATATGAAAGAACTTGGCCAGAGATTCTCGGAGATCTATCACGATGGCATTATATGCCGTTCTCACTTGGCCTCGAACTGGAATTGATTTTAGCATATAATGATGGTTCATATCCTGACGGAGCAGAGATGGTACATATCATGAAAGAAAGTATAAGAGATGCCATTCAAATAATGGATCAAATTCTTTACGAGGGTAGAAGTGATTTCCCTCCCGTACCTCAATATATCGTTCAGAAAGTCTTAGCAAGACCTTATTTTCGGGAGGATAAAGAAAAAGGAGGGGTAATGGTAATCCGATATAAGCTACCTGATGGACAAGCTAATGATTATGTTGATGTCGATAGCTTTGCGAGAGATGGAAATGCAACTGCTGTTACGTATATCTTAGAGTTAGTAAGCCCTCCCTGTGAATATGTTGAAGAATTAGCATTTTGGGCTTCCACTCTCTTCCAATTAGCAAAAATTACATTACCTAAGGATGTTCATATAATTGCAAGTGGGATAAATCCTGCAGCTAAAGAATATATGAGAGGTTTAACTCAAGCCACACATATACACATAGGGGGATTTAGTAATGACACTGAAAAGGCACAAGTTTATAGTATGATACGAAATTTCATCCCTCATTTGATAGCCTTATCAGTAAATTCACCAATTTTTAATAATAATCCCACAGATGTAATTAAGATAATAAATAATAGAATAACTGCTCCTAACTGTACAAGATCATTGAGATTGCATTATAATTCTAGTATGTTATCGAGCAATGAACCTAAAACGTTCATACCTTATTTAATTAATACTGATGCAGAATCAGCAAATTATTTTCTACAAACTATACAAAAAGCAAGTTTAGAAGATGGGAGAATGCAAGATCTAACACCCTTTTCGAGACATGTGACCGTTGAATTTCGACCTATGGATGCTCAGCTATCTATATGTCGAAATATTGGATTGGCACTATTAGTTCAAACACTGGCATATAAAGCAAGAAAATTATTACAAAGTGGCACGTGGGTGCCTGATGCGGGTTCGGATACAATTTCCGGGAATAGAAAGGGTGCTTATGAAAGAGGTTTAATCTCTTTATTTAGACCTTCTAATATTGATCGCACCACTTTAGCTCAATATGATCCTGATTTTGCTGAACAATATTTAGGGCCAGAAAATCAACCTAATCGTTATATGACTCATGCTGTACAAAGGATGTTTCTCTATTTAAAACCTGAACTTACTGAACTTGATTATCTATATACACCCTTTTTCAAACCACTTCTAATGAGCGTTTTTGGTGAGATTTCATATGCTTTAGCACCAATGACAGAAGCGGACTATCAATTATCCTTATATGATTACAAAGTAAGAAACGGACAAGTCCCAGATGTATTACATGATTTAATATATTTTACCTTGGAATATAGTAAAGATCCCATAAGTCACCCTTTAACAGGAAGTCTAACACTTCCAAGGGAAATGAGGGAATAAATTATGCTCACCGCAACAATAGAACAAAATGGAAAGAAATGGGTCGAGAATCTATTTGTAATTGATGCCCATTCTCATTTAGGTCAAGATGTAGATGGTGCTGCAATGATGAATCCATTAGCTCCCGGATCTGGTACATTTGATTTCTGGGGAAACGTACAGGGAAAAATTAAAGCAGAATGGGAAAAAACGGGAGAACAATCCTTTTTCACTACGATGAATGGAACTAATACTAAAATTTCTTGGTCATTTACTCCATTTCCATTTACAGATAAATTATACAGCGCTTTAGAAAATTTGAAACATAGATATTCTGATTTAAAAGAAAAATCAAAATTCTATAGCTTCATTGATCAAGGGGTATGCTTCCCGTTTCAGGATGTATTTCGTGATAAACAACCAGAAGCATTATACAGAGCAAGCAATATAAATGTCTCACGTTTTACCACTCGTTTCCCATTTTCTATGAAATTAGTTGGATATGGGCGCTGTGATCCGATGGAAGGGGAAAAAGCAGTTAATGAAGTAAAATACATGAGAGAAGTATTAGGATTGCGAGGATTAAAATTGCATCCTCGTTCAGAAGGCTGGATTGACAATATATATTCAGAATCTGCAATCAATGTTTTAATTGAAGCCGCTAAATATTCTATGCCAGTTATTTTTGATACGAGAGGTAAAGGTTCCATATTAAGTATTGGCAAATTAATCAATCAAACCAGAAACATTTTAAAATCTAAATCTCCTGATTTATTACCACATTTCAAGGTAATAATCGCTCATTTTGCTCAGGGAAATATCGGAGATCATGATGTTTATAATACGATTGTTCAGCCAAATACGTATGGGGATCTTTCTATGCTACATGGAGAAGGGGCAGGTAATTTCTTCAAAGATTTTCGAAAGTGGTTCAAGGATAATAATAAAATAAATGTTGATGGCCGGGACTGGTCTGAATATCTTCTATTTGCGTCTGATTATCCATATTTTGGAGATGTACATGCTGAAAAATTGATGATCTACATTATTAATAAACGATTTTTCGACAATGGTGGCACCATTCAAGATACTAAAAATATTCTTGGGCTAAATCAGATTAGAGTGTTACCCGAATACAACCTTCCTCAAATAAAAAATGATGCAAAAATATTACCAAGTACTATTATTTCTAATCCTAATTTTCAGCAAAATAACGTAACTGCTTATGATACAGCAGTGGAAGCAATAGCAAAATTAATTATTGATGGAAAAATTGATATTAAACGATTTTGTATTCAATTTAAGCAAAATTGGAGTCAATTCAGTGATGATATGTTCATAACTGCGATAAAAAATAGTACAAAAGAAGAAATACCCGTATATTTTACTAATATTGTGGAAGATCAATCAATTTCCCTTATAGCACCCTTACAACCGAATACAGAATGGAAAAAATTTGGTTATAAATATTTCAATCCAGAAGATCGCACATTTTTCGCCTCATTATTTAGGCAAACGTATTTAGCGACAGATTTACCTAAGACAGTTGAAATATTATCACATGTTTTTTGATTTTAAGCTATATAAAACTTAATTTTCTTCTATTAAATTCATTATTTATTTTGTTAAAACTCTTAATTCTTCAATATCTTAAGTAATCCATTAAAAAAGATAAAACAATTAAATATGGATATAATTATTATAATCAATACAAAAACTCAATAGTATAATCTAATAATTTCCATGTGATAAAAAATTGAGAGGAATAATGGTTTTAGGTTTTAATGAAAATTTTGAAGTCTTCATTGAGGCGCAAGTTCCAAACGATCTTTCTAAAAGCCTAAATTTGAAAGCATCGGATCTTATGAACATATATACACTTCATAGAATGGATAAAAATGAGCCCAATTTTTTTCAAATGGAGATTAAGGAGTTTACCGTAGCTAGTTTTTTTACAGGATTTTCCCTTAAACATTATGTAGGACACCCTAATTATGCAATTTCCGTATTATTTTCTAATGAGGAGATGACTAAAGAAACATCTCCAATAGATTATGATTTTGAAGGTAAATTAAGGAGAATTGCCCATGAAATATTACCTAAAAATGCTGAAGAAAATTTTGAAGAATTACTTAAAGATTTTTATGTCCAATTAGAAAATCAGCAAATAGAACCATATTGGGAAGAATATAATGAAGCTGAAATTACCAAACTCGTATCCCTTCCCAGTAAAGGGATTGATGAAGAAATTATTAATGATTCAGGTTCAATTGACTTTGTACATATGGATGATCCTCAGGCGAATGAGGATAGCACGGATGATGACTTTTATAAACTTGAAAATGAAGTATTGAAAACAGAAATTGAAAGTTTAGAAATGTTATTGAAGGAGAAAAGTGATAAAATTACGGAGTTAACCCAAAAACAAAAAACACT
>Ga0209427_10009836_pt1 | contig 10643 bp, 9 predicted proteins | sample DeeMarSWOR136_30_FD_187465 | JGI IMG/M metagenome (GOLD analysis project Ga0209427, IMG submission 187465) | Marine sediment microbial communities from White Oak River estuary, North Carolina - WOR-1-36_30 (SPAdes) (version 2) | ecosystem: Environmental > Aquatic > Marine > Intertidal zone >...
CAAAGTAATCCGCGAAAGAGCACAAAGCCCTGACATCGAGCATAGCGATATCCCTTGCTTGCTTCTCAGAAGCAAGTTCGGTAGCCAAACGTGCTATTGCTTCCGCTTCCAGAAAAGCACTAACCTCCTTCCAAATTATATCACTAGTGGTAACATTTGACCAAGGATTATCTTGCCATGTATATTCTGAAAATAATGTACTCGACATTAGTAGTCTACTGCAAGACTATTCTACTTAAGAATTTGAGACCGGAATTTTTCAGTTCGCAATATATCTGCTATAATTGAGCCGAGGATAAAGATATGCAAATTAGATGGTGGCGCAGCGGGTTTTTCTACATACTACTGCTCATTATTATAGTGGCTCTGGTAATTGCCCTCATACCACGTGAGGGGCCTGAGAAAGTAAGCTTGCCTGAGTTTACTGAAATAGCCAAACAAGGGCAAATTGACACCATTAATCAGAATGGCGAGACAGTCGAAGGCTTAGCAGATGGCCAAGTCACAATTACAACGTATTTTGATGGCACTACCTATGAACTAGTCAATTTCCTCAAAGATGAAGGGGTAGTTCTAGGAGTAGAAGGAGAAGGAATAAAGTTCGTTGTTGAACCTAGTGGCTTTGATTGGGGAACCATAGCATTAACAGTAATTCTACCCATTGTGCTGCTGGGTGCGTTGTTTTATTTCTTGTTCTTCCGTGCCGCCCGCGGCGCTGGCACACAAGCCTTCAATTTCAGCAAAAGTCGTGCCCGGTTGACTCTTGACAAGAGGCCCGATGTAACTTTCGCCGATGTCGCTGGAACTGATGAGGCAAAGGAAGAAGTTCAAGAAGTAGTGGAATTCCTCAAATCTCCCCAGAAATTCCATGCACTAGGGGGACGCATACCCAGAGGAGTGCTCCTAGTAGGACCACCAGGAACAGGTAAGACCTTGCTAGCTAAGGCAATAGCTGGAGAAGCTAAGGTGCCTTTTTTCTCTATCAGTGGTAGTGAATTTGTGGAGATGTTTGTGGGTGTTGGTGCCGCTAGGGTCAGAGACCTGTTTGAACAAGCCAAGCGTAATGCACCATGTCTCTTATTTGTTGATGAAATCGATGCCGTAGGCCGACACCGTGGTGCTGGCTTAGGTGGAGGACACGACGAAAGAGAACAGACCTTAAATCAAATTCTGGCCGAGATGGATGGTTTCGATACCAATACCAGCATTATTGTCATAGCTGCCACAAATCGCCCAGACATCCTTGACCCTGCTCTCCTTCGCCCTGGTCGTTTTGACCGCCATATTGTTATTGACTTACCTGATATAAAAGGCCGCAAGGCCATTCTAGAAGTACATGCCAAGGGCAAGCCGCTGGCTAAGGAAGTCAACCTTGAAACTGTAGCTAAAGAAACGCCAGGGTTCAGCGGTGCTGACCTTGCTAATTTAATTAATGAAGCAGCTATCCTGGCTGCACGGCGCAATCGTAAGGATATCACACTAAAGGAACTTGAAGATGCTGCCGACCGGACTATAGCTGGACCTGAAAAGAAAAGCCGCGTAATAAGCCCCAAAGAAAAGGAAATCATTGCTTACCACGAAAGCGGCCATGCCCTAACTGCCAGGATGTTACCTAATGCCGACCCTGTGCACAAGATTTCTATTGTTGCTCGAGGGATGTTGGGAGGATGGACACGCTTCCTACCGTCTGAAGACCGCTATTTATGGACTAAGTCACAATTTGATGATAGATTGGCAGTAAGTTTAGGAGGACGTGTTGCCGAGGAAATTACATTCGGGGAAATAACTACTGGGGCTCAAAACGACTTGGAGCAAGCAACTAAGCTGGCTAGGAAAATGGTTACAGAATATGGCATGAGTGAAAAACTAGGCCCACGAACCTTTGGCCAAAGGCAGGAGCTTGTCTTCTTGGGTCGTGAGATCAGCGAACAGAGAGATTACAGCGATAAGATAGCCCAAGAAATCGATGAAGAAGTGCACAATATTATCCAGCGGGCCTATAAAACCACCAAGAAGATTCTGACTGCGAATAAAGAAAAGCTAAAACTGCTAGCTGAAGAGCTTAAAGTTCGTGAGACTCTGGATGAACCTGAGCTCGACAAAATATTTGAAGGTTTAGCACCTCAATCAGCCCCCAGCTAAATCCAAAACAACTTTCAAGTCAAGATTCAGATTCCTTGATTTTCTTTCGGAGAGCCAAGCCAACTGGTTTCGCTGGCGACAATATCTTCATCTAGCTTGACAAATAGCGGTTTGGGTTGACGAAGTTTCTGTCCTGGAGGTAAGAACTGGACTTTCCAACCTGTTTCTACCACACTGCCATCAAATCCAAGGAAGGAATGAAGCCTTTCGGAGCTGAAGGGGATGAATGGATAGAAGACAGTTTCCAACACTGCCAGTACAGAGAGGACTGTATAGACGGATTTAGCTGAAGTCTCTCGTTCTGTTTTGATCGTCTGCCAAGGAGCTTGTTCATCAAGATAACGGTTAGCTTTTTGGGCTAGAGACATGGCTTCTTTAACCGCCCCTTTAAATTGACAACGATGGAGTAGCTTATCCACACCGTCTAATGTAACTTCAGCCTCATGAAGCAAGCCTTGGCTGCGTTGATTTAGTTCACCAGGTGTAGGCACAGCTCCATCGAAATTGCGATGGGCAAAGGTCAAAACACGATGAGCAAGATTGCCGTAGGTAGCTACCAGCTCATTATTGTTACGCCGCAGGAATTCACGCCAGGAAAAATCGCTATCTGCGGTCTCAGGCATGTTTATCGCCAGAGTATACCTCAAGGCATCTGGATCATACCGTTCCAGGTAATCATCGAGCCAGACGGCCCAATTGCGGCTGGTAGAGAGCTTTTTGCCTTCAATAGTCAAGAACTCATTGGCCGGAACGTCATAAGGAAGATTCAACCTGCCGTAGCCCATCAACATGGCCGGCCAGCTAAGAGTATGGAAGAAGATGTTGTCCTTGCCCAAGAAATAGTAACTCCTGGCATCACCCTGCCAGAAAGGCTGCCAGGCGGTATCATCTCCGCCGGCATTTGCCCATTCCTTACTCGCCGATAAATAACCGACCACATTTTCAAACCAAACATACAGGCACTTACGCTCAAAGCCTGGCTGTGGCACAGTTACTCCCCAGTCTAAATCGCGAGTTATTGCCCTGTCCCTCAATCCTTCGTTCAAGAATTTCCACGTGCTGCCAAGCACATTGCGCCGCCAATGGGTTTGCTCTCGTATCCAGGCAGCCAGCTTATCCTGGAAAGAAGAAAGACGCAAGAAAAAATGTTCCGTAGACTCGAAGCGAGGCGGAGTAGAACAAAGGTAACAGCGAAGATCTTTAAGCTCCTCTGGGTTCAAAGGCTTACTACACTCATCACATTCATCACCTCTTGCTTTGGTGAAGCCACAGTGAGGGCAAGTACCTTCCAGATAACGGTCGGGAAGGAATCTCTGGCACTTAGGACAATAAGCTTGAAGCATCTTATCTTTGTAAATATGGCCATTATTAAGCAAAGTTAGGAATATATCGTGCGCAACTTGAGTGTGATTGGGAGTGTCGGTGGTGGTAAACAAGTCAAAAGAGATCCCCAATTTTTCCCAGCAATCGATGAACTGTTGATGATATCTAGCTACCACTTCCTGTGGAGTGGTGGATTCTTGCTCGGCACGAACGGTAACCGGCGTTCCATGCTGGTCACTACCCGAAACCATCAGCACCTTATTGCCCTTAAGACGATGATAGCGGGCAAAAATATCGGCAGGTAGATCCGCACCAGCGATATGGCCTAAGTGTAGAGGACCGTTGGCATAAGGCCAGGCAACACCGATAAAAATTCGCTCGCTCACATTCTTTCCCTAAAGGCCCCAAAAAGTCAATCTATTGTAAAACATTAATTTACCTTCAAAAAAGTCGCAGGTTTTTTGGGTTTGTTTAGTTGCCCTGTGTCATTGTCATAAACCAAGGCTTCTAAATGATGATTGCCAAATATTATTCCCTGGGGAGAAAGGTGATTATCTGATTTCCCTTCTCCGTTCTGTATGAAATGTAACCACGGTTTTGGCAACAATCAACACAAAAACGTTGCTTTTCATCTCCTTCCCCGTTGATTAAAAGATAGCGCTCTCCATATTTAATAAGACTATGACAACCATCACATTCTACCTTTCCTGTAGCAATACAACCACGGCGCATTTTAGCTCCTTTCCTGAGATTTTAACCAGGCTCGAGTCTTACCTTCAATAACGAGGCTAAACTCCCCTCTTGGTTCGGTAAAATATTCGCTAGCCTGGCTCACTCTGCCCCGGAAAATCTCTTCGTGTATTTTAGTAAGTTCACGGCATATAGATAGTCTTCTATTTCCCAGAATTTCCTCAATATCACTCAATGCCTTCCTAAGGCGATGGGGTGTTTCGAAAGCCACTATAGTTCTTGGTTCATCGATTACCGAGCTGAGGAGTCGCTGCCTTTGTCCTTTACGGCGGGGCAAAAACCCGAGATAAAGGAATTGGTCAGTCGGCAGCCCGGAAATCACTAAAGCGGTAATCACTGCTGAAGCACCAGGAATTGGTACCACAGAAATCCCATGCTCGATGGCAGCAACTATAATTTCGTAACCAGGATCACTTAGCCCTGGCATGCCAGCTTCCGAAACTAGAGCCAAGTCTTCTTCCTCAAGAAAATCCAATAAATAATCAAGTTTAGCTTTTTTACTATGCTCATGATAACTGGTCAATGGAGTCTTTATATTATAGGCATTAAGCAATCGGCGCGTAGTGCGTGTATCCTCGGCAGCAATAAGTTTTACCTCTCGCAAAATACGTAAAGCACGCAAGGAAATATCCTCCAGATTACCGATGGGCGTAGCAATGATATAAAGAACAGGCATGACTTAAGATTATACTCAATAGCTATAGTTTTATCTACAAGTTTCCTTGACTTTAGAACAATTAATAACCCTCTATCATTCTGACCCTAAGACGAAGAATCTAACTCCGCCCAAGAGAGAGTCCGCCAAGTATTTGGAGACCCTTCGCTGACGCTCAGGGTGACATTTTAACCTGCCTTGACTTTAGCCCGCTATGCTTGTATAATGCGTGACAATTTCTCTCAAGGAAAGACAAATGCCTCACCCTAAATTCAAAGAGCTGGAACGCGCTTACGGATTTGATGAGGTTGCGCTTGTCCCCGGAGATGTAACCATTAATCCTGACCAAACCAACATAGACTTTACATTAAAAAATTACACCTTTTCCATCCCCATTCTAACCTCAGCTATGGATGCTCTCGTTGACCCCGCTTTCGCTATTGAATTTAACAAGCTTGGCGGGCTAGCTGTCCTTAATTTAGAAGGTATGCAAACAAGGTACAAAGACCCCGATGATATCTTAAACCAAATTGCTCAAACTCCTGAGAAAAGAGTTACTTCTCTGCTTCAAAAAATTTACTCCGAGCCTATCAAGGAAAAGCTTATTAGCCAACGCATTGGAGCAATAAAACGGGCTGGGGCTATCTGTGCCGTATCTATAACTCCAGCCAACACCAAACGATTGGCTCCTATAGCCAAGGATGCCGGGATGGATATACTGGTGGTGCAATCTACCGTCACCACAGCCAGGCACATCTCCAAGAGCTATCGGGGACTCATCCTGCCTGAGCTATGCCAGCAAATGTCCTTGCCTATCATAGTGGGCAACTGTTGCAGCTATAACGCAGCACTAGAGTTAATGAGAACTGGAATTGATGGCATCCTGGTTGGAGTAGGGCCTGGGGCTGCCTGTACCACCCGGGAAGTCATCGGCGTTGGAGTTCCCCAAATAACTGCTACTCTACATTGTGTCGCTGCCAGAGAAGCGTATCTCAAAGAAAGCGGTAAATATGTAGCAGTGATAACGGATGGCGGTATTCTCACCGGTGGTGATTTATGTAAAGCATTCGCCGCTGGTGCGGACGCCGTAATGATTGGGTCTCCTTTAGCTCGAGCAACAGAAGCACCAGGGAAAGGCTATCACTGGGGCATGTCTCATTCTCATCCAGCACTGCCTAGAGGGACACGTATTAGAGTTGGCACTGCCGCCCCACTAGAGCAGATTCTATTCGGTCCTACTTCCGTCACTGACGGAACCCAGAACTTAGTTGGTGCTCTGCGCACTGGCATGGGAGTATGCAGCGCTCGAACCATCAAAGAAATGCATAAAGTTAGGATGGTTATTGCCCCATCTATAAAGACCGAAGGGAAATACTTTCAGGCAATCCAAAACGTCCCCTGAGTTTATAGAAACGCCGAAAGGCAAAACCACACCCCAAAGCCAGCTAGAACCAAAGCACAAACGCTAAAAACAATCCTTCGCACCTTCTGTGTCCACCATCGCCTTGACTCGTATGTACTCACAGAAAGAAATTCACTCCAGGCCAAATCACAAGGTAGGTGCACAATAGTAAACAAAATAATACCGGTAAGCCCGAACCTGACAGCATTGGTTACCAGAGCTGTACCGACAGTCGCCCACCATATATAAAAAGCTGGATTGGTTCCCGTAATTATAATGCCCGTTAGTAAAGAGCTAGCTGGTAAGCCACCTATCGCATCAGTCGCCTTATTGGTAGCTCGAAACATTCGGAAAGCCAAGTATAACAGCATCAAGCCACCGGCAAGATATATACCACTTTTCACCTGGGGAGAGTCAATGAAATGTTGGAATCCAAAATAAATTACAACATAAATTACAACAATGAGTGGTACTTCAATGACAGCGTGCCCGGCTGCAATCCAGGCACCAGCGTGTTTGTCACTGTAACCTTTGGCTATAGTAGCCGCAGTCATTGGTCCAGGCAGCATAACGCCAGTAAAAGAAATTCCCGCTGCTATTAGTAAGAATTGCCCCAGACTTAGGCTTGTCTCCATGACCTACTTTGGACAAGACCGGATTCAGGCTAAATTTCTTCCCCTTGTTCGTCCTCCTCTTCGCTAGCCATACCCTCACCATAATGGGGAAGTCTCACACCTATTCTGGTGCGGCGACCTCTGGTTCCTCTAGGCAGATCGCCAATCATCTTTTTGAGCTCTGCCAATGGCTCAAGCGACTTCATTAAAGGGGCAACCACACCATTGACCCCAGCTTGCCACAGGTTGGTTAGCTCAGCCTTTGTGACCAAAGAAGGTAAGGTCATGATAACCGGCTTCTCTAAGATCTCAACGAACCTTCGATAGACCAGCAAATGCTCAATAGCAACAAAAGAGTTTGCATCTCTATTATTGATGAATACACCATCTACCCCGAGGCTATTAATGGCTCTAACAAAACCCTGGTCCAATGAAGGCTCTATCATCAAAAATCTGCCTATGCTTTCTTTATATAAGACCGCCGCAGTTGCCTTGATATCAAAAACTACAAAATCGCAGCCTATGCTCGCAAATTCATTTATTTTTTGTTCACTCATATCCTTCACAAACACCCCCAGAGGGACATTGCCCAGAGCCTTGGCCATCTGGCCAACAATCTTGTCGCTTGCGTTCTCGCTCAATATTAAACCGGCATCGGCATTGACGTCGGCCACGGTTTTGGCTTCTTTGATTTGTGTCTCAGACAGCCCTGCAATAAGCAACATTGCAGGGTTTCTTATTTCAGAGACAGAGGGATGAAAACCTATAGTCGTAGCTGAAGATTTAGAGAGGCTCTTCAATTTATCTGCAAATTTGCTCATATTACCCCCTAGCCAGCGGTCGGATTCGAACCGACGACCGGCGGTTTACGAAACCGCTGCTCTACCCCTGAGCTACGCTGGCATGCAAGCTAAATTTTAGCCCTTCCTTAAGCTTATGTCTACCTTCTGATTTTTCAGAGACAACCTTAGGCATGGCACCACGCAGCAAGTAAGGCTGGCATGTGTGAATCTGAAGATTAAGTAACCTCACTTAGTAGAATTTAAGATGATAAGTTTTTGCTATCTGAGAATAGAAAGTGAGAGATTTATCACCAGTTACCAGTCTGGCAATATGAAGGTTATTATTAGCCAAGGTGCTGTAAAAACCGCCAACCAATCTAACCACCTACGTATATTTTACATCTCTTACTACTATTGTGATTATCGCTTTGAATTTATGCTATCGATAGGTTATTCTATTTTAGGCTCCTTGGGGTATAATCGAATTATTCAACAAGCCAATGATAAAAAAACTTCCTATTAAGGAGGCCGATTATGAAGATGCTTAATTTGGTTAGACACCATTACCAGGCAAAATTAAGTATCTTTTTAATTACAGCATTTTTTATTGCTGGTATTGTAGGTTGTGCTGATGAAGGTGGAGGTGGAATTGTTAAGTATGACCTCAATATTACCAGCACTACTGGAGGGTCTGTCACCACGCCTGGAGAAGGGATTTTTACCTATAACAAGGAAAGAGTAATTAACCTGGTGGCTGAGGCTGAGGAAGGATACCTCTTTGTCAGTTGGAGTGGTGATGTGAATTTCATGGCCGATGTTAATGATGACATTACCACCATCACCATGAACGGAGACTATTCCATAAAAGCCAACTTTCGGGTTCCGCCTACTCCCATGGTTGCAGCAGGTGACTTTCACACGGTGGGGCTTGAGGACAATGCCAGAGTAGTCGCTACGGGATACAACGAACATGGGGAATGCGAAGTCGGCAGCTGGATACACATCGCCCAGGTCGCCACAGGTAGCTGGCACACTGTCGGGCTTAAGGCCGACGGAACCGTGGTCGCCGTGGGATGGAATGTCGGAGGGCAATGTGATGTCAGTGACTGGAATGATATCACCCAGATCGCTGCAGGCCGTTGGCACACAGTGGGGCTCAAGGAAAATGGCAGGGTGGTCGCCGTGGGAAGTAATAACCATGGGCAGTGCGATGTCAGCGGCTGGAGGGACATCATCCAGGTCGCTGCAGGCACCTATCACACCGTAGGACTAAAGGCCGATGGCACAGTGGTCGCCGTAGGATCCGACGACTCGGACCAGTGTAATGTCGGTGGCTGGACGCATATCACCCAGATTGCCGCATGTAGCTATCATGCAGTTGGGCTCAAGGACGATGGCACCGTAGTTGCTGTGGGAAAAACTGCCGATGGGCAGTGCGATGTTGACGACTGGACCGATATCATCCATGTCGCTGCGGGCAGCTGGCACACGGTTGGGATTAAGGATGACGGTACTGTGGTCGCAGTTGGAGAAAACGAACACGGGCAGTGCGATGTCTGCGACTGGACAGACATAATTCAGCTCACCGCAGGCCGTTATCATACGGTGGGGCTTAAGAACAACGGTACCGTGGTTGCCGTAGGAAGAAACGACCATGGGCAGTGCAATGTCAACGGATGGAATCTGGTGTGAACTTCTCGCGTACCGTCGCCCGTAAGAGCTAACGCACCATTCATCTGAGAGTCATCTTGGGGGGTCTACGGTGATCCACGACTCTTTGAGGCCACTCAGTCTCTGCCGTTCTAAAAGGAAGCGAGTGAACCTAGAATAGCTTTTGCCAGGACCTCACGCCTGTTAGTTCTCACATGCTCACGCTCTTCCAGTGTTCTACCAGAGTACAGGGACTTATTCTCTAACGGAGTATCCGACACTATGAGTAGCCCTGCAGCTTCAATCCCAACTAGGCTGGCAGCTCGAAAGACCGCAGCAGTCTCCATCTCTAAGCCTGGGCACCCCAATTCCTCCAGAAAATAGTTCAACCTGAAGAATTCGGGCAGCACACAGTCCACGGAGACTACGTTTCCTTGATGTAAAGCCACCCGTTGGTTGTGGCATATATTGGCAGCCTTTTTTCTTAAATGTTCGGTTAAAACCTTAGCGGGAGTTACAGGTTGAAGAAAGCAGTCTTCGGGGATAATATCTGGGGTCAAATACCGGGAAAATCCGTCGCCGCAAATAGAGCGCTCGACCACGAACAAGTCCCCTATATGGATGTTATCATGTAGACCAGCCATAGAGCCGGTGAAGATCAGGTTCTTGCATGCTGAGCAACCTAACGCAAGAACCACGTTGCCAGCCATGGGAGCACCAATACCGCAGCGAATCAAAGATAAGTTACTGCCAGCAAAACTTAGCTGCCAAACGCTATGTATACCAAGGGCTATTTCGGTGACATCGTCTGCAGCATCAGCGAACACTTCAGGCCCCCAGTTTGGTGTGACAACTACTTTCCTTTGAATAGCGTCAGGCTCGCAACCAAATGTGCCTTTTACCACGTCGTCAGGCGAGATGTCATATTTACTGAGTTGAAAAAACGCCGGTAAATGATTGCTCATTATTACCTCCAACGAAACATCAATACACTATGGCTTAAGACGGCCAAAAGGGCGTGTAAAGAAATATAGAATCCTTTACTACATATAGTCAACAGTACGCGACTGACTAGTCACGGGCCATGATATCTCTGACCTGCACGGCCAAAGCTTCGCTCTTAGCATCTCCGGTAACAAGCTGAATCTGCTTTGTCGAGGATACACCCAGTCCCAGTTCAGCGGCCCGTGCAATCTGTTCCTGTTCAAAGATAGCCCCGCGGCTGACCTCTGGTGTCGTCCCCAGCAAACGTAGAATCGCTACCCCCACCGCGTCAATGGCCACTCGGTCGCTACCAGCAAGCATTACCCCGGCCTCTACCCTGG
>Ga0209427_10009837_pt1 | contig 10642 bp, 8 predicted proteins | sample DeeMarSWOR136_30_FD_187465 | JGI IMG/M metagenome (GOLD analysis project Ga0209427, IMG submission 187465) | Marine sediment microbial communities from White Oak River estuary, North Carolina - WOR-1-36_30 (SPAdes) (version 2) | ecosystem: Environmental > Aquatic > Marine > Intertidal zone >...
GCTGGCCATTACCAGAATATTCTCAGGACTGTCGTAGCGGGTTGCCTGGGTTGTACCGTCCCAGATAAGTTTAAGGGCATAGCCTCGGCCGCCGATGTATTGGCTCTTGAAATCGGGGGGTAGTTTCTGGATGGTAGTTTCCAGTGTGCTCAAATTCACCCTGAGTATGCGGTCGGTGTATCCGCCCGTCACCCTGGCAGGTTCATATTTGATTTTTCGTAGTGTTTCCATGCACACTCCAGTCTTCTATTCGATAGCCAAGGAACTTAAAAGTGCCAGAAATATCGCAAGGATACGTTCCAGTATTTATAGCACATTATGCATGTTTTAGGCAAAACTAATCTTAAAACTATGTAGACAGACCGCTGAGCGCCTGGATTCTAACCTCGGCTCATAGCCTAATTTATTGCCTCAGAAAATCTAAAACCAGGCTATTGAATTCCGCAAGGTGTCTTCTCTGGGGGGCATGCCAACATCTTTTGAATACGTATAGTCGGGAATTCTTAATTAGCGTATGTGCTTTATGGGCGAGTTTCACTGACATGTATCCGTCCCACTCACCCCATACTATCAGCGTGGGAGTTTTCATCTCTGGTAATCTGTCCAAAAAAGAAACCAAGTTTTCCTCTTGATTTCGTAGCATAGACAGATAGGTTTCATCATTCTTCAGCTTAGCTTTTAATGTAAAAAAGGGGATGAGCAACCTTCCCACAAAGGCAATGTCTTCCGTTAGGCCATTGCTATCTACTAGGATGAGCTTTTCCACCCTATCGGGGTGGGTTAGAGTAAATCCCAAAGCAATTCCGCCTCCTAGAGAGTGCCCCGCAATTGAGGCTCGTTTCAGCTCCAATGCGTTCATAAAGTTTTCGAAAAAAGAGCTGAATAGTTTAAAGGTATAGTCTACTGGGGGCTTGTCGGTTTTCCCAAAGCCCACCAGGTCCGGGGCGTAGATACGATGATGTCGTGCCAACGGCTCCAAATTATGGACCCACTCTTTGTCGGCACAACTGGCACCGCCATGAATGAGAACGAGCGGTGATCCCTCACCGCCTACCAGATAATGGGTATTGATCTCCCCGACTTTAACCCATTTATCTTGAATCTGCATTTCTGGCTTATCGTTACTGAGCTTTTTCATGATCTGCTCAGGAGTGTATGTCCCTAGCCATGGATAAGCCCCCTTCTACCGCCTCTCATCAAATGCGACGCTATCAGAAACGTAAAGTAAGATGCCTTAGGCGATACCCAGTGCTTGTGCGGCTTTGTCGATATCGTGTGGCTTTACCCAGATGATGGCTCCGTAACGCCAGTCGCCGGTTTCGATGGCTTGCATGGCGGTGACGTTGACCCCCGCTTGCTCAAGCTTGCTAAGTATGTCGGCGACGGCACCTATGTGCTCCCACTCCGAGATCAGGAAAGCAACCTTTGGCCCTACCAGCTTTATCCCTGCTTTTTGTGCCGCCGCCACGAGGGCAGCCCCGCTGGACGGCACGAGGTCGAGCTGACTACGTTGCGCGCTCAATGGGAAGCCATTGAAAGCAATCAGGCTGACATTTTGTGCCTTGAGCTCGTTGAAAACCTTAGCCCCCGCTCCAACCCTATTAGGAACCAAAGTATAGTAGTACTCAACACGCTCAATAAGCGCGGCGGGTTGTTCCATGGTATGCACCTCCTATGAGGAAATCCGCTTGATTTGTCCTAGTCTTATCATAGGGGGGGCGGGTTGTGTAGTCAAGCAGAGGCTTTTGGCATTTCTGGCGGAGAGACCGGGAGATTTTACCAAAGGCGAGGATGGAGCGGATTATTTCTTATTGAGTTCTAGGGGCCGTAGTAAAATATAGTTGCTGCCCACCCGAGCAGAAAATCGTTAATGTCGTGTCATTGACCTGAGAAGACTGCGCACCGGCAAGAATCGTCAGAAATTCTTGTTCCTGTTCCATTACTCCCTCAGGTGAAAGACAGGCCATCTCTGTGGAAGCTATTTCAAATATGGACAGCTCGTTGTCTCTGACTTCGTATCTGGCAAAATAGACGTTGCAGCCAGCAGAACCACTGACCTCACCTTTGGCACTGTCGAATGTCGCGGTTACCTCGGTATCTTCTATGATAACTTGTGGATCGTTCTGTTCACCATACGACATTAAAAACCATTCTGTATCATCAAGCATAAAATCGGAGGAGCTACATGCAGCCAGGCCAATAACTGTAAACACTAACAACATACCGGCAATTATGATTTTTTTCATTATCACTCTCCTCTTAACGTTCTAGTAAATATTATAACGCAGTAGCGCTACACTAGTTAGCTCTATTTTCAGGGAGTTGACAATGCTTTGTAGGTGAAATACACTCAGATTCAAAGATGACTAACTTATATTGGCTGCCAGAGGGACGTGTAATAGGCTCGGTGTACCGCCTGGTAGAAGAAAGAAACCTTTGCTATGAGCAATAAATCACCCGAGAAATCAAAATCATATAAAACTGCTTCTATATTTTTTTAATTGGTGGGCTTATCTTCATTATAGTGGGTGCAGTTAGCAGTAGAATAGGAAGCTATCTGCCAATTGGAATTGCGTTAGTCATTATTAGCCTTGCTTTTTGGCAACATAGTAAAAAGCTTGCAGACAATGAACGCAAGAACTCTGCCAAATAGCGATAATATTAACATAGTGTCCTGATATACTAAGAATCTTGAAACACCACCGCTAAGGCCCCAGCTCTTCAAGTTGATTTCGGAAAGCACCCAATAGGTGGGATAATTCTGGCCACATAGGGAACAGATGTAGGTTATTTTGATGGCTTCAGCACCAGCGATAGTTCGGTTTAAGTAATTGTTTCCTTGACCTTGTGAGCCTCTTCTGCGATTCTCTTGATGTCAGCCTTCGTGAACAGTCTCCACCCTCTTCTGTCCCTGTAAGGTACATCGTCAAGAATACCGGCCTTAAGCCATCGTAACAGGGTAGACCTGCCTATACCCACCGCTCGACAGGCCTCTGAGGTTCTATAATAGGTATTTCCATTGATTATGACTGGCATAACCTAAGCCTCTTTCGAACTGCTAAGGACTGATTGACATGTCTCGCATTTTGTCATCAACAACCCATATTCCTTCTTCATTTACAGTTATCTCGTTATTTGGCCCAAGGTTTCTCGGACCATGGTCTTTAACTCATCAGGCGTGAATGGTTTAGGTAAAAACGGTCTGCCAGCTACCTCCAAAAAGTGCTTGGTATATTCATCGGCCATGTCCCCAGTGGTGAATATCACGCCCCCAACTAGCTTTTGATGTTTCTCAACAATGACTTGGTAGAGCTGTTCACCGTTCATTACGGGTGTCCTAATATCAATCAGGCAAAGCTCATAGTCCTTTTCATCTAACATGTCTTGAGCAAGCTTGCCATTGGCAGCGATATCTATCTCAAGTTCTTCGTTGGCAAGGACTTTCTGGCAAACTTGGCAGATGGCTGGTTCATCTTCAACTATCAGGATTTTCCTTATTTTATGACTCCTTCTCTATCGTTACTGATAGGTAGTTCCACAAAAAGGTGGTATCTTTGCCCAACTCGCTCTCAGCGCGTATCCGGCCAGTTTCCCTATCTTTTTGCTACTATCTATACTATCAAGCGGGACTATAGAATAGCTGTCAGCCAAATGCTGAACTTTTTGTAGGATTTTGGCTAATCACTTTGTCGCGTTGTACAAAAGAGACCTGATATGATATGGGGATAGTGGCTTCGTTGGTTAGGTGGACTAGAAAGCAGGAGTCATCACTACGGGTACTTAACTTTCGCTGACCGTGCCATTAAGTGCTGGGCACCCTCTTTCATTGCTTGCCCTCTTTTCAGGATACCAGCTGGTTTTGCATGGCGTAGCGGGTTAATTCCATATTATTATTCATATTCATTTTTTGCAGAATACGAGACCTATAGGTGCTGATGGTTTTTGTGCTCAAAAATAATTCATTAGCAATCTGTTTTGCACGCTTGCCAGAGGCTATCATACACAGTATCTGATATTCGCGGTCGGAAAGAGCCTGGTGAAGAGGTTTTTCAGCACTAGTTTCCAAAACAGAAGCTAGCTTTTCGGCGAGAGACGAAGTGACGTATTTACCGCCACCTGACACCATTCGCATAGCTTTTATCAATTCCTCTGGTGCGCTTTCTTTGGTCAAATACCCTGCAGCGCCGGCCTTTAAAGCTCTCACCGCATACTGTTCTTCCGGATGCATACTTAATATCAGAACGGGGAGTCCAGGCTTTTGACTTTTGATTTCCTTTAAGATATCAAGGCCACTTCTATCGGGCATGGTAATGTCTAACAAGACAACGTCATAATCACCTTCCAATGCTTTATGTAGTGCGTCCTGCCCATTGCTCGCTTCAGCAGCTATAACCATATCAGGAACATCGCTAACAATCTGCTTCAGCCCATTACGAACAACAGCATGGTCATCAGCGACTAATATTCTCATCATAGCCTTCCTCCTCTCGTGTAAGGGGAATACTCACTGTTACTATAGTCCCCTTACCTGAAATACCGTCAATTTTGACGCTTCCATTCCAGGAACGGGCACGCTCGCGCATTCCGATCAGTCCAAACGACTTGGGATGGGCAATCTGCTTCTTTGTAATCCCCTTGCCGTTGTCTCTGATCTGTAGCATTAGCTGCCCATCTCTTTTCTTCAGGCTTACTTCAGCTCTTGTCGCATTAGCATGGCGAGCAACGTTGGTAAGTGCCTCCTGAAGGATCCGGAAAACCCCTGTAGCTAGGTCCCGGTCTAGATTGATATCATTACCCTCAGCGGTAAGTTTACATTTGATTCGTGTACGCTCTTGAAAATCTTGTGCTTGCCATTCAATGGCTGCCAGAAGACCAAGGTCATCTAATACCCCCGGTCTCAATTCTGTAGAAATCCTCTTCACCGTTTGTATAGTTGTGTTGATGAGCCTTGACATTTCTATTATCTTCTTAGTTAATTCTTCTTGCTCCCCAGGTAGTCTCTTGTTCAGCCAAGACAGATCCATTTTTAGGGCTGTTAGGGACTGTCCCAATTCATCGTGAACCTCGCGTGCGATACTCGTTCTTTCGGCCTCTCTCATAGATTCTATATGTGTCGAAAGGTCGCGTAACTGATTCTGTGACTGCTTTAGTTCTTCCTCCGCCCTCTTACGCTCGGTGATGTCACGGACTAAACTCACCCAACCAATGCGCTTGCCCTCTTGGTCTTTGAGCTCCGCTATATTGTGTTCGGTGGGAAATACTGTTCCATCCTTCCTTTTCATCTTGAATTCGGGCAGATAAAAAAAACCGTTTTTTTCTATAGCAGGGTAGAGGTATGCCTGGAACTTTCGCAGTGAGGCTTCATCCGAGTGCAAAAAGGCTGTTGTGTGCCCCAATAATTCTTGGCGGGTGTAACCAAATATCCCTTCCGCTGCTAAATTACAAGCTATGATAGCGGGAGGATTTTTCCCATCCAAGATGAAGATTGCATCCCGCTGGCTATTAAAAGTTTTCTCGAACAACTCTTTAGATTCTCTAAGTGCCTCCTCCGCCTGCTTGCGCTCGGCCAACTCTTGCTGGCTCACTGCATATAGCCGTGCATTTTCCAAGGCTATGGCCATCTGACTGCATATGGTATGAATTAGCTCCTTATCCTCAATAGTGTAAGGCTGGTCTGAAAGTTTTGGCCCCAAGATGAGCAGCCCTGATAATCGGCCCGTAGGTATTTTCAGCCCGGTGATATATTTTGTGTGTAATTGCTGCAGGCTTTCCTTTTCTTTGGAGGTAATGCCTTGCAATTGGGGAATGATGTCAATATCGTCGTAAAATAGTATTTCCTTAGAGTGCTCTAGCCATTTGACCAAAGAGCTTCCCCTCTTCAGAATTATGTGGGAAGTAGAACGATAAGAATCAGAAGAAAATGCGATAATAAAATCACCGCTAGAGAGCAACGGTTGCAAAATGTGGGCGCTCGAAATGCGCAATGCTCCGGTAAGTAGATTGACCACATTAGAACCTAACTTGGCGGAGTCTGTGACGCTCTGGGTGTCCCGGCTAAAGGTTTCCAGGGCTCTGAGGTAATCATATCTATCCCTGTAGAACCATCTTTCGACCCGCCTTTGAAACCATTGCCATATCGGTAACAAGATGAAAGCCAATCCGATGAGGAGAAGAAGGAAAACCCATGGGGAGGATCTAACTTCGTCGAAGAAAAAGGCGACCAGGAGAAAGACACCTACGAAAGGAATGGCGATTAGAACGCTGGTTAAGACATAGGCGACACCTTTACGCAGGACAATGCGTATATCCAGAAGTTTGTGTCTGATGATGGCCATCGTGGTTATGAAGCAAAAAATTATGTTACCAATTATGGCACCGGGATATAATGGTAATCCCAGTATCGGTAGAACATCAAAGGCTCCCCCGACAAAGGTAATACTAATTCCTATGATGATATACGCTATTCGGTTTCTTTTTTCAGCGGAAAACTCTTTCCTGTAGCTTCTAATTAAGATTACGAGTGCCATTATGGATATTACATAGGCGGACAGCATAAAGAAAGGCGCAAGCGGTCCCAAGATGGGGGCATAGCCATACGGCTTCATCTGCATGCCGCTGAACACAAGGTTTGTGCTGGCTAAAGGAATAAAAAGAAAACAAATGAAATAGAGGGAAGGAAAGAGCCATCTGTTGATTTTGGTGGCGGTATAACGAACTGAGAAATGATAAAGCAGCACCGACATAAGGGGGGCTAAGGGAATCACCCATCGATCCCAAGCGTAGGCATACTCTATATTTGGGCTTGCTCGCATGCCGAAAATGACGATACCCCAACTAGCTAGAACAATGAGGTCGATAGCGAACAGGCGATGGACAAAGCTCCGGAAGTGCCCTTTGAGCACTATAACCGCCAGTGCTAGGCTGAAAACAGTTTGGATTATGGGCAGCAGTAAGTAATGGTTCACGGTTCCTTCCGTGGGGGTTTTGCCCCGATCTCAACAAGGTTCTGGATAACAGTGTCGGGAGCATTCATATGGGGAGGCTTCAGGTGGGCAAGGTGCGCTCCGCTCTTCTGCTTCGCCTCATAATATCTTTGGAAGCTCCCTGCGGGTAGAAGGGTTATCCTTAATGGTCGGATGCCAAGCATATTTTCTAGGTCCCTGTAGTCCGGGTTAATGGCAACTAGCTGCTGGTGAAGCAACCCTTCTAGCTCTGTGACCTCTATCTTTTGCTTGGGTTCGATGTAAAGGCTTATAAACGACTTATTTCCTTCATATTCTTTTCGGACAGTCCAATCCTCGAATTTTATTCCGGTATTGGCAATAGCCTGCCAGATAGTTTTCTCATCCAATCTTGTGAAGCCAGCGATGTCAATAAGGCCATCGGCACGACTCTCAAAAACCATCTGGGGAAGCTTAATCCCAGCCTCTTCGTCTTCTAAGGCAGCTATTTTAATGATGTCACCCAATCTATACCTTAAGAAGGCTCCCCCGTAAAAGTTAGTAATAATAATCTCATAACGCTGCCCCGGCTCAACCTCGTCCAGAAGTATTGTGGCTGGTTGGTAGTCTTTATCCTCCCTGTTCTTAAGCCACTCCGCCTCGGGAATGAACTCAAGGAAACAGTATGAGGGGATAAAGGTCATGTTCTTCTTATTCCAGGCGTGAAACGCAATTATACCTGCTTCTGTGGCGGCGTATATCTCAAAAGGTACCCTCCCCCAGTAATGTATTAGCTGTTCTCTATAAATGGCGGTGTCCGTTCCATAGCAGATTAGTCCCTTTAGAGGCCACAGGTCCTTGGGTAGTAAAGCCCTACCTTGTTTTTTGCTACGCAGCCAAGCCATAATTAGGCGCCACATTGTTTGCGGATGTAACATGCTTCGATTGAATTTAGTCTGTCCTGGGCCTTCGGTAAAGCGTTCCCCCATCTTGACCAGAACACTGGTCAAAGCACTTAGTGTGTCCACTCCAGTGCGCAGTGCTATCCGAAATCCAGCCTCAATCTGAGTAGCGAAGTCAACACCTTCATATTTGTCAAGAGGAGGGACAAGGCGAGCGTCCCACAGCTCTGCTGATGGCCGGAGCAAAATCCCTGACATATAGGGAGACGGAGGTAAGCTGTAGAGCATCCGCACGCCGCTCGCTATGTTGACATCGCCCTTTTTGTTAGCACAAGCCAAGATTGACATGGCAGCACTGAGCATTATGAACTTTTCCACGGCTCTTTCGGTATACGGTACCCATTTGAAAGTACCTCCCCTACCCGAGGTACAACCCCAGCAGTAAGGCTTGGCAGCTAAAACATCTTCATCCTTCTCACTGAGATAAGCAGCGTAATCGTCGTAGGTGGTCAATGGAACAAGCTGACGAAATTCGGACATGTCTTTTGGCTTTCTGGGCATGAACTTCCTGCCTAGAGGACTGTCAAAAACCAGCTCAATCTGCTCCATTAGTAACTGCTCCTGTATCTCCATAAACTCGGCCAGAGAGATATCGAGAAAGCCACAATACTTTTGCCAAATCCTTTCATGGTTACCTGTTTTTAACAGTTCATCTTTTATTATCATGTTCACACCTACTCTCTGAAATCATTACTCATTTTAGCAGATTTTACTCCGGAGACTCTTTAACTGCAAGCATCCCGGAAGCACCAAGTCGTGAAAAGCGGTTTTACTAGCTAGAAAATTTCTCACCCAGGTTTATTTCTAGAAGCACCCAATGGGGGATAGCCTGAAAGTCATGATTCCAAAGGAACGTCTGGGGACTATGAACAAAAAACTGGCAGCGGAGGGATTTGAACCCACGACCAAAGGCTTATGAGTCCGCTTATCTAAAACCAGCAAAAATGGCCTCCTCGCGCACTCCCCCTTTCAGTTTATTTTTTGAGGATTTTAATTATAAGAGCATCCTTACCACTATACAAGCCTCTTACTATAACTCATTGAACAGAGCGACGAAGTGTGCTGGCCGAACTAATTCTACTCAGATGTAAGTATGAGATCACGAAAAAAGTCGATTCGAGCGTTTTATAGACAATTAGCAAGTTTAGGCGAAAAACTATACGCTTGGCAAAGTGAGCTCAGTTAGTATTGGTAAGATGAAGTCAGTTTGGGATACGTTGACAAGCAGTACCAGACAATTGGATAATATAGTGGTCTAGTACACATTGATGAAATGGGGCGCTGTGAAGCGCTGCTTTTATTTTGGTTACTTTAGCAGCGTGGAGCTAATAGTAAAACCGACCCAAAGGGTCGGTTTTTTATTTGGCCAAAGGGATCAAAAAATATTTTAGTCTATTCCAAGTGCTGCCACTATGCCCGAGGTCGACGGGCGATAAGGCAATCACAAGAGAAAGGAGATTTAGTAATGAAGCCAAGAATTAGACTATTGCTCGTTATTGGAATGGCTGTAGCCATGCTAGCGGTTATCTTGTGGGTCGGGCTTATTCTAAGCGCCTCCCCTGTATCTGCTGATGAAGGTACTGCCGTTGACGATGGTGCTGTTGTCGATGAAGGTACTCCGACAGATAAAGGTACTGCCGTTGACGATGGTGCTGTTGTCGACGAAGGTACTCCGACAGATGAAGGTACTCCCGTTGACGATGGTGCTATTGTCAATGAAGGTACTCCGATAGATGAAGATACTGCCGTTGACGATGGTGCTGTTGTCGACGAAGGTACTCCGACAGATGAAGATACTCCCGTTGACGATGGTGCTATTGTCAATGAAGGTACTCCGATAGATGAAGATACTGCCGTTGACGATGGTGCTGTTGTCGACGAGACAGCTATTGTTGATGGGACTAGTGGCCAGACTCAGACGACTGAAGCCATTGTCCAGACTGACCTGACTGACTATCTTCCTACTGATACTCCGGTCATCACCGGCGCTGGCTTTGATGCCAATAGTGAGGTGACAGTAACCGTAATTGCCCCTGATGGCACCACCACCATCTTTGCTACCACCACCGATGTTGAAGGGCAGTTCACCACCACCTACACAGGTCCTATGGGAGATGGGACTTTCAGTGTCACCGCCACCGACGGAAGCAGCACAGCAGGGACAACCTTCGAGGACGCATTCGGCATTGTATGGGTCAAGTCATCAAATAGTCCCACCTGGGATGGCGAAGATGACAGTTTCCAGCTTACAGATGACGTATACGCATACATTAAAACAGGGGGTGGCACAGGCACGGCCATAGTGCGCATATACGTTACTTCAAATGCTCAGTGGGATGCAGGGGATGATGGAACTGCGCTGACCGACGTTTCTGGGGGTTGGGAGACCCAAACTCTCACCGCAACAACAAGTGGACAAGAGTTCGGTCCCTACCTTATCTGGTCAGCCACCACCACAGCTGGCAGTTATGACATCGTTGTCGATGTTGACAATGACGGTGTATATGACCACCCTTCGAACGCTTTGGACAAGGTCGATAACTCAGGCACTCCTGCTGGGTTCACGGTGAACAAGGCCGACGCGGTAATCGTCGTCACGCCTTATAACGTGACCTATGACGGTAACCCGCACACGGCCACCGGCACTGCCACCGGCGTTAACAGCGAAGACCTCAGCGGCCTGCTGGATCTAAGCGGCACCACGCACACCAACGCTGGTGACTATCCGAGCGATCCGTG
>Ga0209427_10009838_pt1 | contig 10641 bp, 10 predicted proteins | sample DeeMarSWOR136_30_FD_187465 | JGI IMG/M metagenome (GOLD analysis project Ga0209427, IMG submission 187465) | Marine sediment microbial communities from White Oak River estuary, North Carolina - WOR-1-36_30 (SPAdes) (version 2) | ecosystem: Environmental > Aquatic > Marine > Intertidal zone >...
ACGACATAGTCTAAAGTCCAAGATGCTATGGCAACATTCCAGTTTCCGTCAATGTAAACCTTGATGCAAAATGCAACAAAGAATAGAAATGATATTCCGCCTCCACCGCTTTCTCTGCGCGCGCGTTTATCAAAGAATTGATATTCTTTTCTTTCTTCATCTGGTATTTGTTTCCACCATAGCCAACCTGCTACCGCTGCTACGATTACTGGGATTCCGATGAAGAGAACTTCCCAGAAAATAAGATGCAATAAGAAAGTCACTAAATGTCCCATTGTCCATAGACCTAAAGTCATAGGTACCAGACCAGTTGATTGGGCATCTCCAACGAACCATAAGTAAACTATAATTGCGCCTATTGCTGCAACAATAGCGGCTATTATCCAACAAACGAGCATGTTCCAATGCTTTCTCAAGAATTCTTTCCATGTCTCGGAACCGTTTTCTAGCTCGGTTTCTTCAGTCATAGATTTCCTCTTCCTTTTAAATCTATACAAATATGACTCTTATAATTTCTATTGATAAAACAATTCGCGCGCGCTATCATTCTCAAAGAAGATTCTCCGGATGAATGTTGCCACACACCACGCGCGCGGTTTCTCTTGTCAAGAGCGTAAAGGTTTTCTCCGTTTAGTTTCTAAAGGGAGAACTTCAATTTTTCCCATGGTAAAACACATCTGTGCATATACGAATTAAGAGGGGGGCTCTTGATTTAAGAGGATCAAGAGATTTTAAGGCTACTTCGCGCTGTCGAACCATGCTAGCACCCCTTTTTTAAGAGAATCAAGAGGTCAATTTAAGAGCTAGATTTAAGAGGTTAAGAGCAGAATTTTAAGAGCGTCAAGAGCCAAATCAAGAGCAAGTGGTAGAATTTGTTTATGCTGAACAAAAAGGAGTCTGAACCCCAAATTGGCCAAACCCAATATGACGTAATTAAAGCTTCATTCTTGAAGCTTAATCCCCCTTAAGAGGCGCGCGCGTAAAACAGCCAAGGAATTAGGCTTCAACATCATCAAACTATGCGAAAACTGCCTTAAAGAAGCAATAAGACGCATGAAAGAACCCAAACCACAGAAAGACTGTGAATCCACCTCAAACAACAGCAAGAAACAGCATTTTCAGTGGACCGAGGGGGATTTGAACCCCCGACCTCCTGAGTGCAAGTCAGGCATTCATACCAAACTGAACTACCGGCCCGCCCTTTTTTCCAGGAAAGAACCGACGCTAAGAAAATATTTAGAGATTTCGGTTTTGTTTTAAGCTCTCTCTTCCCTTTTGAAACATAAGATGCTAGAAAATCTGAAAGTTTTTTCAACAATTTTTAATCTCCTAGAAAAAATACCGTAATTCTCTTTTTCTTTGGTCAGTCCACTTATCGGTTCATGCTCTACAAGGCTAACATCAATTTTTCAAAAGAATTGAATACTCACGAATAGGCGAGAGCGGGTAAGTCTAGTCGAATATTGAAGGGACTGTGCGGACTCTACAGAGACATGGTTCACCTTCTAGGTTTTGTGTTTTCTTCAACACTTCTTATTTCAGATTGTTTGACTAAAAAAGAGTAATGTACAGCGCATATGGACGGGTAACCTTGACAGTTGACTTTTGCATTTATTTATGAAAGATTCAGATTCAGCCTTCATAACTTAATTATTTACCTAATAGCAAAAGAGGCTTCAGTGAAAAAAACATGTCATTACCAACAGAATTTGACGATCTTCAAAAGAAAAAGGCAGAATTAGAAAATGAGTTGCAGTCACTAACGGAAAAAGAAAAAACTTTGAATGAAGACTTGAAGACACTCGAAGTTAAAGTGGCAATTAAAGAACTAGAAGCAAAGGCTAACATGAAACGCGAAGCTGTTGAAAAACTAGAATCTAAGAAAAGCGACTTAGAAAAGGACTTGAGAAAACCAGAAACCGCCAAAATAGTCGAGGAACAGAAACCTGAAGAAATGGAGGAAACTCAAGAAATGGACGAAACTCAAGAAATGGAGGAAGCTGAGGAAAAACAAGAGAAAGACTTGATGGTAACTGTAGCTCCTTATGAAAACCAAGAACACGAGCAACCACAAAAGCAACCTAAGAAAGAAGATAAAAGGAAACACAGATTCTTCTAAGCATCAGAAAAAGACCGAAGCAAAACCGTCAAACAATACTGAATAAAAGATAGATAATTCCTACGCAAGGCAAAAAGCACTAAAGTTCATGTTAAATTTCTTTGACAGTTCTTGAATTCTTTCTTTCCAATCAGATATTGCCGCAAGGTTAAAGCAAGCTTGCATTAATATATTTGTCTAAACTTGACCCTGAATTTCTCCGTAGTCACAATAATCTTTAGCACAAACATGAACAAGATTTTCAAGCTATTTTCGAAAACCTTTCTCCTCAAACAACTGCCAATGCTGGTTAAATGCTCATACCAGACCAGATTGCTGATCCTCATTTAACTCAGGTTAAACTATTGAAACCAACATTTGCTTGGATCTTTTACGCTAAAACTATTTACCTCACTCTTCTTAATTTCTTGGATGAAGAATAATGTCCACTAAACCATCTGGAAGATTTGTAGTCCAGAAGCATTACGCGACGCATCTGCATTATGATTTCAGACTTGAAATGGATGGTGTTCTCAAAAGCTGGGCTGTACCGAAAGGACCTCCAAAAGAATATGGTGTTAAACGGCTTGCGGTTCAAGTTGAAGATCATGAGCTTAGCTACATAGACTTTGAGGAACCAATACCTGAAGGCATGTATGGCGCTGGAAAGGTTGAGATATGGGATAAAGGCACATACACGCTTAGGCACAGAAGCAAAGACAAGATAGTGTTCACATTACACGGTGAAAAACTGAATGAAGACTACGTGTTAGTAAGGTTTAAAGAAGATAAAAACTGGCTTTTGTTCAAGAAGAAACAGAAATAACGAAGACGTTCTGGAACTGCAATCAGTTATAGATTGGTTCTAAAGGCACAGGAGGTTGCTATAGACAGCGAAAGATAACCTTTTGTCTTCTTTCGTTCATAGCTGGTTTTATGGCGATTTCCTGATGGTTAGCGAATAATCCAATCTTGTGAAGGAGTTGAATGGAGTGACGCTAAAGAGAGATAGTCAGTAAATAACGGTCAAAGGAAGAGGGGAGAGTTTTGAGGGCTGTAATTCTCATAGTATTGGTGTTAAGGTGTATCTGCCCCGAGAATTGAAGTTCTTTATCCTAAGAAACAAGGTTCGCGCGCACGATAACACTCCACCCAACCGACAACAAACCCACAAACTACCAAATAGAACTCATCTACCACGGAAGCAACGCCCTAAACCTAACAGGACTGGCCACAACTCCAGACGACACAGAATACACAGTCTGCATAACACTCCAATACTTCCCTTACAAACCAACAAGCAACACCACTTGGCTAACCGTAGAACCACAATCCACGCAGGTAATGAGAACAACAAAGACACCGGAACAACTACAGCAAGAAGCAGAACAAAGCGGATGGCTCAGCATATGGCACGAATTCACATGGTGGTACCCATGGTACAGACTACACTTTGTGTTAGATGTTGACTTACCGCAAGGAAACCCAAACATAGATTATGGTTGGTCTCTGCTTCCCGGAGGCGAAAGCTACGTGGCGAACAACGATGCCCTAGGTCAAATCTTAGAGGTCGCAGCAAGTCTAGGTGATGTGTTCATATCGTTTAGTCTGACTTATATTGCACAATATTTCGCTTTCAGGGCATTGGGCAAAACAGGAGTCGCAGTTTGGTTAGCCATAGGTCTTTATGTAGCTTTTGGCATTGTTGACACAGCTGCTTGGTATTTGGCTACCGGGCAAAATTCGGATTTTTGGTTGTCTGCGTTTTTTCTGATTGCGGCTGTGACTATGGCTGGTTGTTTTATTACTAACTTGATCGAAAGTGTTGGGCCATGGTTAACCAGTATCGCTAGATTTGCACTAGGTAAGATAGACCATGTGATGCAGTCCATGTGGGCAAAAGGCCTAGGTTTCTTGGACATAACTGGTGTGGCATTTCTATTTGCTGATCTTGCCTTTATGGTAAGTTATTTAGCTTTGTATAAAGCATCTCTTGTTGATTAGGATGAAACTCGGGCCAGTGATGTATAGTAAGGAAGAAGAAACCATTATTGGCAGATCTTTTCTCTTGGGTATGATTTTCGGCGTTCCATTAGGAGTTTTTGTGAATTTCGTGCTAGGTTTTCCAACGATCCCTGAACAGATGCCAACGGGTTTGTTTGACCAGTTTATCATGTTTACGCTGCTTCTTACGAGCATACTTGGCTTTTGGTGGTTGTTATCGACCGCCCTCTCGTTTATTTTCTACAATGCAAAAGCATTAACCTTGTCTTGGCGGAATATCGGCAGAATACTATTTGCCATGTTGACAATTCCTTATATCATAATCTTTGTACCCTTTGTATACAGTGCTTTTTTCGTTCCAATGTATGGCTTGCTATATCCGTCTCTTCCCATTCTCCTAGTAAGAACACTTGGCTTTATTCTATTTCTTCCATTCGTTCTTGTTTTCATAGCCATTGTTATGCCCGAATCAAAGGCTAGAAAAAGCATAAATCGTTTGTTTCGGCGACTTAAGAAAAAAAGTTAACCCATTAAAGAAGGCAAGATTTGCAATGACTCTAGGGGAGTTTGAGAACAACGATATCTTAGATCTCAAACCTAACTCTCCATTGGCTCTAATTCAAACTCCAACTGAGATTGAGAATGACGATTCGAGCTATAAACATGTAGTGTCTGATGGACTCTTGTGTGGTGAGACTGCTGTTGCGAGCAAGCAGGTAGTGATAAAGGTTAACGGCACTGTCGTCGACATGGTCACCACTTCTGGGGATGGAGGTTACACCGCCACCCTTAACCTAAAACCTGTGGACAACCATGCCACCAACCAACAAGTCGAGGTGGACTGCTACAGTGATGGCGCCCTAAACCTAACAGGACTAGCCACAACACCAGACAACACAGAATACGCAATATGCACCACACTACAATACTTCCCCTACAAACCAACAAGCAACACAACAACCCTAACAGTAGAACCACAATCCACGCAAGTAATAAGAACAACAAAAACACCAGAACAACTACAACAAGAAGCAGAAGATGAAGGCTGGCTCAGCATATGGCACGAATTCACATGGTGGTACCCATGGTACAGAATGCATGTGAAAATAAACATCAACCCAATGATAGACGTCGGCTTCAACCCAATACTACCCTTCGGAGAAACATATCAGTGGGAAGGACTAGAAATATTCGCAGAAGTGCTCGCCGAATTCATAGAGGAACTCGTAATAGATATTGGAGTACTATTCCTAGAATATATCGTTGCAAAGGGATTATCAATGGCACCAATCACATGGGTTCCTGCAGCAATAGCTCTTACCGCAAAGGGACTCACTCAAGGTTGGCTGTTGTGGAATGACTGGAACAATCAAGCAAAGATGTTGGCAGTATCACTTGTCAACTTTGCCATGGGTCTAATTGCGTTAAGAACTAGTATTGGAGTTGCTTTTATCAATGCACTCTTCAACATTGTTTACGCACCAACCATATCCGCTCTATATTTGTTGCAAAATAAACTCACTGCTGTTGAGCCGATCCAACACATAAGGACATGGATTGACGGGCTTGAGATAGGCATGGATTTTTCATTTGGAGTGACAGCCTTAGCGCGATTTCTAGGATGGATCTGAAATGGCAAACGAGGACTTGACTTGGGAGGATAGAAATCAACTTTATAAATTATGCACAATACCAATGCTCATAACCTTCTCTATTTTCTTAATCTACTTTGTTTATTTAATGCGATATGCCATTCTCCAAACGTCATGGGATTTCCTAACGAAATTTGGTCTGCCATTCGCTATTAGCATTCCTCTAGCAGGCATAGTCTCATTTGAAGCTTTTTACTATAGAAAACTCAAGAAACCAATTGGATTTCATTTAAGAAGATTGGGACTAAATGTCTCATTAGTTCTAGTGAGCGTGTTCTCCTTTTTTGGGTTTCTATTGCTTACAGATGCTGTTCTCTCTCCATATTTGGGTGGTCGCGCCATACTCACCGGCGTTGTTCTGTGGACAGTAATCTTTTTCATAATTGTTACAAAATACCAAAGGTTTCTCAGAAAGTTCTAAAATTCGAACAAGAGAAGCGGAAAAATGTATGACAAACAATTGTCAGGTCGAAGCCATCCTCAACGGTGACAACGCATTAAACCTAACGGAATTAGCAACTCTTCCCGACGGAACAGCATACGCGGTTTGCACAACGCTTCAGTACGACTACACACTTGAGTACAGCAGCTACAAACCAGCAAGCAACGCCGCATGGCTAACCGTGGAGCCACAATCCACGCAAGTAATGAGAACAACAAAGACACAGGAACAACTGCAACAAGAAGCAGAAGACAGCGGATGGCTAACCACATGACATGAGTTCACATAATAGTACCGTTGCGCTCGGGAGCAGTAAAGAATTCCTTGATAGCATGTACAGTGTTTACAATTTTTTAGGGCTTTTGTTGGTTAATGGAATCTAGAATGCTTGTGTCACATATGGTCCGTGCCGGGTTCATCTGAATTCCTAGGAGACATATCTACTGCAGGCATCCAATCCAACATTTAGGAAGATCTTGTTACATGATCTATGTAAATGCCTTCTATATATTGTCAAGTATACACGTTAGTTGCAATACTATTCATGTTGAAGACTGCAGAATTAAAAACGGAGATGGTTTAAATCTTAAAAGTATGTTCAGACCAAAACTGTCAGGAGGCTTTGTCCATGCTTGAATTAAAAACCGTTAAGATTGAAGTGGCAGAAGGATGTAACGTTATCATGGGGATGGCACATTTCATAAAAACTATTGAAGATCTCTATGAAGCTTTGGTTAACGCGGTTCCAAACATAAGGTTTGGAGTAGGTTTCTGCGAAAGTTCTGGTCCTTGCTTAGTGAGGCATGAGGGAAATGATAGGGAGTTAAGGCGGATGGCTGCAGAGAAAGCTTTTGAGATTGCATGCGGCCACAGCTTCATAATTTTCTTGAAAAATGCATATCCCATAAATGTTTTAGACAAAATCAAGAAGGTTCCAGAAGTGTGTACAATCTACGCTGCTACTGCAAATCCTCTAGAGATCATCATAGTGGAAACCAAGCAGGGTAGAGGAATAGTAGGCATAATCGATGGATCGAAGAGTAAAGGAGTAGAAACTGAAAAAGACATTGAAACAAGAAAGAAGTTACTGCGAAAGATAGGCTACAAACTTGATTAAGCCAGCAATTATATCATATTATATTCAATATTGAGGGTATAGATCAAATCCGCAATTATAGGCTCTATTTCTAGGTTGAAGTCGCCCACACTGTTCCTTACAATCTTGTCTGTTTAACTATATCCAGAAATAACAGCCATTAACATCATACTAAAAATTGACAGGGTGAATTTGCCCTGCACGCTACCGTCAGCCCATGAGGATTTCAATGGATAAATCCTTGAAGCTGAATTATGTTTTTGCTTTACCTATGCGCCATCAACTTCTGTTGCAGTTCAAAAGGGATTTTTTCTTGCATTTTCTCAGCAGTATAAACGACTAGGTGTTTAAATTGCTTTTCTGTTAAGACATGTTTTGCCCTTGACAAAATCTCAAGGCAAACCTCTTTAAAAACTAGGTCGGCGCTGCCCTTTTTTGCGTCGTCAACCAATTCCTTGCAAGCTTGAAGAATTTGTTCATTCAAAGCAATTTCACCCTGCAATCAAATAGCTACACTCTAAAACATTAAAACTCTTATGAATTCTAAGTCTGTATCCATACTTCATATCAACGTGTACGCTGAAATTGACAATCACACACATAATCATCTAGAGAGTATCGGTCAATAGTTTCGTTTGTCTGCTGTAACATATTTTTGTACTTGATATATTTCCGTATTTGTAGGTTGACTTATGTTCAATCTTTTGTAAGTAGTATTTGGGATTCTGACATGAGAAAGAGACTTTCAAGCGAAGATTTCCTTAAACTTGTGGAAGAGCTATGGCAACCTGGCCCAAAAGTGAAATATCAGAATCCGAATGCTTGGATGGCTTTCTTGGATCTCTGGAGAAAGTTGAGAAATGAAAACGAAACCACAACACCTCAACCTAGTTGCAGAATAGTGAGAAAACAGAAAAAGAATACGCAAATTTAAGATATGGCAATACATTGTTTTACACATGCGAAAGAAAGACGGGTTATGCTGGAGATAATTTTATACTGTTGTTAGCTCAAATCTTCCAAACCACGTTAAGTGATTGAGTGTCCTCGTTACTGTTCAAACGAATGTGACTTCGCAAGTTGTATCGAAAAAACGTGCTAGGCTCTTTGCTTCTTTATCGATTCGTTTACGGATACTTCTGGAAATCTTTTTGAACAGCTCTATTGTTATGTGTAACCGTCTGCCCCTTCGTTTATGTGACCACACGCCGATTACACATCCATTTACAAGTACTACTGGTGACAGCCATCCAGCCTTACGATAAACACGTTTATAGTACGCTTCAGCTACAAGGTGGCTCTTATCCTTGTGTCCAAGCATGAAACAGTCAAAACTAGGCAACAAACAAACACTTGCATCATCAAGTACTGTGTTCTGCAGCTCATCCAAGTCTTCACAAAGTGCCAAGCCCAATTTGCCTTCAACCTCCACCTCAACAACTTCACTATGAAGCCTCATCAAAATCTGAACAGCTTCTTTAACAGTCATACCGCTCCATGCAGCGAAATCTCGCATATCAGCAGGACCATACCCATGCAAGTATCGCCGCAAAAGAGTCTCCTCCGCCTCCTCCACTGTCATCTCTTTCACACGTGGAAGCCACCTGTTACATTGCACAAAAGTAATCTCTTTTCCTCTGTTAGGACCAAAACAGACAAGCCCTTGCAAACACGCCAACTTAACAATACCACCCCAACTGTGCTCCACCCAACGCTTAGTTTTGCCGCCTAAAACCGCAGCCACACGCTGAGCCACCTCCTTCCGAGTCAAAACTTCATCATCCAACACCTCCACAACAGCTTCTATCATAGCCTCTGCTTCAACTTGACCCACTCCATACTTAGCAAGCCATCTCCTCTCCCTACGCAAACCACTCTGGAAAAGACTACCTATACAAAGAGGTAAATCAACAGCAGCCAACAGATGCAAAGCACCACGCATACACCAAGTCTTGACAAGACTACGTCTCCTCCACAGACACTCAGTTACATCTCTCTGCGTTACACCCTCAACACGCGCCCACAAAGCCAACTGCGCAGCCGACATAAACTGAGCCTGAACACCAACCACATCACGTACAACTCCAGCCAACGACTTCAATGACGCACGACAAAACAAATGATGCCTATGCAAACGAAAACCAGCAACCTGCACGTGCGATAAAGACTCCAAACCTTCCCCCCATTCCATGGTAAGCCTCTTTCTTTTTATCTATTCAAAAATAATGAACAGCTTAAAACTCTAATGCATACGCGCACTTTTTTGCTCTACATATACGCATGAGAAATGAGGGAGATTACTGGGTGAAACCACTAATACGTTGAGTTCGAAGCCAATCCCTTGCTATGAGTGGGCGTGAGGATAGATATCTCCCGCAGGTTTTGTCTTTCTAATTGTAGATTTTTCTATGAGAACCTCCTAGTCGATGCTGTATATCAAATGTGCAAGGAAATCGACTTGAAGTTGGGTTTTGCGGGAGACATCTCCACCGTATGTGGGTTCAATTCCCAATCCGGGTTTACTAGCATAACGCCCGCGCGCAAAAAAAAGGCAACTTTGACAACACAATTCAAACTGATCGACCCTGCTTATGATATTCTCTTAAATATCATTTGGAAACATTTTTTGTGATTTTTCACACATCGCGACTAACTGTCCCTAGCATAAATGTGGTTACGTCGCAGTTTCAATCGTTGATCTAAGATCACAAATAAACCATTCCATAATATCTGGCTGAGACTCCGACATCCCGCATATCAACTTCCTCATCTCGATTGAAGTCGCAATCATAATCGTATCCTCCAAAGTTTCTTGCCACCATGCCAATATCTCTCATTCCAATTTTCCCATTACCATCTATATCTGGGATCATCCAAGTTACAGTAACCGTTCCGTCAATATACACATTGTCAGCTGTGTCGACTTCACCCGAAACCACGTCAGCTTCTACTTTTATCTCTATTGTTAGGTTTGCAGGTGGGTATATGCTCCAAACTGATTCAAAAAGAAACCACCGTATTGGGAATGGAAACCATATGAATGTCAATGTTGTATTTGCTCCTGCTGCCAGATTACTGACAGTTATTGTCTGAAAAGTGTAATTGTTCGAATAAGCAGTTACATTAAAAGTTTCAGAGGTTGTTCCTTGGTTTTCTATAGTAGCATTAACTGCACAAAGCTCATCAAGAACAATCCAAGTTGAAGAAGTTAGGACATCTACAACAGCTACATCATGAATCTCAGAACTCCTTACAACATGTACTGGAAATATCATGAGGGAGAATACAAGTAAGAAAAGACTTATGACATTATATTGTGTCTTTCTCATATTTAACTCCTCTAGAACGT
>Ga0209427_10009840_pt1 | contig 10640 bp, 6 predicted proteins | sample DeeMarSWOR136_30_FD_187465 | JGI IMG/M metagenome (GOLD analysis project Ga0209427, IMG submission 187465) | Marine sediment microbial communities from White Oak River estuary, North Carolina - WOR-1-36_30 (SPAdes) (version 2) | ecosystem: Environmental > Aquatic > Marine > Intertidal zone >...
CATTCTTGCTTACAATCAGCGCAGACTGCCTTGTGCATCTCTCTGTCTCTATACATTCGCTATTTCAACTCCTGATATATCGCTGTGCAAAAATCGCTTTCTACACGTTGCATCTGACATATAAGTTCGTGCTTATAAACCGGTATGCTACAATCTTCCTTTTTTTGCACTAAAATTTAATCTCCAAACCCTTGATTACATATTTCTCTGCTTTCTCACTCTTTCTTCTTTCTCTTGGCAATTTCATTGAAAACCAATCTGAAAATTTTGTTTTACAATTTTTATGGTATCTTGTTATAGAAGTATCTTTCTGAAATTTTAAATACAGAGTGATGTCGTACTATTTTTGAGGGGTTGAGTAGAGGAAATGAGGAAGGGGATCCATTTTGTATTTTTGACTCTGTCACTGGTGGCTGTTGTTTTGGTTGCCAGCGTTGTTCCTACTATGATTATGGTTAAGGCCGCGAGCGCTATAACTTACATTGGGGATGTTGGTGCCAACTCGATTAAGGATAGTGGCACCTCGAGTTTGGTGGTGACGACTACTTCTGGCGTGGCTGCAGGTGATGACATAATTATAGCGTACGCCAGTGACCCGACTCAAGACCTCAACATCGACATAACCGATACCGCAGGCAACATGTATCAGCAGTCTGCAATGGGAATTAATGTAGGTAGTCTGCGCACTTACATCTTTGCGGCCTACGATGTTATCGCTTTGTCCGGTGGTGACACCATCACTATCACCCAAACCGTTTTCAGTACAACCATTCCCGCTGCTAGAGCGGCTGTGGTGAGTGTGTTTCGTGGGCTTGCGCCAGCAGGGGCTCTAGAACAGAGTTGCGTCGCCTCCGGAACCAGTACTACGCCCTCATCCGGCGCAGTCACAACCACCCAGAATGATGAGTTGCTTATTGGGGTTGTTGGAACTGAGGGACCTGAAACTGATGCTGCGGGAACGTGGCAGAACTCGTTCACTGAGGGGCCGCGGGAGGGTACGACCGCCACTACTGGTAACGCGGAGATTACGGTGTCTATGGGCTGGCAGATTGTTTCTTCTGCGGGTGTTTATGCTGCTGAGAAGAGTGGGATCACTTCTCGTGATTGGGCTGCGGCCATTGCTGCTTATAAGACAACGGATGTGGGTATCTCTTACATTGGAGATGTTGGGAGAGCATGGAGTGACACGGCTGGCACGGGCTTGGCTGTCACGACTACGGCAGATGTGGCTGCTGGGGATGACATTCTTGTCATGTTTGCGGCGGATCCAGCCGCTACTGTTAGCGGCGTAGTTGATGATGCGGGTAACGTGTACACTCAGGTGGTTGACGTTGTCAATTCAGGTAATGTGAGGACTTCTATCTTTGCGGCTTATGATGTTTATGCTTTGTCGAGTGGCAGTGCTATTACTGTTAGTCATGCGTCGGTCACGGCTCGGTCGGTTGTGGTGAGTGTGTTTCGTGGATTGGCTGATAGTGCTGTGGTGGATCAGATTCAAACGGCGACGGGGGGCAGTAATCCTGTTTCTTCGGGTGCGACGGGCACCACTTCGCAGGCTGATGAGTTGTTGATTGGGGTTGTTGGGATTGAAGGTCCGAATGTTGATGCTCCTAGTGTTTGGCAGAACTCGTTTACTTATGGGCCTCGTCTCGGTACTGGCTTTGGTTCTGGTTCGGGGGGTGACACGGATGTTACGGTTCAGATGGGATGGCGTATTGTTGGGGCTACGGGTTCCTATGCGGCGCAGATAGTGAATTTGAATACGGTGCGTGATTGGGCTGCAGGCATCGCCACCTTCAAGGCTGAGGTTGTACCTGTTGAGGAGGATGCTTTGTTGGCGGTGCGTGGTGGCGACGACGTTATTTACATTCGCGAGTACGATACGGGGGCTGATTCTTGGGGAGGCTGGGTTCCTCTTCCTGGGTCAACGGTTGATGCTCCGGCTGCTGCGGTTCTTGACGGCAAACTGCATGTTGTGGTGCGGGGTATGGATGGGGCTTCGCTTTGGCATGGGTACTACGATTTGGTGAGTGAAGTGTTCGGTGGGTGGTCGGCGCTTGCGGGTTCGAGTCCTTCATCGCCTGTTTTGACGTCGAATGGTGAGATGCTTTGTTTGGTTGTGCAGGGGTCGGATGATCTGATTTACTATCGGAGTTACAGTGGGGATTCTTGGGGTGGCTGGCAAGTGTTAGCTGGCGGGTCTACTATTGATGGTCCTGCTGCTGCTTTGTTGGGTGATGAGTTGCATGTGGTTGTTCGTGGTATGGATGGTTTTAGTATGTGGCATAAGATTGTTGTGCCGGGTGGTGGTGTGGTTCAGGATTGGGCTTGGATTTCGGGTGCTTCTGCGTCTCCGCCTGTTTTGGCGGCTTCGCAGTCTCGGAGTGAGCTTTGTATGCTTGTGCGTGGGGCGGATGATGGTATTTACGAGTGTGGTTATGATGGTTCTTGGGGTGGCTGGAGTAGCTTGGAGGGCTTGACGGTTGCTAGTCCTGGCGCGGTGATTTGCGGGGATGAGTTGCACGTGATAGTGCAGGGTTCTGATGTGGTTACTTTGTGGCATGGCGTTGTGGATTTAGAGACGGCTGTTTTCGGTGGTTGGAGCTGGATAAGCGGTTCAACACCCTCCAGACCAGTGTTAACAAGCTAACCACTGGCTATTTTCTCTTGAAATATATTATCTTTTCAAAGCGCTAAAAAAGAGATTTAGTTGTGGGAGACATCTCTACTGCAGGGCGAGTGTACCTCATCTTGGCTTTATCCGCTAAAATCAAATCCCAACCCAACTTCCAATAGTTTTTGATTTCATCTGGTTTTCTGCCACTTTGACTATAGAAATATTTTCCATGAATCATAAAAGTTACATGATTCTGAGTAGGTCAGCCTTGGTGATTATGCCCATGGCTAGCCCTTTTCGGGTCACCAAAATGGCAGAATATGCTTGCAGGAGGCTTGTGATCAGCGATAACGGTGCTTTTTCGTCCACTTGAGGGAAAGCTTCTTCCATTACCTCCTCGATCGGCAGCTTAGCTATCTGAGCCAAGTCCTTTCCAGCTAAAATCTGATTCAGCAGAGTTTTCTCGGATATGCTGCCCACAGAGTGTTCTCCGTCAAAGACGGGAATTTGGGAGTATCCGCGATTTTTCATTATCTTCACGACTTTGGAGACGGGTTCGTTTTTTTGGATTCCGACGATTTTGTTGTGGAAAACTTTTCCTGCTTCAATCTTGGTATGCAATTCCAGTTTTTCCAGGGTTTCGAATATGTTTTTTACTTTGGTGTAGGAAGAGTCTATTTTTCCGGATTCCAATTTTGCGATGAGCGATTGGCTTACGCCTGCTAGTTTGGCGAGTTCCGACTGTTTTAGGCCTAGTAGTCGCCTTTTCTGTGCGATTTCTTCCAGTTGTGGCAGCATGGTTTTGTAATATTTGTGAGGTTTAATATTCGTTTTGGAATAAAACTTGCAAAAAACTATATAACGGCGTTATGAGGTGAAACTGCCAAACGAAAAAAGGAGAACTAACAATGTCAAAACATAAACTTGACACGATAGCGCTTCACGCGGGACAGGAAACGGCAGATCCTACAACAGGAGCCCGCGCAGTCCCCATCTATCAAACCACTTCTTACCTCTTCAAAAACACAGAGCAGGCAGCGAACCTATTCGCCCTAAAGGAAGTTGGCAACATCTACACTCGAATGATGAATCCGACAACCGACGTATTCGAAAAACGTGTCGCAGCCATCGAAGGCGGCACGGCGGCTTTAGCTGTAGCTTCTGGGCAAGCGGCGGAGACGTTGGCGTTGCTTTCAATCACGCAGAATGGCGACGAGATAGTTGCAGCTAACAACCTCTATGGCGGCACCTACCAGCTGCTTCATTATACATTTCATAAGCTAGGCAGGGTAACCCGATTCGTTGACTCCTCAAAGCCCAGCGAGTTCAAAAAGGCGATTAACGAGAAAACGCGGGCTGTGTATGCTGAAACTATTGGGAACCCGAAATTGGACGTACCCGATTTTGAAGCAATCGCGCAGATAGCCCATGACGCTGGTGTTCCGTTTGTCGTGGATAACACCGTAGGCGTGGGTTTGACCAGGCCGATTGAGCATGGAGCAGATGTGACCATTATGTCAGCTACCAAGTATATCGGCGGTCACGGCACCAGCATCGGCGGCGTGATTGTAGATTCTGGGAAGTTTAAGTGGAATAATGGCAAGTTCCCTGAGTTCACTGAACCCGACAAAAGCTATCATGGCGTTAAGTGCTGGGAGTCATTCGGAGACTTCCCGGGTTTAGGCAATGTGGCTTTCATTTTCAAGACGCGGGTGCAACTGCTCCGCGATTTGGGTCCTGCTTTAAGCCCGTTCAATGCATTTCTGTTTCTTCAAGGGTTGGAGACTTTGCCGTTGCGACAGAGGAAGCATTCGGCGAACGCTTTGAAGGTCGCCCATTTCCTTGAGACGCATCCATTGGTCAGATGGGTGAATTATCCTGGGCTGAGATCGCATTCGAGCCACAAATTGGCAGCCAAGTATTTGAAAGGGAATTACGGTGGGCTGGTGGGTTTCGGGATTAAAGGCGGGTTGGAGGCCGGAAAAAAGTTCATCGAGTCGGTGAAGCTGCTTTCGCATCTGGCAAATATTGGCGACGCGAAAACGCTGGTGATCCATCCTGCCTCGACGACTCATCAGCAGTTGACGCGGGAGGAGCAGGCTGCGACGGGTGTAACGGAGGATTATATTCGTCTTTCCGTAGGCATTGAAGACCCTGAGGACATAATTGCGGATATTGATCAGGCGTTGCGGGCTTCAGCATAAAGTTAACGCAGAAAAGCCAAGAGAGGAGGGAAAACAATAACAACGCTTGAAAACCCTTTGAAAACCAAAGAAATGCACTTCACGTTTGCACATCGGCCAAACGAATTAACCCTTGAATCAGGCGAAAGGTTGGGTCCAATTACGCTGGCATACGAGACCTACGGAGAGCTGAACAGGCAGAAGTCGAATGCAATTCTTGTGCTTCACGCATTATCCGGCGACGCGCACGCTGCGGGAAAAGTGCCCTTTGGCTGGTGGGACAACATGATTGGTCCCGGCAAGGGCTTGAACACCGACGAGTACTTTGTAATCTGCTCCAACGTTATTGGGGGCTGCAAGGGCTCGACGGGACCTTCTTCCGTAAATCCGCTGACGGGTAAGCCGTATGGTCTTAGTTTTCCGATTGTGACCATTGGTGACATGGTTAATGCCCAGAGGCGACTGATTGATCATCTTGGAATTGAAAAGCTTTTGTCGGTCATTGGGGGTTCGATGGGGGGTATGCAAGCTTTGCAGTGGATGGTTTCTTACCCTGACAGGATTCGATCTGCCGTTCCCATTGCTACCACAATGAAGCATACGCCTCAGCAGATAGCCTTCAACGAGGTGGGCAGACAAGCCATTATGGCTGACCCCAACTGGAAGAAAGGGCGCTATTATGATTCGGCCATTCCGGCAAAGGGATTGGCGGTGGCGAGGATGATTGGGCATATTACTTACATGAGTGATGTTTCGATGGCTGCGAAGTTTGGTAGGCGCTTCCGAGCCGACAAGCAGCAATACAAGTTTGGCGCTGACTTTGAGGTTGAAGGGTATCTGCTTTATCGCGGAGACAATTTCGTCAAGCGGTTCGATGCCAACTCGTACCTATACATAACAAAAGCAATTGATTACTTCAACATCTTGAACGGGAAACGGCTTGGTGAAATCTTCATAGGCTTGAAGGCTAAGGTGCTTGTGATAGCTTTCAAATCGGATTGGCTTTATCCGGCATATCAGTCGCAGGAGATCGTGAAAGCCTGTAAGCTAGCGGGAGTTGACTCCTCTTACTGCGAGATAAACAGCACTTACGGGCATGATGCGTTTCTTTTGGAAATTGAGGCGGAAGCAGACTTAGTTAGGCACTTTCTGAACACGGTTTCGAATGGCGGTGGTTAATGAGTATGGAGCGGCAACCAGACAAAATGGAACATCAAATTATTTTGGATTGGGTTGGGGAGGGTGCGTCTGTGCTGGATCTTGGCTGCGGCGATGGAGAACTCTTGGCGCGTCTTATTAAGGAGAAGCATGTACGTGCGCAGGGCATTGAGATCAGCGAGCAGGCGATTCACAGATGTCTTGTCCATGGCTTAAACGTTTTACAAGAGGACATTGACACAGGCTTGTCAGAGTATGCGGACAAATCATTCGAATATGTAGTGTTGAACCAGACTTTCCAGCAGGTAAAAAAGCCAGATTTCGTTTTGAAGGAAGCTTTGCGGGTTGGCAGCAAAACCATTGTTGGATTTCCCAATTTTGTGTATATATCCGCGAGGTTTCAGCTATTTTTCAAGGGGAAAGTTCCCGTGACCCCATCCCTACCCTATGAATGGTATGATACGCCAAACCTTCACTTTCTAAGCATAGCAGACTTCATAGAATACTGCAAAAAAAGAAAAATCCAAATCGAACGCAAAGCCTTTATCACCAAAAACAAGAAAGTGCTGCTCCTACCAAACTTATTCGGAGAAGTCGGGCTTTTCCTATTGTCAAAAACTACCTGAAACACCTTGCGCTCTTCTCTTCCCAATCTTTATGCTTCACTATCAGAAGCAATAGCTACCAAAATTTAATTTTTTTAAGAAAAAGAATTGGGCGTGGGAGACATCTCCACTGCAGGGCGAGTGTACCTTACCTCGGCCACTATTTGGAAGACTTCGGTTAGTTTTTTATGAGTGCTTATTCATTTACGTTTCCTTAGGAATATTAAGTTGTCTTTTTGGCAAACGTATTTAAAGCTACTTCAAGCAATTTTTTGACTTCTTCAGGTTTTTGAACGATTTAAACGGTAAATCCGCTTTGTAAGTCTATTTTTATTTTCTAGAAATAAGTTCTGCAAAAGTCTTTTAAACAGACATTTCGACATAAATTAATTTTGAGTTCGTTTTTCCGGGGGAGAAGCTGGAAGGGAGGTGAGAAACTATGGGGAAAATTGCATTATCGACTGCTGTTTTAGCTGCCATTCTTATTGTTGCTATAGCCGTTTCAGGGGTAGTCTCAGCCGGAGTTACAATGTTGGTGGCTTCACCTGAAGAATTGGTAGGTCCACAAGGACCACAAGGCGAACAAGGACCTGAGGGGCCACAAGGACCAGCAGGACCGGCAGGAGCTACAGGAGCTACAGGAGCTACCGGAGCTACAGGAGCTACAGGAGCTACAGGAGCTACTGGACCGGCAGGACCAGCAGGTGCGGACGGCGCTGCTTGGCTTAGTGGTTCGGGAGCGCCTGATTCGAGTTTAGGCAGTGATGGAGACTTCTACTTGGACTTCGCAAACAACGATATCTACAAGAAGACTTCGGGAGCATGGGTAAAAGAAACCAACATTGCTGCCGGTGCTAATGGAGCAACATGGCTTAGTGGTTCGGGAGCGCCTGATTCGAGTTTAGGCAGTGATGGAGACTTCTACCTTGACACTGATAGCAGCGATGTATATAACAAAGCTACAGGAACATGGACGGTTATAGCAAACATCAAAGGGGAAACTGGAGACACCGGACCAGAAGGGCCAGAAGGACCAGAAGGACCAGAAGGACCAGAAGGACCGCAGGGAGAACAAGGGATTCAAGGCATACAGGGTGATAAAGGTGACAAGGGGGACACAGGTGACACGGGAGCAACTGGAGAAATGGGGCCACCTGGACCACCGGGAACTACAGTTGTAGAATATGCCACATTTGATTCTGTTTCCTTGTCGTCCGCATATCAAACTCTTGGCCAAGTCACTCTGATAGCGCCAGCAGATGGCATTGTTATAATCAACCTTAAAGCTTATGCTAGGACCTATGGAGATGCCACTACGGCAATTTTGGGTATTGGAACAACAGCGGGGGCATATCCCAACCTTGACCTTGAGGTTGTAGGAACACCTTCAGGCACATCCACTGTGTCAACCTTTAGGGCTATGACCTCTCAAGCAGCAGTTCCTGTAACTTCAGGTAGCAGCTACACTTTCTATGCCATTGGTTACCAATCGTACTATACTTATGGCGCAACAATCTTTAGAGGCGTTATGATTGCTGTATACTATGCAACTTGATCAAATTCTTCCCTCTTTTTTTGTTTTTGAAGCTTGACCCAGAATTATATCAGTTCACTTCAAAAAAGAGGTGGTGTTGGAAGGTGGAGACATCGCCACTTGTATTGAGGCTACCTCACCTCGGTCACTTTTTGATTGACTTCGGCGACTTTTTTTGGGGAGTTTGCGCTTGCGGAGAAATAACAAGTTGTCCTTTTGGTGCAGTATCAGTGTAATATTTCGTCATAGAGATCTTCTCCATAAATTATAAAGCCAATTTCATTTAGATAGATAGATTATAACAAAACTCGGAGTCTATAATCCATGACGAACTCTGAGGAAAATATATTTGAACAAGCTGAAAAAGATCACAATAATTTAAAGCTTCAAAATAGCGAGAAAATGCGTTGCAAGCATGGGGCTAAGCTCCTAAAGTGTTCCCTTTTCAGGCTAGAGAGATTTTACATGAAAAAACAACACTTCCTACGAGAGCAATACAAAAAATCAGTTTTGTACATAGCCTTGTTGGCTTTTGCAAGTATCATATGGCTAATTGTAAGAACGGGCACAAAGCCTTCGCGAATATCTTATCCTTGTCAAAAAGCCGCATTATCAAACATCAATATTTTCCTTGCAGCGTTAGGATTTCCTTTTGCAAGAGTGACAGGTCAATTGTTGTCTCAAAAGATGCTCAAACCTAGAATAATAAGAGCAGTGATGATTACGAGTTTGTTGGCAATTTTGGCCTTTTCCACCGTTGAAACGTTTACAATTAACTCTGCTCCAGCGGTCGATCTCACTCCAGTTGCTCTTGATCTGCAGTCACAGACAGTTGAATCAGCGTCTTCATCTGAGCTGTTCATTATTCAGAATGCTTCTGGCTTGCAAGGAAATTTGGATGAAGCTATTCCTGCGCTTTTATCGTCTATGGAGAGCCAAGGCTTGAACTTTTTTAAGACTTCTGCGACCCCATCGGGTCTAATAGGAAAGAATGATGTAATCATCATGAAGGTAAACGGGGTGGGTCCGCAACGCTCCAACACAAACACTGACTTAGCTAAGAGCCTAGTCAAAACCATCGTCGCTCATCCTGAGGGCTTCACAGGTGAAGTAGTGATAGCTGACAATGGACAGAGCACAGGAGGGGTAGATATGGCTGAAAGCAACGCTTATGACTATTCGCAGTCGATGACAGACGTTGCCGGGATGTTTCCCACCTACAGAGTATCCGCTTATTCTTGGTGGACGATCGCCAGCAATGACGTCGCAGAGTACAGCAGCGGCGATTACCAAGATGGTTATGTGGTGAACTACACTAGTAATGCGCAAACGGGAGTCAAAGTCTCTTACCCTAAGTTCCAAACAGCCTATGGTACATACATCAGTTTTAAAAACGGGGTGTGGAATCAGTCAACCGGAACTTACGATTCTTCCAGATTGAAAGTAATAAACTTGCCACTATTCAAGTCCCATTATGATTATGGTGCAACAGCCTGTGTGAAAAACTACATGGGTGTTGGCTCCCAAACACTGACAAATCAGCATGATACTGTGGGCAATGGTGGAATGGGCACGGAAATGGTTGAAACTCGCTTTCCCGCATTAAACATATTGGACTGTATTTGGATTAACGCTAATCCATTCCAGCCAGGTAGTTCAACCAATAGTCCCTGTGGTCCATACACAACTTATGACGCTGCAAGCTACACCAACCTTATCGCTGCCAGCACAGATCCTGTTGCTCTTGAATATTGGATTGCGAAGCACGTGGCTATGCCTGCAGCCATCCAAAGAGGCTACACCTATATTTCATCGATAGATCCTGATTATGAGCCTGTCACTCAAAACTTAGATCAGTCATACCACAATTACCTTACAGCTTCTATGAACGAAATTATAAACCACGGTCGACAGGCGACAATGCTCGAAAGTGAAATGAACGTTTACTTAACCACATTGAATCACTCCCCCATTCTGTTTGTTCGTGGATTGGATAATAGCATCTATTATCGATGGCAAGACATTTTTGCTGGTTCTTGGAATAGCTGGATGTCTCTGCCCGGGTCAACGGCAGATAGCCCTTCTGCGGCTTTGCTTGGTGACGAGTTGCACGTGGTGGTGCAGGGTATGGACGGGTCTACGCTTTGGCATGGCTATTACGACTTGGTAAGTGAAGAGTTTCATGGGTGGACGATGCTTGCTGGGTCTAGTCCTTCGACTCCTGTTTTGACGTCGAATGGTTCTATGCTTTGTTTGGTTGTTCATGGCATGGATGATCTGATCTACTATCGCTGCTACAGCGAAGGCGCATGGGGTGACTGGCAACTGCTGCCTGACGGGTCTACTATTGATAGCCCAGCGGCTGCTCTTTTAGGTGATGAGTTGCACGTGGTTGTTCGCGGCATGGACGGTTTCAGCATGTGGCATAAAATTATCGTTCCAGGAGGCAGTGTGGTTCAGGAGTGGACTTGGATTCCAGGTGCATCTGCGTCTCCGCCTGTTTTGGCGGCTTCGCAGAGTCGGGGTGAGCTTTACTTGCTTGT
>Ga0209427_10009841_pt1 | contig 10640 bp, 8 predicted proteins | sample DeeMarSWOR136_30_FD_187465 | JGI IMG/M metagenome (GOLD analysis project Ga0209427, IMG submission 187465) | Marine sediment microbial communities from White Oak River estuary, North Carolina - WOR-1-36_30 (SPAdes) (version 2) | ecosystem: Environmental > Aquatic > Marine > Intertidal zone >...
ACCGTGTGCCATGGCCTAGGTGGGGTAGAGCGGGCCAAGAAGACAGAAGAAGAGTGGAAAGCGACGGTTGAGCGCATGGTGGGCAAGGGTGCCCAACTCGACGAGGCAGAACAAGAACTGCTGATCCAATACCTGGCAGAGACCTATCCCAAATAGTCCGCCCGTTGAATGCTTCCTGTCCGTTATACCATTGGTGAGCCGCTGATGGCTGTTGCCGTTCAAACTCTATCCAAGCTGCCGCTTTTCTCCAGGCTTGGCAACGATGCTTTGTTGGAAATTGCGTCCTACATCCACGAGCGTACTTTCTCGCCTGGTCAAATGGTCATACTGGAAGGCGAGCCCTGCCAGGCGGTGTACTTTGTCGCCCAAGGTGTAGTGCGGACCCACAGGCTATCACCTGAAGGCCGCGAATACGTGCTGGCTTATCTCGGACCCGGCGAGCCTTTCAACCTGGTCCCCGCTCTAGACGGTGGACCCAACCTGGCTAGCGTGGATGCCGTGACAGAGACAAGGCTCTACATCATCCCTTGTGAGCTTTTCCAGCGGATCATGCGCGACCACCCCGAGGTGGCGCAGGCTGTCACGGAGCGACTGGCGGCCGAGGTGCGGCGTCTAAGTGATGAGGTAGAGAACCTGGCCTTACACACAGTGCGCACGCGCCTGGCACGTTTCCTGTTGGCCCACGCCTCGGCTGAGCTCGGTGAAGTCGTTGATGGCGCACAACCCCCCAAACGCTGGACGCAAGAAGAGGTGGCGGCACAAATTGGCACCGTGCGCGACGTGGTAGGGCGTACGCTACGAACCTTTGCCAACGACGGCCTGATCCGCCGGGAACGTGGACGAATCGTCGTTGTAGACCGAGAGAGTTTAGAGCTTGAGGCTACAGGTTCGTAGACAAAAGAGACTTTTATTATAGACAAACAACTGTTCTGATGGTAGAGTAACCCACAGCGTAGTTTCAGCGGCTAATTGGCTAAAGGGGAGCAATAACAATGAGACCAACAACTTCTGGCGCCCCTGGTTACAGCATTCGAGAGCTCAAAGGAAACGTTTCAAATGCAGATTGTTCTGCTGGTTTGGGGCGTCCCTGTTCTCCTCAGTATCCTGTTCGGCCTGTTGCTCGTGAGAGAGATCAGGGCCCAACGAGGAAAGCTAGCTGCCGCCTCCATAAGACCCAGTGCAGCATTCAAGGGAAAAAAGGAATCCCTCATGTCCCGTAGTTACAGTCGAGCGACTTGGCTGATCATAGGATTGTGGCTTCTGTTTTGCCTGGCCACGATAAACTACAATGGCCCCTTCTTCGATGAGAGCATCTATATTACGGCTGGGCAACGTACTCTCGAAGGCCATGGGTACACCGATGGCTATCTCGTCTGGTTCGCTGGATCTCTGCTCTGGCCAATGTTGGCCGCAGTGGGATACAAAGTTGCAGGGTTGATCGGCACACGAATCGTTGCCTTGATCCTGGCAACCATTGCTTTTGTTGCCGTCGTGCAGGCTGCGCACAACTTGTTCGGCCAGAAGGCGAGTTTCTGGACTGCGACAGCACTTGCCACCAATGGCCCGTTTACAGCTCTGGCACGCTTGGGTGTAATTGATCTACCAGCACTGGCTGGGATTGCCGTAAGCTTCTGGGCAATCACAGAGTTAGCCAAAAAGGATGATCGAAAGTGGTTGTTGCTGGCCACTGTTGCTTTCACGATGGGTATGTTTGGGAAATACCCTATGGGGCTTATGCTATTCCCCATCGTCGGTGTCGTTTTCATCCTTCGCAAAGAGAAGGCACTTATGGATGTTGTCATGTTCGGCCTTGTCAGCTCGGCCATCACGCTGGCATTTTACCTTCCGGGGCGTGAGCAGCTCAGCCAGTTTATCGGTTGGACATTGGCAAACAAACCCACTTTCGATGTTACCCCTTTGATGGTTGGCTTCTCGATCCTTTACTTGAGCGGCGCACCTTCCCTTTTAGCCTTGAGTGGGTGGTTTATTGCCAGGGACAAACGCGGCCTGGCAAGCGTCCTCTTGCTCAGCTTGGCTATCTGGCCAGTCTATCATCTTTTGTCAGGAAACCCTGTGGGTCGGGAGAAGCATCTAGTTTTTGGTTTCCTGTTTGCCTATCCGCTCGTCGGGTTTGCCTTGGCCACGATGTGGGAAAGCTGGAGACGCAAGGCTGTTGCTGTCGCCGTCATCTTGGCCCTTGCCGTATTAGGCTTCATCCAACTGGACCGACTCAATCGTGCATGGCCCGATGTGCGCGAAGCAGCCAGCTATCTGACCGCTCAGGTCCAACCCGGTCAGAAACTTTTGATCAACGAGTCCTGGCCGTACACCATGTATCTGTACACTGAAGGGCGAATCCATTCACCCTGGGACGTCTTTGACGCCTATCGCATCACTGACGGTCAATCAAAAATCGGCCTTTGTGAATATGACTGGTTCGTTGACGTCCAGGGTTCGTACGAGTGGCCGGAGTCTATCCTGGAAACGGTCCAGCAGTGCGGTGATTTTCAGCCGGTCTTCTCCACTACTAGCCCAGTGGTTGGCCTGGGCATCGATCTGGACTTTGTGGCTTATCCTGTCCACACTACAATATGGCAGAATACATCAAGGAAATAGTGGCAAAATGAAAAGCTGGAAAATCAGAGTGGCAGGGATCCTCCTCTTGCTTGCGACGGCCTGGTATCTACCATGGGTATTTACCAACCTCAACTGGAAAGCCCCTTGGCTTTCGATCCCTTTCGCAGCCGCCAGTCTAATGACAGCCGTGATGACGCTGGTCACGGTGATCAATCACTGGCGCTACAACTTACCTGAGGAACATCTGGCCCCGGTCGGACAAGAGCCGGAGGTTCTCGTCATGATCCCCACCTATGGGGAACCTCCTAGGATGGTGTATGAAACTGCCAAGTCTGTCTTGGAACAGGACTATCCCGAAGAAAAAATCACGGTGGTGATCAGCGATGATGCTCACAGTGAGAGAATTCGTTCTGTTGTGACACGCTTGAATCGGGAACATCCACAATCTATCATTGGCTATCACGAGCCCCCTCGGAGAGGTGATCCCAAGAGACGTGGGGAGGCCAAGGCCGGAAACCTGAATTCCGTCCTCGCACTGACCAACAAGTATGCACCTCATGTTTTGTTTATAGAGACAAGGGATGCAGATGACAAAGTCGGTGATCCAAGCTTTCTACGCCAGGCTATTGGCCAGCTCCTGGCTGATCCCAAGGTCGGTTTCGTGCAGACCATCAAAGAAGCCGAGGTGAGCCCCGGCGATCCGTTTGGCAATCTGGAACCCCTCTTCTATCGAAAAGCGATGTTTGCCAAGAACGCCGCTAATGCCGTGTTCCCATGTGGGTCCGGGGTGGTCTTTCGCCGCAAGGTTCTGGACGACATCGGTGGATTCCCCACATGGAATCTGGTCGAGGACCTCCAGTCCGGCGTTGAAATACTGAGGCATGGTTGGCGCGGCGTGTATCTACCCATCGTTGGCGCGGTAGGTCAAACTGCCCCTGAGGATATCCCCAACACCGTGAAGCAGCGAGGCACCTGGGCCATAGACACGATGCGCATTACCATCTGGGGCAACAAACGAGGGTTGAATCTGCGGCAGCACCTGCAATTTTCGGAACTGGGCTTTTTCTATATGCTCAGCTTTGCCGTACTCGTTTTCGCCATCACGCCGGTGATCGCACTAACGTTCAGCATCTACCCGCTGATCACGACTCACGCCGCGTATGCCCTGCACTTTTGGCCCTATGTAGCGGCGGTTGAACTGTTGTTGGTCAGCCTCGCTGAAGGGTTGTCATACGAGGACCTATGGCGGGCCCGCCAAACATGGTTGGGTATGGCACCAGTGTACGTGCGGGCAACTATTATCGCCCTGCTCTATGGTCCCAACCGCAAGCCACGCTATCGCGTAACCCGCAAGGAGAACATCTTTGCCTGGTATTGGCGAGAGATATGGCCTCAACTCGTGCTGTTCCTGGCCCTGATTGCAGCGAGCCTGTACCACATCGCCACTCATTCGCTGCTGCAGACAGCGGACCTGGGAAGCCTGTTTTGGGCAGGGTTCTTCATCCTGGGGCTGAGCCGAATCGTGCGTAACTCCTGGCATGGCGTCAAACCAGACAAGGTGATTGCCGAAGCGGTTAAACATACTTTACGGCGTAGAGGTGGTCTTGAGAGAGGAATCGAGCGATGAAAGGGGGAGAATGTCAGGGCTGCAGACCAGGAGATGTCTTCATGGTCATACCGGTGTTGGTCATCATAGCCACGGGTGCAAGTTGCCTGGTATCTTGTCGGCCTCAAGCGCCCCCTACAGCCATTTTGACACCGCCTCCTCCAACAGCTACGTCCACATCAACAGCGACACCCTCTCCTCTCCCAGCCGATACGCCTACCTCAGTAGCGACACCAACCCCTGTCCCAACCGACACGCCCACGACAACAACGCCGCCCTCTGCCCCAACCGATACGCCCACACCAACAATGATACCGACCCTTATCCCGACCGATACCCCCATACCGACGCCAGTTGCGACACTCAACCCAGCAGGGCACGTCGGTCTGGGGGCATACCTGGAGGGCACGCCTTACGATCGATTCGCTGCGGTCCAGCGGTTCGAAAGCCTGCTCAGGCACAAAATGCAGTATGCTCTGTGGTTCCAGGCCTGGGGGAACGATGACCGGACTTTCCCAGACTATTGGATCGAGTTGGCCTTGCAAAATGGACTGATCCCTGTGATCACCTGGGAGCCCTGGAAGCGCGACTTTGACGATCCCACAGCACTTCAGCCAAAGTACTCGCTGGAGAGCATTGCCGCCGGTGAGCACGATGAATACATTCGATCGTGGGCCCTTGGGGCCAAAGCCGTGGACGTACCGATCATCCTCCGATTCGCTCATGAGCAAAGCACCGAACCAGACACCAGACCCTGGTATCCGTGGCAAGGCGACCCAGAAGGGTACAAAGCAGCGTATCGTCACATCGTCACGCTTTTCCGCGAGGAAGAAGTGACGAACGTCCAATTCCTGTGGAGCGCCATGTGGCTCGACTTGTGGGCATCCGAATACTACCCGGGGGACGACGTCATAGATCTGGTGGGGACGACGGTCCTGAATCACGGGACCGGAGCGACAGAAGATTGGGCGCGATGGCGCACCTTCAACGAGATGTTCGGTGAACAATACCAAGCAGCGCTCCAGTGGAACAAGCCAATCATCATCACCGAATTGGCAACCGCAGAACAGGGGGGCGATAAAGTGGCCTGGCTGCGAGACTGCTTCACCTCGCTGCAGGTCAAGTATCCTCTTGTTGAAGGAGTGCTTCTGTTCGAAACAGAATCGGACCGCGAGTGGCCGAGAATCAACTGGTCAGTCGCGTCCAGCCAGGAGAGCCTGACTGCTTTTCGAAAGGCAACAGATGACCCCTATTTCAGATAGATGTGACAACTTTACATCTTTTCCAAGAGGTAGAGAATGAGTAAGTGCAAAGACTGTGTGGTTGGGTTATTCGGAGTATGTGGTGTAGACTATTGCCGCCAGGAACGCGAAGTGCTGACTGAGGAAGCTCAGCAAACCGCCGAACAATGCGGACACACCTTGACAGAGTTTGTCAAGATAAAAGACTACCCAATCTGGGAAGCACGGTGTGTTCGTTGCGAACGGCTAGCAGCTATCAACCTCGATCCCCCGCCAAACGAGCCTGACATTTATGGCGAGGCACTCGCCGTCAATTGCCCGGAGATTGACGACGAGCAGATCGCGGCAAGATCCGATGCAGAGATGTCCTGACGGATATATGCAGAGGTGCAGCATGAAAAGACAGCGTCTGATCTCGACCTTGGACAGAGTGGGCATTGTGTTGATGTTAGCTGTGGCAGCCCTACTTCGCAGCAATCTCAGTTACAGAACGGCCTTTATTGACGAAGCCATCAGCCTGTATAAAGGCTGGCAGATGCTGCAGGGGCAGGAAACGTACGGACTGACAACTCGTGTGGGTTGGCCGATTCTAAGCTATATCCCACTGGGGCTCGCCGGCTGGCTTGGAGGAGTAGAGTTGGCCAGAGGGCTCAACGCGCTCTTTGGTATCCTCACAGTGCTGTTTGTGATGATGGCCGCTCGAAAGATGTATGGGGAAATTGCCGGTTATATCGCAGCCGGGATTTTCGCTGTCTATGGACCAGCCATCTTTATCAGCACCTTTGCCCACTCTGACAGCCTGAGCGTTTTGTTGGTGAGCATTGCTATCTATCTATGGGTGACAGCACTGACAGAAGACAAGAACCGCCTATACGCGCTGGGTAGCCTGGCCATGACGTTCGCTGTGCTGACCAAGTATGCGGCAGTGATGGTGGCTGTTTTGAGCGTGGCCTATGGGACGCTGGTGGCCGTCAAGTCCATGATCACTATCACAAGGAGTGAGTCCGAAACAATATCAATCCGGCTTGACAGCAGTATCCTCAAGAAACTCGTTCTGACCGGGTTGCCTTTCCTCCTGTTGCTCCTGTATGCCTTGGTCTTTAGAGCTCAATTGACGGAGCTATGGCAACGCCAGGTGCTCACCAAACAATCAGGCGATCCAAGCGTAGAGTGGGACATCCTCAAAGGCTTTGCCAACTACCTGTGGCTACCTTTGTTGCTGAGCCTGTTCGCTCTGGATGACCATCGGAATCGAGTCATCAATATTGGACTCTTGATCGTGGGTTTCAGTATGCTGCCCTACCATTTATTGAACAAGGACGATAGCACGCTGTTCAAATTCACATGCTACATGCTGGTGGGACTTGCGCCCCTGGCAGCCGGAGGAGTCGTCACGACGCTCAGGGATTTGGCGGGGCAAAGACTGACGAGGGTGAAGCTATCCATCGCCAGCGGCGTTCTCGGTCTGGCAGCCGTTATCTATCTGGCCATCGTTGGACAGCAAATGCTCCCGGGATTCCGCAGCTATTGGCCCGATGCCACCCAGCTAATCCAATACCTGAGGGATAACGTGAGAGAGGGTGACGCCATTCTCATGGAAGGTGGAGTGGTCGCTAACTACTACCTTATTGCAAAAGGAAGCCCTGGTCACATACCTCAACGAGTGGTGGATACCTGGTGGTACGAGGACGAAGAAGGGGGAGGAAAAGAAGCCTACGAACGCGCCATCGTTCAAAAACGGTTTGACTTTATTGTGTTCGACTACACGGTCACCGAAGATTTCGACAAAGAGCTCATCCCACTCATGGAAGGTCGGTACGAACTGGAGGCATCTTTCCCGGCTCGGATATTTGGAGAATACGGCCAGATAGACGTGTTCAAAGCGATCGAATAGTCACTGGTTCCGAACCACCACGGGTAGGTACACCCACGACGAGAACTCTGGTTCTTTGGCTCCCACAAGTCGAAGGTCATCTATCCAGAACAAAGCGGAGCCTTGACCACTTTTATCCTGGATGGTCAGCCTGGTCAAAGAAAGATTGGGAGCGTTAAGATAGCTCAAGGGAATGCGCACTCGTTTCCAGGTCCCGGCATTAATGGTTCCTGCCGCGATGTGACGGCAATCGTTGACTGGAACATGGACCAGTTTTGTGCCATTTTCGGCATCGAAGAAGACCGAGAGATTGGGCTGGCTGGAAGAAGAGCCGCGCACATAGAACTCCAGCCAGTGATATTGACCAGAACCAAACGCCGGATGCCACAGGGAAAGAGCCCCCCAGGGACCCAATGTCACTGCAATGGATTGGGTGCCACTGAATGCCTGGTCGGTCGCATCGAACGTGTGATTGGCGTTCCACGACCAGTCTTGCCAACCGGAAGCCAACCCGTCCGTGTAGATGTCCATGGTCTGGTCATAGTCTGCCACGAGGAAGGGCTGCGAGGAACTTGTGCCCCCCCCGTACCAGGCTCGCAGCACATTCTCGGCTGGCTTGAGGTGCGGAGAATAACCATCGTCACAAGGTCCGCTCTGAAACGGGTCTGCCAGCCACTGCCACCAGAAAAACCCGGCCAACCAGGGCTCGTTGTACAATTGCCTGAAAGCAGCCTCATAAGCAAAGGCTTGCTCCTCAAGATCAAGAGGTGACACGATCCACGAATCCCAGGGATGGTTGCTACATCCATGGTGGCTCCGGTAACCGATCTCGGTTAAGATGATCGGCTTGCCATAGGTGGCAGAGAGATTGGCCAGGACAGCTTTTGGGCCTGCCCATCCTGCTTCCAATTCTTCCACAGTTGGGTGACTTGAGAGATCGTCGTAGAGACTATAGTAACCATCTACCCCGATGTAATCCACCGCATCCCACCAGGTGATTGAGGTCTCTTCCCCATTCTTGAGAGCCGCATAGGTGATCGGTCCATCATAGATAGCACGCACCCCAGCAATGACCGCTCGCCAGTCGTTAGCCCGATGGGTCGTCCCCAGTAGTTCCGTTCCCACGCAGAATTGGTCTATACCATAGTCCTGCGCCAAACGCGCATAGTGTTCGATAAAGGTTCGATAGGAAGCAAACCAGGCCGACCACTGTGCTTGCGTGGTGAATCCCGACCCGATGTCACCACGCCAGTAACCTGTTGCGGTTTCGTCGCGAAGGTCCAGGTGAGGTTTGAGCATCACTTTCAATCCCAGACTGTGGGCCTTATTGATAACGTGGATCAAGTCTGCATCGGTAGGCGTAGATTCGTGGGTAAAGTCAATGGTGGTAGAAGTGTAGGTATCTTGATGAGCGGTGACAATCAGGGCGATCCAGTTGGCGCCTGTAGATGTGAGATACTGCAGAGAGAGGTCGGATCCGGGTTCACTATACTGGCCCGCCCACCAGGCGGTAAAGGAGATACCCTTCTGCATGGGGGACTGAGATGAGGCGTTCAATTCTCTCATGGGGACGATGAGCACCAACAAGGTGACGACAAGGGTCAACAGAGAGGGTCCTTGTTTTCTGCTCTTTGGGTGTTTCCTACGGGGTGAATCGCTGGTAACGAACATGATAGTTTCGCCTCTATTCCAGATTACTTCATGCCAATGGCAACAGACCTAATATGTATCATGGGTAACATTCAACTATCTTGGCATTTTGTAGGTCCCATTTTACTATATGACGCCTCCAGCGTCAATGGTACGTAGGTACCAAGATCCATGGTACATAGGTACTAGGAGGGAAGCTCAGCAACACGCCTCGCTCTTCACTCTTTGCTCTTTCCCCTTCATGTTTAGCGAAGATAGTAGATGAAGGGGTAAAATACGACTTTTGTCACAGACAAATGACCGTCAATCATGCTATAATATGAGAAGGATTGACGGTCATCTTCATTTATGGGGAATTAGTAGGTATCTGATCCTATCGTAGGTTTCAACCGTTCGGCAGGTTGCTAAACTGCCGAGTGATTGGTTCTGAATCCAAAAGGAGGCAACTCGTGAAAAGAATTCTCATTCTACTGGTTTTGCTGGGTCTGCTGACGTGCCTCTGCGCCGCCAGCGCAGCGGTGGGCCTGCGTGCCCTGGCCGCTACCTCTGGGGCTGAGCTGCCGAACGACGGTCCGCAAGTGGCGACTTCGGCAGAGGCGGCCTTTGGCTTGGTGGAAAAGGTGACTGCCGCCGGGCAGAGCGCCGTGGAGACGGGCCAATTGACGCTGACCGTCACCGAGGAAGAGGTGACCTCTTTCCTCAACATCGGCTCAGAGCTGCCCGGAAACCTTCGGGGTCTGGAAAACCTGGAAAACTTTGAAGAGCTGACGCAACTGGGGGACCTGGAGGAGCTGGAGGGCCTTCAGGGGCTTGAGCAGTGGCAAGAGCTTTTGCGCATGCGAGAGGGCCAGGGTCTGCCGAACATTCCGCTTTCTGACCTGCGCCCGCGGCTGGGCATCAAAGAGCCTCAGGTCTATTTCAAGGACAGCGGTCATATTGTGGTACGGGGCTATGCCGGGCTGCTGCGCTGGCGCTGGCCCGTTCGCGTCGTGATGGCGCCTCGAGCCTCGCAGGGCGAAATGGTCCTCGACTTTGTGGAGGGCACGTTGGGATCGGTTGACATGCCTGAGGTCATCTTTGACCTGATTGGCAAGGGCCTGGCCCAAGCCATCCTGGCCGGGCAGGAATACGCGGAGATAACCGAGATCGGCGTCGGCGCCGGCACGCTGACGATCAGTGGGCGCTACCGCAAGTGAAAACAGCCATTGGGGGCTGTGCCCGCACCGAGGCAGGGGCTCAAGGTCGGCGGTTAGCAAAACCGCCCTACTTGAGAAAGTCGATAGTTGTAGCCTTTGACCCACCAGGTGATAATGATGAACCTTATGAAGTACTTCTATGAAATAACCTATCGCTATTTCCGCGCGCCCTGGGACGTTGGTCCCCGTGAGGAATTGGTCACATTGGTCAACAACGGACGAATCAAGCCGGGCCGCGCCATTGATCTGGGCAGTGGGACAGCAAGCAATTGCATTTTCCTAGCGCAAAATGGTTTCGATGTTACCGGCGTGGATTATGCGGTTGCCGCAATTGAAAAGGGACGTGCCATGGCTGATGCTGCTGGAGTCAAGGTTAACTTCCTTGTAGACGACCTCACTAACCTGCGCCACGTAAACGGCACCTTCGACCTGCTTGTGGACTATGGCACGCTAGACGATCTGCTTCCGAAGCATCGCGACCTATACGTAGAGAATGT
>Ga0209427_10009842_pt1 | contig 10640 bp, 8 predicted proteins | sample DeeMarSWOR136_30_FD_187465 | JGI IMG/M metagenome (GOLD analysis project Ga0209427, IMG submission 187465) | Marine sediment microbial communities from White Oak River estuary, North Carolina - WOR-1-36_30 (SPAdes) (version 2) | ecosystem: Environmental > Aquatic > Marine > Intertidal zone >...
CTCCAGTCCGTACTCGCTCATGCCATAGATAACGCCGAAGTTAACCGTTTTGGCAACCCGTCGCATATCCGGCGTTACCTTTGTGGTATCCACACCAAACAGCTGGGCGGCGGTGGCCGCATGAATATCCTCGTCATGCTGGAAGGCGCTTAACAGGCTCTCATCTTTAGAAAGATGGGCAAGGGCACGAAGGTCAATCTGTGAGTAATCGCCACCCAGCAGATATGAGCCGGGCGGTGCGATGAATGCCTGCCTGATTTCTTTCCCTAGCTCACCGCGGATAGGGATGTTTTGCAGATTTGGGTCACTGGAAGAAAGCCGTCCGGTGGCTGTCCTCGTCTGGTTAAAGCTGGTATGCACCCGCCCCGTTTTTGTATTTATCAGACCCGGCAGCGAATCAATGTAGGTCGATTTTAGCTTGGCAAGCTGGCGGTAGTCGAGAATGAATCCGACAATCGGGTGGACATCACGGAGTGCCTCTAGTACTGCCGCTGCCGTTGAGTAACTGCCTCTTCGTTTGATGCCCGGTAGTTGCAGTTCCTCAAAGAGTACCGAGCCCAGTTGCTGGGGCGAATTGATATTGAACTGGTGCCCCACACTGTTATATATCTCGGCCTCCAGCTTGAGAAGTTGCTCACCGAGACGTTGTGATAGTTGCCTCAGCAGGTCTGTATCCAGGGTTATCCCGTTCCTTTCCATGTTGAGAATTACCGGCACCAGTGGCATCTCCACCTCGGCAAAAAGCTTCCACAGTCCTTGCTCTTTCAGCTCTTCGTCCAGCAGTTCAGCTAGCCTCAGAGTCATGTCAGCGTCGGCACAGGCGTAGTCAGCCGTCTTCTCAATATCCACCTGAGACATGGGAATTTGCTTGGCCCCCGACCCGATAAGGTCGCTGATGGGTGTCATTTCAATGCCCAGCCGGTTAAAGGCAAGCGCCTTCAAGCCCAGGGCTTTTTCACTGAGTAAATGGGCGGCAATCATGGTGTCGAATGTCAGGTTGTTGACTGTTGCTCCCTGTTCAGCTAGCACCGTCATATCGTATTTACCGTTGTGGGCTAGCTTGGTTACGCCTCTATCTTCGAGCAGAGGCTTTAACCGGTCAACGACCTGTTCTAATGGTAGCTGCCCAACCTGTCCTAAGATAGTATGACCCACGGGAATGTAGTAGGCTTCACCCGGTGTACACGATAAGGATATACCCACCGGTTGTGCAAGCATAGGGTTTAGCCCGGTTGTCTCGGTGTCAAAAGCAAAGGATTTAGCTGCCGACAACCTTCTTACGAGTTCATCAAGGGTCGCTGTAGTATTCACTATGTGATAGTCTGTCTTCAGCAGTGGCTCAGTCTTCACCTGGATAGGGCTTTCTGGTTCTACCTCTTCCGCTTCAGGCAGTTTCGCCAGTAAGCTGAAGAACTCAAGCTCGCGGAAAAGCTCGGTCACCCTTTGCCGGTCGTAGTGACTGGTCTCGCAGTCATCCATGCTCAGGTTGACCGGTGTCTCGGTATCAATGGTTGCCAGTACTTTGCTCTTGCGGGCAACCTCTTCATTTTCCCGTAACGTAGTCCGGATTTTATCCGGGGTTACCTCCTCAATATGGGCGTAGATTTCATCTATTGAACCAAACTGCTGTATGAGCTTGGACGCATTGACTTTTCCAATACCGGGTACACCGGGAATATTGTCCGAGGGGTCGCCCAATAAAGCCTTGTAGTCGGGGATATGTTCTGGGTTCACCCCGTATTTCTTATTCACTGCCCCTTCATCGAAAATGTCATTGTTGCTGAAGGTCCCCCTCGGCCCCGGATATAGTACCTCCACCCCGCCTGATACCAGTTGCATGGTATCGGCATCACCGGTGACGATTATCGTATCAATTCCCTGTTCCTTTGCCTGGCAGCTTAAAGCACCCAGAACATCGTCTGCCTCATAGCCGTCAATTTCATATGTGGGCATTTGGAAGGCGTCAACCAGCTCTCTTACCCGACCCATTTGCCTGACCAGTTCATCAGGGGTCGGTGGCCGGTGTGCCTTGTACTCTTCGAACATCTTGTGCCTGAAGGTGGGTGCTTTGGTATCAAAGGCGATAGCATAGTGAGTGGGTTTTAGATCGCTTATTGCCTTGAGTAGCATCAGGGCGAAGACATAAACGGCACCCACGACTTCGCCAGACCTGGTTGTTAGTGGCTTGGTATTGACCAGAGCGTGGTAGGCACGGTGTACCAGGTTGTTCCCGTCGAACAGTAGTAACCGTGGCTTTTTCATAGCCTAATTATAACAGAGTGTGGAGGATGACAGAAGGATGAGAATGTCTATCAGTGAATTAGGCTCTATGGTATAATTACATAGCTGACCTTCGTGCAGAATCCTTTAAGTTATATAAGAAAACGGAGCATTGTATTAAAAGCGGGTAGCCTCTTTTTACTTCCTTTGCATGGTAAAAGAAATGTCTGGTACTGACTATAGCACCAATAAGAATCGCGTTACTATGTTTGCCGGTAAGGGCGGCGTGGGCAAGACAACCTGTGCCGGGGCTACCGCTCTTCATCATGCATCCGTTAACGGTGCGACATTGGTCATATCTACTGACCCCACCCCGTCCCTGTCACATATCTTTGAGATAGAGGATAAACAGAAGCCGGCCAGAGTGCTGGAGGAGCTTTATCTGGCTGAACTCGGCATCGAAGAAGTAAAACAGATGTGGGATCGAAAATTTGGCCGGGAGGTTTACGAGGTCTTTTCCTCGTTCGTATCGGTTGATTACGAGGAATTTGTCGATTTCATTGCTTCCATACTGCCGGGCTTGAGAGATGAGTTCATGGTCGACTATATAAAAGAGCTCAGCCAGGAGATGAAGTATCAGCACATAGTTTGGGATACCGCTCCTCTCGGACAAACACTCGGCTTGCTCGAAACCCCCACCATGCTCAGGGAGCACCTGAAACCCGCCCCTCGCATCTATTCCAAGTTGAAGCTTGGCAGGGAGACGCGGAAACCTGTGCTTGATATTATCAAAGGGTGGGAAAGTCTATCCAGCGAAGATATGGACTTTCTCAGGTATGGCGTTAGTTTCGTCATCGTTACCATACCTGAGGCGCTGGCTGTTGAACAATTAGACAGTATCTTCGAAGAATTCGATAAGTATGGATTTAAGGCCGAACAGCTGGTGATAAATAATGTAATCAAAGAAACCGGCACCTCGAGCTTTCTCCAGTCTAAGGCTGAACAGCAGAAAGAGTATATTGACCTTCTCCACCGCCAGTATCACGCGATGGGAATAGTTGAAGTGCCCCTGTTTCCCCACGAGATAAAGGGCGTAGACAGACTGAAAGAGGTTGAACGAAGCCTTTTCGGTTAGGAAGCAGGTCTGCTGTGGTCAGAAATCACTTAATGGTGTTCTCTGGATAGACCTCAAGTAAGACGTGTTATTGTGCTCGGTGAGTATGAATCGACCGTTCTCATAGTTAAAGGTTGTGATTCCGCAGGTGTCTTGCCTTATGTCCCAGAAATGAGAATTATCAAGACCCAGCAGAGCACATATTAGTACCTTGTTCACCACCCGGTGAGCTACCAGGACGACGCTGCCCTCATACCTGTCTGTTACCTTTTCCACCACGCTGATAGCCCTTTTTCTTACATTATCCAGTGTTTCTCCGGCTGGCATTTTAACCTTGTGGGGAGTGTTGGTCCATTTCTTATAAAGCTCTGTGTATTTTTCCTTTACCTCTTGATGTGACAGGCCCTGCCATTCGCCAAAGTCGAAATCTATCAGACCGGGGGCAATTTCAACATCAAGCTGGTGGTGGCCGGCAATCGCTTTGACTGTCTTCAAAGCACGCTTCATGGGACTGGAGTAAATAGCATCAATTTTTGCATTGCTCAGATATTCGGCCAGGAGTTCGGCCTGTTTTACCCCGGTTTCGTCCAGTTCTATGTCAGCTCTTCCCCGGAATACCTCTCCCACATTCCATTCGGTTTGCCCGTGCCTTGCTATAATTATCTCTGTCATCTGGTAAACCTTGCCCTTTTATGTCTCTATCTGGTCAACCCCCAACAATCTGAACCTCAGGTTTATCGAGTCCAGCATTTCCATTATCTTCGGCTTCATTTCCTCACCGGCAAGAAAGAGGTGACTGTGGCACTTACAGTCACTGGAGCCAAATCCGGGGATGGTATCAAATTGAGCACCGAGAGCCTGAGCGATGGCACATTCAGTCCTGTATTCGTTTTCACAGACAATTGCCTCATCAACTGTTGCCTTCTCCAGCAGGTAGTCAATATGCCAGTGGGTTTTCTTGTTTGTGCCGAGGTGCCGACCTAACCTGCCCTTAATCCCACCCATGGCTGAGCCAACATATGCATAGTAGCCACGGGAGAATAAGACAGTTTTCAGCTTGCCAACGGAAATCGTTTGTGCTTTCGGGAGTTCAATAAGAAGAATATAGCTACCCCTCACTGCCCCGGCCCTTTCTTAAAAGCGCATACTCCCTATCAGTTCTCATCCTGTTTTTTTGTTATCTAAACCTCAGTGCTACATTTCATTACCGGGGTAGCAAGGGTGCGAATTATCTCGAGTGTTATCGTTACTGTTAGTTCCGTATTCTGTCAGCCGTTTCATAGTATCCGATAAGTTTGCTGACTGCCTTGGATGCCGCCTCGACGCCGGGGTATACTGGTATCCCTGCCTTTAGAAGTCTCTCCCGGGCTTCCAAAACTGCCCCAACCGTTTCCGGATGCCCTCCTGTGTAGAGAGCAACCGCTATCGGCTTTGTCAGGTTCTTGACATTCTCCCGCAGTACGTCGGCCGCTTTGGCTACCTGCTCGGGCAGGTTCGGTTGTTGCCCTCCGTAGACGTCAACCGCCAGGTGAGTAATAATCAGGTCTATTTCCGGGTCGGCATCCACTATAGTCAGACCTTTTTCGTAGAACTCGGCGGCACCACCCATCCCCAGCGTGGTTTCCACTGGATTCCTGGCGCCGGCACCAGCCTCGGGGATAATCTTCTCTAATTGTTTTCTGGTCTCCATACGAAAAGGGGGCACTTTCAGGCCAGCCCGCTCACATATATCGGATGCAATAACTCCTATTCCCCCACCCCTTCCTACCAGTGCAACCCTTCGTCCTTTAGGACGTGACATATATAGCAGTGCGAGTATCGAATCGGAAACGTCCTCCATAACGTTGGCCGGTATTGCTCCTGTTTGCTTGAAGAAGGCATCCCAGATTGCTTTTGATCCTGCCAGAGAAGCGGTGTGGGAGGCCGCTGCTCCAGCCCCGCTTTCGGTCAGTCCTGCCTTCAACACGATTACTGGTTTTGTCCTCAGGCATTTCTTTATCGCATCAAGGTACCGTCGCCCCTCCTTTACTCCCTCAATGTAGCAGGCGATAACCTTAGTTTCGTCATCATCGGCTAGATATTCGAGGAACTCGGGAGCGTCAAGGTCTATGGCATTCCCGTAGCTAATTACCTTGCTGAACCGGATACCTACATCGTTGCCCAGGAAAACAAAGCGTGTAGCCTCCGCCCCCGATTGAGATATAAACGTTACATTCCCCGATTCTTTCGGGAAATCTGGGTTGAAGGTCAGACCGGACGCCGGACAGTAGAGTCCCATACAGTTTGGTCCAAGTATACGTACCCCACCAGCCTTGGCGCGTTCTGCCAGTTGCGCTTCTAGCTCTTTACCTTCTTCGTCTGTTTCGCTGAAGCCGGCAGTATAGACGTGAGCAAACTTCACCCCTCTGGTGACACAATCATCCATAATCTGGGGGGCTAATCGTCTCGGAATATTAAAAATGGCATAATCGACCGGTTCGGGGATATCTCTTACTGTGGGGTAGGCTTTAATTCCGTTTATCTCGGTGGCGCGGGGGTTAATCGGGTAAATACGGCCTTTGTATCCAGCGGTGATTAACCTTGCCACCCACCCTCTTTCTTGTTGGGTGCTTGAGGCACCAACGATTGCTACGGACTTTGGGTAGAACATCTGGTCCAACAGTCTAGCTTTATCCGACGACAATCAACTTACCTCCTGGTCAGGATTGGTTATGCCAAAGGAAGTATTGCACCGCTATGCAAAGTTGTCAATAGTATTTTCTGCGTAATCAATCTATCAATTATCCACTCTGCTGGGTCTCTTCCTTGGTTGTGTCCGTCTTTTCTATCTTTTCAACCTCAATCGTGCATTCTGTTACCAGAGCCGCAAAAGCACCTAGGGCGGCAAGAAGTGGCGCCGCCATTATTGTTATTGCCGCCGCCGGAGCACCAATGGACAGTGGGATTTCTAATATTGTCCGACCTTCATGAAGTAAACGTACCCTTCTGATATTACCTTCATGGATAAGTTGCTTTACTTTGTCGATTACCTGGTTTCCCTTTACGGTAAACTTTTCGGTTGTAGTCATAATCACCCTCCGTTCTATCCCTACAGTATTTTAAATCATTGTCAGGTCATATTCCAGCAAATAGTAGAGATTTTCGTCTATTCTTCAAAGCTGGTTTTCCAATTATTTACCAGTACTCTCTATTGAATAGACAGCCTTTCGTGGTATACTGTAGAGCGTAAAGGAGAAGTAAACTGACTTGAAGGTTAAAGACCTGCTTTCCATATCTGACCTTACTCATGAGGACATTGACTCACTCATACAAGACTCGGTGAAGATGAAAAGACAGGGCTGGTCATCCATACTCGATAGCAAGATACTGGCGATTCTCTTTGAGAAGCCGTCGCTGAGGACGAGGGTCAGCTTTGAGGTGGCCATGCGCCAGTTAGGTGGGCAGGCAATATATCTGTCTCCCCCTGAGGTTGGCCTCGGAGAACGGGAGTCAGTTCCTGATGTAGCCCGGGTGCTCAGTCGTTACGTAGATATTATTACGGCACGGACCTTTTCTCATCAGACTGTTGAGGTTCTAGCTAACTACTCGTCTGTGCCGGTGATAAATGCACTGTCTGATCTGGAGCACCCCTGTCAGGCACTGGCTGATTTTCTTACTATTTACGAGAAGAAGCGAAAACTGAAGAATCTGAACCTTGCCTATATCGGCGATGGTAACAATGTAGCCAATAGTCTACTTCTAGCTGCCTCGATTACCGGCATAAATTTCAGGATTGCCTCTCCAGCGGGTTACAGTATTCAGCAGAGTATTCTGCATCAAGCTCAGGACTATACCGCTATAAGTGGTTCCGAGATACTCTGCACTGAGGAGCCGGGTCTGGCGGTCAGCGGGGCTGATATAGTATATACGGATGTCTGGGCAAGTATGGGACAGGAGGCGGAGGCACAGAAGCGACGGAAGATATTTGCTGGTTATCAGGTTAATAGTGAACTACTGTCTCTGGCCAGAAAAGATGCCATTTTTATGCACGATTTACCGGCACATCATGGTGAGGAGGTTGCTGAGGGTATCATAGATAGCCCACAATCGGTGGTTTTTGATCAGGCTGAGAACAGGATGCACGTGCTGAAAGCACTTTTACCGAAAATGCTCGGTGTTCTGTAGATACTACTAGCTTGATGTCGGTAGAGATATGACTATTATTTATCTACCCATACAAAAGTACTGGCAATCTCTTGATTCCTATCTCCGTTTGTAAATGAAACTGTAACAAGATGGTTGGTTGTTTAGTAATAATTTATAGGTTTAGTGCTTGGAGGCAGTTGTGAGTAAGCCTATCGTGGCTATTGTTGGCAGGCAGAATGTGGGTAAGTCTACCTTGCTTAATAGGCTGGCGGGTAAAAGGATAGCCATTGTTGAGGACCTGCCGGGTACAACCCGCGACCGTGTTGTGGCCGATGTTTCCTGGCACGGAGTCGAATTTACCGTGGTTGATACTGGAGGCCTGGAAATGAAGCCCGATTCCACCATTGCCCAGGGGGTCAAGGAGCAGGTGCAGGTGGCTATCGTTGAAGCGGACGTTATCATTTTCCTGGTGGATGTCAGGGATGGGGTAACAGCGTCAGACCAGGAAGTAGCTGATATGCTTCGCCGGGTAAACAAACCTGTACTGCTGGTAGCCAATAAGGCAGACAATGATAAGCTTGAGACCCAGGCAGTTGAGTTCTTCGAGTTAGGACTTGAAGAACCGTTACCAGTCAGTGCCTATCATGGTCGCGGCACGGCTGAACTTCTGGAAAGAATAAGCGCTTTGCTTCCGGTACCATCCCCGGTTCAGGCTGAGCCTGAGATTATGAAGGTAGCCATTGTTGGTCGGCCCAACGTTGGCAAGTCGATGCTGCTGAATGCTCTCCTGGGGAAGGAGCGTGCCATTGTTGATGAGACTCCAGGCACAACTCGCGACGCTGTAGATACCAAGCTTGACTTTAGGGGGCAAAGTGTGTTACTTATTGATACTGCTGGTATAAGACGGCGGGGGCGTGTAGGTACAGGTATAGAGCGGTATAGTGTGATGCGTGCCCTGCGTGCCATTGACCGGGCTGATATAGCATTGCTTGTTCTTGATGCCGGTCAGTTGTTTACGGCTCAGGATATGCACGTTGCTGGATATATCCAGCAGGCGGCTAAGGGAATTGTAATAGTTGTTAATAAGTGGGACCTTATTATTGATAAAAACAAGACTGAGTGGAATAGATACGTCAGGAGTCAGCTCAAGTTCATGACCTATGCACCGGTCTTGTATACTTCGGCGAAGTTCGGTGAGGGGGTATCGGAGATAATGCCTCAGGTATACCAGGTATATAAGGAAAGGCTCAAACGACTGCCCACTCACCAGGTGAATAGTGTCGTTCAGCAGGCAGTTGCCTCTCATACCCTACCACGCAGGGGCAGTAAACAGTTAAACGTACTACATGCTACCCAGGCAGAAGTAAATCCGCCTGGGTTTGTCTTTTTTGTTAATGATGCTAGGCTGGTCCATTTTTCCTATCGCCGTTACTTGGAGAACAAACTGCGCCAGGCTTTTGGCTTCGCTGGCACCCCGCTTCGTTTGGTCTTTAAGTCGAGGGGTGAGGCATGATAGTCTTGCAGTATGTTGCCGCGGTATTAGTCGGTTACATTCTGGGTTCTATTCCCTTTGGTTTGTTGGTAGCCAAGCGCACTGCCAAGGTGGATGTCAGGGCGTACGGGAGCGGTAAAACGGGTGCGACTAATGTCCTGCGGACGGCTGGCAGGAAAGCAGCCGCTATGGTCGCTGCTATGGATATACTGAAAGGTGCTCTGGCGGTAGTGTTCGCTGGATTAATAGTAGGTAAGAGTTATCTGATAGTGGGTAACTTTGGTTTGGGTTCATTGCTTGCCCAGGTTCTGGCCGCTCTGGCGGCTGTTGCTGGACACAACTGGTCAGTATTCCTCAAGTTTCGCGGTGGCAGTGGTGTTGCGACCTTCTTTGGTGGAATGATAGCTCTGTGCCCGTGGGTGGTAGCCATATTTGGTGGCCAGATTCTCATTCTTGGTGCTGGCTTGACCGGGTTTGTTTCACTGGGCTCCATTGCTGGAGTGGTGGGGACTTATGCTATATTGGTACCACTTACTGTTTTGAACGGTTTCCCCATAGAATACCTGATCTACGCGCTGTTAGGCGCCTGTATGATTATTATTATGCATCGTGGTAATATTGTCAGATTACTGCGCGGAAAAGAACGTAGGTTGGGTGAAAAGGCAGAGGAGTTACAGGCACCACCATCCTGAAAATAATAGGGCGAAATAGATGCCAAAGATTGCCATAATTGGCACTACTACCTGGGGCATGACCCTGGGTGTGCTTTTAGCTGATAAAGGATTACAGGTAAGGCTGTGGGCTCGTAATGAGGAAGAAGTCACCAGACTGAACGACGGTGGAGCTAATCCAGCCTTACCGCCGGGTATTACCTTTCCCGCAAGGTTATCAATTACCAGTTCGTTAGATGAGGCATTGGCTGACGTCAGAGCGGTCATTATGGCTGTACCGTCGCAATCTATGCGCCAGAATGTAAAACTGGTTAGCCAGTATCTTGATGATTCGATGCTCGTGGTGAGCGCTGCCAAGGGTCTGGAAATCGGTTCTAGCAAACGAATGACCCAGGTGATTGCTGAAGAGATTGATCCCGGTTTCCAACAGAATATTTGTGTGCTTTCCGGTCCCAATCTCTCCCGGGAAATTCTTGATAACCTGCCAGCCGCTACTGTGGTTGCCGCCGAGAATGAGGTGGTAGCCAGAGCGGCGCAGAAGTTGTTGACCACCCCCAGGCTTTGCGCCTACCTCAATACTGATGTCATAGGTGTCGAACTGGGTGGGGCATTAAAGAATATAGTCGCCCTCGCCGCAGGCGTGGCTGATGGACTGGGTTACGGCGATAATGCCAAGGCAGCGCTTGTTACCCGCGGTCTGGCTGAAGTGACTGCCCTTGGAGTCGCCCTTGGGGCGAACCCTCTCACCTTATCTGGTTTGGCTGGTTTGGGCGACCTCATAGCTACTTGCGCCAGCCCGTTAAGTCGTAATCACTATGTCGGGGTGGAATTAACCAAGGGGCGGCAGCTGGAAGAGATTACAAGTACCATGAACGGCGTTGCCGAGGGAGTTGGCACAACCCTTGCTACCTGGAATTTGGCTCAGCAGTTTGGTGTGGAGATGCCAATAACCGAAAAAATGTACCAGGTGTTATATCAGGGTGCCGACCCTAGGGAAGCAGCGATTGAGCTAATGGGG
>Ga0209427_10009845_pt1 | contig 10637 bp, 9 predicted proteins | sample DeeMarSWOR136_30_FD_187465 | JGI IMG/M metagenome (GOLD analysis project Ga0209427, IMG submission 187465) | Marine sediment microbial communities from White Oak River estuary, North Carolina - WOR-1-36_30 (SPAdes) (version 2) | ecosystem: Environmental > Aquatic > Marine > Intertidal zone >...
TTGGCAAAATATAATAGTTCTGGAGTTTTACTTTGGCAACATATTCTAAATCAGACATCTGGACATTATGAAGATATTGCTTTAGATTCATTTGGAAATATTTATATCACTGGAACAAATCATATAAGCCGTACTGATTATGAAATATTTATAAGAAAATTTAATAGTTCTGGTATTTTACTTTGGGAAAAAGCAGTGAAGGGATTATGTTCAGAGATATTATGGTGCAATGCTATCAATTTGGATTCAACAGATAATATATATATTACTGGAACTGCCTATAGGAGTGCATTTATTATTAAAAATCCTCAATTAGGCTCATTAACACCAATTAAACCATTTTCATATTCATATAATATACCCCTACTTGATTGGATTTTGATTTTGATTATATTGGTGTTTTCAATATGTGGAATTATAGCATTTTTATATAAATTTCGAATAAGAAAAAGAGAAAATTTGGAGTAAGTAAATTTAATTCTATTCTACCTTAGATCTTTAAGGCGGAGAACGATAAAAGCGCAAAAATAGTGGCTTAAATTACATTTTAAGAGATAATGATATAGCAGAAATACATATAGATTAATACTTGATATTTTCTATTAAGTTTGGAATCTCTTTAATCTCTCTTAAATAACTCTCATCTAAGTTGGATATACCTTCTGCAATATTTTTAATACTTTCTAAACTGTATATTAATTCCTCAAGGTAGGTTATAAGATCTCCCTTAAAAACTATTAATTTATATTCTTCCATTAAGAAACTAGAAATCTCTTCAATAGTCATATTATATTTAATCCTTAAATTAAGGATTAGTTTTTCTAAATTTAAACGACCACATTCGCAATATGGATTATCCTTGCAAGTGCAATTAAATATATCGTTAGTTAATTTCATTATAAAATCAACAAAATCACGAGAAAAAGATTTTCTCTTTATAACATACTCAGCATTCATCAAGGATAATACACTCGCGGTAAATAGATTATTCGAAAAATACTTCATATTAATATTTTTTGATAAATCTGCAACTATGGTTTTTGATAGGTACACATTTCTAAGAATTTCTAAATTTAAAGCAATATCCAACGGTGTTTTTAACTTATTCTGTAATTTTTTTATAATTTCAAGACTTTCATCAACACTTATAAATGAATTAGCAATTGCTTTACCTAAACGGGTGGCTTTAATTGTCAAATCTTCTTTTATACGAATTAAATTAAGAGATATTAATCTCTTTAAAATTTCTTCTAAATCAAAATTATTATTTATTAAATGGCTATAAAAGTCAAACACCTTATCTTTTGGAATCCATTGTTTAAACATAGAAATGAAGGCTAGAATTTCTGTTTGAGACCTATCATCATCAGGTACTAGTTCATAATCCTTGATTTTCCCATTCAATAGCTTTATTGCCACATTTTCTTCAGTAATTCTCATTTTAGGAGAATATATCTTCCCAGGTTCTACAAGAATGTATACAAAACCTTTTTCATGTTTTTTTAATCTCCCACTTCGTCCTAACATCTGTTCAAATTCTGCAACAGTTAACCAATTTATACCCATTGCTAAAGATTCAAATATCACTTGGCGAGCTGGTAGATCCACCCCAGCTGCTAATGCTGCTGTTGCCACTACTCCTACTATTTTCTGTGATTGAAAATCCTCTTCAATAATTTTTCGCTCATCATTTGTTAAGCCTGAATGGTAAGCAGCTACATTAAGACCTTTTAATTGTAAATATAATGTTATAGATTCGCACTTTTTCCGAGTATTTGTAAAAACTATTGATTGACCTTTGAAACCATATTTGGACTTTGTGAAAAAAGCACTTTTCATTAATAAATAAATAAATTTAAGTTTCTGAGCTTCATTTTGACAAAGCAATAAATGGCGCTCGATGGGAACGGGACGATTATTATACTTAATTAGAGTACAATTTAATTTTTTAGCTAAAAATTCTGGCTCTCCTAATGTTGCACTTAAATATAAAAATTGAGAATTAAATTGCGTTTTCAATCTAGCTATTAATCCATCTAATATAAAACCTCGCTCTGGGTCAATTAACGTCTGGATTTCATCAATAATGATTGTACTAATATTTCCTAATAAACCTTTATTCCCACTTCTTAAAATATAATCAATTGCTTCATAAGTAGCGATAATAACATGGGCATTAGCTAAGTCTTTAACATTATCATCAACTTTTTTCTCAAATAAAGATTCTCCAACTCTTTTGATGACTTTTAACTTAACTGATTTATATTTATCTTTAAATTCTTCTGTTCGAATATTGGCTAAAGCCACAATCGGTACTAAATATAACATTTTAGCAACTCTGTCATTTAATACTTTTGAGATTCCCGCCAATTCTCCTACTAAAGTTTTACCTCCACTCGTAGGAGCCATAATTAATTGATTATTCCATTTTGTTAATAAACCCTTTTCAATGGACATCGCTTGGATTGGCAACAAATTAATCATTTTTAACTTTTTCAGTATATCCTTAAAAGCTGGAGGAATATCAAGCCTATTAATCTCTTTATTAAGATATTTTTGATTATTTGAAGGTGTCTTTTCAATATCATAAAGAGTTATGTCATGGGATGTAACAGGATCAAAATCTGGCTTAAAAGCGTCTAAAACTTTTCTGATGTCTCTAAATTTGAGTATTAAGTGCATTAAAAAATTTTTTAATTTAGGGCTGATTTTCTCTTGTGTAATAAGTCCTGTAAGCTTAATTCTATTTAGAACAATATCATAAGCACATTCAGAACAAATAATTTGATCCTTATAAGATTTAATTTGAAGATTCTCATTTAATAATGTAAATGTATGTTTTTCCATACAAGAATTGCATAAAGTTAAATTAATAATCCTATCTGTATCGTATTGAAAATTCTTTAGCATTTCTTTAATAGGCGCAATGTCTTGAGACGAAGTTTGGCTTGAAAAAGCGATAAATTTATTTTTTTCTGATAAAATGAACTTTTTTAATAATCGTGGATTAATTGGTTGTGAACTTCCTTCTTTTTCAAATTTATTAAAATTTAGAGGACGTATTTTATTTTTAAAATCTAATCCAAAAATCACTGTTCCCCTAAAAAAGGGTTCTTTTATATAAGAAAATGTAAACTTTTTATTTTTAAATGATTTTAAATAAAAAAAATTAACATTAAATAACAATTCCTTCTTATGCTCACGATTTCTATCAAAAATTATAAAGAAATTTCTTAAAATAGCACTCAAAATGTGAAACCATTTACGCAATTATCTAATATTAGAATAAAATGAAAAATTCCAAATCAAATTTTCTAGTTTGAAAAAAGTTATCAACTATAGCTAAAACGTTAGTTAATAAAAAAGAAATTAAAATTTAAAACCCAAAAACTCTTTTTATCTTATCATAGACTTCTTTAATTTGTCTAAGTTTTGTTTCATCTCCTTGGTTTAAGAAATGCTCCAACCATTGAGCCAAACCATTATTTCGTATCCATTCAAGGAAATATTCAACTGATTGACGTTCCTCAGCAGACATTTTTTCCGACTTTTCTCTTATAATTATTTTTAATTTTTGTTTTCTTCTATATAAAGATTATAAATTATTCCATTTTATATTTTTATAATTCTAATCAATTAAATAAAATTAATGGAATTTTTAATAAAAATTATAAATTGAAAAGTCTTACCCGATTGCTATAATTTTAATTAAGAATTTTTATTTTCACTTTAATATTCGTTTTAATATCTCAAATTGATTTATATTCTGAATACAAACTTATATATAACTAGAAAATACTTTTTATTGGAAATTTTTATCTAAATAATTTAAAACTTATTTAGTAATATGATTATTATAGTCGAAAAAGAGAAATTTTTAAGCTCAGAATATAATTGCAAGTATTGTCGCGACACAGGTAGAATTAAGGTTTATAGATTTGATTGGGAGGATTTCGACGAGATTAAATGTGAAGATTGTAAATCTGATTGACAGAAATGTTAGATAATAACATTTCTTATATTAATTAATTTAGATTTTTGTTTTTAACTAAACTTTTGATAATTCATATTCACTATTAATAACTAAAAAGATTTATATATAAAAAAACACAAACATAAGTTGATACTTATATATAAGTTCAAACTTACATATATCAACTAAAAAAAATGACAGAAGAAACTAAAATTGTAAAAAAGATTAAGTCTTTTATTAAAAAAAGTCTTAGTGGTTACTTCATACCAAATAACGCATTCCTAATTTCGATGATTGGTATTTTTACAGCTTTAAATTTTGCTATTACCTATTGGTTGCAGATTCCAATTCCAGCTACTGGGGGATACATTAATATTGGTGATGTTGCTGTAATGTTTACCGCACTTTTATTTGGACCTATTATTGGGGGCATTGCAGGTGGTTTAGGCCCTATGTTAGCAGATATTTTTTCACCTTACATAATTTATGCCCCTGCTACATTAATAATTAAAAGTATAGAAGGGTTTTTAATTGGTTTAATTTCCAATCCAAAAGATTGTGAGCGTAGAGTTTCTTTTCGTGATATAATTGCCGTTTTAGTTGGAGGATTCTTAATTCCTCTTGGATATTTCGTTTATGAAGCTTTTATACTTAACCTTGGTATTCTAATAGCGTTTGTCGAAGTACCAGGTAATTTTTTCCAATTCGGATTTGCTGCGGTGGTGTCAATTTTATTAATATTAGCTTCAAGAAAAAATATAATAGAAGCTTTACCACAAATTTTCAATAAAATATTTATTCCAATAGAAATCGAAAACACTGAATGAATAAAAATTTAAAGTAATGTAATTAAAACATCTAAAGCATCCAAGACTTTTTTACCACTATAAGTTATGAAATATAACACATTTTTTCCTTCTTTTTTTCTGGATATTAAACCTTTTGTTTCCAATTCTTTAAGGTGTTGATAAATAGCTGCCAGACTTATATTCTCTATAATTTCTTTAATATCTGTTCCAGTTATTCCTTTAATACTCGAAAGAGAGATTTGAGATAATATTTTAAGTTTAGTAATGATAATGGATCCTTTTCCCGTTGTTTTAGTTTGTGATGAGATTGCTTCTAATATGTATGGGGCTTTTAATCCACTTCCAGTAATAAGACATACTATATTATCTTTAGATTCAAATAATAATTTTTTATCAAGTAGTTGAACAGCTGCTAAAGTTAAGGCTGATGAGGGTTCTGCGAATATTCCTTCACTTCTTATAAGTTCTTCCACTGAGCTTAATATTAAATCTTCAGGAACAGCAATAACTGTTCCATCACTTTCTTTTATATATTTTATAGCTAAATCCTTATATATAGGTCTTTTAACTAAAATCCCTAATGCCATTGATTTAAAAACTTTCTTTTCATCCATTTCAATGGTACTTTCTTTAAAGAATTCCTTTACTATTGGTGCAGAAGATTCAGATTGAACACCTATTAACTTTGGTATATCTTTAATAATCTTTGTTTGCTTAAGTTCATTAAATCCCTTCCATAAACTTACTAAAAGCTCTCCACTGCCCATTGGAATTACGATCCAATTTGGAGTATCAATCTGATTAATAATCTCATATGCTATCGTTTTTTGAGCCTCAAGTGTAAGTGGATTCAATTCAGGAGTACATTGATAATAATTTTCAAAATTCTTATTTTTTCTAATATAATCAATAGCATCATCAACTGTATCTCCTTCAATTTTTAATTCAGAATTATAAGCAATCATTTGAGCTTTTTTTCCCGCATCAATTTCTTTAGGAATAATGTTCATACATTCAATTCCTTCAAGAGAACAATAAGCTGCAATTGAAGCACCTTGGTTACCATTCGAAGCGCACACCACTTTTTCATAATCCCAGCATCTTGCATGAGAAATTAACAATGCTGCAGCACGATCTTTAAAAGAATTAGTTGGATTTTGAGTTTCATCTTTAAAATATAGATTTCTAAAACTTAATTTTCTCCCAAATTGCTTTGAACTTCTGCATGGAGTTCCACCTTCCCCTAATGAAATAATAAATTCATTTTCTATATTAGGAAATGCAAAATTGTAATCCCAAAATTTGTTTTCAATTTTAACTTTAGAGAAATTTTGTTTAATGCTATCTAAATTAGATTCAAACCATAGTAATCCGTCACATTCAGGGCACTTATTTTCAATAGAAGTAAATTCAAATGTTTTTTTACAATTTATACAGGTTAGCGCTATTGGTTTCCTCATAATGAATTAAATCTGAAAAATTATTTGACTTATAAGTTAAAATAAACTAAAAATTATTTGACAAAATTATTTGAGACATAAGCGGTTAGAATCTTCCCATAAAAATAGTGATGACTACTTATATTTGATTCACTTGAATGAATTATCTGACATTCATAATTTAAAATACAATCTTTAATAGTAGGTACTTTTGTTCGTTTTCCTGGAATAATTTCCAAACCAGCTTCTTTAAATTTATCAGTATTTCTTCCAGAATAATTACCTGCTATATCTATAGTATGATATATTTTTTCTGAAGGTATATTTACAGTAAATTCATTTACTCCCTCAGTAAGCAATTTATATGTATATCGACTATATGAAACCTGTGCCCTAATGACAGGATTACCATCTAATTCTTCAATAATCTTCCAATCTAAAGCCATAACATTGGTTTTTCCATTTGTATCCATAGAAACTAATAATGCCGTGTGTCTCTTAAAATGCTTAATATAATCATACGGACCAATTTCTTGTCTGTTACTAGACATTTTTACCATCTACAAATAATTTATTTAAATATTATTAAGATCAGGGTTCAAATTTTTGGTCATGTATGATTTTATCTATTACTTCTAAGCAAGCTTCTTCCCAATCACCATCAGGATCAATGCTTTCACAGCAGTCAGGGCACCAATCATCAGGATAACCACTGTCAAAATCATCATCTTCCATATCACCATTTAAAGTGCTTCCACAATAAAAACATACTCCCTCATCATATCGATCCAAAATTTCAGCAATTAATTGTATTTTTTTCTTTGAATTCATTTTTAGAAAAGTAGTTTTGTTTAAAATATAATAAAGTAAGATAAAACAATAATATAAGTATTGCATAAAATTATATAATCCAGCTATTTGCCTCTTTTAATCTTTTTTCTGCATCTCTAACAATATTGTTAATAATATCTTGAACAGTTTCTATAGAATTAATTAAACCTATACTTTGACCCAGAAGAACAGCCCCATCCTCGACATTACCTTCATAAGTCATTTCATAACGTTTTTGATCTTCCATAACTATCGCGGGAGTAATTTGGGCTTCTAATGCCATTTTTTCCTCTTTACTTGACACAACACCATGATTTAAAGAATAATTATTTCTCCAAAGGCGTATTGGCCCAAGAACACCAGTAACCCATATTGTGTCATCAGCGTTTCCTGAAGGTACAATATTTTTATATTTTTCATGAAATTCACTTTCTATTGAAGCAATAAACCTTGAACCCATCGCAATAGCTCCTGCACCCATTGCTAGGGCTGAAGCTAATCCTTCTCCACTAGCAAATCCTCCACATGCTATTATTGGTGCATCCGGATATTTCTTCGTAACTTGTTGCAATAAAACCAAAGTACTAATTTTCTCATAACTTTGATGTCCTCCACCCTCCCAACCAGTAATCACCATACCATCAACACCAGATACCATACATTTATCAGCCAGCCATAATGCTGGTGCTACATGGAAATGTTTAATATTTGAACCACTTTCTTTGAGTTTTTGGTAAGTTTTAGCTTTTGGTAATGTTTTTGGAGATCCAGCGCTAGTTACTGCATAAACACATTGTTCCTTTATTTTTGGATTATCCATAATGAATCGTGAAATCCCTCGACAGAGTCCCGGAGCATCTAGTTGTAATCTTGATGTTCTTATATTAAACCCAAAGGGTTTATCCGTGTGTTCAACCACATATTCCATATTTGATTTCATTTCTTCCAAGCTATTTTTCCCAAATAGATTAGTATGGCTTAATACGCCTAATCCACCTGCTTCAGAGACTGCTACTGTTAATTCCTTTGTATAAAATGGACCCATAGGAGCAGCAATTATTGGATGCTTAATTCCAAAAATTTCACTTATTTTCGTTTTTAATACCATGTTCTTATACCACTACATACATTGAATAATATTTTTAATAATATTAATTGGATAAAATATAGGGATAATAAAAAGTTTATAATCATTTATATGGATCACAGTGAATTAAAAAACCTTTTAACACTTTTCTAGTTTAACAAATTTAGAAGAATGGCTAAGAATTTTAAAAAAAAATCCAGAGGTAGAAAGTACATATTTTCCACTTCTGTTAGTTGGGGGAAAATTAGATCTAGAATCCGAAGGAAAAAGGGTTATCGAAAAAGAGTTTGCTTACGAATATGGAAAAAAATATAATCTTTTTGATTATTTAGAATGTTCTTCAATTACTGGTCAAAATGTAGAAAATGTGTTTGAAAAAATCGCTAGGAAAATGATAGCTTTATCTAATTATTTATAACTAATTAGTTTCATAAAGAATTATAATTATTCATTTTTTAGATTTAATTAAAAGATTGTACCATTACAAAATAAAATCAAATTGAAGTTGAAAAATTCATTTTAAATACTTTTTTACTAACTCTCTAAACTCATTAACCTTTATTGGTTTAGAAACGTATTCATTAAATCCTGACGATAATATTCTTTCTCTATCACCTTTCATAGCAAATGAAGTCACAGCTATTATCGGAATTTCTTTAAATTTCTCAATTTTTCGAAGTTCCATACAAATATCCGTACCACTCACTTCAGGTAATTGAATATCTAAAATGATTAAATTAGGATTACCAGATTTTATTAGTTCTAATCCTAAACCTCCTCTTGTCTCTTCAAAAATCGCTACTTCTGGTATCAAATTTAGAATAGCTCTAAATAATTTCATATTTTTTTCATTATCCTCAATTACATACACATTATTCATAATAAATTCTTACCTTAATTATCTTCCATGCAATTACATAGCAATTATGATATATTTTTAATTCAGAATTTTTCGGATGATATGATTATATATATCATTTTTTATTTATTATTTAAATATATTTTTTATAATTACCTTAATTGAGTGGAACGAACAATTTTATCTGAGAATTATTACAGAAATTTAGCTTTCAATTCCTGTGCAATATTAGCAATTTTTTTCAATTCTTCAAAATCTTTCTCTATTATTGATTTCATCATATCAATCTTGAGTTTTTTAATTTTTTCAAGAGTCACAGAAAATTCTTTATTGATATCGTTATATAGTTCATCTATTTTATTATAAAGAATTTGAGTGTGTTCTTTATCCATAATTTCAGAGTTAATAATCATGTTTTGGTATGAATTATTTAATTCCTCTAACCAAATCCTTCCAATTTTTTTTATTGGAAAGAGATCATTTAGCTTACCGGTTCTAATCGACATTTCAAATTTTTCTCTATTATCTTCGAATAACTTCTTAAAAAAGTTTCTTATATTAATTTCAATAGCTTCTAAGTTAATATTTGGGTTCATAAATATAGTGACCGTGTAATTGTCAAAACCAAATATATGCATTTTCAAATTACTCCCTTTTAAACCAAAACCTGTTAAGTTTTGAATATTTAACTCTAAAGAAAACTTTTCAAGTGCACTAATAAACATTGGAATTAATTCAAGATCAACAGGAATTAGTGTATCATCATTTGGCACAATATCAGAAATAAAATCTTTAAGAGCATCATCAATTATCTCAAGATTTATTAAAGATCTTCCATCTTTATCTGCTATTATTGCTCCTATGATTGGAGGTACCCGCTCCTTAATTTTTAATTCAGTATTATTTAATTTCCTTTCAGATTTAATAAAAGAAGCAGTTGAAAAACTCTTTAATATCTTATTGTATATAACTTTACCTTTATTTGTCAAACTAAGAAGGTCCTGATTTTCAACGTGCTTTATTTCAATATGTCCTTTATTAACTAAGCTATCAACAAGATAATTAATTAATTTTATAGGTCGATTTAATTTTTCATAAAGACTTTCTCTAGTAACTATAACCTCTTGGTCAATTTGATTTATCAGTTTAACTGATTCGTCAATAATATTCAATAATAAACCTTCATCGGGAGTAATCTCTTGTAGACAGATTTTTATAATATCAATCAAATTTGAAAAAGTTTGGGCAAAATATTCTCTTTTTAAGCTTGTAAATAAAAAATTTACTAAATTTTCATTCGAAAATTTATTTTTAATAAGTGACTTGATTTCCCTGATTTTTTTTTCACTAATTAGATCTATTTTATGTAATAAGACAACGATATATGTTGAAGGTGTTATTGTATTTCTTAAATCAATGATTTTTTTTACAAATGTAAAAATTTCATCATAACTAGAAATAATATCTATTACAACTAGGATTAGCTTTGTGCCAATAAAAATTCTTTTTTCGTTCGTATCAAGCCATCGATCGTTTTCTTGTCCTGCTAAGTCAAATATGCCAATATCTTGATTCAAACCTGGTAATCTCATTATTATTGATTCTTCACCATACGTAGGTTCTAATGCATACTCTAATA
>Ga0209427_10009846_pt1 | contig 10636 bp, 8 predicted proteins | sample DeeMarSWOR136_30_FD_187465 | JGI IMG/M metagenome (GOLD analysis project Ga0209427, IMG submission 187465) | Marine sediment microbial communities from White Oak River estuary, North Carolina - WOR-1-36_30 (SPAdes) (version 2) | ecosystem: Environmental > Aquatic > Marine > Intertidal zone >...
ATATTACGACAAGGTCAGCAAGACGACCATTGACTGCCCGACGTAGATAGTCCGGGGTATATTCCTTGGCTTGAACGGCAACATCGGCTCCAAATTTTCGCGCTGCCTCCAGGCGATAATCAACAATGTCCGTCGCCAGAATGTAACTGGCGCCTGAAGTCCGGGCCAGCTGTATATGAAGCAGCCCGGCAACGCCGCTGCCGACAACGAGCACACTTTGCCCCGGTTGTAGATGGGCCAATCTTTGCCCGCGCAGGACGCAAGCCAGCGGCTCAACAAAGGTCGCCCCCTCGAAAGATACTTCGTCAGGTAAGGGGAATATGCCCTGGGCGACATTGATGCGCGGCAGCCGCACATATTCAGCAAAGCCGCCGGGGTCGAAATTCGTCCGGCGCAGGGTATCGCAAACGGTGTGGTGCCCGTTGAGACAATAATGACACGTGTTGCAGGGGACATGATGGGCGGCACAAATCCGGTCACCCACTTTACAATATTCCACCCCTTCCCCAGCAACCACAATCACGCCGGCAACTTCGTGACCCAGGATCAAAGGCGCTTTGTGCAGGCGGTACCACTCCAGCAAATCAGTGCCACAGATGCCGCTGGCCTCCACCCGCACCAGCACCTCGCCGGGGCCAATCTGCGGCGTAGGCATCTCCTCCAGCCGCACATCCTGATTGCTATAATACATAGCTACGCGCATGGTAGTTTCCTCTCAGGCTATAAGGCGGGGATAAACCCCGCCGCTATATTTATGCACATATCACTCCCACCCTCCACCAAGATTGCTTCCTCGCCTTCGGCTCCTCGCAAAGACAAGAGGGAGAAGATTGTTTCGGCTGCTCCTATTGCATGGGCATCGGCATCAACAACTCGTTCTCGTGGCTAACGATGCATGCGTCTGACTTCGCAATTAGCTGCTGCCTCTCCGGATCTGCGAACATCTTCTCCAAAAAGGCTTCCATTGCTGCCAGACTATCAAACTCGGTCTCATAAACGAGGGTGTGCGCAGAGTCGCCACTAAGGCAGCCGTAGCGCTTCCAAGGAGACCCTCCTGCCCGAATTGCGATAGCTTCGCCCTTTTTATCAACCTCCATATACTCTGCCATCTTCCCGGGAGCGACTTTAACGGTGGTGCGCATTATTACTTTCATCTTTTTTCCTCCTTTCTTTTTAGCATCACACAGCATTCATTATTTCTTTCCAAGGCACGTCCCGGCGGAAAGTGCCAACGCCGCTATCCACATCGCAAAGAGAGCATACATGAATGGGAAATAGGGAGCCCAGAGAACGATGCCAAAACCCAGACCAATTCCACCGAAAACCAGGATTGAGAACCAGGCCCACTTCTCTGCTTTCCTGAGTGGAATGACGGCAACCACGGCTAACAATACCAGAGCAATAAAGTGATATACTGCGTAGAACTTAACCGCCAGTGTCAAAACTGCTGACTCACTGACGGTTGTTCCCATCATTTCTGCCCACATTTCAGTGAAGCTTTCGGTGGCTGCAACTCCCCAGGCGAATTGAAATACACCAAATGCTCCAATGATACACATCAGGATAGCGGCAGCATTCAACTTTTTCAATTTAATCAGGTCCTCCTCAGATTTCGGGCATTAGAAATAAGACCAGCTTCCCCGACGCCCGAAGGCGGAGAAGCTGGCTTTGTTTTTCCATAGGCATCACCTCCTGCAAGTCAAGAGCCTTGTACCCAATATTGGAGTGGCATTTTCATTTTAAATTCACGAAAACACAGATGTCAATAAGATATGTGAAGTAACCTCAATGTTTACTTTGAACTCAGTCAATCTAATGCAGTTTGGGTAGTTTACAGAATTGAACCACCGTCAGTGGGAAGGTCTTGGTTCCGGAGCGACACAATAGATGACTTGCCACGTAGACTGGCGGAGGTTAAGTGAGGGTTATGACGATTAGTTCTTAAAATACGTGTATCTAAACTTCAGAAAAAGATCGCGCCTAAAAACAGAGGGTATGCATTATAATGCAACCTTAAGGGATAGTTCTAGGTGCCAGCCGTTTATTGCAGTGTCCTGCGGTCCTTTAATTCCTCGCGGAACTCACATCTAGCGCAAGTGTCCTCTTTAGCGTACACTTGACAATAAGTCCCTTCCTCTTTCCAGCATGGTTTACCACACACAGCAAGCTCAGAGCGGTGCATGCAGGCGGGACAACCATCTAATTGCCAACAAGGGTAAAGCCGTAGGTAATGGCGTATTGCTGGTAGATTTAGCTCTTCTGCCATTAGCCTCTTAATGAATCGTAACCGTTGCAAGTCAGTCTCGGAATAGAATCGCTTACCGCTTTTCCTTTGTGGCTTGATTACCCTGTTTCTTTCCCATACTCGGATAGTCTCGGGATGTACATTCAATAGCTCTGAGACGACACCTATTGGGTAGACTGGCAGGTTCTGCATGATCCTATAAGTTTCCAGGTGAAATTCTAAGCGCACAATCCGTCGTTGTCAATTCAGAACTTGTGTGACCCGAGTCAATCGGTCTATAAGCCGACCTTTGAGAATCTGGTTGGTCCTCTGTATACCTTATTTTATGATCGAACCACTCTTGCTCACCCTAGCGGGTGTGGAAGGATTAGCTTAATCAACAAAACAGCCGAATGTGCAGGTCCAACCGCGCAGTCTACATGACTTGGCTGTGTGACTATTACCTATCTCCCAATATAAGGCTGTTTAAGTTTGATCTTCCGTTTAGTTTTTGAGGCCCTTCACCGCCAGATTTTTGTAGTTGCAAGGGTGACTAAGCACAATCGCCAATAAATTGGGCAATTGATATTTGCCTAAATAGGCAAACTACTTGTAAATATGAGTTACTATGCCACTCCACTCTTTACGCTATCGTATATTGCTTGGGCCTCCTCAGGAGTAGCGTTCTCATGGATAATGGCGCGGATGGCTTTTATCATGGCCACGGGGTGATCATCTTGCCAGATGTTTCTCCCCAGATTCACACCTATGGCACCTTTCTGGATGCCATCATGTACAAATTGCAGGACTTCATGCTCTGTCTCCACTTTAGGCCCACCGGCAATGACTACGGGAACGGGGCAGCCCTGTGTAACCTTCTCGAATTTTTCACAGTAGTAGGTCTTTACTACCCGAGCGCCCAGTTCAGCAGCAATGCGGCATGACAGGGCAAGATAGCGGGCATCACGCTTCTTCAGTTCTCTACCCACAGCGGTTACTGCCATTACCGGGATGCCATACCTTTCTCCTTCATCAACAAGCCTGGCCAGATTCAGCAAGGAATCGTGCTCGTAATCGGTCCCAACGAAGACGGAGATACCCACGGCACACACATTAAGGCGGATGGCTTCCTCCATAGAGGTAGTTATCCCCTCATGAGCAAGGTTCTTTCCCGCTACGCTGGTGCCGCCAGATACTCTAAGGATAATTGGTTTCGCCTTGACAGGCTCTAACGATGACCTTAAAACTCCCCTGGTGATGAAAAGCGCATCGGTGTAGAGGAGAAGTGGTTCTAGAGTTTTACGCGGGTTCTCCAGTTTGCTGACAGGACCTTGAAAATACCCATGGTCAACGGGCAGGAATAAACAGCGACCATCTGCTTGAATTAATTGGGCCAGGCGGTTTTGCATACCCCAATCCATGATAACAAAGCTCCTCTTTATGAGATTATATAAATATTATACCACAGGAAGGCAGCAAATCGTTTCCCTGGCGGGTATGAATACGCAAAGTGGGGTACTTCTGTTTTCTGCTTAACAGTAGTATAATTCCCCGATGTTCATGATGGAGAAAGGGCGAAATATAGTATCACTCAAGCTCTGTCTCTCCTTTCAGTTTGGAGCAACCGATGCAAGATAGTCATATGCTTCAGACTATACATACAACTTTGTGGACATTGTAGGGTAGCTCTGGCTGCCCAATCCGATTTGTTAATGGTTGTCGTGTAGTGACCGCATATGCGATAACGCTGCCATCGGCTTACTTCCCTCCGAAGGCCACCGGACCTGGCGTGTATGGAGTCCGCTGGGCAATAGTCCCGGAGAAGGTTGTTGGAACAGTGATACTTACTCCCCATTTCCCAAAAGGGAGATGGAAACATAAGCGGCTATGAGAACAGGAAGAGATTTTCAGCAGAGGGACTGGACACAAGGCAGCATCTTACATAATCTCTTGTCATTGTCCTGGCCAATGATTGTGAGCAGAAGCCTCATAGTCTTACGCCCTGTTGTTGACTCAATAGTAGTGGGAAGGTTGGGAGCAGTCCCCCTTGCCGCGATAGGTATTGGCACTATGATCGTTATAGTTGTGCAGTCAATGATGTTTGGGCTTGTCATAGGTTTAAGGGCTATGGTCGCCCGTCTTGTCGGCGCTGGCGACAAAGAAGGTGCTAACCATGCGGCGCAGCAAGGATATGTCATCAGTATAATCCTTGCTATCATTCTGGCCGCGATAGGTGCCTTATTCGCTGAAGAGATGATACTCCTGCTGGGTGTGGAGTCTGACGTTGCCACGCTGGCCGTGCCGTATGTTCGGATACTCTTCGTGTCAGCGGTGTTCATGATAGTCCGCAACACGAACGATGCTATCATGGAGGCATCAGGCGACACTACAACCCCAATGAAGATAGCAGCCTTATCCACCATTTTGCACGTTATCTTTTGTCCTTCCCTGGTCTATGGCTGGTGGTTCTTTCCACGCCTGGAAATAAGTGGGGCCGCCTGGGCCGGTGTTATTGCGCAGGGTGTGGCAGCGTCTCTTGGCCTATGGGTTCTCCTTACTGGACGGTCTCGCCTGCGATTGGCCTTTAGAAACTTGAAACTCGACCTCGATATGATCTGGCGTATAGTCAAAATTGGTATTCCAGCTTCTACCACCACCACCCAACGGACTTTTGCAGACCTCATACTGATGCGCGTTGTCATAAGGTTCGGTACGATGGCTGTGGCAGGTCAGACCTTGCTTAGCAGGATGGTTAATAATCTTGTATATATGCCCCTCACGGCCTGGGGTATGGGGGCTGGTGTTCTAGCCGGGCAAAACATGGGGGCAGCTCGACCAGACCGGGCACAGAGAACTGCTTGGCTGGCGGTCGCTCTTTGCTCTGCTATTACGTTAATCATTTCGATTACAGTTTGGTTTCAGGCTGAGGGTATAACTCGCATCTTTACCCAGGAAGCCGAAGTTATAGAAATCGCAGCCGCCTTCCTCAGGATAGAAATAATAGCTTTGTTAGTGGTTAGTCTGGCTATTGTACTGTCACAATGTCTGAACGGTGTTGGTGATACGCTGCCCGTGATGTTGATTAACCTGGTAACCATGTGGGGATTGGTGGTACCACTGGCATACTTCTTGCCACAGGTTGGCGATCTTGGTGTCTATGGAGTACGCTGGGCTATGGTGGCTGGCGTGACGTGCAGGGCAGTCTTGTACACTATATACTTCTTACTGGGCAGGTGGAAGCATAGGAAGGTATAGCCGAGGCACTGATCACCATCAGTATCATCATGCCCCTCAGTCTGCTCCTTCGCACTCATGCCGCTGGGAAAAACTCTTGACAGAGTTCTAATGCCAGGCGCATAATGGGAGCAAGGTGGACTGGGAATGGTTCGGGATTGTCATTGTATCCATTCAACACAAAACATGAATACTGTAATATGGGGGTAAGCATGCACGAAGTCATAGTTGTTGAGACCACTGGAGGGAAAGTTGCTGGTGTCAAAGAGCGAGGAGTCCCGGCCTTTAAGGGCATCCCATACGGAGCGCCGACCGGGGGTAAGCGTCGCTTTTTGCCACCGGAACCGGTGAAACCGTGGGCAGGTGTGCGTGACGCCGGAGATTTTGGACCAATCTGTCCCCAGATAGGAGGGCCACTGGTTGAGGTTGAGGGAAATCGACCCTGGAATGAGCTCCGTATCACAGGACTTGTTAGATACCTTCCTCAAAGCGAAAATTGCCTGGTATTGAATGTCTGGACTCCGAGTATAGAGGACGGTAACAGGTATCCAGTTATGGTCTGGCTGCATGGTCGTGGTTTTGCGCAGGGAGCTGGCTCAGAGACAATGTATAACGGTGCTGCTCTTGCAAAACATGGCAATGTCGTAGTGACTATTAACCACAGGCTGAACGTCTTTGGCCATTTGTATCTCGAGGAAATCGCTGGAGAGCAATGGGCTGCCTCTGGGATAACTGGACTGTTGGACATAGTGCTGGCTCTGGAATGGGTTCGAGACAACATCACAAACTTTGGCGGTGACCCGAGTCGGGTGATGATTTTCGGTGAGTCCGGTGGTGGCAGCAAGGTATCGAAGCTTCTGGCTATGCCTTGTGCAAAAGGCTTGTTCCATCGGGCTGCTATCCAGAGCGGTCCCGGGATACGCGGTGTAGAACGCAAGGATGCCACGGAGCTGACTGAAAGCTTCCTGTCGGTGCTCGGATTGAAGGCAAATGAAGTAGATAAACTCCAGCAATTGCCCGCTCAGCAGTTGCTGGACGCTCTCGGTAGAATGCCGCCTCTAAAGCGTCCCAGTGCCATTATGGGTATTGCTGCCTCACCTGTGCTGGCTTTTGCTCCAGTGGTGGACGGACATTATCTACCCAGTCATCCCTTTGATCCCGTAGCTGCGCCAACTGCGGCGGATGTGCCACTTATAGTCGGCACAACACGAGATGAATCGGCGACCTTCCTGGCTGCAGACCCGCGACGCCGGCGGCTGACTGAACCTGAATTGCGCGAACGGTTGGCTCCCATACTGGGCGACCGTCTGGATAGGACACTTAGCGTTTATAAGAAGAGCCGACCTGAGGCTACGCCCTGGGACCTATTGATCGGCATAACTACCGAATCGTTTCGAGTGTCGTCCGTAAAGCTTGCTGAACGAAAAGTGGCAGGTGGTTCAGCTCCAGTTTTTATGTACCTTTTCACTTATCAGTCTGATTTAATGGGCAGCCTTTTCAAGGCAGGCCATGGAATCGAGATCCCGTTCGTATTCGACAACGTCGATGATGTGCCACTGGCCGGTGCTCGCCCTGACCGACATGAACTGGCTATGGCAGTGTCTGAGGCGTGGAGTTCTTTCGCCCGTCAGGGAGACCCCAACCATCCCGGAATTCTCAAATGGGCGCCTTATACTCTTGAGCACCGCGCTACCATGCTTTTCGATGCTCCGTGTCGGGTAGAGAACGATCCGTATCGTGACGAGCTTGATGTCTGGGAGGGCTTTGAAAGTTCACTCCCATAGCCGTAGCGCCCAATAGCTGCTGGTGCTTTTCCATCTTTCTTACAGGGTGACGCCTTTCACCAGGCAGCGTGGGCATACAAGCAGTCTTCGAACTGACACCAAGCCCCGCCTGACACAAATAAAAAGGCAGGATGGCTCTGAAAGCCATCCTGCCTGCTTAGTTTCTTGGTGGCGGGGGTTGGATTTGAACCACCGACCTCTGGGCCGCGGTCACGTCAGCCGTGTAGCGGCAGATGAACATCAGCATCACTTATTCGGTGGATAGGTCGCGTAAACAGTTAGCGTGCTCGTCTTGCCTGGATGGCTTTTTATAACCTCAAAGATCGTCCCCAAGTCCTTCTGGGTAGCCAGATAAGTGAAAGTAATCGTCCCTCCGAGAAGGCCAGAGGCTTCGACTTCAATCCCCATGCTCTCAAATCCCGAAATCACCTTGTCATGATCATTTCTCTCCCCAAAGCTTAAATGGTGTATCCCTTGGCCTCTTGTCCTTAAAAATTCCATATAGGTGCTTGGGCCCTTAACGGGTTGGAGCAGTTCGAGCTGAAGCTCACCGAATTGGGCGATGCCTGCTTTTATGTGGACTTGCGTCGTATCAACGGCGATACCATGAAGATATGTGTCTGCCAGGGGCTCTGGGGCGAAAACCAGAAAATACCAGGGACCGATCCCCATGAGGTCCCAATAGTTCCGGGCGATTTTCTCCACATCATCAACCACAATCCCCAGTTGTTTGATTTCCTTCCCCTCAATACTAACTGCACCGTCACCCTTAGCTCCGTACGTCCCCCAGGGCTTCAAACCACCACCGGCGCTGGATGGAATGGGATTTACGGCTTCGAATATCGTGCCTAGTTTCTCCTGTGTAGCCAGGTAGGTGAAAGTGCCCGTATCGCCGGACAGGCCCTGCATCTCTATGCCGACTCCTTGTTCTACCAAGCTTGTCACGAGCTGGTCATGGTCTTTTATTACTCCAAAGCTTACATGATGGATACCCTCTCCCTTTTCCTGCAGAAATGACATATGGGTACTCTGACCGTATTGTGGTTCGATCAACTCAATCTGAATCCTTCCCATATTCGCTAGGGCCAATCTGAGACCGGTTTCGGCATTTCTGTATATTTCTCCGTGGAGAATGAAATCTCTGGGAGCGACGTCGATAAAATACCAGGGACCAACGCCGAGTATTTCGGAGTAGCGTTTAGCGATCTTTACAGCGTCTGCAACCACGACTCCAATCTGTTTTATCGCTTTGTCCTTCACCTCTACGGCAGGTTGTCTGCTATTCTTAGCTTCCATTTCTCACCTCTTTTCATACGAAGATATCAGCTAGCTATCTCTCTGACATTAACTTATGCCCCTGGAATCTCCTTGTGCTTCAGGGTACGCAGGGTCTATCAGGAGAACTACTGGATTATCCAATAGCCGATGGTGGAATATCTCCACCAGTCACACTTTCAGCTAGCTCAAAACGGAATCCAACCTTGTCCTCTCCGCCTATCATGTGGACTGGGGGTACATCCTTTCTAACAGTGACACCGGGTGGCAAGAACTTGGCCATCTGAGCCCAATCAAGGGGGAACTTCAAAAGAACTGGTGCCCCCTCGCTCTCCAGTGCCTTCACTGCCTCATCAATGTTGTCAACGATGAAGGTCAGATTATGTACTCCTGGCCCCTTCTCTTTCAGGAAGTCAGACCAGAGAGTCCCCTCCACACGGGGCTCAACAAACTGAAGAACTACACCGCCAAGCTCCACATGGACCACATGGGCAGCAGGACTATCTAGGAAACTGGCGAATTCTAGCTGGGTTTTCTCCGCACCGAAAGCCCTTTTGAGAAATTCATAAGCCTCCTCTGCATCACGAACTACTATCTCGATGTGCACCAATGGCGATAACGTAACTGACATTTTGCCTCTCCTTTTGGTTTTAGTTATATCATACACAAAGTTAGAACAATTTGTTAATGGAAGGTATTTGACAATAGCTCATATTATCCGGTGACTCTACGCCCCCAGAATCTCCTTTTGAGCCGGGATAAATTATTCGCCAGAAGCTAGTCTGAAAACTTCTTTTCCACCTCAGCCGGGGGAATGCCGTTTTCATCCCAGCCGCGCTTTTGATAATACAGTGAAAGAAGTTTCTGGAAATCTTCCTGGCTGATTACCTTGCCCACGTTCGGACCCGTGAGAGGAGGATTAGCCCAAACCTTGTAGGGAAGCGTGTCGTCTTTACGGCTCATACCGAGGCGTGCATTTATCAGTCTTGTTAGGTCGTATATGTCATTCGAAAGCCCTAGAAGCTCCTCAAGGGATGTTTCGTTTCCAGTCACATGTTTATAGAAGTTCGCATAGTGTCGCTCGCTCAGCCCAAGTTCAATCCAGGGCAACCGGCAAACACCAAGCATATCAAACAACGGGCGCAATTTCTGGTGATATATTACTGTGTCAACCTTTTCATCGTTAGTCCAGTTCTGCCCCTCTTCCATTTCCTTGGCAATGGTCCAAGCTCGTGTGTGATGTGCGCCTATGTCTGAGGTAGCATAGGCCAGACCCATGGAAATGCTGGCGCGACTATCATAGGCCGACTGCTCAAGGCCTTTGACCTGGAGGATGATTTTGTCCATCTCGGGCCAGTTCTCGATAATACGGTGGGAGCCATCAGCAAGGATGTCACCGATGCCCTGCCGATGAGCGATTTTCTGTATTAGTTCCAGGATGGCATCATCATCCCCCCAGGCGATCTCCCTACCATCAAGGTCGCTGAGCGACAGAATCCCTTTTTCGTACCCTTCTATTGTAGCTCCCACGATGTTACCGGTGGAAATTGTATCCATACCCAGTTCATCGCACAATCGGGTTGCAGAAAGTATCGCGGCGAAGTTGTCAATGCCCAAGTTTGGTCCCAGCATAGCACAGGTTTCATATTCTGGTCCCTCAACTACCGTGCCCATATATTTCCCGCTCTTAACGAGGCAAATATTGCCGCAACACATAGGGCAAGCAAAGCATGCACTATCACCTATCTTATAGCGATTTACCATTGTTGTACCATTGACCTGGTCGTGCTTGGCAAAAACGCTATCCTTGAAATTGTATGCGGGCAGAATACCCTTCTCGTTGGCGTAATCAATGACATTCATCAGGCCTTCTTGCTGCCACAGTTTGAAATACTTATGTTCCTCCATATATTTGAAAGCTTGTTCAGCCTCCGCCATTAGCCCGGCCACATCATAGACAGGAAGATCCATGTGCCCCCGAACAACAATTGCCTTGATGTTCTTGGCCCCCATGATTGCACCCATCCCAGCCCTGCCGGCATTGCGACTCCAGTCGGTGTTGACACAGGCGAACCTGACCATGTTCTCGCCTCCCGTGCCTATCGTAGCAACATGGACA
>Ga0209427_10009847_pt1 | contig 10635 bp, 9 predicted proteins | sample DeeMarSWOR136_30_FD_187465 | JGI IMG/M metagenome (GOLD analysis project Ga0209427, IMG submission 187465) | Marine sediment microbial communities from White Oak River estuary, North Carolina - WOR-1-36_30 (SPAdes) (version 2) | ecosystem: Environmental > Aquatic > Marine > Intertidal zone >...
TCACCGTACTCAAGCAGGGTTTTAGTTCGCTCTGGAGATACCTTTTTTGAATTAAGATAGGCTTTCAGAGCCTCAAACGGGGTTATTTCCTCGGCGGCTAGCTTCCCCAGCCTGAGGCGTGTCTCACGTTTAATATCCCGGGCAACGCTGAAGTGGTGGGCTTCTTTCAGGGCACTGCGGATGTCACTGTCTCTAAGGGCGCCCTCAAGCTCTGCCGGCAGGCTAATATTCAGCCTCACTATGCTGTCCCCGATGTTACTAGCTTGCTCCGTGATGGCCTTAATCACGGTTAACGTGGGGTCAGCCTCCTCGGGCTCAATATTAGCGTTGATGGTGACAAAACGACGCCCAGATAGCTGGTGGAAGTGGAAGGAAACCCGTCGCTTCCCGGTTTCCTCATCTGGCTCAATATCCACCACGTAGAATCCCTTTTCATCAGTCTCTTCGCTGAAATTAAGCCGCTCCAGGCTACCGGCATAGACTACCGGTGGATTTTCATGCACAACCTGATGGCGGTGAATGTGCCCCAGGGCGATATAATCAAAAGCCGGGTGGGCGATACTGCCGGGGAGCAGGGTATGCTCCTGCCCGATAGTCAGCGACGACTCTGAACCTACCTTGGCACCAACGACCCAGACATGGGCCGTCAGTATGGCGGGTAGTTTGGGATCAAGTTTTTGCACGTTGGCGGTGATAATATTGGTTAGCACCTGCTCAAGACGCTCGTTAATCTCCTTGAAGGTGAGGTTTTTCGTTTCTTCCTTGCTGAGCAGTGCGCTTCGTCTCAGCCAGGGTAGGGAGGCTATCTGGAGCACGCCGCTACTTAACGGGATACGGTATACGTCGGGGCGGCTTGAGACATAGACCTTCTGAATAGCCAGGGTGTCGAAGATTTCGGTGGCCGTAGCCCGGCCGAAGGCGTTAGGGAGGTCGTGATTGCCGGTGAGGAGGAAGACTGGGATATCCATAGTTGCCAGTCGGTTAATACGCCGGGCAAATTCCCGTTGCTGGGTCGGGGTTGGCTCCCGGCTCTTATAGGCATCACCACAGAAAAGGACAAGGTCAGCCTTATTTTCAATGGCATAGTCTACCAGATGGTCAAGCGCTGCCAGAAAGTCAAGGAGGCGGGAGGATAGTCCGGTGGCCGGGTCAAGGCGTCCGTAGGTCTCCACACCGAGGTGAAGGTCGGCAAAATGAATGATTTTCAAAAGCTCACCTCTTATATTGTGCTTTTCTTAAAAATAAGGATAAAAGGGGTGAAGCCCCTCTTAACTTACTTCAGTTACCCTTTTATAGATAGAAGAGAGCTAAGAAGCGAAACCTTTGATAAATCTTTCAATTCCCCAGAGGGTTGGGCCATCAAATCAAATCCCTTTTTAGCGCCTTCTATTCGTGGGAATAAATGCCAGTGTACATGACAAGATTCATCTAACTATGCTAAATAAACCTTCGTTGTCTTGAATGCCTTGAGAAGAGCATCTCGTACCATATTCACTATATTCATTTAATGTTGATAGTCTGCTGTAGAGAGATGGCTAAGGTCCTCTACCTCGTTCTTCCAAGCTACGATAGTATGCCCTTCAACTTTTGGCTCAAACGCAAGACAGGCATATACTTTTTCATCGTCATAAAAAACCGTTCCCTCTTTCGGCTCAGGGAACTTATACATTTCTCTCTTCCTTCCATATCTTGCCGCCGGGGGGCAGGGTGAAGAGGGGTTCGCCAGAGAGCTTGGCGGCTAGGGTTTCCCTCAGTACATTGATGGGAACGCGTATTTGGTTCATGCTGTCTCGTTCTCGGATGGTTACTGCCTTATCCTCAAGTGACTCAAAGTCAACGGTAACGCAGAACGGGGTGCCAATCTCGTCCTGGCGCCGGTAGCGCCGTCCGATGCTCTGGGCATCATCGTAGCCTACGGCCCAGCACTGGCGCAGGTCACTATAGACCTCCCTGGCTTGTTGCACCAGTGGCTCCCGTCGGCTTAACGGTAGCACGGCTACCTTGATGGGGGCTAACTCCGGGTTGAGGTGGAGCAGCACCCGGAGCTCTTCGTTATCCAGTTCTTCGTCATAGGTGTCGCAGAGAACTGCCAGAAAGGTGCGGTCAACACCGGCTGACGGCTCAATGACATAGGGGACGAGTTGTTCTTTGGAGTCTTCGTCAAAGTAGGTGAGGCTCTTGCCACTGTATTTGGCGTGCTGGGTGAGGTCGTAGTCACCGCGGTTGGCAATGCCTTCCAGTTCCGCCCAGCCCATGGGGAAGAGGTAGTCGATGTCGTAGCAGTCCCGGGCGTAGTGGGCCAGTTCTTGCTTCATATGCTGGCGCAGCCTTAAGTTTTCCTTCCTGATACCCAGTCTCAGGTACCAGTTGAGACGCTCCTCAAGCCAGTAGTTAAACCATTCCTGGTCGGTGCCCGGTTTGACGAAGTATTCAATCTCCATCTGCTCAAATTCCCGGCTGCGGAAGATGAAATTGCCAGTGGTAATCTCATTACGGAATGATTTACCTATCTGAGCGACGCCGAAGGGCAGTTTCTTTCGGGTGGTATCGACCACGTTACTAAAGTTAACGAAGATACCCTGGGCAGTTTCCGGGCGCAAATAAACTATGTTGGCGGCCTCCTCAATCGGCCCCATGAAGGTCTTAAACATGAGATTAAACATATGAGGCTCGGTCAGTTCCCCGCCGCAGGCGGGACAGCGGTTAGTCTCCAGATCATCGGTGCGCCACCTCTGGTGACAGCTCTTGCACTCGGCAAGGGGGTCACTAAACCCTTGAAGGTGTCCGCTGGCTTCCCAGGTCTGAGGGTGCATCAGGATGCTGGTATCTAGGCCGACGATATCTTCGCGCTCCTGGACTACGGCTCGCCACCAGGATTCCGTAATATTTCGCTTTAATTCTACGCCGAGTGGGCCATAGTCCCAGCAGCTGGACAGACCGCCGTAGATCTCACTTGAGGGGTAAATGAAACCACGTCGCCGGGATAGCGAGACAATCTTCTCCATGTTAACCTTACTCGGGGTCTTTTTCGTCACGGTGGTCGCTCCTTGTTACTACTGAGCTTATTCTGGTAAGCATTGTAGCTAAAAATGGGGCGCATTGTAAAGCCACCTATTGGTAAAGTCGGTTTGCCCTTAAGCTACGCTTACTGGTAGAATGGAGAGATATCTCAAGCTTCCTTCAGTTCTTAATCCTTAACTATAGTGTAGAGCAGATTGCGAGGTGCAGGGTGATTATTGAGAGGGTGGTCGTCAGTCCATTTGCCACTAACTGCTATATTGTGGGCTCTGAGTCTAGCCGGGAGGGCATTATCATCGACCCCGGTGATGAATCAAAGATGATTTTAAAGAAGGTTACTGATTTGGGACTTGACATAAAATTAATCGTGCTCACCCACGGGCATATCGACCACATCGGCGCTCTCAAGGATGTTAAGGAGGCAACCGGCGCTGAGATGGCGATTCACACTGATGATGCCCAGTCTCTGCGTGGGAATGGTAGCTTAATCATTAGCTTCGTCTCGGGCCTGTCTTATCCCAAGCCACCTCCCCCCGACCACTTGCTCAAGGGTGGCGATAGTCTGGATGTTGCCGACCTACATCTCAGGGTTCTCCACACCCCGGGGCATACCCTGGGCGGTATCTGTCTGGTGGGGGAGGGGGTGGTCTTCAGTGGCGACACCCTGTTTAACTCTGGCATTGGCCGTACTGACCTGCCCGGTGGCAGTTACCGCCAGCTAATGGAGAGTATTCATACCAAGCTTATGGTACTACCCGATGATACCATCGTCTACCCCGGTCACGGCCCGGAGACTACCATCGGGGCCGAACGAGCTGGTAACCCTTTCTTAAGCGATTAAGCGGGTTTCTAGACCAGTCCCCCAAAATGCACCAGCACCGGCGCCAGCACCAGAGCCACTATTGACATCAGCTTTATCATGATGTTCAGGGATGGCCCCGAGGTGTCCTTCATCGGGTCGCCCACGGTATCACCAACCACGGCGGCTTTATGAGCGTCGGAGCCCTTACCGCCGAAGGCACCGGTCTCAATCCATTTCTTGGCGTTGTCCCAGGAACCGCCGGCGTTGGCAAAGGTGACCGCCAGGATAAATCCGCAGGCTACGGCGCCGATTAGGAACCCGCCCAGAGCCACCGCTCCCAATATCAGACCAACAATGATGGGGACGACTATGGTCAGCACCCCGGGTAGGATCATCTGCCTGATGGCAGAGCGGGTGCAGATATCGACGCACTTCCCGTATTCGGGCTTAGCCTTGCCCTCCATTAACCCCTTTATCTCGCGGAACTGCCGGCGCACCTCATTGACGATGGAGAAGCTGGTTTTACCCACCGCGTTCAGGGTCAGGGCGCAGAAGAGAGCCGGCATCATCACGCCGAGTAGGATGCCGCCGATAACCCTCGGGTCAAGCAGGCTTATCTCGGCAAACTTGATGCCCACTGCCTGGGTATAGGCAAGTAGCAGGGCCAGGGCAGTAAGCCCGGCAGCACCAATGGCAAAACCCTTGCCGGTGGCAGCGGTGGTGTTACCCAGTGAGTCTAAAGCATCGGTTCGCTCTCGGATTTCTGGGGGCAGGTCTGACATCTCAACGATGCCGCCGGCATTATCGGCCACAGGGCCGTAGGCGTCGGTGGCATCCTGGATGCCTAGGGTAGCCAGCATGCCAACCCCGGCAATGGCGATGCCGTAGATATCGGCGAAACGATAGGCAATCAGCATGGCAACGACGACCAGGATGATGGGCGGGAGAGTGCTCATCAGACCATTGGCAAAACCCCTGGTGAGGAGGGTGCCGGCCCCCGTTTGTGACGAATCGGCAATGCCAAGGGTCGGTTTGTAGGCGTAGGAGGTGAAGTAGTTGGTGCTCTCACCAATCAGCACCCCAGCAATGAGACCGGCTAGGATTGCCCAGAAGACGTTCATGCTGATAGCAGTTCCAAAGAGTTGAGGCGAGAAGTAGATGGCTAGGAAGGCGAAAACGGCGGTGAGGACCGAGGCCAGAATGGTGCCCCGGCGTAGAGCATTGAGTAGTGCCCCCATCTTGGCAGCTACCTTGCCGCTAATCCGTACCGCAAATATGCCGATAATTGAGGCAACGATGCCGCCGGCGGCGACCAGCATGGGCAAGAACCAGGCGGTGGTGGTGTTATCGATTAGCTTGGCAGAGAAGACGGCAATTGCTGCCAGGGCCATAGTGGCGATGATGGAGTCGACGTAGGACTCAAAGAGGTCGGCACCCATACCGGCTACATCACCGACATTGTCACCCACAAAGTCAGCGATGACGGCAGCGTTTCTGGGGTCGTCCTCGGGGATTCCCTTCTCAACCTTACCTACGATGTCAGCCCCGGTGTCGGCAGCCTTGGTGTAGATGCCACCGCCGACTCGTGCAAAGATGGCTACTGAGGAGGCACCGAAACCGAAGGCGGGGATAACCTTTAGGAAGAGGTCGGGGTTTTGGCCGAAGGCAAAATAGAGGACACTTAAGCCGATGATGCCGATACCGACCACGCACATCCCCATAACCGCTCCGCTACGGAAGGAAACCCTGAGGCCGTCGTTCAGGCTCTTTTGAGCGGCGGCGGCGGTTCTGGAGTTGGCTCTGATGGCGATATTCATGCCGATAAAGCCGGCCATAGCCGAGGCAATAGCACCCAGAGCGAATACCAGGGACACCCACCAGCCGAGGATGGGTACCACACCGAGAATGACGGCGACCACGGCCACGAAGATGACCAGGACTCTATATTCTCTACCGAGGAAAGCTAAGGCACCCTCCTTAATGGCGGCGGATATCTGTCTTATTTTGTCGGAACCCTGGTCCTGCTTTAGGACGTAGCGAGCTAGGAGCCCGGCAATACCGAGCCCGATGGCGCCACAGATCACGGCCACAATCATTGGGGTCATTGTTTGCTCTCCTCTCTAGCTTGGTAATCTTTAAATCGCAACTGCGCTTGCTTTCTTCAAAAGTCATAAAGTGACCAAAACCTATTGCTAGGCGAAGGTACTTGGGGACTGGCTAAAGCTTGTCCTCAAATAGCTTCAATTTCTTCTCAAGTTTGCTTTGCTGCCTAACTAGCGTCAGGTCACTACGTGTCCTTTCTAGGACGCCGCGCACCATATCGGTAGTGCGGCGTAAGCCGCCGGTGATAGCCTCGGGAAAGTCCATAGTAATCAGGATATTGTAAATATCATCCATAGCCGTAAGTAGCTCTTCAACCCGTGACAGGTCATCCCTTCTAATGCTGTCTAGGAGGTAGCGCCTCAGCTCACCGACCGCTTCACCGAGTCCGTTGAGATAGGCGGTGAAGCTAATTTCGAGTTCATCGGGGGTGGGTGCTTTCTTCTCAGTAATCAGGGCTAGGGTGATGCTGGCCTCGGCGAATTCCTTCTGGGCATCATGGAAAAAGCCAGCGTGTCCTAGCTCACTATAGCTGGCGATGGCCTGTTCGGCCTCTCTGAGCAGACTGCGGGCTGACTTAAGTAACTTATTTGCCGGCTTAAACTCCTGGCGGTGTACCGCCCGGATAGCGGTGGAGGCGTGGCGGATTACTTCACGGCACAGGGGCAGAACCTTTTCCCTGGTCTCATCTTTGGTGGTAAAGTCTTTTCGGATCCGCTCGGCAATCGAGTCCAGATTATCAGTTAGTCTATTCATACCCTGCCTCAATTCTGGCTACTATCTCTCGGGCAGCTTCCTCGGGAGACTCAGCACTCAGGATGGCGCTAATGACGGCTACTGAGTAAGCGCCGCAGGCGATCACCTTGGCAGCGTTGTCTTTGGTGATGCCCCCAATAGCGACTAGGGGCAGCTTTACCGCCTGTCTGACCTGTCGCAGCCTCTCAAGCCCAACAATGACCGCTTTTTCTTTGGAGGGGGTTGGGTAGATTGAGCCGATGGCAACGTAATCAGCCCCGTCAGATTCGGCGGCGATGGCCTGATCTACGGTAGTGGTGGAGCAACCTAGAATTTTATCTATCGGTAAGAGTTTACGGGCGATCCTGATGGGCAGGTCATCCTGTCCTAGGTGTAAGCCGTCAGCATCCGTGGCCAGAGCCAGGTCTAGATAATCATTGACGATGAAGAGCACGTTATGCTCAGCACACAGTGCTTTAAGCTGCTGGGCAATGGGCAGTAACGCCTTCTTGCTGGTGAGTTTGTCCCTGAGTTGAAGCGTTTTCGCCCCGCCCTGGATTATCTGACGGGCTACTTCTAGGTGGCTACGTCCCTTCAGGGCTTGGGTGTCAATGATGGCGTGGAGTCCGCTCAGGTGCGGTGCCTTGTCTCGTCGGAGCAGCCGGGAGAGGAGGTCTCGCTCTATGGTGTAAAGGTTAAATCGGGTCTGTTTAAATTGCTCCGGGTCTAATTTAGGTATCGTATCCTGGGTCTTAGCCAGTTCCTCGATAGTGCGCAGTGACTCCTGAACTCTTCTCGCGTTAGCCACGACCACTAGCGGTAGCTCCTTTTCCTTTTCCTGCCCTGGTGCTAGCGTACTGGCGCCGACGTCGTGCTCTGAGTCTCGAGCCTCAACGAGCTGTTTATTAAAAGTCGGCTCTCCCCTTACGAGCTCATGGCGCATGAGTTTTAGCTGCTGGCTTAAAACGGCGTCATCAAGGACCAGGCGAGCGATATCTTCAAGAACGCGTAGCCCTTCACCGGTGCGATTCAGGTTGGCATCGATAACGCGCCGTATCTTCAGCAGCCGTGCTTCTGGCGTCGCCATTTTCATACTTCCTAGTCGCTAATTCTAGCATAGTTGCGGTTAGCTGGTAAACAGGAAGCTTCGGCATTCTTTAATGCGGTGGCTTTGAGTTCGTGCTTAATCCCCGGTTATGGCGTTTTCGATGAGCTCAATTCGTAACGGCACACCTTTCCGGTTCAGTTCTATGGCCACGGTATCAATACGCCATAAGGAGGGGGGATTGTCTCGAGATTGCTGGTAATGCCAGGCGGTGGCTATCATCTTTTCCTTCTTGACGGGGGTGATTGACGCTTCAGGGCTGCCGAACTTAAGGCTTCTTTTAGTTCTCACCTCAATAAAGACGAGGTAATCTTGGTGCCGGGCGATAATATCAACCTGGCCATAGGGACACCGGTAGTTGGTTTCCAGGATATGGTAGCCACGCCTAGTAAGGAAATCGTGGGCTATTTTTCCCCCAGTCGGCCAGTATCTCGGCGCTTGATTTCTCGCTTACTTCCTTAACTGGCGTAAAAGAGCGGCGGTGAATGGGGCACGGCCCCCTTTGACACAGGTAAAAAAGGTGTTCTTTAGTGCCGTAGCCTTTATGTTTGGCTAGTCCGTAGCCGGGGTAGACCCGGTCAAGCTGAATCATAAAGTGGTCTCGGGCCACTTTAGCCACGATGGAGGCACAGGCGATGGAGAAGCACAGCCGGTCGCCGTTGGTTATCCCTTTTTGGGACAGGGATATGTCAGGAAGGCGCAGGTGGTCAATGAGCAGGGAGTCGGCTGGTGGTGAAAGCCGGGTAATAGCCTGCTTCATAGCGAGAATGGTTGCCTTGATGATATTCTGGGCGTCTATTGTCTTGGCAGGGACCATACCAATACCTATTGAGATAGCAGTTTTATTAATATCGTGAAAAAGGCACTCACGTTTGGCGGGGCTTAACTGCTTGCAGTCCCTTATTTCTCTTGACCAGATGGTAGCTATCGGGAGGGGCATGATGACCGCCGCAGCGACCACCGGGCCGGCTAAAGCGCCTCTTCCGGCTTCATCGACGCCAGCAATAAGCTGATGACCCTGGGCGATGAGGTTATTTTCCTCAATAAGAGACGGTCTCACGAGATTATCTTTAGGCCTTGATCGCATCGATTTTCTACCTGGTAACTTACCCAGGCTTTGCTCAGTCTAGGCTCTCTTGTATTATACCACCACCCAAAACAGTGTTATCCTGATAGAATACGATAGTTTGGCCAGGGGTGACGGCGCTTTGTGGTTGGTGAAACTCAACGATAGCGGTTCTTTGGTTAAGGTAGAGTTTTGCCGGCGCTTCTTTGGACTGGTAGCGAATCTTGGTAGTTATATTGCCTAGGTTTTCTGGGGGTTTTCCCGCCACCCAGCTAAGCTTACGGGCAGTAAGTCGCCAGCTTAAAAGCTGGTCTTTCGAGCCGACTACTAAGCGGTTATTCTGGATATCGAGCCGGAGCACATACTGGCGCTCGCCGGTGCTGAACCCCAGCCCTTGCCTTTGCCCTACGGTGTAGTAGGCTAAGCCGCCGTGTTTACCGACGATTCTGCCACTACTGTCAACGATGTCTCCGGGTTTTACCGGGATATGTCTGGCTAGAAATGAGCGGTAGTCGCTACCTGGGATAAAGCATATGTCATGGCTTTCATGCTGGGGGCGGCTGGTTAAGCCTTTTTCTTCAGCTAATCTTTTCACTTCTACCTTGTCTCGTCTTCCCAGGGGCAGCATTATATATGGTAGCTCGCTCTGTCCCAGGGTATAGAGAAAATAGGACTGGTCTTTAGTGGTGTCGGTAGCTCTGAGCAGGCGGTAGCCCTCTAGTGCTTTCTCGACTCGGGCATAATGGCCGGTGGCTAGGTAGCCGGCTCCCATGGCTAAGGCTCTCCGTAGCAGCAGCCCGAACTTGATGTGCTTATTACAGATAGGGCACGGGTTTGGTGTCCGCCCCTCGCTGTATTTCTGGCAGAAGTAGTCGATGACCAGGCTTTGAAACTCGGCTTCAAGGTTTAGTTCGTGAAAGGGGATGTTAAGCGAGCTTGAGGTTTGCTTCAGGATAGCGATATTGTCTTCGTAGTCAGGGTCGGCCCATAGCTTCAGGTGGACCCCGATAACCTCATAGCCAGCATCCTTTAGTAGCCAGGCTGCCAGTGATGAGTCCACTCCGCCACTCATGGCCACGGCTACTTTTTTCTTAGGCATCTTCCCTGCTTAGCTCGCCTCTCTGGAGAGCAGTCGGCTCACCTTGTGCCAGATGATTTCGGCGATTTGCTCTTTGCTCTGGGTGGCATCTACCACCAGCCAGCGCTCAGGCTCACTGGTGGCCAGCTTGAGGTAGCCGTCTCTCACCCTTTGGTGAAAGCTAAGCTTCTCCCGCTCAAAGCGGTCTTGGTTTGCCACCTTCTTGCGGGCAAGCCCGGCCTCGATGGGACTATCAAGAAGAATGGTCAGGTCGGGTTTCAGGCTGCTGGTGGCGACGTTGTTGACATACCTGACCATTTCTAAATCCAGCCCTCGTCCGTAGCCCTGGTAGACCGTGGTCGAGTCGGCGTAGCGGTCGCTGATAACAGTCTTACCATCTTTTAGACCAGGTATTATTATCTTGGTTACTGACTCAGCGCGGGCGGCATTAAACAAAAGGAGCTCGGTTAAGGGCGATATTTCTTTATCGTCACCCCACTTGAGCCAGCGCCCCAGTCTCTTCCCGAACGGTGTCCCGCCGGGTTCATAGGTCAGCATTGTCGGAATAGCCAATTTTGATAGCCTTCGGTACAGCAGCCTGGCCTGGGTGCTCTTGCCGCAGCCCTCCCCGCCCTCAAAGATGATAAATAGGGACATAACTTCCTACCTAAAAATCCTCCCCCGCCGGTTGGGGTCTTTACCCGTGCTCTGGGAGAGCAGGGCATTTCGCT
>Ga0209427_10009848_pt1 | contig 10635 bp, 12 predicted proteins | sample DeeMarSWOR136_30_FD_187465 | JGI IMG/M metagenome (GOLD analysis project Ga0209427, IMG submission 187465) | Marine sediment microbial communities from White Oak River estuary, North Carolina - WOR-1-36_30 (SPAdes) (version 2) | ecosystem: Environmental > Aquatic > Marine > Intertidal zone >...
ACTCAATTTTAAAACCATAAAATTTCCATCACCAGCACCGACTAAAATTTCATCGCATCCATCTCCATCTAGATCAATTGGATAAGTACACCGACACCATCCATCAAAAGATCTATCATCAACAATTTTCATCTCTTCATCCATTAAGTAAAGAGTTTTATCATGTCCTCCAAAAACCAAAAAATTCTTTTCTTTACATCTTAATACTGAACAAGTTAAAATAGCATCAGGACATTCAAACATAAAATTTAATTGATAGCGTTTTCTAATTGCCATAATTCAATAGTATTACTTTTGATGATCCAATTTTTCTATATCTATTAAACATAATTTTTTTGTTAGTTCTTTTAACAATTATTCAAAAATTTATTAAGCTGTTATTGTAAATAAACTTACACTTATTTTGTGTATGATGAACCTTAATATAAAGGAATTCACATATTTATAAATTCAATTTAAAAAATAACAGTACCAAAGGAAATTTAAGTCGGAAATCCTATGAACTGTAGTCATTTCTATGACTTTATGAAATCGAATATAAAATATCGTATATTATTTTTCTAATACTTCAATAATTGTTAATCTTTCGCTAAATTTATAAGAAAGAAGTGATAATATATATTTATGACAGTAAATAATATATTTCCTAATTCATTCCTGAATTCTGGAATTAAATCACTTCTTTCTGATGAATATATAGTGGCATTTTTTAAAAAGTTTTGCACTGCAATTATATCTCGTATCTGGAGGTACAAGAAGCCGAGAAATTGGAGGTATACAGATACTGACTTCCTTAAGGTGTTCTTTTTCTCTGAAATTATTGGTAGATCCATTCATGACACCAGTGAAACGTTGAACGCGTTTCTTTTGAGTCATAAAAGAGGAAAGCGGAAAATTTTCACGGATGGACGGAGAAGACGGATGATTCCACACCAAACTGAGGTAAACAAATATTTAAGAAAGATTGGACTCCAAAGAGCACGCAATATTTTGCGTGACTGTCTTGATTTTCAATTATTAGAAGCTTTAGATCAGAACCTTATTTCTCAAAAGGTCAATGTCTTAATTGATTTCACAGAGCATCCTTATTATGGTAAAAGGAATGATAAAATGATAAAAGGTACAAATCGGCAGAATGGAACCACAAAAATGCGCCATTACTTAGGGTTTTCGATTCTATCTCGAGAAACTCATCTCTATGCAGGATTGGAACAGGTAGCTATGGAGCAATCTAAGATTCCAATTATTCTTAAATTTCTTGATCACTTATTAGATCTTGGATTTCAGCTTAATTATGTGTTGATGGATCGAGAATTCTATAGAGCTGAGCTTCTAGATGAGATTAAAGGTATGGGAGGGAATGTACTTATTCCCGCAAAAGCTTATAAGAAAGTTAGAACAATAATTGAAAATTATTTAAATGGAGAAGGTGGTTGGGTGAGGAGATATACTTTTTCCAGTGCAATCGAAACAAAATGCCGATTTTTCCAACATGTTAATCTGATAATAAAAGCCAAATGGGGATTCACGTTTCAAGGTGTCAAAAGGGACTATATGAGTGGAAGAATCCCTTTAAAAGTTGCTCGGATAAGGATCTACACCATAATGACTACTGAGAAACCTAGAAGTAAAATTCACTCTTGGGCATCTCGCATATCACAATTTTATAAGCGAAGATGGTTAATCGAGACAGGATTTTCCGACTTAAATCGGATAAACCGCCGATGGAAGTCAAATCACGACAATGTGAGAAATTTAGATAGGTTGGGTCGAATATTTGTTTATAATTCCTGGAAAATAAACAGAGAGCTCATCAAAACAAGCGCAGAAAAAGAAGGGGAAATAAAAGAATGGACACTACTTCAAAACCAAGATTATTGAAGGAAGCATTTCTTTCATTAGAGAAAAAATCATGGGGGGTGATTTGATAAATTCAGAATAATGTCGGCTTACCGACCATGAGAAAAATAAATAAAAAAAATAAATACTTAAATACTAAAAAAATAAAAACAAAAAGATGGACTCTTAATTAATCAAACTCTGACAATAAGAAAAAAAATACTAAGTTAGAATTTAAATTTCAATGACTATTTGATGAGACACAGTTGTAAAGGAGGCACCTACATCAGAAGTAAACCAACTAACCGAATGCCAAAATTCTTCAACTACAGCTGTATATGTAATAGTTAATCTGTGAATATCAAGATAATTTTCATCATGAAACCCAGGTAATATATTTTCAGGTGTATTGACATATACAGTTAAACCAAGTGCCCTTGCTAAGGTAATGTGAGCAGGTCGAAACTCCCATGATCGTGAATTTGTCGTAGTTATTTGATTAAAATCATCTTCAAGGGGGTAACCACCGCCTCCTAATGTAAGTGTAGTTACTAAACTAAAAGTAGGTCCTAAAATGGCTCCTATTCCGTATGGGATAATACCAATTAATCTCGAAGTTATCCATAAAGCTAAGGCTTCAATATAATTATTTTCGGTATCACCTAAAATTCGGTTATCACCATTCGCTGTTACTCCACTACCTCCATATTCGAGAGAATTTCCAGAATATGGTTCACTAATATAATGTCCACAGCCTCCAAAATAATGTTCTAATGATACTGTGATTTTAATAGAATTAATATAATAATAGTAATCAATGTGACCAAGCGGTAACCACCCCCATAACAAATAGTTCACCCTGTGATCTCTATCGGGGTTTAGTGCAGCTAAATAAGTAAATTTTAACTCATTTAGATAGTGCGGTTCTCCTGGATTCTCTTGAAAAAATATAAGACGAGTAACAAATGATTGTACTAAATCAGCATTTTCTGGAGAATAATTATATCCTTGTCCAACATCATACCCCTCATAAGGCGTAGCATTAACGATATTAATTTGGAAAAGTAATACAATAGATAAAGATAGAATTGTTATAAAGTATTTTGTCTTCTTTTTTATTTTCATATAAAACTTACCTTAATTGGATTTTAAAAAATAGGTCCCGAAAAAGGTTAAGTATGTTTAATATTTAAACTTTATCGAAATAACCACTTTTTTCCATATTATAAATCTGATTATTATCATTTAACTTTAGATAGTTAATTTAATTCTTCCTTTAAAGTAAACGAAATGATGATCGGACAATAAAGAGGTTGAGAAATGCGAATTTTAAGATTTTCAATTGTACATATTAATATTACATTCGATATAATTTGTCCATAGTATAAAAAATTCAAGTTATTTATAATACTATAGAATATGAAAAAAATTGTAAAAAAAGAATAATTTCACATCCTTAAATTAATATTTATTGTCTAACGTATATTCAATAAAAAGTTTTGAAATTCATCTTAAGAATTATCAAAAAGAAGAATATAAAGAATTATACTCAAATAGACACATAAAAGACACAAATTCTATGCTGGAAGAATTAAAAGAAATCATATATGGAAAAAAAATAATTGAACAAGTATCAAAAATCTATAAAAATATATTCATAAATTGACAATTAAAACTCAGGTTTATACATCTGTCTAAATTGCTCCTTTTTCTTTTCACTGTATTTATCTTCTAGTAACTTTAAAACTACATGATGTGGTACTCCATTTATTAACATACTTACAGCTTTCCTAGCAAGCTGTAAATTATCATAATCTGCAATAATTGAGACTGTTTTCCCATACACAGAGATAAAACTCTCAGCATATCTCTCAATTGCTTTTCGTATCTCTCCATTTCTACCGATGATTCGTCCTTTTACACGCTTAATTCGTTTATCTGATTTTCCAACAATTTCAATAAGATTAAAAACCTCAAGGTCAAAATTTTCTTCTAGCAATTTCATAGCTTTTATTGGATTAAAACCTCGATTTATAGCATTAGTTATCTTTTCTGCTGTGAAAACATTCAAGGGTATATATTTTGGATCTTCTGGGTTTGGTAATATTTCACAATTGCCTGTTTTGCTATCTAAATTAATTCTAACTCCTAATTTATTTTCAATCTCTTTTTTAATTTCTCCATCTTTCCCTATCAAAACAGCTATACGACTTTTACCAATTTTCATTTTAATGTGTTTTTCCTATAACTTAATTATTTCCTTTTTTTACTTACCAATATTTATAACTTCATAATAAAAATCTTCAGGGTTTGGTGTGTCTATTCCTAATTTTTCAAAATATTTAAAAATATTTTTTATATCTCGCACTAAAAAAACTTCTGCTTTTGGATGATGAATTGATACAGCTTGTGAAATATCAATTATAATTGGTTTTTGATTATGGTATAAGATGTTAAATTCACTAAGATCTCCATGAACCAATTTTGCCTTTTGATATAAAATTTTTATAAATATTAATAACTCATTCATAAGATTAACTGGGTCTTTTGGGTTTTTTATATCTTTCAAAAGTGGAGCAGGGATGGATTCAAACCCTATATATTCCATGATTAAAATATTTTTTCTAATGAATAGAGGATTTGGGACATTTAATCCAACTTTATATGCTCTTTTAAGATTCTTAAACTCTTTTTTTGCCCATAAAAAAGTAATCTTTGAAACATTTCGAGGTATATTCTTAAATCTAGGATCTCCGATAATATAATTTCTCATCCATTTTGATGTATTACTATCAATCTTATATATTTTAATAGCAACTTCATTTCCTTTTAAATCATATCCTAAGTAAATATTTGCCTCCTTCCCTGCCGAAATTACACCTTCAATCCGATCTAAGGGACCATTTACCAATAATTTATTCAAGGTAAAGACAGTCCTTTCATCAAAGACAGACTCTATTGCTGCTCGTTTTTTTGATTGATCGACCTTTTTTATTCTTTTAGTATCTATTTTTCTTTTCTGCAAATCATCAATATTTGTATCGAATTCTTTATCTAGCTTATCATCCGCTATATTTTCTAGCTCTTCATCAGATTCCTTATTTTTTTTCTCCAATCCTCTTTCATCTAATCTACTTTTTTAGTAATTTTTTCATTAAAGAAATAAGAATAGTCTTTTATCAATTTAGTGTTATTTTCATTCCGGATGATAACTTTATTTTTAGTAATAGTTTCAACTCTAAAGAGTTGATCTTCAATTAAAAATTCCTCATTAACACTTATAGGTAAAAATTTTATTAGAACTTTAAATCGATAAAGATTTTTACCTCTCTGAATATCTCTCCCTACTAATTTTTTTGATCTCTTAAATAAAAATTGATATTTTGATTTTAGGAATTTGATTAAATAACTCAATAACTCATTTGTACTAAGAAATAAATCTACTCCATATTTTTGGTCTTCTATTTTTGAGATATATTGTTTATGATCCTTTTCAAATAAGCTCTCGACATATTCGTTAATTTCATCAATAACTTTTTTTATCAAGCCAAATTGTTCCTCATCTTTGACTCTCAATTGAATAATGGATAGATAATAGGTTCCTCCTCTTAAATTTATACAATTTTTGCATAAAGTATAATTTAGAATTACTTTTATTACCTGTGTGTGTTCGATATTGAAATCATTTCTCAAGAACCCATGAATTGACACTTCAACTGAAACTAATAAATCTTTTGATGAATATGCAAAAGTATCTTCATTAAAAGAAATGGAAAAATCAATTGCATTTCTTTTTAAAAGTGATTTTAGAACATATCTTTGAAGTGCTTGCTCTATAATAGAAAATATTTCATTTATTTCGGGCTCAATCCAAATATCTTTTTTTGAAAAGCTTCCACAATCAATACAAATATTTATTGAAAACTTTTCTGGCAATTCAAATAAAGGATTTTCCTTTAAATAACACTTAAGACACATTCCATAATGAGGATCAGTTTCTCCTATACTTTTTCCACATATCGCACAAAATCGGTTAGGCATTAAAACATCATCTTTAAAGCCATGGGAACACCATTAATATATCTAACTCCTTCTTTTGGTAATAACTTGCACTCAACTGCTTTTTTAATAATTTTTTCCCCAACTATATTAAAACAGGTGGCTTCTTTTATTATTAAAAGCGCATCTTCGAGATCTATTAAATTCCCTCCAAAAAATTGATTAGAAATTTCTATTCTTAGATTACCCTCTTTATACACTTGATTAAGTAACTCTTCGTCACAACACGCGATTGTTTCCAAATCGTTCTTAATATGAACTTTTAAGTATACTCTTATCAATTTCAATTCTTTAATTTTTTATTTATTTTTCTTTAATTTCTCCTCTTGCTCCACACGCTGTGCACTTTAAGTAGAGTTTTTTACCATCTCTTTGAATTTGAGTATCAGGTTTATTACAGATTTTACATAAAACATAAGTTTTAGTATAATTTTCAATTAATCGATTTAACACTTGTTCTTTATATTGCCCTTTTAAAAATAATTGCATTCCTCTAATTTCTCCCATAGTTCCTGCCTTTTTCAGGAAGATCCCCGTAAAATGTTTCTTATCTCTATTAAGAGTATTGATTATTTTATTAAAATTTGTAATAAATGTATTTCTACTTTCAATACGAATTTCTACTTTTGGTATTTCAAATCTTGATGATTTTTTTACATTTTCAGGAATCTTTTCATAAGCTTTATCTAATAATTCCTCGTAATTATTTAAGTCCATAATTATATTCCCTTTTAATTTAATTCATAAAGATGAAATCAACCATAAGAAAAATAATTTACCTTTATAATAGAAAAAATTTAAAAAAAAAGAATTAGCTAAAAAGCTTCAAATTTATCATTATCAGATTTATAAATACGGGATTCTAAGATTAAATCATTCAGAAAGGTTCTTAATTCATTATCAGAGACTTTAATCTCTTGCTTGAGTGTTTCAAAATTTATTCCTTTTCCATCCGCAGAAGTTTGTTCAATAAGTAGATATATTTTCTCCTTTATCTCATTACGCTCGCGAAAATGAGCTTCATTTTCAAACAGAGTTGTAACATCTATCTCATCTGAAAAATCTTCAATATCATTTACAATTTCTGGGATCTCCTCGAGTTCTTCATTTTTCAATCTATTTATAATTTCAGCAGTCCTTAGTAGGATAAGATTAGGTTGTTCTACCCTTCTCATAGACTCTATCCATAAAGACACAAAATCACCGAATTTGCTCACACGCCCTATAACTTCTACAATATTACCCTTTTTAAATGATTTAAAATTTTCTGGGTTTACATTTCTTACAATTGCTCTAATCATCCCCGTACTATCATCTAAATCAAAATCAATTCTCATATTTGTATCTATATCATCTTCTAATCCCATATCCTGTTCAGATGGCTCACTTAATATTTCTCGTTTATCAATTATTGTTGCAATAATCCGAATACGTTTAAGACGCCCAAAAATAGTGTAAAAAAATTTTTCATTTTCATTATACTGACCCTCTAAAATATTCTTAATCCAGCATTGTACAGCAGGATTTCTTTTATAACTCATAATTTCATTCATCTCAAACCTTTCTCTTATTTTAATATTTTAAAATTAAATATTTTTTAATATAGAAATAACTATTAAACTAAGAATAATAGGAGATCCTTTTTCTTAAAATATTTGCATGAGTTAATTCTTTCTTTAAATATAAAAAGGTCAAGAAGGGTTTTTTCTTTTACAAAAATACATTACTTTTTACCTAAAGTTAACGACCAAATTTTGTAAGAGCACAATTTTCATTGACCTCCTATTTTTTATTTAAATAGATTAGATATTATTCAAATTAAATTTCGCCCAAAGTAGATGATTATGACAGAAAGTACAGATAAAAAGTATGAAAAAATATTTTTTCATGAAGATGAAGAATTGAAAAGCTATTTAGATATTTGGGAGAAAAATCCCTCTTTTGAAGCTATTAATCTTAAGGGTTCAATAATAAAAATCCTTTTTTCGACGGTCTTTTATTAGAAAAATGGTTAGTTGAAGCAAGCGACAATGAAATCTCAAAAGAAATCAAAGAGGAAATCCTTGATATAATCAGAAAATATTGCAAGTCTAAAAATGTCTACTGGAGAATTTTCCAATTATTAGAGAAAAAAGAATTAACATCTAAAGAGAGTAAAGAAATCGAGAACCTATTTAGAAAATTAGAGAAAGTAACAAATGTACAATTAGAGATATTTAGGAATTTGAAAGCTTTCATATCTTTCTATAATAGAAATATTAAGTGGTTTAAATCTAAAATATTGGCTGAAAGAAAGAAGTTCATAACACACTTAGCTCAAAAACTAAATTATCTTAGAAAAAATGAAAATGTTCAGAAATTAATTGGAAAAAAATGGCAGGAGATTTTAAAGGAAAATCTATGTAAAAATATGACTTTGAGCTTAAATGAAAAATCAAAAATTAATAAAATCTTCCAAAAAAAAGAGCTGACTGAGGGAGAAATAAAAGAACTCATATCAATTTTAAGCAAACTTCCAACAAAAGAGTTAGTTTCTTTATTAGGAGAGAATTTTAGGAAGTTCACACAAAATTATATTAAATAGGGTTGGGATTTTAGTATTCCAATTAAAAGTTTAATATTAACGGATTATTTCAATTTATATATAAAGAAATCAATAAATTCTATTCATAAGAACTTAATTCAAAGATTAAAGTATGATTTTGCATTTAAATTTAGAAAAGAAAAGAATCCTGAGACAATCACATATAAAGAGTTAACCACTGCTATTGAGGGTCTTTCTTTAAACCAAATTAAGAAACTTAATAATTCCGTTAAATCATTAAGGTATGAGACTTATCTTGAATATTACTTCTTCATTAAGAAGGCTTATGAAAGAAATATTAGAGCTTCTTTTAAATGGAAAGAAGTAAAAATCATTTTTAGTCAATTATTCAAAATTACATCCAGTAATTTAAGAACACTACCAACTAAAGAAGAATTATCTAATTTTTTTTTCAGGAATTTAGAAATGCGATCAGGGGAATTCTGGTTTGGTATGTCTAATAGGGATTTTTTTACTTCATCTTCACTTGTTAAAAATTATTGGAGGAGAAGACTTAACAAAATTGCAAAAATTTTAATTGAATATTGCCAAAAACACAATAATATTCCTTTTAAGGCATTTATTTTAAAGAATGGAGAGCTAAAATGGCAAGAATTGAAAAATTTAACAACTATGGAAGGTATTAATTTAAATGATTTAGAGAAATCAATGTTAGAACTTTACAATATAGATTTTAAGATAGATATATTAAGTATACGTCTTCTAAATAGAAAATATCAATTTAAGCATCTTTTAGAAAGCGAAATATATTATACTGAAAAATTTCTTGATGAGCTAGCCGAAAAGATTAACGTTTTTATAAAAAATGACTTAATTAAAGAAAAAATTGAAGTTATTCTTCATAATAAAACTGAGATTGTCAATATTATATATAGAAATAGAATTTCATATAATACTCTAGGTTTATTAATGGGACAAAATAAAGAGTATATTGGAACGACTATAAAGCCTGCATTGCGATATAATAAATTCTATATTATTGATTTTACATCATTGAAGAAATTTTTAACTAATATTAAACATATTTTTAAAGAAAATTCAAAAATTCCTCAAGAAAGAGAGTTAGCTGAATTAGAGATAAAAAAGCTTATTAAGACTTATATGCTAAAAAATCAAAATTTTTTCCTAGCAAAAACTGAACATGTATTTCAATCCCACCCCCTTATCAATTTAAAATATTTTGAAATTATATTTGATGAAAATTCTGAATTACAGGAAAGAATTGAAGCTGCTTATTGGTTAGGGTTAATTTTTGCTGAAGGGTATATTACAAGAAAAAATGAATTTGGTCTTAATGTATCAATAGTGGATAAATCTATTTTATATAAATTCTGTCTAGCAATCGGGGCAAATCCAACATATATTAGAGATATAATTACAAAGAATAAAGAAGGAAAAAAATATTATGCATCCGTAATCCGAATTTTCAATTCTAACTTTTGTGAATTTTTAAGGAATCATGGAGTAGTGAAAAGAAAATCTAAAATAATAGAACTCCCTACACTTTTTCAAAATCTAACAGAATATGATGAAAATCTAAAAAGAGTTTTTATGGGCTTCCTGTTAGGGTATTATGATGGAGATGGACTCACCAATAAAAATGCATTTTTGTCGGGATCCAAAAAATTCCTCGAACAAATTCAAAGAGTACTAAAGATTGCATTTAAACAAGAATCTCAAATATACAAATATAAAACATTCCGTATTTCCTTTAACGCTAAATTTAAACAAAAAATCGAAAATAATTTCAAAAATAGTATGGCAAGAAAACGAAAGTATGTTAAAGGTAAATACGATAGTGAAATAATAGGAAATCGGATTATTCAACTTATAAATCAATACATTGATTCAATTTATATTGGTGATATGATAAATATTTACAATAAGATTGTTGAAAAAAAAGAAATACACCAAGTATTAAAATTATCGTTACCTAAATTAAGAAGTACTTTAACTTATCATAATATCTCAATTCACAAATTAGAGTGGTATAACAAGAGAGGATTAAATACAAAAACACAAAAAAAGCAATTTGAAAATTCTCTACTGGAAGTTATTAATGCTTGATTGATTTCCTTGTATAAAAAAGAAAATGGTAGCGGGGGTTCGACTTTCGGTTTGTTGGAGACCAA
>Ga0209427_10009851_pt1 | contig 10633 bp, 9 predicted proteins | sample DeeMarSWOR136_30_FD_187465 | JGI IMG/M metagenome (GOLD analysis project Ga0209427, IMG submission 187465) | Marine sediment microbial communities from White Oak River estuary, North Carolina - WOR-1-36_30 (SPAdes) (version 2) | ecosystem: Environmental > Aquatic > Marine > Intertidal zone >...
GAATCGTGAAGCTCCAGATGTCACCTTTCCACGGACTGTTCGGGTCCAGATCATTGACCTCGTCAATTCGCCAGTAGTAAGTCGTGCCCGGAACCAGACCGCCCGGATAGGGATCGCCCGGCATGCCCAGGCCGACCATGAAATATGTGTCGCCCTGGTTGGCCCGGAACGTGCCGCCCGTGCCGGCGTCCACGTCGGCAAAATCCTCGCCCAAGTACACATCGTGCGAGACCGCATAAGCGCCCGGCTTCCAGGAGAGGGTCACCCAGATATCCTCGTAGAGACTACCATCGGCCGGCTCAGGGCGTGAGGCACATGGATTGGCTCCTCCTATGTGGCCTTCCATCACCGCCAGTATCTCGTCCTCGGTCAACACATGGTTCCATATGGCAACCTCATCGAACATGCCGGTAAACGCCTCACCGGTCCCCACGTGGCCGATACGTAGATCGTTCGTGTTGGGGTATATGGAACGGCCTGCTTCGCAGATCTTGGATACCTTCAACTCGCCGTTCAGATATCCCTTGAGTTCACGGGTCGCACCCTCGAAGGTGAACGTCAGATGATACCATTCCGTTTTCGGCAGAATGTCGGGGATAATAATATCGCCTCCATTCCACGCGTCATCGGCGCCGTGGACCCGAAACCAGACTGTCCCCTCACTCTCGTTTCGCGAATAAACGCACCAGCCGGGATCGGTCGTGTAGTTACCACTGTGCTGGCCGATTGATCTTTCAAAGGCCTTCTCAGGATTGAAACACCAGTAGGCCAAGGTCAAGTCGGGGCCGATCTCCACGTTGCCAAAATTCACATAGTTTTGCCCTCCCGGGAATTCCAATGCCATCCCCTGTTTGCCATCCACCCAAGTGACGTTGCCGGTAATCGTTCCGTCCCACGTGCCCGTTGCGTCACCGACTGTCGTGCCTGTGCCTTCATCCATAGGCCAATACGCCACGAGGTGCGCGTTCGCCACGCCTGCTGCCACACACAGCACCAAACCAAAGGAGACTAAACAAATCGATTCTCTGCACATGATAATCCTCCTTCAAATAAGGTCAAGTTGACGCCAGGCTATACGCCCGATCATAATTCTGTCCTTCACCATACTCCAGCCGTGTCTTTATAGGACAGTTCCTTTCGAGTTGATACCACCTCCTTCCTTCAGGCCTAACCAAGTAGTTGACGAGGCACAGATATTACCTTCAAAGTATACCACTGCGGCGGTCCGACTTGTTCCGCGGTGCCTCGCCGAAAATTCATACCAAACCAGACACACTCCCCCTCCGGTATAAGCAAGCTTACACCGATGCTCCTTGATACGGTTATCACTTGCACCAATACATTTGTACCAAATTACCTATCTTCCCGTCAAGGGAAAACTTTTGTAAGGTATCCTGTATTTGCTTTTGCCACGTTCTGCGGAAGTTGGCGCGCTCTGAATTTAGAGAGGTTTACAGGCTTTCATTGAGACAATCAACGAAAAGACCTGCCAGGTAACGGGGATCATTCGGCGTGTCTCAGTGTGAATTCAGACGAGAGGCGCTTGCCGCTTGTGCACAAGCATGTTACCTGTAATATGTAGCCTTGGCCGCCAGCCTGCTCGAACGGCAAATTGAATTCGTAAGCTCGCAAGAAATCCCGCCAGTATTCGTTATTGGCCGCCGGATCGGCTAAATCAATATCCGGCCAGATAGCGACCCTTTTTCCCTTCGGCTCCGCCGATCGCTGTACGTGCTCATACAGCTCAAAACGAAACGTGCCCGGCCACTTTATTTGGGAGCCGAAGGCGTCGAGCAGACTGACGTAAAGATGTATTTTAGCCCGCTCGGCGTTGGTGACGCTAATGAGCTCAGTCAACGGCAGAATGTCGATTTTCGCAGGTGCATAACGATCATAAACAGAAAACCTGTCAAGATCATTGTCAGCCTTGGCGCGGCGACCAAAAGGTGCTGTGATGCGTTCGCAACCGCCGCTGGCGACAAAGAAGGCAAACAGCAATACCAGGAGTATTACGCGAACGGGTCTCATTCGTACTTTCACTTCGTTGCCCAACCAAAAAATCTCACAAATTAGACGTAACGGCTCATCGCTAAGAATCACAAATCCTCATCAAGCAGATGACCAAGACGGTATTTTTTTGTTCGCAAATAGTCAATGTTGTGCTCGCCCGGCTCGGCCCGCAGCGGTATCTGCTCGATAATCTTTATGCCGTAAACCTCAAGGCGACTCACCTTCTTGGGATTGTTGGTCAAGATGCGCACTTTCCGCAGTCCCAGGTCGCGACAAATCTGAGCGCCGATTCCATAATCGCGTTTGTCAGCCGCAAAGCCCAATTGCAGATTGGCCTCGACTGTATCAAGGCCTTGCTCCTGAAGCTTATAAGCCCTCAGCTTGTTCGTCAGACCGATACCTCTACCCTCCTGGCGCAGATAAATCAAAGCACCTTCGCCGGCTTGTTCAATTATTTTCATCGCGGTTACCAACTGATAACCACATTCGCAGCGCTGCGAATGAAACAGATCGCCGGTCATACATTCCGAATGCACTCTTACCAAAACCGGCTCGTCGTGCTCGATCGGCTTGCCGTTCTCATCGAGCCGGCCAATGCCACCTTTGCATAATGCCAAATGCGGCTCGGCCGAAGTGATGCTCTCGTAGCCAATCAGGGTAAATTCGCCATAGTCGGTCGGTAGATTGACGCACTCAAGACGCTTAACCTGGCTCTCACGCTGCAGGCGATATTCTATCAGCTTGGCGATTGAAGCAATTTTGAGACCGTGCTTTTCGCAGAATGTCAACAGTTCCGGCACCCGTGCCATCGAGCCGTCTTCGCTCATGATTTCACAGACGACACCGGCGGGCTTCAAACCGGCCAGGCGCATTAAATCAACGGCGCCTTCGGTCTGTCCTGCTCGAACTAACACGCCGCCCTCACGTGCACGTAGCGGGAATATATGGCCCGGACGAATAAGGTCGACCGGCCTGGCACCGTCGGCAATCACGGCCTGAACCGTTCGCGCCCTGTCGGCGGCACTGATACCCGTGCTGATCCCTTCGGCGGCATCAATGCTGACCGTAAAAGCCGCCCCAAAGCGGGCTGCATTATCAACCGTTTGCGGATACAGGCCGAGTGAATCACATTTCTCCGGCGCGAGCGGCAGACAAATAAGACCGCGGCCGAACTTGGCCATGAAGTTGATGATCTCAGGCGTTATCTTCTCAGCGGCGCAGACCAAGTCCCCTTCGTTCTCACGGTCCTCAGCATCAACAAGAACGATCATTTTGCCGTGACGAAGCTCCTCCAGGACTTCCGGTATTTCGCTAAATTGCATTGCCATATTCGTATCTTGTATCCCGAGAGGCGTATCTCGCCTTTCGCTTCACGCTTGACGAGACGCGCTTGCCTGTTCGTATTCTTCAATATAACGACTTCCATCGCGGATGTAAATGAGGGTGGCCAAAATCGCGGTCCCTGCAGCCGACCACCAGAGCGTCCTTAAGAACCAAATCCAATCGGGCCATACACTGGACACTTCAGGAGCAATCAGAACTCCGGCTACCATCGACAACTGTAGCGTGGTGGCCAGTTTGCCGACGAACACCGGAGCGATGTGAATCCGCGACGTGATAAGATAAACGATGACAAAGCCAATCAGCAAGAACAGGTCTTTGCCAATGATCAAAACGACAACCGTGGGTGGAAGAAGAAAATCCTGAACGTGTCCCTGGTTCGAAACCGTCTCGACGTGCCCTCGCTGGGAGGCCAACAGCAGACATGCACAGGTTATGAGTAACTTGTCCGCAATCGGGTCGAGAAATGCACCGAGCGTGGTGATTTGATTCTTCCTGCGAGCCAAATAGCCGTCGAGGCCATCGCTGATCGCCATAGCTAAATATAGAACAATCGCACCGTACCGCATCACGGTTCGCAGGCTTTCCGTTAGCTCCGGGTCGTTGATCTTGAGCATACAGCTCACAAACGGAACGATCAGCAGTATCCGAAGAATCGTAATCCGCGTGGCCCAATTTAGTCTCATAACGCCTTCACCATTGAGATTGTTGATTAGTGCCTTTCAGCCTGTTCTGCTTGTTCCTGCTGAAGCGGCAATCCAGGCATTTCAACGGCTCAGGATTCCGCATCAACTCCACGGTAATAGTGCCTCAAATCACTTGTCACAGAGCCTTGGCGGCAGCTATATTAAGCCGGAGAATCGTACTTGGCAAGAAGTAGATTTGTCAAAGAAAAGCAACAACGGAAATACCGGATATTTTAAGAGCCTAATTTACTTGTGTTAGACCAGCACGGCGATATAATTCAGTGGTTAAGTTGAGGGCAAGAAAATGGCTGTGTTGAATGTCAATATCGACCACGTTGCGACGGTGCGGCAGGCCCGGCTGACTGACGAGCCGGACCCCGTCTGGGCGGCGGTCCAGTGTGAGTTGGCTGGTGCAAACGGAATTACGGTTCACCTGCGCCAGGACAGACGCCATATCTGCGACCGGGATGTCCGGTTGCTAAAGCAAACCGTTGCCTGCAAACTGAATCTGGAAATGTGTATGGCCGAACCAATAGTCAGAATCGCCGAAGAGATTAGGCCTGAGCAGGTAACGTTAGTCCCGGAGAAGAGAGCTGAGCTGACCACCGAAGGCGGTCTGGATTGCGTTAAGTACAAGAGACGTCTTGCAGAGGTTGCCAAAAGGATGCGCAAGAAACGCATCTTGGTAAGCACGTTTATTGCGCCCGACAAAGAGCAAATTATCGCTTCCGCTCAGACCGGCTGCGACGCTGTCGAGCTGCACACCGGTATGTACGCAAATGCCACGGGCCCGAGAGCCATTAAGAAAAGACTAAGCGAGCTGGAAGTCGGCAAAGACCTCGCAATGGAAAACAAGCTGGTGGTTCACGCCGGCCACGGCCTGACATATCGTAATATTGCCGGCGTGGCGCGCATCAAAGGCCTCTGCGAGCTCAATATCGGCCACAGTATCATAGCAAGGGCGATCTTCGTTGGAATAAGACAGGCCACCGCGCAGATGATGGAGTTGATAGACAAATTCGGTTCGTAGCTGCGAGTTCATAGTCCATAGACTGCCAACTGCGAACTATGAACTATGAACTAAGTTAGGAGATTGGAAATGTTTACAGGAGCAATGGTGGCGTTGGTTACGCCTTTCCAGGGCGGCCAAGTAGATTTTGAAACGCTCGATGAGCTTGTCGAATTCCAGCTCGATGGTGGCATAGATGGCATTGTCCCGGTAGGGACAACCGGTGAGTCACCCACCTTGAGTCACGAAGAGCATAAACAGGTCATCGAAAGAGTCGTCAAAAGCGTGCGCGGACAGGTCCCTGTCGTTGCCGGGGCCGGTTCAAACAGCACCGCTGAGGCGATTGAACTGACCGCATTCTCAAAGAAAGTCGGGGCCGATGCGACCCTCCAGGTGGGACCATACTACAACAAGCCGATGCAGGAAGGCTTCTATCAGCATTTCAAGGCGATCGCAGAAGAGGTTGACCTGCCAATGGTGCTGTATAATATCCCCGGCCGATGTGGAGCCGGCATGACACCCGAAACCATCGCGCGCTTAGCCGAAGTCGAAAATATCGTGGCCATTAAAGAGGCGACCGGCAGTCTCGACCAGGCCAGCGAAATTGCAGCCCGATGCGATATCACTATCATTTCAGGCGATGATTCGCTTACGCTGCCGTTAGCCTCGATAGGCGGCAAGGGCGTTATCAGCGTCGTGGCGAACATTGTGCCCGCAGACGTTAAGGCGATGACCGATTTGATTCTCGAAGGGGACTTGGTATCAGCCAGGCAATGGCACAAGAAGCTGTTTGCGCTATGTAAAAGTATGCTGACCTTGGCGACCAATCCGATACCGATCAAGGCAGCGATGGCTATGCTGAATATGGCTCCGGAAGAATTGCGGCTGCCGATGACACCGTTGGAAGAGAGTAAGAAAGCTGTTCTAAGACAAACCTTGGAGGATTACGGCCTATTAAACTGAAGACGTATCCGCCAGCCTGATCAACCAGCGTTGAAAATCCAGAATTCATTTCCGACATTCACGGCTATTCTGATTGACTGCGCGAGAGAAGGCAGACGTTATTGCCAACTGCAAGGGGTCGTCCTGCCGGGATTCGATTGTGTAGATGAGCGTGGCCAACTGCGAGTCTCGCAACAGAACATGCAACGACTCAGGGGACGAGGAAAAAGTCGGTCTCGCAGGAAGGTGTCTCGCAGCCATTGTATATATCGGTGTCCTGCAGCGTGAAAATATCATCGCTGCCGATATAACGTGTTCGGAGAAATTCGACACGGCCGTCGCCAAACAAGACGTTCTGCCCGTGACGATTGTGGTTGGGGCTGTTCTTAGTCAACAGCTCCCTGTTCAGGCGCAGCTTAAGTGGCTTGTCGAAGTCCTTTGGCAATGTCTCGAAGAGCGGATTCCAATCCGCCATTACGACCCTTCGGCAGAATAGATTGCCGTTTCTTGCTCGCTGGCAATATATTTGGAAGCTGTAATTCACGTTTCTTCTGTCAGGGAAATCCTTCAAGGCCTTAATTTGTTCAGGTGTCATCTGGAGGACTTTGCCATATTTACTATCGGGGCAAACGGTATCGCTCGGATTGACATAACCGCCTTTTATCAAAAGAAAGACGTGTCGAGTATTGGAATGATTTTCGTTGCCCTGATCGCCCACTTTCCACCATGGGTCACCGGCCGCAATTGCCACAGATGGAGGCTCGCCATCGTGGTCTGAAATGTAATTGCTTAGGCCTTGAAAGATACTGCTCTGTTGCATCTGGCACCGCTGCCGCCGAGAATTATAACGGAGATAGTTGAGTGTAGTCAGCAAAACACTTCCTACAACCATAAACACCGCTGCCGTGGCTAACCTTCCACCCAGGCCTGCCCATCGCCGAGGTTTGGCGCTAAATGCCCGGCTTTGTTCGCCGGCAAGCAATTGCTGCAACCGCTGTCGGCTCGAGCTTGCTAAGCTGTTGAGCCGCCAAACCGTGCGTTCTGCCAGTTCGTCCGGACAGGTTTCCGGCTCTACGCTATCAAGAGGTAGAAGAGCGGCTTTGAGTTTGGCGTAAATCTCTGCTGCTTGAGCATTCGTGGCAATCAGCGATTCGGCTCTGGCAGCTTCCTGATGTGATGTCAAACCTATACAATAATCGAATAATAGCTGTTTCTGCTCGCTACTAAGCGGACTCATTTGCTTTCTCTGCTCCCAACGGATGCCTTCCACTCTTTTGCAAAACGACTGACGGCTGTGTGTAGTCTGCTTTTAACCGTCCCGATAGGTATACTCAAGAGTTCAGCCATTTGTTTGTAAGAAAATCTGTGAAAATATGCCAAAATCAAGATTTCCCGCAGATTTTCCGGCATATCCGCTATAACCCGTCCGACTCGCGAAGCGGTTTCGCTTTTTTCCAGCTCCTCGTAAGGCATTGTCATATCGGAAGTAACGGTATTCAGCATCTCGTCAAAGGACAAATCCTGCGAGTCGGCCATCGTCCCGATCGGTACGGCGGATGTTCGCTGCCATTTGCGAAGGGCGTCCTTCGCTTTGTTGGCGGCTATCGTGAACAGCCACGGACGTAGGGGCCGGCGCTTATCGAAGCTCTCCCGGCTGGCAAATAACTGTAGGAACGTCTCCTGAAAGACGTCCTCAACAAGGTCATGGCGGTTTAGAAATTGCCTTAGAAACGCATAAAGGCTGTTCTTGTAACGATTTACGATTTCACGAAATGCGGCCTCCTCTCCGGCCATGTAGCGGCTGAGCAGTTCCGCATCCGTCAGCTTTTTCAAATCGTAGTCCATAATTTGACCGTTCAAACCATCGTGGAAACAACACTATTATACGCGCTTGTCCAGCAAATCAAAATGTTAATTCCAGTTAGTCTATCCCGGAGGCCGCAAATCAATCCTATCAGTTCGGGGAACCTAAAGGTGCCACGTGAGCGGGGCAGGAGGCATTGACAACGTGTTCACCGCTGTCAAGTGTGCCGGTTGATATCGGATGTGATGAACAGCTCACGACCAAAGATTGGCAGCAGAGAGTCAAGGTAAAAAAGTAAGACAGACAAGGATCGTGGCACCCACTACAAGATCAAAACGCGCACGGATTATCAACATCTCGGAACCCCTTGTTCCGCCCAGACCACGCTATTGGATTGGGGGCTCGAGTAGCGTGCGGACTTGGGAGGGGTGTACCCCAGCGGCGTCCGCGATGCCGCGTATGGTGGTATCTGGGCCGGCTTTGAAACCGGCATCCTGCAGTTTTTTTACGGCCTTGTTCACATCCAAACCCATCTGGCTGCAGTACTCTTTCAGCGTCATCTGGCCGATGCCGCGAACGTCTCCGCCTCGTGCGTGCTCCGCACTAGCATCAGCCTGAGTAACGGTGTGCTGACTGGATCCGCCACCTGGTCCACCGGCGCCATGCCCGCCTTGTCCTTGCCTTCCTCCCTGTCCCGGACCTCCATAGCCCTTACCAGGCCTGGTCTGGCCAAGCGCAATATTATAGAGCCGGGCCGGTGTCATGTTGTAGCTCTCGGCAAGCTCACCAAGCACAACATCCGTTGACTCAACTTCAATACCATTAGCCTTGAGGTTTGTAAGCATGGTTTCGAGGTCCACGTCGCGTACCTGCTCAGCCAGCTCAGTTAGGGTCAACAATTCGGCATGGGGGATAGGGGCGCGTTGCTGGGGGCTGTCCCAACTGTGTTTTATGTTCTCGTTCCAGACCAGCAGCGAGGAGAAGGGCGCGACATCGCCAAGGGTGCCAAAAAAAACTGCGATGCATACGACCAGAGCCAGCGCCCATTCGGCGCGTAAGGCGAAGGCCTTGCTGACCTTGCTCTTGAAATAGCTTACGAACAGCTTCCAGTTGAGGTACACGTGGAAGACCGATGCGACCACGAAGATGATACTAAACCAGTCATGCAAACCAATCCACTGGTGCTTTGTAAGGCCGAGTAGGGTCCACCCGCTCCAGTTTGCGATGCGCCCGGGCGGGACTACAAATAATATCACTCCGGTAAAGGCCATTCCAATAAAGGACAGTGCGGTCAGGACCGACACGAATGCCCGCCAATTGAACATCTTTCTTTTCTCTTCGCTCATTGTCTTCCCTTTCTTTTCCTTGTTACCGATAAAAAATTCTCGTCGTATGGAGCATTTCTAATAACCGAGATTCCCATATACACTATTTAAACAGCTAAACCTTCTTGTACGATAGACTACTATATATGTTCGGTTTACGCCATTGAAAAAAAGCTTTCTCATAGCACGCATTTCTAATAACGATGAGATGTATTGAGAATCTTCACAGCTTTAACAGAACTCATCAAAAAATACACTTGCAGAGTAAGCCCATTTCGCTCATACTAATAGCAATAAATCCCGGCTAATTGGCCAAGAGGAGTACATTAAAGAAACTCAGGTCTTTTGAAGCAAACATTTATAGGAGCTTCCGAACTATGTTGGATAATAAAATTTCTCGCAGAGGATTCGTCAAAAATTTGGCGATGGTAGGGGGGGCGATTGTAATGGGAACCCAGTCGATAGGCGCAGCCCAACGCAGGCAGGCAGGCAAGCTGCACTTGGCCTGCAACCAGTATCCCTGGACCGTCTTTTATCGCCGGGACAACCGCAATTTCAATAAAGAGCTGGATAAGGGACTTGGAGAAGTAGCAGCCAGCGGAATGGATGGCTACGAGCCGCTCGCCAACAACCCACAGGAGATTGACCGCCTTGGGCCGCTATTGAAAAAACACAATCTCCAGATGCGCTCGCTTTACGTCAATAGTGTCCTGCATGAGCGGGATAAGGCCGATGAGAGTATCGAAGCAGTATTAGCTATCGCCGAGAAGGCAAAAGACATTGGTACAAAAATCATTGTAACCAACCCGAGCCCTATTCAATGGGGCGGGCCCCAAAACAAAGACGATGCTCAGCTAAAAGTGCAAGCTGCGGCACTTGAGAGATTAGGCCGTTTGTTACAAGCAATGGGATTGACTCTCTCTTACCATAACCACGATATCGAATTACGTAACGCCGCCCGCGAGTTCCATCACATGATGCTCGGCACCGACCCCGAGAGTGTAACCCTGTGCCTCGATGCCCACTGGATATATCGCGGTGCAGGCAATTCGGCTGTAGCCCTCTTCGATGTCCTCAAGCTTTACGGCCCAAGAATCACCGAACTGCATCTTCGCCAGTCCAAGGGCAATATCTGGACCGAGACCTTCGGCGAGGGCGACATCGACTACCCGGCCCTGGCAAAATATTTACTTGATATCGGCGTAAAACCCCACATCGTCCTCGAACAGGCTGTAGAGACTGGCTCACCAAAAACAATGAGCACACTCGAGGCTTTCAAAAAAAGCTCACAATACGCCCGCCGAGTCTTCGCCAAATTTTCATAATCTTCGGTGTAGCTGGCTTTGCTCAGGATATTATTCTCGTGGTTAATTTTTATGAAGGCCGGTTCATGTTTTAAACCGGCTTTTTGCTTTACATTGAATTTGATTTGACAGATGTTTTTATGGGGATTAGACTATTCTTTATGACAAAGCAGGAGATTAAAGATAAATTATTAGAAGCAGTCAAGAATGAC